>ERZ778027.336-NODE-336-length-121917-cov-11.992885_pt1 | contig 121917 bp, 154 predicted proteins | sample MGYA00375757_ERZ778027 | MGnify/ENA primary metagenome ERZ778027 (study PRJEB29350, sample SAMN05389817) | bioreactor metagenome | isolation source: Ammonium sulfate bioreactor | place: South Africa: University of Cape Town | collected 2014-02-18 ...
TGTTTCATTCAATGAAAGGATTGGTGTTAAGATTTCAATATTTTCTTCGGTTGAACTTGGAATCTCAGATGTTGAAGTTTCTAAATCATTGATTACTGTTTCAGAATCATTTGTTGGCTCTTCTGGTAATTGAGATGTTTCGTCGAATGACGAAATTGATGTTGAGTTTTCAATATGATCGAATACTAATTGGGGATTGTTTACTGTTTTATTGTGGAAATAATGTGTTTCATTAGAAAACGAGAATGTTTGACTGGGAAGATCAGATGTTGATGTTTGTAAATCATCAGCGACTGTTTCATAATCGTGTGTTGCCTCCTCTAGGATTGATGTTGAAACTTCTAAATCATTAAGAACTGATTCAGAATTGGTTGTTGTTTCATTAGAAGAATCAAATGTTTCATTGTATAAGGGAAGCGGTTTCGATTTGTGTAAACCGTAGAATACCAATCGGGTATCTTTTCCTGTTTGAATGGGAAAATGAAATGTTTCATTTTGTTGAGAGAGTGTTCGATTTTGATCGGAGGCGAATGTCGGTGGTGTTGTCACTAAAATAGAATACAGTAATAAGCGATTCGAGTTGTAGTCAAGATCTTACACTCGGATATCTGTCGGTCGCATAATCTTCCAAACCAACCATCTGAACAAATACAAGCAAATCGTTGTGTTGATTTCGGAATTGTTCCAATTGATTCCACGCAAACACCATGTTCACCACATGGATTAACTGGATTACATAATGATTGTTGTGGTGGTGTTACCGGTGGAAGAACTGTTGGTAAAGTTTCTGGTGAAATTGTCCAAGCTGTTGTTGTTGTTGTTGTTGTTGTCGAAGTTTCAGATGGAATAGGCCATACTATTGTAGTTCTAGTGGTAGTTGTAGTCGTAGTTGTTGTGGTGAAGGTTGGTGGCATGGTTATTGTCACTAAATAAAACTTGATTTGTTTTGTTTTATTTTTCTTATTTCAATTACTTGTTGTTGTTGTTGTTGATGATGATGGAAAAACAACAGCCGATGCCCAATTGCATGCTAATCGAAGTGCATCCCAAACAAGATCGCCACACGAACGAATAAATGCATTACCATGATCATCACATTGATAATATTTATGTATATCTACTGGATTCGGATAGAAATATACACCTGCTTGACTTTGACATGGATTATATGTTGATTCATCAAAGATTTGTTCTAATAATACAAAATTGATAAATTAATTTTCATTGAAAAAACAATTTATCGAAATATTTTACGTGATAAACTTGCGTGAAAAAGTGCTAAGACACAAGTTACAATTAACAGTTTGTACATGTTTTCGACTTTCGACCGATATGCAGAATAACCACGTGTTTACATATATATTTATACAAATATAGAAGTATATATTCATCGATCCAGGGTTTTCCTTGTTTTTCAATGACTAGTCAACTTCGATAAATAACAAGAAATCATTCAAAGATCGAACACAATTCTGACTATTTATTTTAGTCAAATAGAAAAAAAAGGAATACCATTTTACAAATGTGAAAATATAGTACATAATACAAATATTTTATAAAAAAATACATCATGATTAAAGGTAGAAAAGAAAATATTTCTAAAGGCAAAATTCACTGATATCAATATAGTTTTATGATTGACAAATTTGATTGATTCGTGTTCGATTAGTGGATAGTTTTTTTAATAACTGTTCATGTTCTTTTTCGAGTTCGATCAGTTCAACTGACCGTCTAAACAATAACAAAATAGGAATAGAAAAAAGAATCAAGATATATCAAACAACTGTTTACTTGACTCCTTTATGTGATTGACCATTTATTCCGTTGGTTTTCTCAGGTGAACTTGTTTTGAAACCATTCTTTTTTATTGGACTTAATGATGATGAATTGATCATATTTTGTAATTGAACTTCATTACTTGTTTCGATTGCAATTATTTGTCGGAGAAGTCTATGAAAAACAGGAAACAAAACTGACTTTACTAGATATGAATACGAATTTACTCTTGACTTCGTTGGGCTACATTTCGATATTGATCATGTAATAATGTCGTTTCATCATTAAACACAAATGATGGTATTAATAATGGTGAAGGTGACTCAAGATTCGGTGTCAATGCGGTGAATGATTTGGTTGCAGGACGAAAATCTGTGCGAAGTAAACCAATGAAATTTTCGGCTATCAATCGATTGATATTGTCCAATGCAAAGAAGTCATGTGAAGGAAGTTTAAATTTGGATCGGAGAATATTTTTCGTCTAAATTTGTTTATATTTTAGTGTTTTATTTACAAGAAAAATTCGTCTTACTGCTTCAGCAAAATGATAGAAAGCTTTTTCTAAATCAATACGAATATTTTGATCAGTATTTCGTAAATTTGAATCACAGATTTGATCTATTTGAAAATAAAATAACATAGAGAAAAAACAAATCTGATTTTTTTACTTAAAGATTTCTCAAGATATTCTTCATTCTCGCGGTCTAAGTAATCACATATTCCACCGATTAATATACGAAGTTTATCCTGAAAAGAAATCAAATCAATAGATGATTATCAGTTCAAATTCTGTCTGTTCAATTACAGGATCTAAGATTTCTGTTTCTCGTGATTCTTCAATAAAATCCATCCATTGATTAGTTATCTATTAATTAAAAATCAAAATGAGCAAGCTAGCCGAGAATTTCGCCTTACAGCTGCTTGATTTTCTGGGTCACGAAGAATTGCTGATAGTTTCGAACGACGCGAATGATCGACTGAAACTTGACTAGCAAAAGTCGGTGTTGGACTAGATTATAAACGAGATTAATTAACAAAGAAAAAGAAAACAATCGAACTTACTGAAACAAAATATCATCGTCTTCATTTGCACTTCGCTGAGGTACGAACTGAGATTTCGAAAATCTGATTCCACTAGAATAATCAGATTTTGTTATTCAGTTTTTTTTATTGAATCGTTATCGTCGATTTTACTTTTCTGATTTTTCGCCTGATTGATCTAGAAAATGAGAGAACATTTTTTGTTTCTTTTCTCAAAAAATATTTGCTTACTAGTGCTTGCCTCTCGAGACAATCCAGGTTTCATTCTAAATAAAAAGTATGATTTCATCAGTAAGTTATATTTCGAAATTCTTTTCAACAAAATCAACACTCGTATTACACCAGAATTGAGTAATTCATTCTCTCATTCAATTGATTGGACTCAAATTGCAGACTCCCCATTATTTTTCCGTTTGCATAAAAACTCGTCAATATTAGTATTAATGAAGCTTTAGAAATGACTCAAAAAACATCGACTTCTGTTTCTATTGACTCACAAGCACAATTAGTCATATAGCAAAAAACGTAAACTCTATCAAAATATTATTCATCCCATTCGACGTGGACGTAGAAGGAGGAAGTAGAGCTTCACATTTAGATGAGTCAATGGCAACGCAACATACTTTAGAAATGGATGATTTAGTAAATCTTTTGCTGTGGGACGATTTTCTGTTGTTTGAAAACATCTGAATGGAAATAGTCAATGAAAATAAATCTTCTATCGAAATGAATATGCTTTTACTTGGCAAGAAAATCTTTAGCTAGATCTGACAAATCCGATGGAATTTCTGGTATTTCTTTTTTGAAGACAAGTTTATGTACAAGTGCATATTGATCAGCAACATCGTGAAACGGTCTTTTGCCCGTTGCCATTTCGATAACTGTACATCCAACACTCCAAATATCAACCTAAACCGATAAATTCAAATGACATTTTCAGTGTGTCTGTGTTTTTATGATAACATACAGCTGGCCCATAGCCTGTTGGCGGCACGGCGACAACATTCGGATCCATATGTGAAAATGTTCCTAAGAAGAATTTCATGTTTTTATACAAAATCGTTTTCGTTTTGATTCAATCAATTGAAATTTACCAACAATTTCACCAGTGCACAGTTTCAATCCTGTCAAACGTCTTGATGTGCCAAAATCAGCAATCTTAATTTCTCTATACACAATAATCGAAGCACTTTTTCGAAATGTTTGATATTTATTTTTACCCTTTGGAATTAACGAGTATGTTTGCTGATTTAATATCTCGATGTACGATATTATTTTCATGTAGATATTGTACACCTTCGAGAATCTGTCGTGTACAATTTGCAATTAATTCTTCGGAGAATTTGCCTTGTTTAGCTAATAATTTCGATATATTTCCTCTGGAAAAAAAGTCGATTATCCAAAGAAAAAAAAACAAGCGATTTTCTCTACGAACCGATCGACATATTCCATAATTATTTGAAAGATGGGTGGTTTTTTCTTCGAATCGATTGCTGTTCCATAATAGCTGACAACTGGAATCACAAAATATAAATTTATTGAAAAGTCTTTGTCTTTTCGTTCGACGTACTATTCTTGTGATTTAATCTTGACAAAATTCGGATTTCATTTTCTAGGTCTTCTTTATACGATGGAAAACGTATAGAGATTTCTTTGACAGCAAATTTCTTCATCGTTATTCGATCGTAAGCAACATAGACTTTGCCAAATGATCCTTGACCGAGACATGTACGTATACCATCATCATCATATTCGAATACCAACTGAAAATACGAGATAAAATAGAAAGGACAAATATGTAAATAGGATTTGTTTTACATCAACTTCAGGTTGAGATTCAGGAATGGCTGTTTCAACACGATATTTCGACATTTTTTCATTGAATCTAAACGAATAAATGCCGAAATAGTTTCGTTTCGTACGAGTTTTGTTTCATTTACGCTATTCGTCTTTCTGCAGATGAAAAATAAATTTGTAATTCAACAGATGAGAATATATCAGAATTTTCATAAGCATATAAATAAATCGATCGATCATCTCGTTTGACATTTCTAGAAGAGAAAAAAACAGTCAACATCGCGTTAGTTCCTCGTTGCATGACATTTTCACGTACGTTATCGAACGAATCGAATTCATTTCGATTTTTTTCAATAAATCTCCCATACGTTTTTGTTTCTCTTCGTCGAGTATATGTATAGCTAACGTTTCTCGTTCGTTTTCCGTATGAAAATTTAATTGTAAATGACCTTCGATGAATATATTTTTCACAATTGTTCCATCGGTTTTTTCGAGATTATCACAGAGAAGAATCTAGGAGAAAGATTTCGTATAAAATGAGATAGATATCGATTCCTACCGGAACTTGTGCAGGTAGTTCACGTTCTTCGACAATAGGTGAATTCGATCGAACAGCATCTTTGAAAAAATCAATCCAAAAATGATAGAGTTTCTCATCCGATGAGAGAAAATCGGGTTTTTTTCGTGAACGTTCGGGATCACGAATACAAATCGCTTGATAGAGTATTGTAAAATTGTTCAATGTGGATTTTAAATACCATGTTGGAGGATTGAGCAGATACATGTGTAATGCGCCTTGACAAGCTTTTAACCAATCATGTTGAATAGAATGTAATTCGAAATAGACAGCTACATCCCAATAATCAGTAAAATCTTTCAATGAACGAGCTTTTTTCCCCAAGAGTGCATTTAATTGTAAAACTAAATGAAGTTTTAAAAAAAGTTATAAGTTGTTTAAAGATTTCTTGTTTTTTTTTACTAATTTTATGAGTTTCATTATTTTGTTTTAAATCTTCAGTTGTAATTGCTAAGAAAAATAATAGATTGATTCCGGCACTAGAAAAACACAAAATCAAGGACATATTTTCGGGTTATTCGACATACAAGACGGTATGACTAGCTTCAAAGCCTTTTCGATACCATTCAATCGTTTTTTCGAATGAATGTTGATCTTGACAATTCGATTCCATGTATTTATCTTTATAGATTCGTCCACATAGACATGTAATATCTGTTGAAAGTTCCGTTTCAGTTTTCTTGGTTATACGTAAACATTCGAGTGTGTGCAAAGCTTTTTCTCGATCGTCATCTCGATTTCGTCTGAATGAAAAAAGCAAGAGAAAACATTTTAATTGTTAACTTTTTTTCAAAAATGAAAATTCTTTACCGACTACGAGCAAACGCAGTTAAATAACAGATCCGCGTATTATTCTGAATTTTATTCGAAATTCTATCGAATTCACTGCATCGTTCGCTCAAGCGAATCATCGATTCATAATCTTGAATATCTCGAAAAGCATACATCAATTGTGTTATTAATTTTGGTGTTGCATAGTCTTGATTTTCTTCGGTAAATATTTCATTACAAATTTTATCCCATAGATACTAGTATAGAATAAAAATGCAAAGAAATTAGCAGATAATATTCATACATCACGTTCGGATTGAATATCACGATTGAGATTTTTACGTGTTTCTAAACGTTTAAAATATCGATCAGAAAGACCTTGGCTAAAAATGAAATCGATAAATTCTAAACAAATAATAAATATATCTACCGAGTAGTTTTCGTAGCTTGTTTAAGTATATCTTTCAGACTTTCTTCAAGTAAATCCTCAGTTCGTTCTGTTACATCATAAAATGTTCGATTTTCTTGATTGTATTGATATTGAATCAAATATTTTATCGTACAAGTCGTCTGTAAATATGAAGATTTTCAAATTGATGATTCAATCGTAGAAACTACTTTGAAATCTTGAATTGTATCATCATTTTCAATATCACTTGCTTGAATTAATATAATATCATCTGAACAATCAATACCCTCTCGAAATGCTTTATGATACATAAATGTCGGATGATTATCTCGATTTGTTACGTCCTAAATAGACAAAAAACAAAGTAAGATGAACTGTATTTTTGTTATTTATTTCAATTCAAACCATTATCACGAGATCTGCATTTGTGAATTTATTTAATGATTCATTTTCTTGAAAATCTAATCGATTTAAATCGACGCTATCAAATGAATATTTAAATTCATTGGCAATCGTTTCGATAACATTTAACAATTCATTATTAATATTAAATGTTTTAATTGTATCGGATGTTTCCCTATCATATTCAGTTAATAAAACGACTTTAATCGTACTCATCTTGCAGCGAATGATGATTATTTATGCATCATGTTTTTTTTTCCTTCTTTGATCTAAAAAGAAAAACGATTTAGTCATCGAAGTATCTTGTTGTTTTTCTTTTCTTTTTCAAACAGCTCGAAAATTTTGTAACGCAATCGCGTTTATCGTGTGTTTTCTTTCGATCATGCCATCTATAATCGATTTTGCGTTCGTTATTTATTTTTTCTATGTTCTAATCCAATAAAAATTTTTTTGGCAAAAAATAGAGAACAAAAATGCCTTGTCAATGGCGATGATGGCAAGCAAATAGAAGAGACATAAAAAGAAACGCTCGAGCTCAAAGAACAAATAGAAACAAAAGTTTTTTTTTTTTTGCTATTTTAAATCTTATTTTCTCGGCTAAAATAAAGTTCTTCTTTTCTTTTCGAGGCGCGTTTTGATTGATTTAATATTCGTTTTGTGTTTTAATTTGTTTTGTTGTTGTTTTTTTTCTTTTCTTTTTGTACCTTCGATGGAACGAAACACGTCCGGTGTTTCGCAGATTAGATTTGAGAGTTGTAAGTTCGAATATCGATTCGATTGAGTTCGTTTGGCTTTTTATTTTCTAGAATTTTTTCTTTAATCAATTATCTTATCTGTGAGTGTCTTGTGATCTGAAACAAAAATTCTAATAAATGGGTCAATTTTTGGAAAAACCAAAAGTTGAAAAACACAATGATCGAGGCAAAAATGATGATATTCGATATGGTCTTGGATCTATGCAAGGATGGCGGTAAAGACGAATAAAAAATCATTTCTTATTGACTGATGAAATGAAATTTAGTGTTGATATGGAAGATGCTCATGCAACAGTTCTAAAGCTAGACGATAGTCGTTGGTCTCATTGGGCCTATTTCGGAGTATTTGATGGACATGCTGGCTTTCGTACGGCTGTGAAAGCATCAGAAAAACTCCATTCACGTTTATTAAATTGTTTGAATACTTTCGCTCAAGAACAATTTAATGGCAAAATTCCCTCGACAATTCTTTCGTCACAATTAGATCATCATAAACTTGAAATGACAATAAAAGATGCGTATTTTAAATTCGATAATGAATGGAGAGAAGAGAATCGAACGAATAATCCAGGTAGAAAATCTTGAGCAAAAAATCACAAACATCGAACTTTTCGATTTCTGTCTATTTCAAGATGATAAAAGTGGATCAACAGCGATATCGTGTCTGATCGATTCGGAACGAATTTATTTTTTAAATGTTGGTGATTCACGTGGAATACTGGTCTCGACAGAAGGACGTGTTCTATTAGCAACAAAAGATCATAAGCCAAGTAGAACCAAAATTTATTTTCAAAAAACAAAAGGATCGTTTATTTTGTCTTCGTTCGTAGATGATCAAGCTGAACGTCAACGAATTCAGGAAGCCGGCGGAACTGTTCTCATTCAACGTGTCAACGGTTCACTCGCTGTGTCACGTGCATTAGGAGATTTCGAATATAAAAATAATCCCAATCGTCGAGCCGATCAACAACTTGTCTCACCCGAACCAGAAATATCATCTCATACGAGAAATCTATCCGTTAATACTGGTAAACAAGAAGAACATGTTGCATTTGTTGTTCTTGCTTGTGATGGCATTTGGGACGTGATTACGAATGAAGAATTAGCAGCCTACATTCTCGGACGAATGCATGTAACAGATGATCTTAGTGAAATTTGTAATTCTATACTTGATATGTGTTTATACAAAGTTTGTTCGATAATTAAGTCGAAGAAGATTTTTTGCTAATGTGTTTGTCTTGATATCTTCTAGGGTAGTAAAGATAATATGAGTTTGATTATAATCGCATTTAAAAATGCACCAATACCAAATGCCGAATGGAAAGCAAAAGATGAAGCATTGGATAATGAAATACGAAAGAAAACAACTGGTAAAACGGATAAAAAAAATAAATATCAACATATTGAATGTTTACTTTTTGTCATAGAAATATATAATCGAAATTCAAATAAAACTAATCTTGATGCAAATGCGATTTGGCAACAAGTTGTTACATCACTTAATGAATTACCATCAATCCGAGATTCTTTGCCAATCGGCGGTGGTTTTATTTCCAAGTACGATGAATTTTTATTCTTCGTTTTGATAAATCTTTTTTTTTTGTTTCGATTTTAGACGATCAGTTTTTGAAAATCAATTAGATTCATTGACAAAAGGAGCACTCAACAACAGCGGCAATTCCACAACAGGGGTAAGTTAAAAACCAAACTCTAGGTCAAAAAATACAAACAATTTACTGGACTTGAGTGAAAACTATCCCTTTCAGAGAAATGCAACATCATCGATGCGGTATTTTTATCCGAATTTATTCTCTTAATTTTTGCCTATCGGCTCTTTGTTCTGTATGCATACATATCTATATATATATACATTCACCTGTTTTATTTTCGTTTGATCACCTTACTTAACTTCTTCCATTGATTTTTATTTTGTCATTTTTTGTTGAGAGATTTCTTTCTTATTCTAGTTTTTCAAAAGTCTAATGCGTGAGTTTAGCTTTCTCTCATATTGCTCTGCTCGTTTATGCCTCTCGATGTGTGATTGATACGAATTATAAATCGCTTATTCAGTTTTTTTATTATTTATTAACGAGCTTTTCGAGTTCGAGAAAACAACAAAATAACTTGCTCGTTGAGTGTTGAGTTTGGAAACAAAATTCGAAATCTTTTCTATACATTCGCACTTATCTGAATTATTCACAATTTCTATCCTTATAGGACGAATTTAATGAACACACCTTCTCGAACTCTACCGTCGCAGTTTCGGTACGATACGAAACTTTCCTCTTTCGCACGATTTCTTCATTGAATTTTCAATTAAAAATCTTCGTTGTTTATTTTATATTTCTATTGTTTTTCTTTTCTTCTTCTAGGCGTTAGTAAACGATGAACAAGAATCGTCATCATCAACTGATCTCTCACCACCAACCAATAATCTAACAGCATTGACACAATAGTTGTTATTTTTTCTTCTTGTTTATTTTTTATAAAGTATATTATATTATCTTTCATGCATTTTTTTATATATCTGATTCAACAGACATCGGCACTTGTCCTTTTCATTTCTTTTTCTTTTCAAAATAAAACAACAACAACAACTCATATGGCAACTATCGTTCATTTATTCCTTAACATACAACTACTGTTTAATTCATTGTCAAGTTATTTTCTTTCGTTCTTTCTTTTTTTGTTTGTTTCTTGTTGTTGTATGTTTTTTTTCTGAATCGATGAGACAAAAGGAGAAAAAAAAACACGCAAAAAGAAAATATTATTGAATTTTTTTTATTCGAGCAATGGTTGATAAATAATTCCTTTTAAATAATAATATCTGATATTTGTAGATGGAATGTACGATATTAAATGATGGTAAAAGAAAAGCTCGAATAGAATTCATCTAAAATTAAAAATATCAATTTAGAATCATTCGAAGATTTTCTTGGCGATGATTTCGATATAAAATCATTTTCAGCAACTATTCTACAGACAAAAATTGTCACTGATTATTTGCAACATTTGAATGAACTTATTCGTACACTTGATGCAGAAATTAAACAACAAGTAGATAATTACGATCAATTTCATTGATATTTTCTCATGATCTTAGGTTTCAACAAATGCACCGATACTCTTTCGTCAAGCATCATCGATTGGAACTATCGAAGATGTATTAGATAATATGCAATCAAGAATTCGATCATTAAAATCGACTGTTGACAGGTTTGATTGAACGTACAAAAGAAAAAAAATCAATTTCATTACATATGATTCTATTAGAATATCATCGAAAGTAACAGAACCTTATAATAAAATTCTAATTCGAAAAAATCAATTAACTCGTCTACAAGTAATTTAGAATTTTAATGTTTGTTTGTTTGTTGATTTGATTTCATATGATTTCATTAGAATACATGTGATCTTCTTCGACGAATCAAAGGTATTATGCAACAGACAAGCAAATTACGACAATGTATGAAATTGAAATCAGGCCAACAACAAATTGAACTAGTTAAAGCTTCGCAATTTCTCAGTGAATTAGGTAAATCAACAGACTAGACAAACACACACACATTTTTTATTTAAGATTATTTTACAACCGATGCTGATTTCACTGGTATCGATGCCGTTGAAGATGATCTTCAATTTATTGTCAAAGCTCGTCATGATGTTCAAACTCAAGCACAAGATGTTCTAGAAAATGGTTTAAATCATTTAGTTCGTATCAAATCTGTCTGTAAGATAAACTAAAATACGAAACATATTTCTTCAATTAGAATCCTGCACAAATTGGTACGGCTTTACAAGTGTTCTTCAATTTGGGCACATTGAATGATCATATTCAATCGATCGAAAAACATTTATTAGAAAATTTTCAAATTCAATTAGCTGATTATTTAGATTTAAAACAATTATCGAAAACTAAAGATTGTATGTCAATAACAAAAATAATAAACGTTCTTATTTTTGGTTTTGATTAGTATCCAATCCAGGTCGAACAACTATGCCAAATATTGGTAATACACCTCAATTTCGTGCTTCACTATGGATTAACGTTGAGAAAGTTCTCAATCTATTGTACACTTATGTTGCACAATTGGTTAATTTGTCGAGAGTTTTATCGAAAAAGAAAGATCCAATAACACATTTGAGTTTTCTCGATGATTTAATCAAAGTAAAAATAAAATTTTGTTCGAAATTTTACTGACGTATTTTGTTGTTGTTTAGCATGGACATAGTGGCGAATTAGTCAAGACATTTTGGATAGAAGCTATGAAAACATTGAAAAGTCAATTGAAATTATCGGCATCAGGTAGAAAGGATATGAAAATATGTACGAAGAAATACAATCGAATAAAATTTAGACTCATTTCATCTTCGACAAGCTCTCGAAAGCGAATATCCGAAGCTATTAAAACTACAAAATGATCTAATCAATCGTTTAAATCAATTACAACCAGGTTTTAGTGATATCGAAATCGATAATCTCGATGACGACTTGAATCATTCTGAGGATGAATGTGAAAAACAAAAGTTGATTGATTGACTTCGTATTTATTTCCTATGAATTCAATCTTTCGTTTAGAACAAATTTACAATTAAATCAATGTTTTGATATCTTCGAAAAATCTTATCTCTCTATTTCATTATCTCGTCTATCCGATCCAATCAATTTAATGTTCGGTAGTAATACAACGAAACCATTGCCAACTCCACAGGATTTAGAAAATCTAATTAAAATTATTCTTAAGTAAATAACTGAAATTAACAAAAAACAAACGAAATCTACAAGTTTTCATTTTCGTCTAGTGAATTATCTGTGACAACGGTTAGTGAAGTTTTAGTTGAAAAAGTTGCTCGAAATATTGCAAAAGCTATTCAATTATTCGCAACAAAGTAAAAACAAAAAAAAAACATACGAAATAAAATTCAACTGTCTCGGTTTTATTTTTTAGATGTGAACAATCGGTAGAGAATCTTGTGAAAAACAAATCTAATCAATCTGTTTTCTTCTCTTTCAATTAGATTTGTACGGATAGTGAAGGCAGTCAAGTTGTATCCGCACCAACACCTGCTCAATTACGAAATATATCAGCAATAAATATTCTCTATAATTTCGGTTCAATGATCAATAAAGTTTGTTTTTCATTTCGAAAGAAAATTAATTAAAAATGATAGTTCGACTCGATTTTAGATGCTTTCCGAACAACAAAATCTTTCATCGAATGCCATCACTCGTATAGCCGATGCTTTACAAGTAGATTCGCCTTTTTTTATATTCTCGTACGAAATCGAATTTCGTTTATCTAGTGTGTGCATTCATTGATGAATACAGCAATTCATCCATTTCTTAATTCAGTTGCTGATTGTATCGAAGCAATACTTGTCACAATACATAACGAAGATTTCTCTCAGTATGACAAAAAAAGAACACGAACAATGAATGTTAAATTTGTTACTTTTAAGATCGACAGCAACTCGATCAGATTCTCAAAGTTCATTGTATATGAAAGAATTACAAGAATTCCTATTACGTATTCAAAAAGATTATTTCAATGAATTTCAGTGTAAAGATTTTATGTATGAAAAGTAAGTTAAATTCAATGTTTGATTTCTCAAGCGAATCCTCGTTGTTTTCAAGTCTTGCTCCAATTGCTTGTCGTGCAATTTCATTGTTTCTCGAACATGTCAGTCTTGTTCGTCCATTGACTGAAGGTGGAATTCTACGTTTAGTTGTTGATTTCGCTCAAATGGAATTAGCACTTTCGCCATTCTGCCGTCGATTAATCGATCTTGGCAAACATTATAAAATTCTCAAAGCATTCCGTTCATTGATTATCTTATCGCCCGAAGAAATTCAACAGAATTCGGCCGTTGGTGAGGTCATTCCATATGATATCGTTCTTCAGCATTTATTTTCTCGTGCACCATCGGAACTTCGTTCGCCTCATCAAGTAAATTTCTTTTGTTCGAACGATCTTCGACAACAGTTTCAATTATTTTAGGTTATGGGCTGGTCCGTTAGTCGATATATTCAATGGCTTGATGATCATCCAAATCTGAACGATCGATTGACAATGATGAAGTTCGATTGATCGATCATAAAACGATCTGTTTTTAATCTTTATTTCTATTTTTTTTTCTTCTAGAGGAACATTAGAAACTTATGTGCAAACAGTTCGCAATCGTCAACAGAAAGAATTTACACCGATCTATGTAATTATTCTTAATATACTAGAAAAAGGCTTAGCTGCATCTTCATAGAACAAAACAAAAAATATTTACTGTTTTCTCTTTCTATTTATCACCAATCCTTTTTTTTAATTTTAAAAATAAAAAAAAACCATACACACACCTGGGCTTATCGGATTTTAAATAACAAGCTTGTTCTTTGTAAATATCGAATGAATCATTTTGCTTGTGACATAAAAATCATAAAAAAAAACATTTCGTGCAAATATTTGAGATTTAAACGAACAGAAAATGGAGTGTGTCAAGGTCGTCATCGTCGGAGGCGGTGTTGCTGGTCTCGGTGCTGCGAAAACCTTAGATTCTAAAGTTGATTATTTGCTCGTTGAAGCACAAGATTATCTTGGCGGTCGCATACGTACCGTTGACGCAGGTTATTATTTTTATTCTCGTTTAACTTTGATGTTTTGAACTTAACACAACAAAACCTTTTTTTTTCTATTTTAATTAGCTTCCGACGCCGTCATTGATCTAGTAAATATAATCCTACGAATTTCTTTTGATGCTAATTTTGTCATTGTCATGTTTGGAATATAAACTAGGGTGCTCAATTTGTTCATGGCGAAACAAATAATATTGTTTATGAAATATGTAAACAATTGAATTGTCTATTGATTGATAAGAGTAATAGCAATGACGATAATGATGGTAGGAGAAAACAGAATAACTAATGAAATCTTCTTATTTATTGAACAATAATTCAATCAACTGTTTTCATTCGATATAGATATGCTCGTCTTGACATCGAACAAAAATCGAATTGACTCAGATTTAATGATGAAAGCCATACGAATTTGCGAAGAGATTCTCGATGAAGCAAAAGATAAATTTCAAGATGATTCATTGTCAAGTCAATATTCATTTGCTGATTATTTACTTGCAAATTTAAAGCATTCATTGAGTTCAAAATTGCATCTATCCGAAGAGTTAGCTGATGCTATGATTGATTTCTTTGACAAAAGTGAATTAATCGAAAATGGTTGTTTATCGTTGAAAGATTTGAGTTTAAAAGGTGAAACGAATGTTCAAAGTTCAATTAGTTTTCTATTGTTGTTTCTTTCATTGAAGAATACGGATCATTTAACTATTTGCCTGGTAATTATGATGGTCAACTTCAAAATGGTGGCTATCGTCCGTTGATTGCTTATTTAAAATCGTTTATATCTGATCCAGTGAGACGAATTTGTCTGAATTCAGAAGTTATTCGAGTCAAATATCTTTCCGATCAACAACGAGTGCAACTTGACATTCGTAATACTATAAATCAAACGATTCGACAGGTTCAATGTGAACATGTGATTTGGACAAGTTCGTTAGGTTATTTGAAAGAGAATTTTTCATCAATATTTCAAGATGAACCTGAATTGATTAACGAGAAACAATTAGCTATTGAAAATCTTGGATTTGATACAGTTAATAAGGCTATTTTAGTTTATAAAGAAGCTTGTTGGCCAAACGATATCTCCGAAATTCTTGTTTTAAATACAATTAAAGAACGTTTAAGTGATACGTTCGAAAAATATAAACAAAATCCAAACACAAGAAAAATTATTGAATCCATATTTCAATTCGATGTTCTTCCATCAACAAAAGTGCCCGTGCTAGTTTGTTGGTTCGGCGGAGAAGCTGCAATTCTAATAGAAGATCTCGATGAAAATCTTGTCGGAGATATTTGTCACGAGGTGTTATGTTTCTATTTGAACATTTCGCCACAACAAAATCGTCCAATTCGCGTACTCAAGTAGCGATTGACATTTTGTTTTTGTTTTTTTTTTATTTCGTTCGACTTTTTCTCTAGGAGTGATTGGCATAAGAATCGTTTCGTTCGAGGTTCGTACACATATTATTCGACAAAATCAACACAAATCGATGGAGAACGATTAAGAAAACCGTATGCACCCAATGACGTATGAAAATAAACGAGATAAATTCTACCTGGATATCGTTGTTTTCTTTTCGAAGATACCACGAATACAATTCGCTGGCGAAGCGACACACGAAACATTCTATTCGACCGTTCATGGTGCTTTAGAAAGTGGCATACGTGAAGGCAATCGACTTTTAGCATCGATCCAAATGCAAACAAACAACTGAATGAAAGATTTTTATTTTCTTTCGATCTTAAAAGCAATCTCTCATATTTAAAATAAAATATCAGAAAGAAAGGAAAATAATAATAATAAGAAGAAGAAGGACTCTTAATGGTCTCTTTTTTTGTTGTTGTGTTGACCTTACAAAATCAATCGAATTGTTGTCTTCGTTTTTCTAGCCAGAGACACTTTTACAGCCAATAAAACCATTGCAAAAGAATCGTTTTTGTATGTCATGGGCTTCAGTTGATGTTTCCGTATTGTTGTCTTCGACATGAAAATGTTTAGCTAAATAATTTTGATGTATTAAATCGACAACATATTGACACGCATCAGCGTGTGCTGGACCAAAATATCCCATAATACACATACGATTTAATTGTTCACGCAATTGATTTAAAAGAATACTTCGTTCAGTTGGATTGATTTCTTCGAGAAGATTTTTCAAATAAGTCACAAATGTATGATGTGTATCATCGAAATTATTTTCATCGATAAAATTATTCGGTGTTTCATTGAGAACGGGTGTTGATTGAATATGTGTGAATTGTAAAAGTAAAATTGAAACGAAGAAATAAGATAAATACATTGTTTAGTTTTCTTTCAAATGAAACGAATGAAAAGAATATCTCCGCAAGAGAAAGAGAAACGATTCCAAAATATATTTTCTGTTTCTATCTATGATCTCGTTCGAGATGTTCTTCTATTCTTTCCCTCCCCCACTTCATCGTCATCTTTGCTTTTTTTCAATACTTCGAGATTGCATGAGTTGATAGACTTCATAACCGCAGGCAGTCTCTTTTCTTTTTACTCAACGATTTTTTTCTATTATCAATTATCGATCTCGAAGAACAGCAGATAAATGGTAGGCACTTTACTTTTTAGAAAAAAATCAATTGATTTCTCTTGCCTCCATTTCGGAAACCTATTTGCACAGTTTGCAAGAAAAAAAGAAGAGCTACAACGAAAGCACATTTAAGTTCTTCTACGCACAGAATGTCATTAGGTGCAAATGACCTTTTCTCGAATGTCTATTATAATAATTAAAGAGAATAATTTTCTTTTTCTTTCGTATCAATATGCATATGATGTTACGTTTCGTATTTGTATTCAGTTTGTTGGTTTCAATCGAATGTCGACCGAAGAAAAAGTCGCTTGAAGAATGTAAAAAATTTTTTCAAGAAAAGTCTTGTGATTATTTTTCTTGTTTGGATTCGATCTATCAGTGTGGACCCGAGAATTTTCTCGTCCAATTTTCCTATCCATTTTGTAAGTGAACAAAAAAAATCAATGCCTTGTATTTCTAAGTACTAAAATTAATTAATTTGTCTATCAGGTAACGCTCTCATCGAACGGACTTGGCCATTATTGACTAACGAAGGTCGTTCATGGGCGAATGCAAGTCAGATATGTTTAATTCAAGAACTTGATTATTTTCTCAAAACGACATCGACGATCAATTGTGCAATAATTGATCGATTTATGCTTGGAAGATATTCGATTTGTTTAACACAATCTCATCCAACTCATTCGATATGTTCGATTATGTGTCAGAATTTAGAAGTTTTCTTTCGAATATTCGACAATTGGAATCTAAATCATTTGAATACACGACGTTTTTTCTTGAAAATAAGTCTTGCATGTCCCGAACAATCTCAAATGGAATATGTTCTCGATTTTGAACAATCGACTATTCGAACGATGCTCTGGTCGTTATGTTTGGATTCATTGAAAACAAAATTTATTCGTTTCGATCCCAATGAAATCATGACTCGAATCGATACATCGAAAGGATTGTTTAATCATATGGCTGAAGAAGAACAGACTTGATGAATCCTTTTTATTATGATTTGACTTCAAATATTAATCCCAATTTTCTTCGGCTTGTTTCGAATTCGAAGGTTTTGACCGGGTCTTTTTCTTTTGAATGCTTCTATTCGACCACACGATATCCTTTTCAATCGAGAGACTTTCTCGATAAGTTCCTTTCACATACGGTAATAATGTCAAAGAATTTTGATCGGAATATGCGTAGAACAGATAGGCCATGAGAGAAATGTAATATTTCGCTAGATCACGAACCTAATCGGAGAGAAATTTTCAACGAGATCATGACCGGAAACAATAGGACTTACATGTGCAAGAGCACAGTATTTGTTCTCGAGAATGGCGTGATATTCACAAGGACGAGAATGAAGAACCGGTTGCTGTGGCGTTTTTCTAATTTTAAAAGCAGAAGAATTTTGTTTTGAAATTCAAATGAAATGTTTCTAACCCCATTAAAACTCCTAAATCACATTTGAATTGAGTTTGTTTATAAAAATTCTCATAAATCACTGCAATTAATGATTCAATTGGATACATTGTATAGTCATCTGTTCGATGTTGTGTTGTCGGTTGATCATAGATCCAATCGAGTGCAGCTTTGATCAACCAAAATGATTCCATCGTGCAAAATATCGGCATTTTTTCATCTAATGAACTGATCATTTCATTGAGTTCATCAAGTAATTGATTATAATCTTGTGTACCGATTTTCTCATATGGTGTACATGGTAAACCATGAGTTCGTCGTGAATGTTCGAGAATATCTGCTTGATAGCCAGTAGGTAATTCATCGCCTGGATGAACAAAATCATGAAAATCATTGGTGATTAAACAAAATCGTTTGTAGACATTCGATAGACGTTCGTAATGTCGAGTAATTCGATCTGATAAATTCATCGTTTGAACTGTATTCGTACTGCCGTATAATTCAGGCCAAAATGTCGTTTCAACAAGTGAAATTTCGGCTGGTATAGCATACGAATCCGTGTGACAGTACGTATTTATATGAAGAATATAAATTGGACAGAATGGCCATCGATAGATATCGAGTTGTTCGTGAATTTGCTGGCAACTTTGTTGAAATAAACTTTGATATTCAGTCGTATCACGTGGTGTTGCACTGGTAATCGAGGGACGCAATGACATGTTATTGCAAATTTTGAAAATGAAAAATGATTTAACGGTCGATAAGAACGCATGATGTCGCTTTTTTCTCGTTCTGAGCCATAACTTTTCGACATCTTTTCTTTTGATTGATACAACGAACGAAAACATTTGGTCATGCTTGAACGCATCTCTCTTTTCGTGATTTACTTCGTTTTTGTTTATAAAAAATAGTCTATCGTTTACTCTCTTTTTACACCCATCTACGTACAACATCGTAGACAGTTAAGATTCTTAATTCATGGCAACAAAACTCGATGAAAATGACGTTCAAATTGACGAATCCGAATTATCATTCAAAGCTCGAATGCAATTACGTATTCAAAAATCGTTGACTTCACTTCGATATTTTATTTATAATCCTGCAAATCAAAAGATACTCGGTAATACAGCTTCATCATGGATTAAAATAGCGACATATTACGGCATATTCTATGTCTGTTTGGGCTTATTCTATTGTGGTATGGTTGCTGTTTTCGGTGCGATTCTATCTCGACAATCACCGAGATATACCTATCGAAATAATGATATGAGCATTGATGGACGTGCACCGATTGGTTTGAATTTTGAAAGTTTTTCGAACAAACATATAACTGTTGTTTGTTTTCAGGAATGGGATTTCGACCAATGCCTGATATTGACGCTACGATAATTAATATTTACAACGATTCAGTCTCACAAAATGCAACAACATCATCGTTGAGATTATATCGAATTGGTAGAAATGAATCTCCTTTTGTTTTGTTTAAATTTATAGACATATTTGTTATTTAGCATTTTTGACACAATATGATACGACATATGTAGAAGATTGTAGTCCAACAGAGCCAGCATCTCAACTAGAAGGCAGTCGTTCATGTCGTTTTTCATGGTCGGACATTGTAACCAGTGACAGTATTGAATAGAAAGACAATCCGTGTGTTTTGTTTTATTTTGAAATAATTTCTTTTTCGTGTTTTAAAGCACATCCTTGTTCGGAAACGAATTCATACGGTTGGGCAGCTGGGCAACCTTGTGTACTTGTCAAATTAAATAAAGTAGATTAAAATTTCGATTGAATAAGATCCATTGGTTTTCTTCTTCAATCAAAGATCTATGGTTGGACACCAGCATCAGGTAGTGTAATTAGTCAAGTCGAAAATATGACAGGTCAATCAGTCGACTCAATTGACAGTCGTGAAGATAATATCTATATAACTTGTAATGGTATCGATGCAACCGATCAACAATATCTCGGCAATATGACTTATTATTCTCTCATACATCCACTTGGTAATGCAGCTTACGGTGGTATACCATATTACTTTTTTCCTTATTTGTAAGAAATGAAAATTTTCTTCGAAATTCTATTGTCGTCTATTTTTTGTTTAGAAATTCTCGTGAACATGTTCAACCATTTGTATTAGTTCAATTTAAATCTTTACCAATCGGCCGTTCGATCAATGTCGAATGTCGAGCATGGGCACCGAATATTGAACAATTAATTAAAGGTACAACAATGCGTGGCATGACGAAATTTACGTTATTTAGATCGGATCAAGCTGCTCCTGTCAAATCTTAATAAAAAAAAAAGAGTTAAAAACTTCGTCATTCGAACTTTTCTTTCATTCGATCAACAAATAAAAATCATCTTTTTCTTTCTGCTCATCTTTACGTAAAACATTCACACTTTCACTAATGACCTTGCCCTTTTTTTCATGTATGAATAAGAGAAGAAGAAAAGAAGAAGAAGAGCCGAGTAAAAATGTATATAGGATTGACGTTCTTTGATAAAAACGATGAAAAAATATACCTCTACGTATATACATTAGTTGGTTACGGTTGAGAGCATTTTCGCATTGACTGATGTTACCAATATTCATTTCTATCACATAATTTTATTTACTTTGAGTACAAAAAAAGAAGAAACACAAGACCACTGAATTTTATCGGTAAAAAAATGTCGAAAGACGCAGGCAAAACAGAAGAAATTACGGTGGCACCTGTAACAGCAAATGAACGTAATCCTAGTATTACAAGTACGGAAAGCAAGAAGAAAAAGAAGAGTACTGGTAAATTGATAGCAAATTTTCTCTATGATCCAAAACGAAAAACTATCTTCGGTCGAGATTCACTTAATTGGGGTAAATAAATATTTAAAAAGAAAACTTTCGTTTGAATTCCTTTCGAATGTTTGTTTTATTTTTCAGCTAAATTATCAATATTCTACTCGATATTTTATTTCTTTTTGGGTTGTTTTTTTGTTGCATTACTATATGTCTTTTCATCGATACTTGATCGTACCGAACCAAGATACTACAATACTGAAAGTACAATGGCCGTACGAAGTACAACAGCTGTCGGTTCGTATGCCGATTCGAATGTTTAATAAATACTTTTTGTTTTGTTTTAAAAATCTCTAGTTGGCATGGGCTTTCGACCTCAACCATCGATTGATAGTAGTTTAATTCAGATACCTGATAACTCGAAAGAACAAATTCGCATAGCATCATCACTTCGATTATTTCGTGATGTTTACTTGCTTCAAGATACAGATACACGTACTGAAGTTTGTTCAGAAAAGAATCCAGCTGTCGATTTACCAGAAAATACTGCCTGCGAATTCGATTGGCTGAAAATCGTTAATGATCAAAATCATCCTTGTTCAGACAACAATTTATACGGATTTAAATACGAACAACCATGTGTTCTCGTAAAATTAAATAAAGTACAATCAATAGAAAAGAAAATAATTCATTTGAAACTAAATCAATCTCGATTTTCATTCAAGGTCTATGGTTGGGTGCCAACACTCGGTCATATGCCAATGGAAGTTCAAAAGCTTCGTGGAATTTATTCAAACAAAAGTGTAGCCAATTCCGATGTCTATATCACCTGTGCTGGAACAGTAAGAATATTGAATACCTTGAATAGATGAATTAAAAGAACATTTTTTTTCTCTCTATTGAATCTTATGGTTTCTTCTATATGAAGAAGAACCAATTCGAAATACGTACTTTTTTCTTTTCAAAACAAAACCTAGAAGGGTATATTTTTATAAGTGTATGTATCAATTGAAAAAGAATACTTTGAGTATCGATATCAATGTTATTTTACACTTGATCTATTCATGAAATCATTCTTCTAGAAATAATTCAGTCACTACACACATGATTTTACTTTTTTTGCTTATAGAATGCTGCTGATAATGATGTGATTACTGATATCAAATATTATTCCGTTGCCTATCCATCTGGCTCATCGAAATTCGGTGTTATTCCTAATTATTATTTCCCATATCGGTAAATTAGAAAAAAACAGTGTTTTTTTTTATTTCGAAATTGTTTTCAGAAATGCTAAAGGTCACGTTCAACCATTTGTTCTCGTTCAACCTAATAAACTGCCATCTAATCGTTTGGTTTCAATTACATGTCGTGCATTGGCACCAGGTATTGAACATAGTACGCGAGGCATGCGTGGTATGGTCAGTTTTCAATTATATCGACAACAAAACAACGGATGATTGAACATTTGAACATGAAGAATGGCAACAAATCTTGAAACACTATCGATTTCTATCAGTTTAGTTTAGATTACAAATCGGACAAATTTTTATCCTTGCGTATGTCTATGTGTTTTTTTTGTTCTGTTTATGTACTGCGTATATTTTTCTTCCGTTTTTCTTAAGTACTTACAATTCGTTCTCCTCTTCTCTCTTTATTCGTTTAATAAAATGAAAATGCCTCACGTTAAACAACAACTGGCTTTCGTTTTTAGTTTCTCTTGTAAGAACGAAATAGCGAAGAGCATTTGTTTGAAGATTTAGTAGGCAAATTGACCTTGAAAAGATTTAATATGCACGTATTTATTTTCAATTGTTAAAAAAACGATTCTTTCAGATATTAGTTAACATGAATGTTGCCTTTGAATTTCTATACCATCGTTTGTCTGTTTATTGGCTTTGTTTTCGGAATCTATTATTGGCGATTGTTCTTTCAAGTTCATTGTCCAAGAGATGTAAATGAACATTTCGAAAAAATGAAATTTTCGTTCTACGAACATTTTCCTTATCGGACTCGATCGACATGTTTTGATTATCAATCAAAATTAGTTTTAACTATTGGAATTCTTTCATCATTTGAACGGTTAACTATTTATCTACCATCGATTATCGAAACATGGGCATCGCGTGGAACACATGATATAGAAATTGTCCTCTTTCTCGAAGAAAAATCTCTATTTGAACAAGACTTTCTCGACAAATATTTTTCGGAATTAAATCAAAATCAATATTTACAATTTTGTTTCTATGTTGTTCAATTAAAATCTGTCGAAAACACTTATCCACCACAAAAGAAAAGTTTCTATGCATTAAAATATCTCTCAATTTTCTATTCGAATCGATCACATTGGTTCTTACGATTAGATGACAATGCCTATGTCGATCTCGATAAACTTCTGCCATGGTTAACATCTCTCGATTCACGACAATTACTTTACATTGGACAAGGTGGTACAGGCAGACGAAATGCAACACCAATACATTTTCCTCCCGGTGAGTTATTTTGCATGGGTGGTAGTGGTGTTATTCTATCACAACCGGCATTAACTCGAGTAGCACCATGGCTTGATCAATGTCTCAAATCAGAAATCTTAACTCAACATGAAGATGTTGAATTAGGTCGATGTATATTGACACATGTTCGAATTAGTTGTACGAAAGCTTACGATTCGAAGAATTTCTTCTATCATCATTATGGTCCAGGCTATGAATTCGGTCGAGATTTAACATCGATGATGGTTTCTCAAGCGATGATTATTCATCCAATTAAAAAACCATCGGTATTTAAACAAATCTTTCTTTTTTATCTACGAAAACGATTGATTCGACGCGATCGATCTTTTCAATCGAAAGTCAAATCTCGAAGAAATTATGTTACATTTCTCACTCGAATTGAATTCAATGTCGATCGAGATATTCAATATCAATCAATCGATGCACGATGGAAATCATTTCTCCATGAAAATATTCATTTCTACAGTGAACATATTCGAAAATCTTGGTCGAAAGTTCCGACAAATTGGTCTTTAACACATTCGAATCTATTCTTTGGTTATCATCGAATGATTCCAACGTATGCTCTTGAATCAATTGTCGATGTTCAATTGCATGCTCATTCAACTGTTCATCATTCTCCGCTTCGATTTGCATTCATACAAAAACGTTTACATATCCGTCAACGATTTTCTCCTATTCGTTCGTTTGACTATCGAGAAATTGAAATTTCTAATGATTCATCTCGATTGAACCTTATTGCTGTTGCTTACAATAAAGATCAAGCATTGCAACGTTTTGTAAATAACTTTCAAACAGAAATTAATTCGAATGATCAATTGTTTTCGTTGACTATACTTTATTTTCTTTCAAATAATCAAACAAATCATACGGAATTTGCCAATCAACATTCGAATATTCATTTTCTATTTGAAAATCAAACGTTCAATCGTGGTCTTGCCAGACAATTAGCATCGAAATATTTCACTCAGGATCAATTGTTGTTCTTTGTTGATGTTGATTTATCATTTACTCGTCAAGCTCTTGAACGAACACGTCGTTTACTTATCCATCAATTACCTGTACAAATCTGTTTCGTTTATTTTCCAATTGTCTATTCGGATTATTCGACACAATTGAATAGTTCAGCGGGTGAACAAGGTCTTTTTTCTATCTATGGATTTGGAAATGTAGCAATGAAAAAACAAGATCTAGATCGAATTGGTGGTTGGGAAATAAATAATTTCGAATGGGGTCATGAAGATGTGAATTTATTTCGACGTTTTCATCAATATTCAAATGAATGTTCGATATTTCGAACAGTTGAACCCGATTTAAAACATATCTATCATCGAAAAATGTGTACGGGAATTGTTGATCAACAACGAAAACAAATGTGCATTGATGCCGATCGAAGTTTGTTCGCATCGCAAAGAACAATGAGTCATTTTTTGTTGAATTCAAGTTTTTGAATGAATTGAATAAAACGGGGGGCGACCTCTGCTTGAAGAAAAGAAACAATTGTCTTGTTGAGGGATGTTGGTAAGAGAAATGAACGAGAAAAATGTCGAAATATCGTGAGAAAAACTAAGATCTTCTTTCACAAAAAAATGAATTCACCCATATTCGTACCTTATGATAAACCAATATCAATATGGAAGACTCTTTCGACAAGTTTAAATTCAGCTGAACGTGATTATGTGAAATTCTATCTAGGACAAGCATTAATCGAACAATGTGAAGAGATCGAAAGTGAAATCGAGAGCTTATTAGACATCTGGAGAGATTATCGGTAAAAATGAAATGAAATCAAAGGAAAATACTCAAATTTCTTTTTGCAAATTTCAGAAATGAAACAGTTGCTCATTGTACAGATGTTAATGTTCGTACACTTGCCGAACCACCAGCGCTACGTAAACGATTAACAACTGAAATCGAATTTTTTCTTAAACATATTCATGAACAATGTGCAAATAATGATCAAATCTTTCATCGGCGTTTATCAGCCGGACATAATTGGAATGCGATCAATTATGCACTTGTAGCCGGAACGGGCGACGATGAGAAACGTATCCGAGAACGACCAGTATCAGCACGTGATCGACAAGGACGAGAAACACCGATTTTAGTCATACCTGAACCAGTGTCAAATATCGATGAAAGTAAACCAACGAATTTACTTTCGCCAAGAATAAATACGAATGTCGATATTGAACTTGTACGAAATAAATTACAGAATTTTACTATTGATGATATTATTCAACATTTACGACAAGCAATTACTGATGATATTAAAGTATTGGAAGATCATGTTATGTATTTACATGTAAGAAGTCGATTGTTGAAATGAGAAACGATCGAAATTGTCGTATTTGTAGCAAAAATTGGAAGAAGAAGCTGATTATCGAGCGAAGACAAGAGGTCTTTTGAAAGAACCAACTCTGGGAGGTGAACTTTTTCATCGTCATTATTAAAAATCATTTCCCTATTGTCTGTGAAATATGATTTAGAATTAAAAGAAGAACGAAATCGATTAGAAAAAGAAGTATTCAATACTGCGAATATCAAAGAAACAGTTGAACAACCATCTAGTCCATTACAACGGTATGAATTGTACATAGATTTCCGATTTATAAAATTAAATTCTAGACAAACATCAACACAAAGTATCAGTCGTCGTTCGTCGACAAGTTCAACGAACAGTTCAGTTCAGAGTCCTCGTTCCAATGGACCACTACGAGCTTTTGCACCTGAATCAATTGTTACCAGCAAACCTCGATTAGCAATCGATAAAAAAGCTTCACCTCTGCCTAACTCGAAAACCAATGCACCCGTACTTGTTCGTTTAGGTACGATTAAACAACAAGATCTACTTAAAAAATATCCAACGACAAATACAACTAAAACTTCCGAAAGTTCGATAACACGAATAAATTCAGCCGATAAATTCCGTCAAATGGTTCTCGATTGTCGAGAGACGAGCAGTTAACTTTATTTTTACTATTCGAAATAATCAACATTCTCAAATGCGTGTGTACATTTATTTCATTTTTTTTCTAATAAATCGTCCTTTTTTATTTGTTATTCTGAGAATTTCTCATGCGCATAGTAAATTGCTGTTTTTCTTTTTTCAATATAATTCAATCCGAAAAATTACAATACTTTTTGTCCATATGTTATTATTATGATAAAAATATACGAACACGACCATCTGTTACAATTTCATATCTCGCGTCATGAAGTAGCTGATATTTTTGTACTTGAAAAACAAAATTCATGAGACTTATTTCTCGCTTTTTCTTCTACTTGTCGATTGAAAATATGTATAAAACGAATCAAACTATTTAAAAATCAAAATCTCATTCAAATGTCAGCGCTGATATTTATTTGCACACATTTTTTAAAAGAAATTTTCTTTTTCTCTCAGTTTCATATGTTTATAAAAGCAGAAAAGGTATTTTTGCTGTCTCATTCTCTTGCTCTTTCTCATCCACTTCTGAAAAAAATAACAAAAGTAGAATAGTTTGTTCGTTAAAAAAGAAACGTAAAAAAAAAACAAGTCAAACTATATGTTTGATTGTATTTCGCACACGAAATTGAAATGCAAAGCTTGATTAAAATGTCAGCGTCTCAAGATCATCGAGCACCGTCATCACAACTCGATGGTGACCCAACAATATCAACTCTAACATCCATGCCGACAGCACTCAAACATCCGCATGTTAATTCGATAGATTTCAGCGAACAATCTACGCCGAATGCGGCTGAGAATTTCGAGAAATTTTCTTCGTGTTTGTTAAAAAATAAAAATCTTCTTGTACCAACACGTTTAGCATTGAAACGGCAACGTGCCGGTTTTAAGCCTCCTTCACGACAAATCCTAATCGAACATGTCAATTCGAATACATTTCAAATGGAACTCGGCAATCCCGATGAAGGCCAAACATCGATCGATTATGAAAGCGATGACGGAGGAAATACATTGCTAACACACGCAGATACAATTCGTTTACGATCACAATCAAACCAAAGCAGTATTTCACGAGATACTCCACATACAGCGCCAACAGATATTTCACTTTTATATCGGTACGATCGGATGAAAATCGAAAAAAAAAAGAACAAATATTTTTTTGTTGTTCGTATTTAGCGAAAAACCATTGTTTTCTCATCCAGTTACGGGTAATTATATTGTTCAATATGCAGAAGAAAATGGAACACCATCGCCATGTTCGTATGTTCTCCCACGAAAATCTTATCGGGAGAAAAATGCACCTGCATTTAGTTTCGGATCAAGATGTCTGGTTGAAAAAAGTAAATCGAACAGAAGAAAAGTCAACAGAAATTTATTTTTATCGTTTTCTATTTTCAATAGCCGGTGGTTCACGCACTGGCTGGCAAAAACAATGGTTTGCACATTCGGATCCCTATACAACTAAAGTTGATTTCAATCGTGAGCCTATTTGGCCAACACCATTGCATTATCCGCCGAAAACAACACTGGGAAATCAACCGACCAAAGTCAGTTTTCCATCGTATTCAATTGCGTCTCGTCTACAAACCAGCGCAACAATCTCGCCAGAAATAACACCGAGTCCGGATACATACGATACAATATCAGCTTTTAGAAAAATAACAGCTAAAAATACACATATTACATTCAAATCACGACCAGGCGGAACAAAAGTATCGACTTTACCGGCTATAGGTAGGAATTATTGATTTATTTAGCTATTCGATATTTCATTTTTTGTGTCTAGAACAATTTCCTGGTCCCAATGCGTATGACGATAAAAAATTTCTATCAAATAAATATTCATCGCCAAAACATTCGTTTGGCAAACGTTTTCCGACGTCATACGCGCAAGATCCTTATGTGAATACGTTACCATCAATCGAAACCTAACCTTTTCGTTTATCTTTGTCAATATTTTTCCTTTTTTCATGAGAAATAAAAACGTTAAGCAAATAATAACTTCATTATTTTGAAGAGAAGGAACAGAAATGTCAGTAAAGTGCTACTCATTTCATCGAGAGAACGAAAACCGTCTGTTTCTTTCACACTAATCGATTAAAATTTCAATGAAAGTCGTTGGTAGCAGATGTAAATAATATATTTTTTTTCTCGTTAATATATTATACAAAAAATCCAACTACGAAGGAACAAACGTTGCTTTGGAAATAAAAAAAGACGAAGAAGAAGAAGAATATGAATATAATGATAACAAAAAAAGAAGAGAGAAAAAAATAGATGAAGTCTACCTATGGTACACACAGGCATCTATACATTATGTACACAGATGTGAGACAAAAATTCACCATACAATCATTCAAATGCGGAAGACAATACAAGAAAGAAACTTCGGATGAAATTTTTAATTATACATCCTTTCTTCGGCTACGAGTTCGCCGATGAGATATTTCTCCAAGATCATCCACGCATCCAGACTGTGTGGTTTATCAGCGAAAGCCATAGTTGCATCGGTTCCAGCGTATTCTAGCATGATATCCGAACCACCAGGATGCTAGTAAAGAAATAGTTGCAGAGATTAATCGAAGAGATATTCGATAATATGCGTACCTCTCGCATGAAATCAGTAAAATCATAGACAAGATCTTTGACGACCATCCAACAATCATTTTCCGTGCAGTGTGCCGATACATCTTTCAATGTATATTGTTTTCGTTTAGGTAGTTGAACAACTTTGATGTTCCATAAACGATTTTGAAAACTATTCAAAGCATCTAGTAAAACAAAATTAATTTAGAAAAAAGGAAAGTTCGATGATGATAAGTAAAACTTACTCAATAGATCCATTGGGTATCGCTGGAAGTTTGAGATAATAATAAAATTGAAAGTTTTTTAGGTTTTTTCGATAATATGAAGTGAAGTAGTTCGACATCGTCTGTATTTATAATATCATCGTTAAAGAGACATCGTTCGAATAAAATGACGATGCATACACGTAAAATAGGAGAGAAATAGAGAGCGAGAGAGAGCACAGGGGTGTGTCGGAGAGAAATTATTCGATTGGCTTGCTTATTCTCTCATTTTCTCTCTCTGTATTTCATCACCCTTGGTTTAAAATAAAGACATTGGCATAATGCCAACGAAACGAAAAAAAAGTTTTTTTTTTTCCTTTTCAAAAAGATTCGATCTACTGATAGTTCCATATCGTCGTCCGCTATTATATGACGCAGACGGAGTAAAAATCGAAACGAACAGATATAACTTGCTTATATAACCATGTGTTAATCAAGTATAGATGTTTTTCTTATTCTTATTTTATTCACATTTCGATATATCTCGTAAAGTATCGTTATCGACGAAAAAGATGAAAGCTTTTCGTTCTTTTTAAACTAGAAGAAAAACTGAAATAGCACAAATCGACGTTTAATTTATGAGTCAAATGAAGAAAAAAAAATATATTTCGAAATATATTGACGTCAAACATGACTTTGCAAAAAAAAAACATCGAACTAAGGTTTGTGTCCTTCATGCAGATCGTACTTTACGTACATACCGATTGAACATTGATAATCACTGTAGGTTATCAATCGAACAACTGACTCATATATTCAAAACTCATTCAAACGTGAATCAATACGCCCAATGAAAAGTGACTATGTAGACATACAGCCTTCATTTTAATCTCACTATCGATAACAGAAAAATATGGGCATGATTTTCTTCTATCTACGTGTCGTTTTCAACATGACGAAATAATGTCTCATTTAATTCGTTCATTTAGTCATTATAACAACAAATCAGATAATTTTGAAATAAGAATCCCACGCATTCCATACGATTATTCATCGCATAGTCATTACTGAGTACATTATACAAATACACACCCTCTTAAGTGTGCGCCCACTTTTTTTACTTATTTATCTCGAATTGTTTCGAGAATATCAACTGACACACCCCCTTACGTACTTAATTAATTTCAACAACGCAATTCGATAATCATTTCAACCATGTGATACCGAAAATACTTTCCGTCTGATTACCAAAAAGGACATTTTTTCAATCTCAGTAATATTTCACATTTCGACTAAATAGTAAACTGCTGAGTCAATTACGTCTTTTGCTTTTTTCTTTTCGTTTGAATTTATTATGAATAATACTTTAGATAAGAAAATGATTGACTTATTTTCTTTGTTGATTCTATAGTTGAAGTTTACTGAGAAGCGCTTTACCTTCTCGAAAGCCACTTTCAAATCCACTATCAACATAGCCAATACATCCATTGAAATTCGTATGTTCACCAGCCCAATGAATTTTGCCTTGATGTGTGTCTTTCGAAAGATCTTCTAATGTTTCAATTGTATTTCCTCGATGAAAACTTGAATAGGAACCAAATGAAAAAGGATCCTGACTCCATCGTGTGATCAACCATTTCGTTGGTTGAGTTATTTGTGGATAAATTCTTCTAAGCGAATGTACTATTTCATTAATCATCTGTTCGTCCGTTAGATTTTCTAATTGTCGAGCTATTGAACCGGAAATATACAAAGCTAACATTGAATATTCAGGTAGACAATAATAAAATTTAAAACGTTCGTCAAGAACTGTAATTCGTCGTAAATGTTTTTCCCAGAAAATATTCGAAAATTGAAGATAAACTTTATTCAATAAACTGAAACCCATCTGTTCAATAGCATCTTGTTTCCATCGAGGTAATTCAGGATGAAATTGAATAGTTTTCGTTTTTAAACAACCTAACGGAATTGTTATGAGTACATATTTGCATTTATATATTTGTTGATCTTTTGTTTTTACACATACAAAGTCATTTGATATGTCAATATTTGTTACAATAGAATGAAGTTTAATTGGCAACTGATATTTATCAGCTATTTGCTTGACAACATTTCCTAGGCCGTTTTCAATAGATAAATCTGTTTCTTCAAGATCAGCTTCACCTCTTCCGAATGATAATGCAGATATTTGATTTAAATCCGAACCTTCATGAAGTTCTGTATAGGCAAGAAATAGATTGACAAGATTTCGAACTTGTTCATCGGATATGCCTTCTAATTTCGAATGAATTAAATCTTGAATTGATACATCTTGATCGAGATTAGCATTCGCTCGAATGAATCGCATGAGACCATCGACAATTTCAGTTGATTTCAAAATGATTTCATCGGATATTGCCGTTCCATTTCGATCGAAAATTTTCATAATCGATCCATCGTAAACATCAGACTCAATAAAATCTTTGTCCGATCGAAGAAAATTCTTAAATAAAAAATTATTCTCCTGATGATGACAAATATAATGTGCACCTAAATCAACAGGGATCTCGGCTCCAAATGTCGTCATATCAGTAAACGATCGTCCGCCGATTCGATCTCTTCCTTCTAATATTAAATATTTGATATTACATTTCGATTTTTCAAATTCAATGCCAGCACCGATACCAGCTGAACCACATCCAACAATAATAACGTCATAGATTTCCATAATTTAAAACTGACCAACTAAAAAACTAAAACATTCTTCTTATTATCGTTCGTTCGAATACCTTCTACAGATGTCACTTGGGTCAAACAATGTGTCGAACGTGTGTCTATATAAAAGTATTTTCTGTCAATATTTTTATTCTGGAATTTATAGTCATTCATTTGAAAACAATGGCGATTCCATCGTTAATGGAAATTAGATCCTTTTCTGACTCGTACGATGAATTTCTTTTCGCATGTTCGCATGGCGATTACATGACTGTTGAACGGTTCCTTCAAAATAATACCGTCGATCGAAAGAATATATGCAAAACAATGGGTCAGGACAAACTTTCACCCATTGTCATCGCAATTGAACATCAACATTTAGAAGTCATCAAAGTTTTACTAAACTACATACCTTACAGTGATTTTCGCGAGGCACTTTTACTTGCAATTTATCTCGACCTAACGAAAATCGCACAAGTTATTATGGAACATGACACGTTTCAGTGTTTCTACGGTACATTTGCTGATTGGCAAACGGATACAATCAATGCATTTGATGAGTCACATTTTGCTGCGATTCGACCGATACATTTAGCTGCTCAATACAATCGAACAGCAATTCTTTATGATTTTCTCAAACGAGGTAATTTTAGATATTTTGATTTTTTCAAATAAAAGATTTTTCTTGTTTCAAATTCTTTTCGGCGAACGTATTGAAATTCCTCATGAAATGAATTGTAATTGTAACGAATGTAAACTAACTGGTCTCGATGATAGTCTACGATATTCTCAACTTCGTCTAGCTATTTATCGTGCACTTTCATCGGAAGTTTATCTCGCCTTAGTCTCACTCGATCCGATCACAAGTGCGTTTGAATTGACTGGTCAATTATCGAAATTAATCGACGATGAACCGAATCTAGCCAGTGAATATTTGATTTTGTACGAACAAGTTTCACAATTTTCATCGCGACTTCTTGATCACATTCAAAATGAAGTCGAACTCGAATTATTAATAACAAATCAACGATTACAAGCAGCTATTGAATACAATCAAAAAGAATTTATGATTCATTCGAATACTCAACAACGTTTGAACGATATTTGGTATGAAAATATCGATGATATTCGATCGAATACACAACACAAACGTTTTCTTGCAACGGTCTATCATGTATTGATCTATATTCCAATGTATTTCGCACATTTTTGGTTAGTAATCATTTTCAAAGATCGATGTCGATGGTATTTCGAACAAGCAGCTATTCAAGCACTAATTCACGGCATTGCTTATCACATATTCTTATTTTTAATTATTCTTTTAAGTAGTTATCGAACACCAACAATATCTATAAGACAAACACACCCACAAATCGTGAATTATTACGATCGTTTTCTATTTCTCGATACTCAAACAATTGATTATAGTAAACCAGATTTATCATATTTAAGATTGACGATTCTTGTTTTTATGTTTGCATATGTCTATCGAAATATAAAACAAATTATTCGACTGCGACGTTGGCTTCAAGCAATTGAAATGTTAATGACTATGCTTTTTATTTGCTATATTATTCTATCGATAGCTGAACATATTCAAACGCATGTTCAATGGTCATTTCGATTGAATATCGATAATTGGAAAGAATTTGAAAGATTGCATAATTCAAGTCAATTGTCAGACAAATATTTTGCAATGAAAACTAAACTTCTCTTCAATCAAACTATCGATTCAATCGATATTCCGATCGTAGCCGATAGTATCTATGCTCTAATAATTCTCTGTTGTATTGTTCACCTATGTTCAATCAGTATAATGAGCGAATATTTCGGTCCACTCTTACTTTCGTTAATTACAACCAGTCGAATGATCTATCGTTGGTTTATCCTTATTTTCATATTCGTATCTGCTTATGATACAGCTTTTGTTAATTTATTTTCCTATTATTCCGATGAAAAAGTCTACGGTCGAGTTAATTTCACCGATTTCAATCGAACAGTACGCGCAGGAATCTCTCGTAGTTTTGGTAATTTTAAATTAACTACTATCAATACATTCTTATCTCTATTCGGTCTAACAAAAAACGAACTCACACAAACCTACATCAATTTCGATTCATCATCGATTGAATATTATTTTCTGAATTTTTTTACGTCGATCATCGGTTCGTTTATCTATGGATCGTTTGCAGTTTTTGCAAGAATTGTACTTATCACAATGATCATTGCCTATATCAAACGAATTTATGGTCTTAGTAAAGAACAAGTGTTCGATAATTGGAAATTTGCTCGTGCGAAATACTATATGAAATTTATTTCGAAGGAATTGGATGTTTTACCGGTCCCGTTGAATTTAATACCTACGCCAAGACATTTCATGAATATCTTGCGTCGAAAATTATCGAACAAAAATTTACAACGAAAGAAATCGCCAGAAAATCAATTTCTTCGAAATTTAAATTATTTTTCAAGTAATTATAAACTACCGAAAACGACGACTATTGACGATGTTATTAATAAAATTGTTTCACGTTTTCTAACTCAATATCATCCATTCGATGCACAGCAACTCAAACGTGCAAGACAAAATCAATACAAAGAACAACTTTCGGATATTCGACGTTTCATCCTCGATGAAATACAAACAATTCAACAAACAAATCAACTGCATAGCAGACAGATTTCAACGATCTTTTTTCAAATAGATAAACATTGAAATAAAAACAAGACAGACAGACCTATTTCTAATTGCAGTTCAAAGGTTTGATTAAGAAATAGAAATAAAACCTTGCAAAGTTATTAATGAAACTTGTCGAAGATCATAGTTGGTTTTTTTTTCTCATAAATCTTTTAGAAAACATGTCAAACAAGTTGTCTCGTTCAGTTGTAACTCAACATTCTGTAGATTCGACAGAGAGTTATCTATATTGTAATCGAACATTCGATGATCTCAACAATCTATTTCTTCATGCATGTACACAAGGTGATTATATGCTTGTCGATAGTTTATTATGCGAAGGTCTTATTAAGGCTGATGTTACTAATCGAATTGGAAAAAGAACATTTCGAAATTGTTAAAATTCTTCTTGATTTAACACCGTATGAACAATTTCGTGATGCACTTCTTCTAGCAATTTATTTGGGTTATATGACTATAGCAAATACGATATTAAATCATCCGATATATCGAATATTTGCCGGTGGTTCTCTCGATCCAATCGATCCACAAGCATATGACGATTCACAATTTAGTTCTGATATAAATAAATTTTTTATTGACTAAATTGAATTTTCATTGTTTTGTTTTCTAGCTCCATTGATTCTTGCAGCTCAACATACTCGTCTATTAATCGTTTATCAATTATTATTAAGAGGTGAACGTATTGAAAAACCACATGGATATACATGCTTATGCAAGAGTTGTCGAAAGAGTTCAGCATCGGATTCATTTCGACATGCACAAATATTCAAACTCGGTTCAGAACTAAGAGATTTAGCTCGAGTTGAACATTACTTCGGTAAAGAATACAATAAACTAGCTAATCAATTGTCGATTTTCGTTGCACGTTTATTGGATAATATTCGTGGTCATCGAGAATTAGAAATTGTTTTGAATAAAACTGGTCGAGCACATGAAGAAAAATACGAACCATTATCACGATTCGAATTGTCAACAGAAACTAAACGAACGATGGTACAGAGATCTGTCGATTATTCAAAATACATCTCTAATCAAACGTTTCTGCTTCTATTTGGCTATCCTTTTCTCCCTCTTGCGTTTTACATAGATCCGAAATCAAAAATGGGTTCGCTGGTAATTATGACTGAATTCAATTCGAAAAAATATCCTTCAACTTTTTGTTTTGCTGTCTAGTGTCAACAGCCGAATTTGAAATTAAAAGCTTATATCGCGTCTTATTTGTGTTTTCTTCGTTTAATCATAACCTCGAGTACGTATTCGGGTGCCTATTTAGAACGAACACGATTTCTATCGGATTATAATTCGACAATTTATGAAAATTATATTCAATTTATTTATCGAAATACAGAATTAAGAAATCGTATTATCAATAATGAACAAAATCTAACTGATGATGGAATCGATTCGATTGTTAATTGTGATATAAGTCTACGTTTTATGCGTCTGAATGCATTTCAACTAGCGATTTCCGTTTGGATGATTGGCTTTTTCTGGAATGAATTCAAACAAATAATCAACGTTGGTCTTCGTGTTTATTTAAAAACACCAAGTAAGTCAAAAAAAAACGAAGAAAACAAACGCTTTTAAATTTAAAAACAATTAAATCTAGGTAATTACGTCGATTGTTCAATGAATACTCTTTATGTTGGGTATTTCGTGTTTTTATATGCATCAATCGTCATTACACGTCTATCAATGACGAGTTTTCAGTCAACCGATTATTGGACTAAACTTTCATGTTATGAAAACCTGTCTGCGAAAGATAAACAGCTCTATGCGTTGAAAACAAGACATATACTCTACTGGCTCAATGCCGATCGATTCTATTGGAGAAATGATGATTTGCATAATCTAGCTGAAGCATTTTTTGCGCTGGGAAATGTTTTTAGTATATGTCGAATTTGTTTTCTTGTTTATCTAGCAGGTTTCGATACATTCGTTTCGAATCTCGGTTGTTTTATCTACGGAATATTTACATTTATTTGTGTTACTGTATTGATCAATACTTTGATTGGTATGCTAGAAGAAACAATCGACGAGATCGATGATCGAGCAGATATCGAATGGGAATTTGCTCGATCGAAATTATATATGGAATATATTCGAGATGGTAAATTTGATTTACAAACAAAACAAAAATATTTTATTCGATTCGATTTAGGAAATAGTCTGCCTGTTCCATTGAATATTATTCCATCTCCAGCATCAATCATTCGATTGTACGAACAAATGTAAAACGTAAAACGATGTTTGCCGATCGAAATTCGATATCGAAGAAATCAAACAAAAAACAAAAATTTCGACATTTGTCTAAGATTTTTTTATTGGATAATAAAGGAAAAAATGTTCTTTTATGTTTCAAAAACAATGCACAGGCAACTATGTTAAGCTAATTTTCGTTGTTTTTTAACATCTTGAACAAGATTTTCAGTTTTCGATGGTTTTTCATCATTAACCTTGACTTGTTTGCCGCTGATTAATGATGCATGACCGCTCTTATTTCGTCCCCAATTGATAATCAAAGTTTCTCGAATAAAGAACAACATAATCGAAATTTGTGCAATCGAAAAGAAACACCAGATCGATGCTTGTTCCATTAAATTTGGCGTAATAAGACCGGCTAAATACGGGCCAAAAACGAACAAGAATATGCCTTGAATAACCATGCCTTTCTTTTCATACAAGGCAAAGAACGGTGCGAACATAAGAAACGAATGAATAGCGGCACCGGGAATGACATAAGTTGGATCTGCCATTGGGACTGACCAAGCAAGATGATATTTGCCTCGATAGGTGCAAAGTTTTTCTCCACGTAACCATTCGGTTGATGGGCCGTTCATTGTCTGTGGCCATTGGTAGGCTAATAAAAATCGGCCAAACAACATAAATCCACCGATTAAACATAAACGTTTAATGATCATGTAACGATCAATATATTTGGCATTTTTAGTCAATGATGCGTTGATAACATGACAGAAATAGGGTTGTAAACAAATATGTAGAAAACCGGCAATGGTGAGAACTTGATTTGCAATTGTATTACAAATCGGCGAGTCAAGATTCGGAGCAATGAAAAAGTATTGAATAGATTGGAGTAATTCCATGGTGAAGAAAAAGAATACACCGGATGCTAATTGCGTATTCGAGGTCTTAGACCAAATCCACCAGGAAGCAAACAAACCTAAAGCTGCAAAAGCAGCTGACATTTCCATTGAAAAACACATTTTTTTGCTGTTTTCAATCCAAATCTAGAACGAAATAGTGCAATTCTAGATTAAATTTCGTATGTTAAATAGTCAGATCCTAACGATAAGGTATGTCCTTGTGTGTTTAAACAGAGGAGGTGGTGCGATATTTTGAATAAACAGAGAAACCAACTATCTTGTTTTTTTCTCCGCTCAGTGCATTTTGTTCTAGATTATTTAGCCAATAAAAACGAGTCGCTACAACGACCGACGGAGAATTGTTTTTGCTCATTTCGATAGATATCACTAGGAAATACAAAAATTAACTACTGACCTCTATTAAGACTCATCTACGATTTGCTGCAATTTATGTTGTGACTCAATGATGTTATATACTAGGAAAAAACAACAACAATCATAAAGGACCCATATTTATTTACAAACTGATTCACTAACTTGTGCTGTTATTCTGAAATATTAGAAATGGCAGATATCGGTCGTAGTTCTATCGAAGATGATTTTATGTATGGCAGCAATGTTGCATCATGTCATGTCTACATTCGAATGCGTATGTTGACCTTAAACAGCAAACAAACTAAAATATTACTGTTTTTTTTCGTCTAATTTCTAACAGAATTTCTTCGTAAAGTCTATGGCATTGTTGCAACTCAACTTGCTTTCGTTGCCATTGTGTCTACATTCATGATTTCAATGGAAAATGTGAAATTATTTTTTCAAAACAATCCCGGATTTCTTCTTTTAATATTCTTAGCAACCATGGTCAGTCTATTGGCTGTCTATGTCAAACGTTTAGAATATCCAACAAATTTCTATTTACTTGCCGTATTCACGTTCTTCGAATCGTTAACTATCGGAACATTTGTTTCATTTTTCGACAAAATCTTAGTCGTTCAAGCAATTGTTCTTACGGCTGTCATTGTTTTTGGTCTAACCATGTACACATTTCAAACTAAACGAGACTTTTCCGCTATGGGCGCTGGTTTATACGCATTGCTCTGCGTTCTCGTCGCTGGAGGAATGCTTCAAGTAATTGAAATCGATTATTTTTAAAATGAAAGTTTCATTTTCGATTGTTTAGATGTTCTTACGAAGTCCGGCTATGGAATTAGGTCTGGCTTTAGGTGGGGCTTTCATTTTCAGTATGTATTTAGTCTATGATACTCAACAGATTATGCGTAAGACATCGCCCGAAGAATATATCGATGCAGCAATTCAAATCTATCTTGATATTACACGTTTATTTATCGAAATTCTCCGTATTCTCGAAGCATCACGAAGAAATTAAATACAATCAAACGTTTTTTTTTTCTTCTTAAAAATTGCGATGATCAAATAATAAAAAAAATTCTTTTTCTTTCGGTCTTATCTCATTTGAATTCTTTTATTCCAGATTTGTTATATTGTTTTCTAATCGAATCATGATTTATCGTGAAAAAGATCTCGATTATTCGAGTGAAGAATACTGCGATCTTTTACTTGACGATATTGTTTTATCAGACTTTGGTAAGAAAATAATAATAATAATAAAAGACAACTATTCATTTTTTCGTTTTTGTCTAGATGAACAATTTCGACATCTGTTAAATATCGATTGTGCATTAGCGTTAAGTGTTTGCAAGTAAATTGAACAAAGAATTTATTTTGTTTCGATTATTATCGTTTTGTTGTAGGAGTCGAAATTTTCCTTCGTGTGTTTTTGTATTGAGTCTTTTGTATATGAAACGTTTACGAGCATTGGATTTGTCTTCATCATTAACGAAAATTAATAATCTAACAACGAAAGAATTGTACTTGATAACAACTTTATTAGCAAATAAATATTTGATTGATGAAGGTGAAGATGAACAAATGTTCAACTCGGAATTAGCTGAATTATCGGGATTAACAAATGAACGTATCAAATATCTTGAAAAACAGATTTTAATTGCATTCAATTGGAATTTATTCGTTTCAAACGATGAATTTCAAGAATTTTTTACGTTATTCAAAAGTCATATGACGAAAAAACTAACGAAACCAAACGAAAACATATCTCTCGACGATTCAATTCAATTCTACAATCTTTGCTGCAAATATCTTCCACAAATATTCGAATATATCGCATTTACAAGTATTGTTCTACTTGGTTCAACATTATCGATTCTCACTGCTGTCCATTTGAGTACGGTTACTCATTCAACATTAATGAAAACATTGAGTCCAATCGAAGAGAATACTTGTCAGCCAACATCGAACTGTTCATGGCCGAATATCAACCGTTTAGTTCGTCATAATAATGAACCGCTTAGTGATATGTCGATGTATTTGAATGAAACGAATGAAGAATCATTTTTTCCGATGAAGTTTTCATCCTGTTCAATGGATATTCTTCAATCACATGCCTTATTTCGGCCAATGGTCCAAACATTTGGCTAATTTCTTAGTTCGATTCTTTCGTTGCCACAGAAATTCAATTCTATTTTTCTTCTCTTCGCCCGGGTTCGCGTTTATTCGTTTTTTTTCTTTTCCTTTTTCGTTCTCTCGGATGTTATATTAATTGTTGATTAATAAACGAAAGAACGATTCCGATCGAAACAAAAAAGTCAGCAAACTAGACACTCTAATGAAAAAATCAACAATCCGTACGTTGTTGAGTGCATTAAAACAACGTGTTAGTTTCACGGATTCGGCTGAAATGAAAATATGAAGTTTTCGTTACGGACTTTTTCATATTTCAACAAGAAGCTTTAGAAAAGAGAAAATTTTCTCTTTCTCTTCTTCGCATCGAAATATAAGGTTTCAGTAAAGTAAAAATATGACGGTCAATATTCACGAAAATCACTTGTCGGCAAAATTCATTATTAAAAATGAATTCGTATCTGTTAATCATCAGTTTTCTTCTATGTGCACTATTAATTCGAGCGGAAAATGGTAAAAAAAAATGTTCAAGCAGGAAATAAAGAATGTCATGTTCTTTGTTAAATATTTTCAGATGACAACAATACATCCGTAACACAAACAACATGGTTCTGGCCATTGTTAAGCATTTGTCTAGCTCTATTAATTAGTATTCCTTGCACACTGATAACTATTGTTATATTCTGTTATCATAAACATAAAACTCATGATGATTCAAGTACAGATTTGAGTTCATCAGCATCATCATCCTATTCATCTGTACATATTCCTCATCCTCATCCTCATCACCACCATCATCATCCTCATCGGCATGTGCATTCTCCACAACGTTCACATTACGCAGGAGCCTATCGTAGTCCTCCGCCGCCATATTTTATCAGTGATCAACCCGAAAATCTCTTTGTTACACCATCATTACCACCTCCATACGAATCCGATTCGATTGTTAATGAAACTCGTACACAAATTCCAACAACAACAACAACAGTCATCAATGTTGAACCTGCTGAAAGCAACGAAACTCTATCAAGTATACATCCTGTTTCTCAGCTACCTCAAGCATTAGATGCCGCATCCTTATTAACTAGTGCATCGCTACAAACATTTCAAGCTTGAGTTAAACACTTTGTTTTTCTTTTGGATGTCGTATTCTGTTTTGAGATAAATGTGCATTTCTTTTTTTTTCGTAAGAAGACAAAAGATGAATTATTCGTAACTGCCACTGCTGTAAGTAGAAAAAAAAAGAAACAGACGATGAAGCATTTTGTGAAAAATAAACGTATTACACATAGACAGATAAGCGAGAAAAAGAATCGAAATGAATTCAAGTAGATTTTTGGTTTATATTACAGAAAAACGAACCAATAAAGGAGAGAAATCATGCATGCGCCACACAGAGATTCAACGAATAAATTATCTGCTAGAGGAAACGAGCGGTGTTAAATGAAGATAATTTGTGTTTTGTTTTTTGTGAAATTCAGGGGATTGTGTGTGTGTGTTTTTTTTGTTGGACGAGAAAAAGAATGTCTCATTTCAATAGATATGAAAGATTTAAAATAATAATTCACGTGATTATGAATAAAGAAAAAGAAAAAAAAAGAACTGGTCAAAGTCTCGCTTTACAAACAAAGACACGTACAGATAGAAAGCACCGTCTGTTCTCTCAAGTGTTCAGAGATAGTTGAGCAAAGCCTATAAGTAATTTATCGTCCGGTGATTGACTCGTATCGACGTAGGATTTCTATCAAAGCAAAATATTCAATAGGAAACAAAACGAAATCAAAAAGAAAAACGAACTAGGCCAAATGTGACGGCAGCTAACGAAGGATTTTCAACAAGTTTTGTCATCGTTGAAGTGACTGAAATGATATAACAATGAAATTCAATAGAAAATCCGTTCGATCCTACCAGCTTGAGCATCTTGATCATCGATTAATTTCGCTGAAACCATTTCGGACACGACATCCGGTACAGTTTCATTTGCCTTATTAAAATCAAATTTAATATCATGTAAATCGCCTTGTGTATTTCTAAACAAAACATTATTGATTCATCGATGCTTTTTCTTCTTCTTCGAACCTTATGCGAAGCGTTAATTTCAACACTTGATTATTATCTGATGTTGGCTCTTGTGAAACATTCGTCGCTTCATTCGTTTGTCCTGCTGATGGTTCATTCGATGTTTGATTCTACAAATTCATTGTTTGTTTTCCCCTCAATTTCAATCCTTCTCTATTAAATGAATTACTTTAACAGCTTGATCATTTTTTTCAACTAAATCTCCCATATTTTTAATCGTTTGATTTTCTAATTGTTTTAATTTATTTGTAGCAGCAGCATCATCGTTGCCCTCATTTCCACTTGTACCTTCCTCATCTGAACCGCTACTAAACTTCCATTCTCCACTATCACTAACTCGGACAGCTCGAACGGAAGCTGGTTTACGTCGATTAACAGTTTTCTCTTCCATTTTCTTACGATCCTGCCATTTCAAGGCTAAATGTTTGGCAATATATGAACGATCTTTGGCTTTTTTAAAAAAATCATGTTTCAATAATTGTTTGGCGGTTGGACGATCTGCGGGATTCTTTTGTAAACACTGTTCAATCATTTTACTAGCAAACAAAAAATCATCGATTTCCTGATCTGATTGTTTCTTTCGTTGTTTCAAACTTGAAAATCTTGCTATATTGTTTATATTGATCACGATCTTCGGCACAAATATCTAATGTTGGCGGTTCATTTTGTAAAGTCATTATTAAAACCTAATGATGATAGTCGAAATGACAACTGAAAAGTACGATTCACAAGACTGACTTTCATTGGAGGATATTTATGATATGGAGCTGTACCAGTTGCTAATTCAATAGCTAAAATACCGAACGACCATATGTCCGCTTTGGTATCTAATTTTTAAGAAACAATTTAAATAAAAAAAACAACAACGAATTTCAACAAACCATAACCAGTCGGCTAAAATAAAAGCAAAATAAATAAAAAATTCAATGATAAAAAATCTTTGTTTACCTGTTGTTCCATAACCTCGGGTGCCATCCTAAATCAAATTCTCATTGTATTTTCAATAAAATCGAAATCTTTAACTTACCAACACGGTGTACCAACAAATGTATGTCGTTGTTTATCTCTTGTTATGTCTCCTCCGGATGCAATAAATGCACTGACACCGAAATCTGCAATTTGAACACTTCCATCCGTACCCAAAAGAATATTTCCTGCTTTAATATCTCTACAAAAGACGAAACAAACCACAATAATTTCTCTTTTTGAAAATAACAATAGCAATCAACCTGTGTATATGTCCATTCGAATGAAAATAATCTAGACCTTTGGCAACCTCTCGTAGAACAGTTGCAATGGCAACTTCATCGAGTACACCATTTCGACAATTGCCTCGTTGCATCGTATAACGAATGACATCGAGCAACGAACCGCCATCTAATAATCTCATGATAAGCCACAATTCTTCGCCGACAACGAATGATGTATAAAATCGAACGACGTTTTCATGTTGACATTGGCTCATAACTTGAATTTCTTTGAGAAGTTCTTCGAGTGATGTATTACAACGATCGAGATTAATACGTTTAACTGCAACACGTTCTTTCGTTTTTTTGACTGATGCAGCTTGAACAAGAGCTGTAGCACCTCGACCTACACGAAATTTTCTTTTTCTTTTTGTCTCGTAAATTCGAGTTTATCTTACCGATTACTTCTTCAAGTTCATATTCGTCGGCACTAATCGGCCATTTGGCTCGACTTTCGTGATGAACATCGCCTCCTTCGGCCATAATCTAAATCAAAAACACCTAATTCGCAATCATTGAATTCATTTTCGACGTACATTTCTCTTTCGGCACTTGTCCTAACAAATATCGTTCATATGTTCGAAGACAAATGTTAAAAATATTTCGAGAAAATCTAACTGAAACAAAAAAACAAACAGTTTCATCATTTTTTAGTCGATTTCACAGACACATCTGGTATGATGTTTTGTTTTCAACATATAAACGAGACAAATCGATTACGTACGGATTTGAAATCTCTCGCAAGAATTATTCATAAAAAATCCTCGAACAACCATGAATAATCTTGATAGATCAATCAAATGATAGTTCTTCGACTTTATTGGTGTAGATCAATTACCAATAAACTCTTGTCTATTTCCGAATGGAGGTTTCTCAAGAAATCCGATGGCTACTCAAAGAATTTGATCGACCAAGATCGAATTCAAACGAAAGTGAATTCGATCTTTCAACAACGAACGAAAAAAAAACAAGAATTTTTCGAACGAACAGACTCACTTAGTGTCACAGTATGCCGTCAGTTTCTCAGTCAAGCATGTGATAGGTACATTAATCACATGAATTTGTCATGTCTTATGATTTATATTTGACAACATATTTATTCACCATAAAGCGAAAGCGAAGAACAAAACAAAACGTACGAATAAAGTATTCGTTTGTTTATCTTAGAAAAGAAAGATCTATGTTGTGTGCTCTCGTTCGACAAAACAGAAAATGTGTTTCGAATATTCGATTTCGACGAGGAAAAGAAACGACGAGATAATCTCCTTGGTATAAAAATCAATACGAAAGATTAAGGTATCGAATTGATATTCTAATTAATTCTAGTACATGCATGCATACATACTTTTCGAAATGTTTATCATTGGTTATTCTCGCTCAACGAATCAAATTGGTTTTTTTTTATTAAAATAAAATTCAAAAATTAATTGATTGTTTTTCTTTCGACGATATTTTTCCGAGAAAAATAAATCTTCGATTTAACCAAATGAGAAAAATATGCATCGATTTTGATTGGCCGAGTAAAAGTGACAAAGTGGCCCAATCGAAAGTCAATCTGAAAGATCATTCTTAGAAACGTATTCAATCGAATGGCTTGCAAATCAGTCCTTTCATGCGCATTGCTTCTTCTTCTAACATTGAAGAATATTCACGGTTATTATGTCGTTGTTGATGCTCATACAGACGAATGTTTTTTCGAACGTTTAACATCGGGCACAAAACTATTGCTGACATACGAAGTTATTGAAGGTGGTTTCCTTGATATTGATGTTAAAGTAACAAACAACAAATAAAAATCAATTGAAAATATTCTTGTTGTTCAATGTTATTTAGATTACTGGACCTGATCAGAAGGAAATCTATCGTGGCGATCGAGAATCCAGTGGCAAAACAACATTTTCTGCTCACATGGACGGTACTTATAATCTCTGTTTCAGTAATCGTATGTCAACAATGACACCGAAAATGGTTATGTTTACAATGGATATCGGTGAAACACCGAAACTCGATGCTGGCGCGGCTGGTTCAACCGGCGATAATGTGACACGTAAGAGTCGAAGTTTCTTTGTTTTGTTTTCTTCTAAAAATGAAATCGATTTCGAATAGTTCATCACAATAAACTCGAAGAACTCGTTGCTGAACTATCGGCATCATTATCGAATGTCAAACACGAACAGGAATTTATGGAAGTTCGAGAACGTATTCATCGTGCAAGTAATGTCAAAGAATTCGTTTTGATTTGATTTGATTTGATTTTGATTTGATTTAGTTAATGATAATACAAATTCTCGTGTTGTTATGTGGTCATGTTTCGAAGCTTTTATTCTTTTAGCTATGGCATTCGGTCAAGTTTATTATCTTAAACGATTTTTCGAAGTTCGTCGAGTTGTATAAACAATACCATAGAAAATTCCTGAATAACTTAACACACACACACGCATAGAAAAACTTTCATTCTTCTTCTTTATTCGTCTCTCGTTTCAGTCTTATTCATATTTTTCTTCTTTCATTTCCGTGTACTTCTCATTTTTTTTTCTTGTTTTTATTTGTTATTTCTTTAAAAATAAAGCAAACAATCTAGTTGATTCGATATTTATTTCAATGATGTCTCATTGTTTTAAAAACATTTACAAGTTTTTCGAATGCTTCACTCGAACGATTTCGTCTCATACCGTTCGACCCGGTTGATGTTGATGTTGTCGAAATAATACTCGAACCAGTTGGACTACTATTATTCGAATGTTCGAATAGAACTTGACTGACTAAATCCGATGATATATCTTTACCATTGGTAATAATAAGAATAAATAAACGTTTGATTTCGAAAATATCTAAACGTGTTTTTATTGTTTGATCTAATGTTTCATCGTAGATTTTCGAATATTCTAAACAGATTTCACATAAATCTCGATCGTGATGACCGATGATGATTCGTATTAATGTAGGATAATCAATTGGATTTTGTTCGAGTGCTTGTCGAAGTATTTTCGAATAGTAAACACCTGGTGAACGTGTATATTCAGCGATGTCTTGAAAACAATTGATATCAATTTCATTAGCAAATTCTCGTTCGATAGCTTCTTGAATTGGTCGACCGTATTTATCTTCGTAAATATCGAATATAGCCGATAGTTGTGGGAAAGAATCATGTGTAAAGATTTTTATAAATGTATCATAATCAATGCCCGGAGTGCCTTCACCAGCTTCATACAAACGTTTAGCTATTTCTTTGGCAAGTGTAGCTGAATGGCCAGGTTCTTCATATCGTTTGCCTTGAAGAAAACATCGAAGTAATTTCGATAGAATACTCTCTTTGCCAAGAACAATAATAATATCTTTTTCAGTTGAATTTTCAAATAAAAGTTCGTAGGTTTCTTGAAATTTAGCTATTTCTTGATTACTCAATGGAAGTAAAATTTCAACTAATTTTCTCGATATATCAGATGAAATTTGATTCAGATGTTTCATTGTTAATAAATCTCGAAAATCTCGAACATATAATTCAATTGGTTCAATTAACATGGCCAATGTACATGAACGCATCGATGATTCAGGTCGTTCGAGAACCATATCGACTAGTTTATATTCATATTCGAATTCGAGATCATGAACAAGAATAAGACGTTGTTCACAAGTGTACGTCGAGAGAAAATGAAGAATGAAATCGAGATCTAATGTTTGAGCTGTAATGCAATGTTTCATAATTCGACAAAGATATTTCGTATCGCGTTTGTAATCGAATTCATTGGAATGACCAAATGTAGCCACAGTGGCTTGTCGCTAGAAAAAAACGAAGACAATCGGTTTTTGATGAAATGAAAAGATTTGAAATACTCGAATAGAATTTACTGATGGGTTAGGAACGAGTTTGATGCTTCGTTTTTTCATGAAGAAATTCAAATGATCATTTTCGAAAGGTTAGATTTTATATATCGATGTTATAAAACTCATTTCAATTTTATTAGTAGAAATTCAAAAGAAAAGAACACCGACGAAACTTGTATCTTACCGGTAGACGTTTTTCTAGTTTAGTTAGATCACTTTCATATGTTTTCGATCGAACTAAGGTCGATTTTTGTTTCACATCATGATGTGAGAGTTTTCGTAATAAACTTGCCATAGTCTTTTAATCTCTTTTTTATATCAATAAGATACAGAAGAAGAACACAAAAAGTTGACTCTATTTCAAATTGAAATTAGTTATATATGAAAGAGTAAATGAAAGAATGCACGCGTAATTTATATGAGTAAGAAACAACGGTGGGAGGCATAGTTATGGTTCGTCGACTCGACACGAACTAATAGGATATCGCCATATTGAAAAAGCATTTTTGTACGAAAGGACAAATGAATTATGGGTGTATGTATGTACATATACATGTTTATACCTTGAGCAGTTTCGTTTTTCGTTCTTTGTTCTTTATGAGTCAAATAATCCTTCGTCCCTTAAAAGTATATATTTTCTAGATAAAGAGTAGACGAAGGTCATGTAAAGTACAAGTGAATCAAATTCGGTTCACTGAGTTTTAAATGTATGTGAACGTCTGATAACTATCAGATCGAAGATGTATAGTTGTCGATAATTGTTCGTATTGATCGTATTTGATCAGGTGTGACATGACAACAACCACCAATATATTTTATGTCTGCATCAATGTACGATTCGATTGACCTTGGGAAAAGAAATATTTTATTAAAAATATAATAGAATGCATAACAACAATAGCGCATCAACGAACTCATCAAGCTATGTTCATAAATAAATATTGAAATACTGTGTTTAGAAAATAGGAGATATTCTAATTTGATATCTGTTTCCGAGCTTTACTATTGTCCATTATTCGTCGGTCGAGTTGTTGTTTATATTTTTGTAATGATTCTAAAGCATTGCTCAATACTTCAATATGCACATTTACTTCTAACGTTTGTGCACGATCCATTTTTGAAACAGTGTATTTAACTTCTTCTATTTCATATTTAAAACCACGTAGTGTCTCAATAACATTTCCAATATTAACAGTTGCCATTTGTGTAAATTTTGGAAATTCATTGAACACTTCAAGATTTCTTTGATACTTAACTTTATTAACATTTCCATTGCCAATGGTTGCATGATAAATTTTTGATATGATTGAAGCATGTTCAATTTCATCTAATTTAGCTTTCTCAATTCGACGGGATGAAGCGGTAATTTCAACTAAAACTTCTGGTTTCTTTTCGAGATTAACTACAATGAAATTAAAAAATCATATTTCAAATACAATTCAATGACAAAATACATACGTAAATGTAAATGTGCATCATCTGCAATGTGAATTAAACGTTCAACTTCACTTTCAATTTGTCTCAAAAATTCCTTAAATTTGGGTCCGATTTCATTTCCATTGTTTTTTATTAGACTTTTATATAGATCTTTAATATAGATTTCTATTTTTGGCAACACATTGTTAAACGCTGCTATCATGCGGCGTATTTCGTCTGCTGTTGTACCTGCAGAATTTCTCATATCGTCAATATATTCTAAAACTTGATCTTTAACTTCTTTTTCAATTCCACTGTACAATACACTTGTTTTTAAATCGATTAATGCGATTCTAATTTCTGTTATTTTGATAGGTAAACTCACATCAGTTTCAGCTAACCGCTCGGCTATTGAGACTGTTTTTTCGACAACTGCATCAATTGGTAATACTATGGTTGTTGAATTACCATTACCATTCGCTGATATTAATGTGCAAAAATCTGATATATCCACTATATAAAAAAATATATTTTGGCAAATCAAAAAATAGATAAGCTTTTTTAAGAGATAGTTCCATATAATATAAATAATGCCCAATATCGGTACGATAATAAACAAACATAAAGATATTAATTGTAGGAGACCATAACCAATTGGTGTAACGACATATTGAATACTCGGTTATATACAGTTGTATAGTTTATTTGAAAACCAATGTAAATCATTCGAGAGCTTATTTGCATTGTTTTGATCTTGAAAGAGAAAGGAAAACTTGTTTCAATTTACAAAATTAGTTTTTACTTTCTTGTAACTGTTTTTCATTTTCTACTGGAGTTGGTTCATGGTGTCGTTGACGCGCATTCATTTTAAAGGAAACTCACTTTGTAATTGTGATCGAGAATCGTTTAATTATCTCAAATAGAAAGAATAAAAATGAAAATACAACAAACGTGCGCTAACACGGATATATATATATATATATAGAAATCCATCTAAGTTTATAAATCAAAGGTACACACACATAAATATAGTGCTAATTTTCCCACTGTATTAGCGCAAATATCACTAGGAATTCTCCAATATATATATTTTTCAATAAATAGAATAAATCACAATAAATGCAGCATATTGAAATATCATACCAGTAAGAAGAAATGACAATCCCGTGTGCTGCGACAAACGATAATAAAAATCTTTGATAAACAGCAATATGCTAATTTTTCTTTGAAATATTTAAAATTGGTATGTCAAAGAGTTTAGGAGGTTTTAGGAAAAAATTAATTTGAAAAAAGTTAGTTATCTACTTCATTATTAGATCTGAATAAATGCAGATTTTCTTGTATTATATAAACAAATAAAACGACGTTGAAAAGGTCATTACTTAGTTATCAACAACTAAATATTTATTCACAAAGAAAAAATATGAAAGAAAGAAAAAGGTACATGCATTATATATAGAGATTAGAAATGATTTCTGCATACACATTTGATGTTTTTGTATCTTAAATGAGATAACTGTTAGAATGTTAAAATTTATTTTCGCAAACAGTAAACAGAACAATTTTTTATCTCACAATAGAAAATAGAAAAGTAGGATGATCATATATATTATAACATATTCATAATATAAACGATCTTTTCATTTGCAATTTAGACCGAGATTGACTTCAATAACAAAAAAAATATATCTATTATATTATATGTAACTATATATTTTTGTTTTACAGGTTATCATTGTAGAAAATTATAGAGAATGAGTGATTGGAGTGTTACTTATTTCATTGGTAAATTTTATTCTTGTTTTATTACTAAACTAACTGTCGATGTCAGCACCTCAATGTCCTACAGTAAGAATAAAGAAAGATCGCTACTATAAAATCTCAACATTTAATTTTTGAAAAATAGATCGACGTGAAGGTTGGAGTGAACCCAGTGTAGAAATACTGCATGTTGGAGCAGAAATGCATGCATACACAGTTCGAGCAGAAAAACAATTTGCAGATGGTGCTGTAGAAGTTGGATTCGAAGGCCCAAATACAAGTTTTGATATAGGAATAAGATCAAATGTCCAAAATTCTGGACTCGCAGCAATGGCAGAATTAAGTGCAGCGAAAGCGGAAGTCGCAGTTGGCCCATTATATGCTTGTGGAAATTTAAATGCAAATACAGGTGTCAAGATCGGAAGACAAGGACTTCAAGTTGGTTTGGCTGGATTCGGTATAACACTTGGTGTTGGTGGCAGATGGACAATTGATACACCATTCGGTTCGGCAGGTGCTACTACAGGAACTCTAATGGTTACTAATGATAACAAGGTTTCGCAACGAAATAGAAATTATAATGAGAAAAAAGAAGTTCTACTATGTACAGATTGATTAAGTCTTTAAATAAATGTGTGAATTCATGTGCTAGGCGAAAAAACGAAATAAATATATGTGATAGTATTTCCTTTGAGGTTTAATCAAGAAACATCCTCAAGTAGAAAATGTACGTAGAAATCAATTCATTTTCTTTTCACTTTAGATCACATAAACTACAAACAAATCAAATTCAGTTCACTGAGTTTTAAATGTATTTGAGCATCTGATAGCTATCAGATCGAAGATGTATAGTTGTCGATAATTGTTCGTATTGATCGTATTTGATCAGGTGTGACATGACAACAACCACCAATATATTTTATGCCTGCATCAATGTACGACTCGATGTAAGGAATAATCGATTGTCCTTGACTGTCAAAATCTCTGAAAATCAAACTAAAACATGATTTTGAAAAAGAATAGGAGATTCCAGTGACTTTTTTTCATTATTCCAAATGACACCCGTATTCGGATACGCAATGAAATCATGCTGAATCATGTTCATTTGTTTTATCAAAGGCACCACTGTTTTTGGACAAACGCAGTTGACTCCCACGGCAACAATTTGATCATGGGCCGTAAGACATACGGACTTGCTTGCGTCTGCTATCAGTTCACCATGGGCTGTACGATAAGAATCCTAAATAAACGATGATGCTACGTTTTTTTTCCCTTGACGTAATAAAAAGCAAGAGACGAATGTTGACTTTCATCATATCATATTTTTTAATATTTGCTCTTTGTGAACGTAAATCAATAATTAAAACAAATAGAAGAAAGAGAAATGAAATGAGAACGAAGTTCTTATTGTGAATCTGTTTTTCTTCTGATCTCTTTGTTAAGTAGCTTTTAACTACCTGACAATTGAATGAAATCCAGGCTTTTACGTTTGGATATTCTTTTAGTAATTCAACAAGTGCTTGAGCTTCTTTTTGCGATGGTATCGTTTCACATGCAATTACATCGGGCTCAGCACGAACTAAGATTTCTAAACGTGGTCGATGCCATTCTTTAAACTCCTAGTCAACAACAACTTCTTCGAATTACAATCATAAATGTCAAGTGTGTACTTGGATACTCATGGAATCCGTATACCATCCATTAAATTCACTACCATCAGACAGTACAGCTCCGTACGGACCGATCGAAGCCGCAACATGACATTGAGCCTTTTCTTTTTCTACGTCAAACAACAAAATCATATTGATTTTTTTCGTAAAGTAATATTTGTTCATACCAATAACATTACGAGCTAATTTAACTGAATTAAAAATGATCTCTTCAGCTTGTTCATGTGTTAGCTCACAGTTTTTCATAAGATTCTCGATTGAAAGTTGGTAGGTTGCTGTAGTGATAAAATCACATTTAGCTTGAACAAAACTAAACATATCATTACTCAATTTCAATCTTATTCCATTTCGTGCTTACGCTTGATGTACCCGTGCTAATTGTTCCGGTTGTGTGACTAAAACTTTTCCGGACCTTTCAAATTAAAAGAAAGAAAATACAATAATAACTTTTCTATTTTAAAAAATAATTAACCATAAAGGATCACGATGTACATCGAGACCATAGTCCTGCAATGTCGTGCCAAGACCACCGTCAATTAAATAAATTTTCTCTCGTTTTGGAACGAAATTCATCTAGAGAAAATGAATGATAATTTTCAAATATCATAATTTTACCGCTAGATAATTTTCAATTTGTCATTTTTGACAAACACTAAGGAAAAAGAGGAAGAGAGAGAGTGAGAGGAAAAAAAAAGCTTTTTTTTTCTTTTTTTCCATTGTTGATTATTTTTTTTCTTTTATTTTTCCTCTTCTTCGTTTTCTTTTTATTTGGTCGACAAAAAGAAGACCCATAATTAAAACTTGACTCGACGAGAAAGTGAGAAAAAAAATTCTCTCAATTGAAATACAACAATTACCTAGTTGAATATTTAAAAATGAACTCGAATATACATCCTATTGATCAATTGTTTCTACCTGAAATGAAAATCTCTTCGATTAATACTGTTCGTTCGAATAATTACAAATCCGAAACAAGAAATCTCATTCAACGACAACGAGTTATCAAATCATTTCTCTATCGAACAGACGAGAACGAAGTATGAAAACAACGAGCTAATGAAATAATTCGAATATGTTTCATTTTAGCCATCGATTCGAAAGCCAAGTAAACTTTCGAGTTGCTCTAAAGAACTGTCGATTACTTCGATGCCTTCGTCACAAATTTTATTTGCTGAATTAAATGAACAATCATCGACAATTAACAATCGTCGTCAACCATCGATTTTAACTCGTCGTCAACGAACAACAACTACGGAAAATCTTTCACCAATTCAACAAGTATCAGATATAAACGATCTACTGCCGTCACGATTCACATTTCGAAATGCAAAAGTATCGCATTCATCACCAAGACTCAAACCTTCAAATTACTCAAAAGCAGTTGTTGAACACACAGTTAAACCGAATGTTTCCAATTCAAAAAGTTCTCAATCAGTTACTGCTCATGCATGGACACCGAAACTATCCGAATCGAATTCGTTTCATACTCGAACATTAACAGGCTTGCTTCGTGCGAAATCTCAATTCACAAAATACACACATCAACGATATCCGAAAACGAATTATTTTCAAGATTTGCATATCTCACCGAGAGTTTTAAATAATTCTTCGAACGAGAACGAACTGCCTAGAAAATCAACGAATACAAAATTCGTTATCGAAGAATGTAAGTAAAGAAGAAAAAAAATGTTGACGAATGAATTGTTTTTTTGTTTAAATTTAGTTTTAAAAGCGAATGATCAAAAACTGATCGATGAAGAGGAATCGATAAGTACTGATGGTAATAGTTCAATCTCGACTTGCGTTTCTCAACTCAGTGTTCACTCATCGGACCATTCGACAGTTGATTTCTCAGTGGACTCATCGAAACTACAAATTCCTCGTTTGCCAATGAAACGAACACATTCCAAACGTCGTCCTTACAATCTCGTTCTCGAACCTGTTGCCGAACATCTCAATGATGACAAACAAACAGGTAACGATGATGATGATGATGTATTTTAATACGTATACATTTTGTTTTGTTTCCTTTTCTTTTGTCGAATAATAAAAAACAAAATCTAATTTTGAACGTGATGTTTTTCTTTTTAATTCAGATACAAACGAAGAAAATAGTTTAACATTCGAAATCTTAAATCAACAAGAAACACATTTTGAAAAACAACTCCAAGATCGATACATATGTACATAGAATCTCAAAAAGTTTCTTATATTTAACGTAAATAGAAAAGAAAAATTGTTTATCCATTATCACAAAAGACAAACGTGAACTGAATTTATTTTATGTCAAACATTCCCAAAGAAAATAACTAATTCTTTGTGTAAATGTTTGAACAAATTGTATCGAATCCATATCATTTCGATGTTTGACTAAACATGCTTTCTATAAAAAGAAAAGAAAACAAAACAGTCGATTTCTATTTCTATTCGATTTATTCTACCAAAGTATTCTGATCAGCTCGATAGATTAGAACAATAAACGCTTCGCACTGATGTGGTGCTTTGCATTGATAGATGACCTAAAATCGATCGATATTCGAATGAATTGAGTTCGTTTCGAGTTTTAATTTACTAGATAATTTGTTGTTGTAGAATTCAATGCATGCAATTGTGATCCGTATCTTGATCGAAGAAATCTATGCAATCGTTCCGATTGATCTTTATTGGTAAAAACACGTTGTAAGAGATGAACAATATTTTTTAGATCGGTTATCTCCTCGCTTGTACATGAATCGAGCAATGACTCGAATTCATTGACTTGAATAGATGTTGCCTAGAGAGAGAAGAGATACAAATTGACTTTGAAATGAACTCAAAGAAGAATTTCAATTACCTCTTGACGTCCTCCACCGCCTACATGCTCCGGTCGAGAGCCAATTAGTTTTTGCCAGAGACTCTCTCGACGATGAGAAAGCGATGCTCGAGTGAGAATCGACGTCAATTTCAACTTGAAAAATTCGACATTTTTATCTGCCGGTATGTTATTTCCAAGTTGCTGTTCGCAATTGTTTGAATTCGGTCGAATAACTGTAACTAAATTGATCTTTGGCGGTGGTAATAACATTGTCGATGCACGGTCTCTCGGTGGATTGTAATTGCAATTCGATTTCAAACTATTCGGCTGAATTCGTGCATTCGCATTTGCCGATGGATTTGTTGTTTTGTTTGGCACGGATATGACGCCTGTTTTAGGTGAAAGATTTGTGTAAATAATATACATAACAACAGTGAGCTCCGATGAATTCGGCGGAGTCGTTCGAGCTGCTAGCCAATAGATATCATTCGATTCTGAATCGAACAGATATTCGTCCTGAGAACAAAATCGAATTAATCAATTGTTCGTATTGAGAATATCGAAGTGAACTTACAGAATTACGTCGTTTGATTTTGATGCTATAACTATCAGCATGATCGAGAACGTATTTAAATAGATAACTGTCAGCTGAACGTTTTGTTGTTTGATCAAGTTGATGATGAATAATAGCTAAGAGAATTTCGATAATACGAAATAACAATGATAAGTAAACGTATGTTTTACTTTTAAATACCGCAGTTTTCGAGCCTATTGGTGCATTTGGATAATATTCAATAAATTCTTGAAGAAATAAAATCACTGAAAAATCTTGTGGAAAAATATGTGTTTCATCGGTTCCTGTTTGATATCGAACGATTGTCTCAAGATGATGATCATAAGTCCATGCATCCAATTCCAATTGATTTATAAACGATGTTGATTCATGTGAACTCTAGATTAGTAACAATAGAAAAATCAAAAAAAAAAGTCATTAGTCAAGAGAATTTCTACTGGTCGATGATGAATCATTGCTGTTGCTGATGATTGATTATTCATCGGAATTTTAATAATATCATATTGAAGAAAACGAAGAACGACTTCGCTATTATTTAAAGTTGAAACTTCACCGAGAATGGTCACACGACGAACGGAATCATAACGATGAAAATTCAACTCCTTCGGACTTTGAACATTCACTGAACGAAGTGTTCTAGAAGAAATCAATTTGTCTATCTCAAATGTTCGACTCTTGTTTTTTCTTTTACTTTCGTTGCGTTGGCTTCGTATTAATGATATGAAATTTATATTGTGTTTGTAAATAAGTTGATAGTTGTTCAACAAGTAAATCCGTTATTTGAATATATTGTTGTTCAACAGTATTCAAACGACTTGTATCAAAACGTGTCAATTGATTTTGTGCTATTTGATAATCATTCTAAATAAATCAAACAAAATCGAAATCATTCAATTTTTGCGTTCATTTCATCGATTTATTTTTTCTTTATGTTCAGCAGCTCAATTTCTTTTTGTGAAAATATAATAGATTCAATCTAAGAAATGTGATAGTGATATTAAATAACAAACCAAGAAACTAAAAAGAGATTCAACTACCACAGAAAACAAAACAAATAATAGATTTTAACGTTCAAATGAAGTTATTCGATAGATATATATATGTATGTATAAATATTAGTAGAATCCAAACGAGATTAAATAATCGCCTATTTTGTAGAGAATAACTAATTCACGATTTAAAATTGTGAACAGAAAATCCGATGAGTTTGCTTGTTTTTTTTTTTGTTTAAGATATATTTTTGCAAGAGAACAAATATATGAAATGTGAATAAAGGGACACACGAGCAGCGGCAATAAAATATATTTCAAAACAAAAGAATTTTATAAATGAGACCTCGTCAGCCGATGGTAGAAATCGGCGTCGAGCAAAATCCACAGGAATAGCAATAGATTTTCGTTTGTTTATCATACGATTAACCAGAGAATTATCGGTTACTGAGGAAACATCCTGCAACAATATATATAGATACGTATTTGCATATGAGTTCATAATACGCATTCGAATTAACAGTCAAATTTATAATAAGAAAAGGATAATGATGAAAATTGAATAGTTATACGTACTAAATTAAGAGTATTGTTGACACGTAGTGTTGAATCATTGTGAAAGAAGCATCGTGCTGCACGAGAGAAGAGAACGGGCGCAACAGAGATATGTATTAAACGAGAACGATGCTTCATTTGAATTAGTAAATCATCCTGAATAAATCATGATGAAAACAAAACAAAAACGTCAAAAATATTATTTCGTTACTGGAATGTATAGTTTGGGTTTTAAGATCCAATTCGAGCACATTTCTTCCAATTTTGTACATCGATCCATATCTAAATAGGCGATCAAATTCGTATCAAACGTTTTCTTTCTTTCGGTTTTCAGTCGTACGAAATTTTTTAATGTCTTTCAATTGAAGCAATTGTTTGCCGTGTCTTTGAACGAGATCTTGATTTGTATCGTCCGATAACATCGGATACGAACCAACTAGATTACAATAGAGTAAATCGATATTCCACGATGTGTATATATTCGGATTATCGGGTGGAAATGTTTCTTTAATGACTTGTTCAAGATCGACATTATCATTTTTCGTTGAATGCTAAAATAAATTGAATAGAAAAATGAAAAATAATAGTCGACGAACGATGATACTTTGGGCAAATTGCCATGTTGACGATTATATTCTGATAGTTGATCGTGATGAAATGATCGATGTCGAAAGAGGCCCATTTTTTGTGTAACAATGATATTCAAAATATTCAAACGTTTATTTGACCAATTGATTAAATTGGTAAAATAATTAATCAATGCTTTCGAAGTATCTTCGGGAGCATTATGAAGAATCATCGATAACTAAAACAGAACATCGATAAAATTGAAAGAAATGGAAAATTTTAAATTACTTTTTTATCTTTGACAAATATGCATAAGAAAATATGTTTGGGAATGTCAGTACTATTTACTGAGGCAACTGTGAAAATTAAACAAAAAAACAATAGAAGAATGATAAATCGAGCGAGATGATTTACTAGGATCGCTGGGTTCTTGTTGAGGTGATGGTTCAATTGCTTCTACGACAATATCATTGACCGTTTTGTTACTTTGATAGAGAACGATGAAATCGATATTTTCTCCCGGTGTTCTTTTAGGCTAATCGAAAAGCAAAAACAGTCGAACGAAAAATACTCAATCGAAACGAATTTACTAGTTGATCTAATGATGGAACCGGAAGATATAAAGTTCGTTCTGGATTACAACGATAGATTGTGCCATGTAACGACTCGTGTTTGTATGGATTTGGTTTTGATTCATTTAATCGTTGAGTAAAATTCTGAATGATATCGAGAAGAAGTATTCGATTGGTTAAAGTATGAGAACTTGATGTTAATGATGGTAATTTAGGAGCTAAGAACAGAAAATATAAAGTTTTTAGAAATCGAAAAAAACAACAACTAGATTTACAAAGTGTAGTTAAATATTGAAACCAATTTGTCAAACACTCAGCATGTTCAATTGTCAATGATTGTGGTTCATCGACTGATGAATTACTGGGTAGTGAATTTTGAACTGATTCTTGTCGCTAAGAAATATAAAATCAAAATTAGATGAATTGATCAAACAAGTTGTTAGTTTAATTTCAAGGAATTCTATTCAGTTGAAGCATTTTGTATATATAAATATAAACTGCACCCTTAAGAAAGCGGAAAAGTTTGTTAGTGTGGTAAATGATAATAGTCGAAACACAAGAACGTCAGATTCAGAAACCTGTAATTTGACAGGTGAATGCGCGCCAACTGTCTTGTTTACTCTCGAGAAAATATTAAACATCCCAGCTGTACTGGTTATTGAATGCTAGAGATTTCGATTCGAGAGAAGAATATAAAAAAAAACCGCTTGTGATTCAATCGAGTTATGAACTTACACGACGTGATTGGGCTGTCGGCGTTGTTGGAGTTGTATTATCAATTGTATAAGTTCGTGCATGAGGAACTGCTCGATCAAGTGAAAATTCTTTATTTGTCTCATCGGACATTTTCGTTGAATTGAACAATCGTGGCGATGGTGGTGGATCGAATGAAGTTTGCCGAGGCATATTATAAAGTGTTGGCAAAAGTTTGTATTCAGTTACGTAATCAGCGAGAGCAAATCGAAATGCTTGTAGTAATGTCGTTGACATGCTGATTGGATCGAGTTCAGTTTGACTGCCACGTATCCAGACGTTACAACGAAGAAGATTGTCGATTTGAATGTCTGTTGTTGATTTATGTTCGGTAATTTGAATGAGATCGATGAGTGATTGAGTAGTGAGTTCATCGGAAAGATCTTCACTTGGAAATGGACTCGGACGATTTGTCGGATTGATAATATGCAATTCGATCCATGCGAGACCTTAATTAAATATTTGAATTTTGATTTCAAAAAAAGAAAAATAAAAGAATTCAACCTGGTCGAGGAATTCGAATCGGATAGTTTTTATTATAGACAATCAATGTTTGTCCATGATAATCTTTGATAATATCCTTGAAAAGAATTGACGTCGTTTTGAGAGAATTTATCATGATCGAGTTTTTACTTTCATATCTTTGGCTAGGGCAGGTAAAAGTAACGGTTGATGAAATTGATTGGTTTTCACATATCGACGAAAATAGTAGAGAAATACATTGGTATTGATCAGTGAAGGAATTTTATATTCGAAAACATGTTTCGGTTCACTATCGATCGGTCGAATGAACTTTTAGAAAAACAAATGTCAATTTTGAATATATATACATATTCGAAATAGATTCTTACAGTAACATCATCGGGATTTAAACGTGTCATTGCAAAACGATACAAAGCATTGACAAGTTCTTTGACAACTTCCTCTTCTAATCGCGTTACAATCGATTGAATAAGATTGCTTTTTATATTTTCAAATGCTGGATCAGTAACTGAATAAAAAAGAAATTTGATTTCAATCTTTTCGGTATTTCTGTTCGCTTACTTGCAGATTTCAAGCCATAGAGCATGACATGAACACAAAATGTGCCCTGAAAATCAAACAAAAAATGCAATTCTTTTCCTTTTTATGCATCGATTATTCTTACTGAATCATGACGTTGTCGATTTTTTAATGACGGATGACCGATCTGTGGCGATGGTGGTTCAATTAAATCGTTTGAAGTCAATGATTCATCGGAAAGATTGTTTGGCAATGATGGATGAATATCTTCTCGAAATCTCATATAATAATCGTTCTTATTTCCACAATAGACAAAGAGATTTTTTCGATTATCCGCAGCTAAAGCACTGAAATGTGTGTTCAGTTCACGAAGAAGTGAACAGGAATAGTAAGTTGATGAAGTCTTCGGTGTTGTTGATGGCTGTAAATGAGAACGAAGACGAAAATGTAATGGAAACGAATGAGTCCACAGTTCGTCACACGCAAACTTTAAAAAACAAAAGAAACTATTTCGAATTGAAAAATTCAACGCTAATTCGTACGCTTCCTGGTTTCAAAGTTAAGTTTGCTGCGAGGACAGGTGCATCAGCTTCTACATTAGGATCATCATATTCACTCGGTGGAACTAATAATGGATTGCATAGACGAGTAGACGCGAGATTATTTAGCAATAATTTCTAAATAGAAAAATTGTATTTCGAATTTTATTTTTTGAAGAAATCAACTTGATTGATTGTTCGACAGAGATGATCGAATTCGTTCTTTAATTCTTGAAGAATTTCTTGAGGTTCATTGGATTTCTGCGTTGTATCCGATGATGAACTAAATACAAAAGAAAATAATTTTTTCTCTTCAATCGAACAAACAAACCCGCAATAGAGATAAAATTTCACTTCAAGTGAATCAATTTGTGCTGATGAATCTTGTTTTCGTTCGATAAAAAGCCAAAATGATGGTTTGACATAATCCTCTAATTCATCTTCTGTCGATCCTAGATCATCATCATCATCATCCATCATCGAACCATCCGAACCAATACTATCCTCCATAGTTCCTGACGATCGATCATCATTCGAATATACTAAAGAATTTTATTTCACGATTTCTTTAGTTTTCAAATGATCGACTTTACTTGGTGTCTGTTCTCCTAGAAATTCGTCCATTGAATTCTTGACTGGCTCGAGTAGAACATAATATTTTCCACATTTAATCAACATATACTTATTTCGAATGCGAATATTTCGAACTTCCTATTTGAAAATATATTTTTTTATTTTGAAAAATAAATTTTATTCGTTTGTCATACTTCGAGAAATGGGTCAATTGATTTGCTAATTCCAAGTACAAACATCAACTGAGTCGATTGACAGAAACAATTCGATTTATGAATATTAACAGAACTTTCAACATGTTCAATCACATTTTCGATGAGTTTTTTATCGAGTGACCGACGTGTGAAATAAGTTGCTAATTGTTCATCACGTAGAAGCCATTCGATCTTCAATTTTAAAACCCAATAATAAAGCAAAGAAGAAAAAAAAACAAGCAATTCAAACCTCTCGTCGACAAGTAATAATCGCTCGTTTTTGTGCTTCAGATAATCGTAATTTATCCAATGGATTTCTAGAAACATATTTCTCCTTTTAAAACAATATCAATTCTCTTCAATTTTCAATTTACTTATTCGAATCTCCAGCCATTGTTGTTCCTGTGCATGTACTCGTGTTTTCTACGGCATCGATTCCATTCAATTCTTGCAATCGGTTCGCTACTAAAAGCGGATGTACTGACGTAGGCGTGTGCATATTCATAGGATTCATTGTTGTCGCTTGACAATCGGTATCTTCACGACCAAATGTCAAACACATGAGACTAAATGTTACATGTAAACTATCGTGATCTAGTTTTGTATCCGATTGATTGACTAATCCGTCTGGATAATTGAAACAAAAAAAGATTCGAAAATGTTTTTTTTTGTTGTTCTTCTTTATTCGAAATTTTACTTATGCAAAGTGGAATTGTTTTAACTGGTGCATTGTAATCGTATTCTTTTGTCATTAAACGACAATCGAAACAGATAAATAACGGTAGAATATCGCCTCGAATCGAGATATCTCTCGATGGATTCGATATTGAACTCGATGAAACATCGGATCGTCGTCGATGTAAACGTAAATCCGCTTCATGATCGTCGTTTATATGCACAGTATCGTTACTTGCATGATCATCATCATCATTTTCACTTTCTTGATCATGTTCATTGGTTTCATCGAATTTATACAGGCCTGAATTCGATGAAATTATATCTGGATGATTTGGATTAACTAGACGATCTTCGAATTCTAATGAACAACGACTTTGTCGACAACGTTCATCATCAGTACAATAGTAGAAATAATCACAATCCGGTGAAACACGATGAAAATATTTGCTAATAATTTCGAGAAATTTCTCGTTGAGATAACTATCGATATGTTTGGTTGTTGGTTCGCAAGTTCCATGGTTCGGCAATCGACTAAAGACGAAAATTGAATGAAGAAAATCTCAAGTTAATCAAAATACCTGTCTTGTTCAGTAGATAGATGTGAACACATAGCTTTGAGGAATGATGTTAGATCGATATCTTCACAATGTTCTTGATAGATTGTATTCAATGCGTATTCAACATCGGAACGATGTGTTGTTAAATCAAGTAAACAATTTTTATAGAATGCCGTCGCAAATGCATAATCAAGTGTTTCTCTCATTGATTCTCTCATTTCTTCAAGTTGCTTATCAGGTACAATAACTTGTTCATCGTCATGTCGTCGTGAATTCTCACGTTTTCTTGATTTTATATGTAATACTGTCGCAGCGATAGTTGATTTCACTGATTCATTATCATCTTTCGTACAATCGATATATTCATCTGTTGAAAGATGTCGAATTAATTCTTCATCGGACATTAATAATGTCGATGCTAACGATAATTTCTTGCAACTGTACAGAGGTACAGGTATGTGCCATTGTTGATCGGTGAATTTTTTCAATGATTGATAATAGAGCATTTGATGTGGCGATGGTGGAATGATATTGACGGTTGGTGGTGAGGCAGCTGAAGCTGAATATCGACGATGTGTTGGTTCAGGTGCAGATTGATTCGTCGTGTCGATTGTTAATGGTGAATAGATTCGTCGATAGGCTGGTGGTTGTTGAGGCCACGAATTGACTATTGGAATCGGAGATGATGATGACGATGATGTTGATGAAGTACGATGATTCGTCGAGAGAAGATCAGTTGAGGTAAATGTATCACGACGTTGACGACGCGATCGAGATGGTCGACCTGAAAGAAAGAGTTTCTCTTTTGAAAGATTTGTTTTCTCAGAAATAACGAACTGAATTGTTCTTCAAGAAGTTTCTTTTTAGTTTGTCCGGTATCTTTGGATAAATATTGTGATTCAACACCAACTTCCCCTTCGACTTGTTCGATTAATCCGTCGACAATATGTCGACAATCATCATAAATCGGTAGACCATTATCACAATGATTCATCGAATATTTTCCAATTAAATCATGCATTAGACTTGTTAAATCCGTATTCAATAGAAATAAATCTCGTTCACTTTTCGGTAATAAAACCATGTGAACATATTCATCAACTTCAGCGTAAACAAAAAAATCCCAATTAGGAAATAACATTTCACTTAGATAGATTTCTTGTTCAGTTAATTTCGTAAATGATGTTTGTTGTTGATGAAAATTAAGTAAATAGAGTAAATAAGGATTCGATTTTAAACTACGTAGACCAAGTGGTAAACATATTTGTTTCGAATAATTCGAACGTGTTATTAGAATTTGTGTGAATGCATTATTGATTTCATAAGAATCGGGAAATAGTTGAGATTTATTTTCGTAGATTTTCGAACAGAAACGTTCACGAAGAACATTTAATAATGTTGAATTCAAACTTGGACTTGCAAGTATACCATCATTGGCAATATACTCATCTTTAATTTTATCATAATCTAAAGACACAAACAAAATCAAACGCGAATCATCGACTCATTCGAATAAGAAAATCTACCATCAGCAAATGCTGAAAAATCGAAATAGATTTGATGCGATCGACGTATTAGATTGATTGTATCTTGAATAAATGGTTCTCGATTTATGTCTGCAGTTAATGAACGTGGTGCACGTGACATATTTCTTTGAAAGAGAGTTAAATTTTTCTTTCAACCCTGATCAAAAAAACAAGAATCTACCTTGGTAAGAATGCATTTCGTCCTTGTAAATATTTGACAAAATAAAATGAAACAAGTGTATTGAAACATTCTCGATCAATTTCACCGATCTATACAAAAGATTCTGTTTAGTTTCGTCTTTTGTTTTTCATTTTCATGTCAATCATCATTTCAAATTCTTTTTTCATTTTCTCATTAATTATCAAAAAACAAAAACATCGAACAAATATCAATTCGACTACGAAACAGTTTTATTTCAAATAAAAATCAAAATCAAATTTTCGATGAAACAACATTGGAAATCAATTCACGTGATGGTAATCAAAGCCATAAAATCTATTGATTGTTGAAACCATTGAAAGATTAACTAAAGAGGAATCGCAGCTTACCACTGCATAATAAAAATTTCGGCAAAAAACATCATGATCATCATCATTATTATTATTAAACGAGTTGATTTAGACGACTGCAAAGAAGTGGAGGAGTTGAATCTCACCAATTACTGGTGTTCAGGGTGAGACGAACTGCTCCACTTAGTCGAGTCGATTTAACTAATCGAAATGAAAGTGAGAGAAGAAGAAAAAAACCATAAATCACAATACAATCGATCGATCGATCGATCGAAATTATTGAAAGTGAAAGAAATCAGATGAGTCAATGTCGATGAGAGAAAAAACAATAATAACAACAAATGGATCTATTCACATGCGATAAGATTCTTTTCTCTTTCTCTCTTTCTCTCTTTCTCTCGCTCTCCCTCACTATTTGATCATTACATGATGATCAAGCTCAAACCTACGAACGAACGGCTGTTGTTCTCACTCAAAAGCAAAAAACGAAGAGAATAAGGAAGACTCGTAACATACGTTTACCTCCTTCATTCACAATTCTGTCTCTTTCTCGCTCTTTTTCGTTTTTCTTCTTCTTCTTCTTCATCCGTTCGAAATAGAATGTGCTTTTGTTTTCTCCCTGAACTTTACAGCTGTTGATAATCTGTTCGTGTGCATGTATATACTCGCGTAAAAAAACGTGCTCGTAAACGAAATTTGACTACATATATATATATAATATATATAACGCGAAAAATGATGAGGGAATTTCGAGTGGAGCGTGCAAGAAACTCAATCTCAATATGATTCTTTCTCATTTCTTTTTCATCAATAAAGGAGGGATAGAAAAGACAAATTGTGCGTAGAAACATATTAGACAACGTCAATAGAGTAAAGAGAATTAGAATTCAATTGATTAGTTGTCTATATGTACGTATCTTCCTGAACGATATCTTGATAAAAAAAAAAACGAAGAAGAATCGATTTTAATTGAAAAACATACTCATCTATATATACGAATGATAGATAGAAGAAGAAAAAAAACGAAAGAAGTATTAAAAGCTGATTGAATTTGAATTATATTTGAGCTCTCGGCTTAAGTAAAGGTCGGCAAAGAAAGAATAATCAATAAGACTTACGATTTGATACACGTACGTAAAGACTACAGACTTATTGATATGAGCTGGAAGAATATAGATCTGGCATGAGAAAATATCTATGCGAAATCCATCTTCCAGCTCATATACAACTAAGTGAAATATGAAAATAGATACTGAATTAAACTCGTTGTAAACTGCTCATTTTATATCCCAAATGAGACGAGATGATAAGAGAGAGGGAGAGAGAATTAAATATACACTTTCGGATGTGCGTATTGGTCGAAAAATTCTTCTTCACATTTTTTTTTCTAGTTAATGCAAACATTGTTATCCGTCGCTTCTTTTTTTTGTTTTAATGTTGACATATCTAAGAAGAAAAAAACGCTCTCCGTCATTGATGATAAATATCTTATTCAAAGAGAAAACCAAAGATAATATTAGTAACTCAAGTATACTTCGAAGTAAATAGATAATAACAATGATGATGATGTTGATGATGATGAAAGTAACTAGAACTCTTCAGTTTGAAATCGGTTTTTTTCCTTTGGTGATAAGTAGATAGATTTATTATCTTGAAAATTTCTCACATACGTAAGTGATAACGAAGAACAAAAGAGATGAATCGTTTCATTACATCATTCGAGTTTTAACTTTCAATTTTCATCAATAGAAAATTCGTTTGTTTTTTTTTTGTTTAAAACTGATATCTACTGTTTGCATTAAACAAACATTCAATTAAGATGAAATGATGATTGACATGTTGAAAACACTTGATTATCAATTTTTCGAAAATTGATCTCTATGGTCTGTTTACTTATTCAGACATACTTGAGAACTGTATTCTTTTCGTTGTACTAACCTTATCAACAATTTCTTTGTATGTACATTGATTGAGATATTTTAATTCAGGTGTATTTGTCTCAACGAAACCATCTTGAGGTTCAATCCAACATTGAGTAACGAAGTAATATGAAGATTGTTGATCACCGTAGATATTCGATGCACGTCGAATAGACATTGAACGTGCTTCACGTACCGGACTTCTGAAATGTTCCAAAAAAAAAACGAAAGAAAGAAATGTGATTTCGATTTCGGCGGTTCGTACGTGTCTGTTGGACGACCGTATTCGACTGGATAGATACGATATTGTATAAGACAAGTCCGAGTTTGTTCATTGGAATTAACCCGAAGAATATTATCCGCATGTTCTTCTTTAGGACTCTAGGATATAGAATTGATAGAAGGAAAAAAATTAAAACAAGCTTCAAGAAAATCGATTTGATTACGTTCATATTGACTTCAAGAATAAGATTATGAATATTACTATGTGATAAAGCGAAATGAAAGCCTTCTTGTAATCGTCGTCTGAAAGAAAAACCACAAATTAATTTAGTTATATTTTTTCTTTTGATAAACAGAACGAGAACTACCGAATAAATGTATCGAGAATGGTATCAGCGAGTTTCTTCGGAATATTCGATGAGTGTTTGATACTTTCAAATGAACGTACAAATGTTCGAATGTAGAAAAATTTCGAGAGTGCCTGTCGTTTCGAATCGGATTCTGTTCGATTTTTATGTTGAAAATCTTCATCATCAGGTTTTTGAATGCTTAGTGATTCGTACGGAAATGGATCAGGTCTAAAAACAAAACCCATTCTTCCTGTTCTTTGTTTTTTTAAAAAAGAAATTCTACCTTAATATCAATCGTTCGACATTTTTATTCAGAAAAATACAACAAGGTAAATTGACTCGTTGCTGAACAGCCATCGCTGTTGGCGGAGCAATTCGTTGTTGATTCGACAGGACCGGCGTCGATGTTTGTTGTTTACGATTGTTTTCATTGATATTACCCGATTTCATTCGTGAACGTGGACGAAAATTTGCTAATTGATATCGAAATTCATCGATTAACTAAACACAGTTTTTCTTTGTTTTCAAAAAGAAAAACAAACATTAAAATTTTACTCGATGTCTTTCGAGAGTATTGGTATTCGATTGAAATGCAAATTTCAAATAGAACAATGGTTGATGTCCCAGGATTCTCAAAAGCATGAAACTATAAGGAACAGTCGATTCGTCGCCGTTTCGATAGAGAAATTTAATATAGGCTTGTCCTTCGAGAAGTGCATGGGAAAAATATTCGGATAGAAATGTTTCGAAATCAGTTTTAGCTGTTCGAAATGAAGCTGTTGAATATTGATGATTATGCGATTGGGATAGATGATTGTTCATGAGAAATAACGAGTTCGAAAGTGGATCATTGACAAGAAGAATAGTTAGATTTAGTGTGAACATAAAACGTTGCCTAGAGAACAAGCATTTCAGTATTGAGAGAAGAAAGATTCGAGGCTTTTCTTTGTTACCATAGTGATCCATCGAGAATGACAATTGGACGCCAGAAATCAGCGAAATTTTGAAGATCTTTATCTCTGAAAAACACAAACGAATTTGATTGCAGATTGAATCGAAATCGATCTACTTCGGATTTGAAAGTGTCTGCTGAAGATCTTTCGATGTAATATGAAAAATCGTTTTGACTCGTTTACATGTATCAGGAATTTCATAATACATTGGATTGGTTGCAAATGTATTTATCAATGTTAAATGTCGATCAGTTATCGATACACTAAAATTTCAATTTTCGAATAAAAACAAAAGATAAATACAGATTTCCTACGCTTGAATAACATCATTATATCTTCGAATAAGATTATTTCGTAGTACATTGGCAACTTTTGATGTTTGATTGTAAGATAATTGATTAAGTTCTTGAAGGAGATATGGCGGTGCTTCTTTGTAAACACGAATATCTGTTCGAATGCTGTTTTCTAAAGGCCAAGTTGAACGAGCTCGATAGTAGATTTGAATGTCGTATCTCCAGGGAAGAACGAGATGAATACGAATTTCATCTAGATGAAGAAAAAAGAAATCAAAGATTCGATTGAAAATTAAAATAATAATTAATTAGTCACTTTTGTCGATTTCAACATCTTTAACTGTATAACCTTCGCGTAAACGTAATGAAAGAACATTGATTAATGATGTTTGAAGAACAGTTTGACTGACTAATTTACACGAAGCTGGAAGAGTTATTTCGTTGGATTTCGATGACGGTTGTTTAATTAGCGATTGACTCGAAGAATCAGCAATTGCTTTATGAAATCCTAGTTAAAGATTTGACAAATTTTCATTTCGTTTTTTTTATTTGTATTCAATTTTATTTTTACCCCAAGATAAAAGTTTCTTTTGAAATTGATTCAATTCTTGACAAACATCTAATACTTCGAAACCTTGACTGAACAATTTCGTTAATAGCATTGAACCTTCTCGTATATGATCAACATTAAAATGTATAAACGAACCAAATGTTGATAAACTAATAAATTTCAATAGTTCTTCATTCGGTACATGTCCGAGACTTGCAATTGGCGGTTGAAAAATTTCGTTAGTTGATGAATTAGAACGTGCGTCATTATTTGAACCGATTTGAACAAATGAACAACTGATAATTCGTGCGCGAATCTGTCGCATAACAGCTTCGAATGCGGTTAGATTCGGCACATCGAGTATACCATCAGTTATAATAACTAATGAAGCAGTCGATTCTTCAGGCATTAATTGTAGAGCTGTAATGCCGTAGCTGAGCATATTTATTATCGCACATGATGATTCACTACTTGCATACATTGAATTTAGCTAGACGAGAGAGAGAAGAGTTTTTTTTTTAGTTTTTTTTTGTTTCTCATACATGCGAATTGATATTGTCATCGGAATCCATGGTTGATGAAATCGATTGATTTGTAAATGGTTGATTGATACTCATGATATTGTGTAATAATTCAGTTGCATTTTTAAGATTATTACTTATCTCTCGGCAAACATCTTCTAATGTTGACCAAGTTAATCGATAGCCTAGTTCAATCGAATGAAATTTTGTTTTTCTCCTTTTGACAAAACTTTCTTACCATGAATTAATACTTGATGACTTGGTGTTCGATGCAATGGAAAATATACATAAACTGATAGATCAATTTCAGGTTGGAATTTAATTTCACAACCTGGTAGCGTTAATGTTTGAGCAAGTGAATATAGAAGTATACAAAGACAGTTAGTTAATGATTCTAAATAGATATGACCGCCATCAGCTGATACTGATGCACATGAATCAGTCATATCGAGTATAAAAGCGAATTTGTAATGTGTAGTAAAATATGAAAACTGTGTTGCATTTGTACAAATTATATTCGAAGATGGTGGAATAGGTTTGTCGTATTTGTCCAAAGCTGAAAGCAGAACAATTTCATCGGTTGATTCTTTCTGTTAAATGAAGAAGACAAAACAAAAATGAAAATGGATGACAATCAATTAGAGAGACTACTGACGATTTCATCTGATGTTGGAATTCGAACTCGATTCGATGCAGCAATTTGTTGAAATTGCCATATTGCTCGATTATTTCGTGAAACGCGATAATTTCGACGAAGAAAAGCAAATACTTTATGTGCATCTATTGGTGTCTGCATATAAATCTAGAAAAAATAAATCGATTGACATTTTTCATTCAGGTTTCTTCTTTTATTTCAAAAACAAAAACGAAAGGTACATATTCGTATTTATCTGTATGACATCCATTTGACTAAACGAGCTTCGTGAGTCCACATTATACTCATATATTGATTCAAGAACGAATAGACTAGCCCATAGTTGTCAGCAGTTGTCACTAGATTCAAGGATTTCCTCTTCCTTCCTTTTGCTGTTTTAAAGAATATCAATAAGAGATTTTTCGAGAACGAAAAGAATGTTCAATAGAAAATAAAAGTGTGTCTATTCTGTCAATAGAAATTTGATTGACATTTGATTTCAAGGTATTTCTAACTTTAACTTTCTTATCGATGAAATATTATATCGAAATACTTCGACCATCTGTTGTTTCGTATCTATATAAAAAAGTATTGAAAAAGAAAGAAGAGTATTAAATATTGATCTTTATTACAATCATGAAAATCGAAAAAATGGAAATGTTTCATGTTAAGCCACGATGGCTGTTTTTAAAAGTAATTCTATTCGATCTCTATGTTGATGCGCGGAACCATATTTAGATAACTTGTGATGATGGAAGTGTGGGTTGGGGTGAACCAGTAGTTGAAGGACGTGCACAAACAGTCGAAACAGCCGTAAAAGTCAGTCTATAGACTTGTTTTCGTTCAAAAAAAAAATGAAGTCGTTAGTTCTCTAGGAAATTGCTCGATATTTAATTGGCCAGGTATGATGATGATGATTGTGAGTTTTTTTTACAATAATTTGCCAATTAGGATCCACGAGATATTGAAAAACATTGGCAGACAATTTATCGAGGAAATTTCTATCGGTATATTGTCATTCTTAATTTGAAATGATAAAAACTTGCGGACATACGTATGTATCTCGTATAGAAATGGACCAATTCTAACAAGTGCATTATCAGGTGTTGAACAAGCTCTATGGGATATTCTTGGCAAACAGTAAAGTTTGATTTTTCCCATAATATGTTTCGAAAGATACAAAATTTATTTATTCATTCAGTTTAAACGTGCCTGTTTGGCGTTTACTTGGTGGTAAAGTACGCGATCGTATTCGTATGTATGGATGGTTATCATTGGAATCGACTGGTGATTATATTGAGTTGTATGCTAAGAGTGTCAATGAAAATCCTGAAGGTTTTACAGCATATAAAACATGTCCCATTCCGCCGATGCAAATGGTCGAACAACCACATGTTCTACATGCTATTCGAGATAATATTGTTCATCTTCGAGAGAAGATTGATAAAAGAATTGATGTAGCACTTGATTTTCATGGACGATGTACACCTGCAACGGTTTGCACAATCTTTGAATAGAAGATTTGACTTTTTCGCCTGTTTTTAGTCTCGACGATTAATTCATATGATCGAAGATGTTGATATTATGTTTATAGGTAAATGCAGAGATCTACGTAACTTTGACTTTAATATTTGAGAATTGTGTTTTTTAGAAGAACCGGTTTTACCCGGTGATATGAATGGTATGAAACTAGTCTCGTCGTCGACAAGTATTCCAATTGCAACTGGTGAACGTTTATTTACACGTTGGCAATTCAATGATTTGATTGAACAGCAAGCTGTAGCTATTATTCAACCGGATATTTCACATTGTGGAGGTATTTTTGAAGCGAAAAAGATTGCATCGATGGCCGAAGCTCGAAATATTGCTGTCGCACCACATTGTCCATTGGGCCCTATTGCACTAGCTTCAGCATTACAATTCGCTTCATGTACACCGAATTTTCTCTGTCAAGAACATCTAACATTAGGTCATGATTATTTAAAAGTTCCATTTCAAGTAAACTTTCGGACTGCTTAATTTATGCGTGTATATTTTGCGTATCGTTATAGGTAAAAGAGGGATATGTCGATGTGCCCTATTTACCTGGATTAGGTATCGAAGTTGATGAAGAAAAAGTACGAGCTGGAATATTTGCTGGTGATTGGAATACACCGCAATTTCGACTCAAAGATGGTAGTTTTGCTGAATGGTAGAGTTTTCTTTTTATTTGCAATCATTAAATAAAAATTTACAATGATTCAAAATCAAGGATTCGCAAGTGCATAAACTTCTGTTGAACTTAATTCTCTCGAATACAGTCGAAACTCATCTAAAAGACCAGAATATTGTCCCATTAAAATTGTATTTGTACTGACACATACTGGAAGTGGAAATCTTCCTAAATAAATATGAACTGGTACTCCACTAGCTGAATAAGAAAATGTATTCGATTGATTCACTAAAAGTCCATTCACGTACAAACACATGCCGTTATTCAAACTATAGGTTTGAACAACATGTGTCCACACATTTGTCGATAAAACAGGTCCAGTCAATGAAACTAACCTACTCTCATTATTTGGTCTCCAAGATTGTATCGCAATTTGACCTGTGGATGTTAAACCAATGAATGCTAAACACCAACGTCCGGTACAATCATAGGCACATTTTGATACATGAATGATAGTACCACCGTTTAATGATGAAGGATTTATCCAAATCGAAATTGAATATGAATAGGTTTGTGTACCTAATTTTGAAAGTCCGCCAACCATAAAGTAAGATGGTAGCGTTCCAAAGGAACTCCCATTGTTAACACGTCCATTCGCACTAGTTACATTTACACCTGAACCTTGTATATTTAACGGACCCGAGTCTGAATATAGATCAGAATCAAATGAAAAATAGCACACTAGTGTAGCATCATTTAAAATTTCGCTCGATGTTTTCGCTCGAGTTGTCAATGCCACTTGATCAATTGAACCGGTAAAGTAAAATTGCGTACCATTTCCAGAAGCTCCAATCGTTATCGATCCACTAGTACCTTTGTATGGATTTGATTGACGATTACCTACAAGAACTCCGTCTAAATAAATCGATTGCATCGATGCCGAGTAATCATACACAAATGCAACATGATACCATTTGCCTGTAGATAAAACGTTACTACCCGATTGACCGTCTACAATCATCGAATGAAGAACTTCTATGTATTTTTTTTCTTATTAAGAGATCTACCTGAATAGAAACTGAGATAGGGTGTATTATTTTTTATCATTTGATTTAAGCATAAATCTGTTGAAGTTGTTTGACATTGTCCAAACAAGCCGTAGTTTTGAGTTGAGACTAACGCAGTAGGATAAAGCCATATTTCGACAGTAAAACTAACGTAACTTAAACTTAAAAATGGTTCCGATATTTGAACATATTGAGATGAACTTCCAATAAGACTCAAAGCTGTGCTTGTCAAATTAGTATAACCGGTAGTGTAAGTAGGCGAATTCATAGCTGCTCCATTGTATACATTATATTGATCTGTTGTGTCACCATTGAAATTCCAAGTAGCATTGATAATAACTGGAGTTGATGTAGTATTTACTAAAAATAATAATCTTTTTATCATTTTTTTTGTTCAGTTGATCATAGAATTATACCTTTCTTTGATTCTGTGACATAGAGTGCAATCACTGAACCTAATAGAATTCCACCGATGAGTGCACCAAGTAGTAAACCAGTCAATATCGGTGCGAATAATGGAACTGGTTGTTGTTGAATGCTTTAAAATTACATTTGAATAACAACAACAACAACAATGAGAATTAGTTCGCTGAGTAGACAAAAGGATTTTTACTTCTTTGATACGGTTTGCATTGGCCAATCCTCTTTGTTTGGATGTATTGCTGCCATTGATTATTCGTTTCTCTTAAGAAATAATTCAACGAAGCATTGATCTCATGACATATTGTTTTCTCCTACTTAGCATTCTACATAGATGTAGGCGTACTTTCTGATTATGTTTTTAATTAAAGAAAAAAATGAAAACTAGAAAGATTTCCTACGAATAAATCTTATTGATTTTTCAATACTGTCCAGGTGAAATTACATTTATAGGTTGTTATTTAAAAAAATCGTTATAATAAAAAAAATATCGTCCAATTCTTCTATTTACACTGACAAGAAAGAATCTTCTCAAGTATTTCATTGATTATCGAAGTCAAGTAATTAAGTTACTATTCATTGTTCGAATCATATCATTACTGAACATAATATAAGACAACTAGCAAGCTGTTTATTTCTTGTTTGATCTTTTCAGAAGAATAATCAAATTAAATAGTGTTTCAAAGATTGTTAAATATCTGAATGATGATGAGCACGAACGTCATAACTCTATTCATTTGTGATATACACAGTTATGCCTATGTCACTTTTAAACATCTATATTATGCAAGACTAGATGATAAGTGAATTCAACTACGGCACGTGAAATTATTTTGTTCATTAACTGTAGATTTCGATAACGAAAAGCATAGATGTGAACATAGCATTAGTGAATATGTAGAATATGAATAATCACAACCATCACGAACGTTTCGTTCTGTGGGTTCATTTGTTTTATTGCATAGATTTTGAATATTATGCTGACCGAATATCACATCACATCGGAACAATCAAAACGCGTATTACATTCTCTTGCCATGCTGATGTGTAACTCACGACTGTACATGATTTTATAAATGGCATACACCATCGTAAATGAATAATACGTTTCCAAACCATTTGTTTCATATTGATTTTCTCAATCAAACCATGTTTGCTTTATCCAAATGAATAGAAATAGCGTAGAATATGAACAATGTTCATCTTTATCATAAATTGAGCAATGAATTTCATTGAATACCAAACAGAAATTCTACAAAACTACTTGACAATATAACACATGCTATGTGAATAATTGTCAAAATAATTTCAGTACGGATTTGGTAGTCAGTTGAACAGAAAAGAGTAAATGAAATGTATTTTAAAAAGTGACACATTCCAATTGAATAAATCTTTACCAATCAATCGTTTGTTCCAATACACTGTTCCCAATTACCTACCTTTTGTCACTTACGAATCTATCAAAGATCGTATATTTTGAGAATACAACTGACGACATTTTCCAAACTTCTATTCCATTATTCTGTCACATTGAACGTATCGAAATTGTAGATACTCATTCAATCCAATTCAAATAGAAAGTGAATGCTCATCACATTTATGACATGGTCGACCGCCATCAATTTGCACCAATATTTAAATCCATTCCGAATAACATTACTTCTTCGACTTCGAAACACGAAGTTCACATAAAAAATGAATAGTTTGAACAAAACTATCATTCATCTATATCTTTGCCAATATCCTCAATTTCAAATCACATATGTTATCATCGTTCTGATGATAAATGAATGATTACCAGGTGGAAGTTTTATCCAAAGAGCAGCTGCTAATTGTTGTTCATCTAAGTAAATAAATTTATTTATTTATTTATTTATTTATCAAAACTTTTAACTAACCTAATTCATAACGTCGAGACTGTAATCCTGCGTAGGTTGACACTTCTTCAGCATAGATAAGTCGACTCCAAACAAGTCGATCAGTCATTTCAGTATGAAGTACTACTGTCAATGGTTTTTGTAATAATTTCAATTCTTGATTGAATTGATGAATCATATATTTCAATCGAGATAGATCATGTTCAACAAAATTTTCTGTTTGTTTCAATTCGACTAATTCTTGTGAAAATCGTTTAAAATCATTGGTTAATTTCGTTCGTTTCGAATTCAATAATTCCGTTACCTGACCACGTGTATGTTCGGCAACAATTTTGACTTTTTCGATCATCATCTTTTGCCAGTCATCGATTTGTGCAAATAAAACACTATTCGTTTCTGTACGACGTGTAGCTGAATTAATTCGATTCTGTAGATCATTTCGATGTGTAATCAGTGTGTCCATTTCATAGAATAAATGTCCACGATGATTTTTAAAATCTTGTGTACAAAAATAAACGCCACAGCCCGTACAATAACTTGTTCCAAGTTGTTTGTGACAAACTGAACATCGATTTGTTACTCGCGTCATTTTTCACACGTTATTGAAAAACAAAACAACAAAATGAATTTCGAACGTTAGCAAAGTTCGAATAGAAAGAAACAAAAAATGATTTGTGTCGTTTCTCCTTTTTCTTTGTCTATCATTGTCGACTTTCATTGTTGATCATAGAACGTACATATACGATGACAGTTTTATGGATGCTCAACTGTAGTAATAAGATGTGAATGCTAACTAACATCATAACAAAGCCAATCACTTCATTGAGAAACCTTCAATTGTATGCAAACAATTGCTTGTCTTCGTTTGATTTAAAAATAATGACATGAAGCCAAAAAGAATATGAAAGAAAAACGAACGCATATAGAAGGACTCTTTTTTTGTTAAAACACTAACCCTCCTCCCCCATAATAAAAGCCCCCCCGGATTAGAACCCCGTTGGATTTTCAAAAAAAGAAAAAAAAATTGTTTTGGGTTTTTTCCGAGTTTCTGGATTTAAACTGACGCCGAAAATATGTGAAAAAACCATGAAAATCTCGTCGATTTAACAAAGGTTCCATTTAGAGTGTGGTTGAAAGATATTATTGAATATTGATTGAGGATGATTCATGTGTGTCACTCGAAATGAACTAATCATATCACTAGTTTTTTCCTTTCTTTCTTTACTTTCTTTATATATATGTCTGTTCGCATCAATTGAATTATTTTCTGTTGAAATTTTTATCTTAAAATTAGAATCATGCATGCTAGTCAAAAATTTCAAGTTGCTAAACCACCTCGGTAGAACACAAGAGTGTTCTTTTCGAATAATATTAATAAAATCTTATTCATATTTAGTATACCAACACGAGCTCCTCTGGTTCAACAACCGACACAAGTCGCACCGGTAAAACGATTAGCAAGTAACACACCCGTATCGAAACCAAGAGCATCAGCCATGGTTAAATCACAATGTTAGCTTTTTCTTTGTACATTCTGTCGTTCATGCAATGATTTGAATTCGTTTCTTTAGCTGCTTATAATATTCCAAGAACATCTACTGTTACAACTGCTGCACCAGTTGTTTCACAAATGAAAAAAGTTTGTTCTCTCTTTTTCGTTGTATAAATATTGTTGTTTTGCTTAATATTTAAAGTCAATTAGTGAACAAGATCTTGTTAGTGTTATACCTCGAACTCAAAAATCTCGATTTGGATTCGTTAAAAAGCCCGGTGAACTTGCCGGTAAACACTTTCGATTGAACATTTTTTTCATAAACTGTCCTTTTAGCTGTTCGAGAAGATCCTCATATTGTCTCACCAGCTAAACCTCAAGCTTCATCACGTGTCAGTGGTGCTTGGAAAAAGGTTCGTTTTTTTTCTTGTTTCGTCTCATTATAAATCAATGATTAAATCCTTGTTATTATTTAGAATGGCGATGATCTAGCTGATGAACGTGATCGACGTGAATTAATTCTTGCACAAAATGAATTACTTCAAATCGTATTTACTAATCAACTCTTCGATGAAATCGTTCAATCAAATCGACAACTTCAAACTGTAGATAAACAATTCGTTTTTTTCTCGTTGTAAATTCTTGTCTTTTTTAGGCTCGTTTTAGTAAATTACATCGAGCAGCGTATCGAATCATCAACGATATTAATAATCTTCAAGAAACACGAAAAAAAGCCGTTGTCGATAAAATCGTTGGAAATATTATTAAAACTTTAGTTCGTTGATTTGTTTTTATGTTTTTTTTTTCGAAATATGAACTCATATTTCAGGGTGATACATTAAGTAAAATCGTTCGTTTATTTACTGATTACGATCAAAAACAACAAACACTCGAAATGTGTCTTTCGAATAAACTTGATCGATTGAATTTACAATGTATTACAAATGATTTAACCGATGAAAATCGAGGTATGAAAATTCATTCGAATAGATTTATGAATAAATACCAGTGACATTTAGATAATTGGAATCAAACATGTGAACGTCTTGTTGAATTAATCGAAGCTAATGAATTAGCACAAATGAATACCGTAGATTTACAAACATATTCGAAATTAATCGTCGAACTTGATTCAGCAATGACTTCATACAAACGAACAATTCAAAGGTAAATAAACTTTTTCAAAACTTAGATCTTTCTTTCAATCAAGAAATTCGTGATTTTAGTCATAAACATGTCGTATCTGCAAGTGAAAAGGCAATGTTACAAGTATGCGTACGTCTCATCGATCAATACAATAATAATAAACAATAAAAATTCGCTCGCTCGCTCTTCTTCTTTCTTTTTTTCTTAATTGTACTATGTCTCAAAATAAAATTACTAGCGTCATCTATTCGAATGCAAAATAATCTTTGGATAAGTTCCAAATAGAAATTCTGTTTATTGTTGATTTTTGTTTCTCGTCACATCAATGGCAAGTGAATCGAATTCATCGTCAAAACGTTTACGTTCGGAAGATTCAACAATTGAACGAGTTGCTTCCGATAACGAACTTTTGTCTTGTCCATTTTGCACATTTCATAGTCATTCATCGGACGAACTCGATTTTCATACGCATATTCAACATCAACATTTATGTTCTCAATGTTTACACGTTTTTCCTAGTTATTTTTTACTTGATTTACATATGGAAGAAAAACATAATAGTTATTTTTCTAATCAATCCTATCGTTGTTTAATTGAATCTTGTACAAAGATATTTTCGAATCTTAATCAACGTTTTGAACATTTAAATATGGAACATTATACGAAAAATTCATTTTTATATCAAATCTATTGTTTATTTTCTAATCAAACTTTCGAAAAGATGAATTCGACGAAATCCGAAACAAAATTCGGTTGTGATAGTCAAAAAACATTCATAAGAAATCCACGTTTAAAACCTCGACAATTACTTGAAACGCATTGGGATGCAGATGATTAAAATTAATATTTTTGGTTATTCTTGTATTTGTTATTCTAGATTATCTAAAATCTATCATGTCTGAAATCGAGATGGACGAGACAACACCACAAGTCTCGGATGAAATCGACTTAAATGCGTCGTTACAACAAGTTCTTAAATCCGCTGCACGTAATGATGGTCTCGCTCGTGGTCTAAGAGGTAAACAAAACTTTCCCTCGAATTTATCATTGATTTGTTTTTGTCTTAGAATCTGTCAAAGCATTAGATCGTCGTGAAGCACATCTCTGTGTTCTTGCTTCGAATTGCGATGAACCTAACTACGTCAAATTAATCGAGGCATTATGTGTTGAACATAGCATTAAATTATTACGAGTTGATGATAATAAAAAACTCGGTGAATGGGCTGGTTTATGCAAATTAGATAAGGATGGTAATGCACGTAAAGTTGTTCGATGTAGCTGTGTGGTTGTTCGTGATTATGGTGATGAATCACAAGCTTATGATCAATTGAACACACACATGGCTAAAGCTCAATAATAAAAAGAGTTTTATTTGCTAAAATCAATAAATATAACAAGAAGAATTGAATTGATGTTTTCTTATGATGAATGTGTTTTTATTGTTTTCAATCTACTTGATTTTTTTGTGTATGTTAGGAGAAAACGAAAACTAGAATTTAAATGCACAAAAAAAAAGCAAAAGCAGTTGCGTAAAAAAGAATCAAATAGATAGAAAAACCAAACAAACAAACAAGTAAAGAAACAAGACAAAACAGAACGAATTTATCTATGGAGTAGGAATCACTGTCGCATGTTGTTGAATTTCTTCTAATATACTATCGGCACCCATTTGCATCAATTTCACAGCTAGATTGGTGCCACATAGTTCAGCATTTTCTAATAGAGTTTCATTTATGTTGACGCCACAAACATGTGCATAATGACGAAGTAATGGAAGAATTTCACTTGTACTTGTATTTGCTGACATTGAACCAGTTGATAATGGTGGTGAAAGTGATTGTTGTTCTTGCGATGGTGGTGGTGGCGGTGGTGGAAGAAGTAGAGAATCTGCATCTGACTGAGTACGTTTTCTTTTTAAATTCGAACGATTTTTATTGTCTGTTTGTAAATCCTCATCAGGTAGAATAAGTTCATCATCGGAATTCGAAACAAGAAATGTCGATAGATGTTTGTCTGTTGTCATTGGAATTGATAGATTCAGATTTTCGACACGATCTTTAACGAATCGTGAACCATCAAGATTGAGCAAAATACCATCTATATATAAACCTTTGTCTATATATTCTGTTCGAACAGCATTCGGAATACTACAACCACCACCAACTATGAAAAAAAAACAACATCAATCAAAGAGAAAACAGCAGTCGAATGCGAAATCTTACTTCGACGAAGAAAAGCACGTTCGGCAATACAACGAATTACTGTTGGTTCGTGATTGAGTACGGATAACATTCGAATAGTATCGACATCATTATGTCGACATTCAATACCCAATGCACCTTGTCCGATTGCATAAAAAACTCGATCGGGTTCGATTATTTCACTGATTCTCTCTGTCCAATTCAATCGATGTAGACCAGCAACAGCAGCTATCATTGCATCGTAACCAAGCTCACGATTGTTTAGTTTTTCCCAACGTGTATTCATATTACCACGAATATTTTTATATTGAAATTGAGGATATTTCAATTTTAATTGAGCAATACGACGTGTTGAACTCGTTCCAATTACACTTCCATCGGGTAATTCATTCAATGATTTCTTATTATGCCACGGCGCTATAACAACAGCATCGCGTGGATCAACACGTTCGAGTATTGCACCGATAATCATATTCGGTGGTAACATCGTTGATGGTACATCTTTTAGTGAATGAACAACGAAATCGATATTCTTTCGATCGAGTTCAACTTCGAGTTCTTTTGTAAATAAACCTTTGTCACCGATATTTGCTAATGGATCGAGAAGATTCTTATCACCGATTGTTTTGATTTTAATAACTTCATATTCAATATCAGGATAGAATTGATGAAGTTGTTCGATAACACTGCAAATGAAAACATATTAGAATATCAATTAAACAACGATGATCTATCTACCTTTCAGTTTGAACTAATGCTAGTTCACTTTGTCGAGTGCCTATCTTATACTTCGATCTTAACGGCACATACTGCATAATCGTCGATTTATCTTTCTTTACAAATCTTCCCAAAATGTCTTCTCTGAAGAAGAAGAAGAAGAAGAAAAAAGGATATAACGTACTTATAAATCCTAAAAGAGAATATTTCTTATTTCGTACGTTGAGGTATGTCAGTGACGTCTTTGCCTTCTCTCATCGAGTCAACGAAAAGTATATTCTGTATGCATTAAAATACTTTTCTCAGTCACGCTTTTCATAGAACCAATTCAATCACGTTTACAGTATAAAAAATTTGTTTTAACACCATTAAATTAATGATAAAGGAAAAAAAACGTCAAGAACGTGCTCCCGAAAAAAAAATATTCTCATACTATCAACTTATGTCAATCAAAAACTAAAAATTTACAAATGATGATAATACTAATTCGATTGATTATTGTTTTGAGGTTATCTAAACCAATAAATAAGTTAGATCTAAGTAAATAGATGGCATCGTCAGATAGCACAATGATGCCGCCACATATAGGAAAAACACTTTATCGAATGGGAAAACTTTGCAATGAAATTTATTATTATCTTTTGTTTTTTTTTTGGTTATTTCAAATCGTTTGAAATTCCGATCATAAAATTTCTCTCCCCCTCTCTTCATCAATCACATGAGTGCCGATTAAAAATAACAATGAATACGGGAAAAAAAAGAACTTGAGATTTAAAATAACAATAACAACCTATCAGGTCGATTTGTCATCGATTCTATTGAACATGTATGCTTTTATAATAAATGTTAAGTTAGCTTTCAACTTATATCCGGTTTCCTAGCATGAACATGTTCATACTCGCACGAGAAAGCAATTGAATCGTTTAAATAGACGAATCAGATTAGTCAAATAAAAAGTAGTATATTCTTCATACAGGAAGTCAATAGAGAGTGAGCCTCGAGCTGTAACATGTACGGCATATACATATAGACATGTTTTCCTTGTGTTTCCACTTCATTTCTGATAGTGTTAGTTTATTATTGCACACACACGTTTGTCACGGAAACTAGTATAGGTTAACTTCCGTATGAAAACTTGTTGCATTTTGATTTAACAAAAAAAGAAGAAGAAGAAGAAGAAGAAACGCCGCTCACTAGAAGAATTCATGCACGAAAAACCAGGCAGATGTTTTTCCTTCTTTTCCCCTCTTCATTATTAAAAGTAGAATAGTAGCATTCTTTTCTTATTCTTCACAGGGAGAGAGAGAGAGAGAGAAAGTGGGAGCAAAAAAGAAAACATATAGACATATATACAAGCAACGGATATTCGAATTACGCTCGATGTCATCACTTCCTCGATGTATGTCGATTAGTCTCTAAGTGGAATAGATATTCTTTGGCTCGAAATGAATCCCTATTGGGCGTTGAGAAAATCTTCTTGCTCGTCATTGGTCGATTTAGAAGAGAAAACGAGCGAGCACGAAGAAAAGAGAAGAGCAGAATAGTTAGCTTGTTTTCCGGCAGACGATTATATTAGAGTAATAAAAAAAAATATAGAGAGATATATATGTTTTTTTTCTGATTCTAATTTTTTTATATGTTAATCAACAGTCATTAATTTATTCAGATGAAGAATTTTTCTGTACAATACTTACTTTCACATACAGACAATAAGAATAAAGATGTTTCAACATCGAATTCGGAAACACCATTGGCAACAACAACGAATGCATTGACATTAAACGATCTTGGTAGGAGACAACATTTTCGATTCTATGAAAATTGAGTTTTTTTTTTAAATTAGAAGATGATAATCATTCATCAGTTTCATCTTCTGTATACGAATCATCGAATGACGATGATGATGATGATGACGACGATGATGAACAACAACAACAGCAAACATCAAATCCAAATCCAGTGGATAGTGGTACAGCTTCGGAAGATAGCGAAACAGCGAAATATCTTCAACGAGAACATGTTCATCGTCATGAAACATCGAAAAGACGTAAACGACGAGTTCTATTTACTAAACAACAGACATACGAATTGGAGCGACGTTTTCGACAACAACGTTATCTATCCGGTAAATATCTTGTTTCAAATCTAAATATTATTCATTTTATTTTCTCTAGCACCTGAACGAGAACATTTAGCAAGTGCGATAAATCTGTCAGCCACACAGGTTAAAATCTGGTTTCAAAATCGTATGTTAATTAATATAAAATTAGCCTGTTTGTTCATTCTTTCCTCTTCCTTCTTCTTCTAGATCGATACAAAATGAAACGTTCACGTCCAGACAAAAGTAAACAATTTCATTTGTTTCTTCTAAATTCACTGTTGTTTATTAAAGATTTACTCGATTCGAATCTTTCTTCACCACGACGTGTCGCCGTGCCCGTACTTATTCGTAATGGACGACCATGTCATCAACAACGTTTTTCTCTCGCATCAACATCAGCGTCAACAGCCGTTTCAAATCAACACATTCATGGTCAGTCAACAAGCAACGGCAACAGCTCATTAGTTGCTTCATCAACATCATCATCATGCAAGAATGATACTTCTCCTAATATTCTTTTCAACGACAGACAACATATGAAATATGACAATATGGAATTATTCCAACAGTTTCTTCTCTCACAATGGGCTTTATCAAAGAAATTATTTTTTCCAACAACAATTTAAATGCACGCACACACACACACACACTAAAACTTGAGTTTATGCGTACTGGTCAATAATTATCTTACAGAAATATTTGAGTGGTTTTTTTTTCTCTATTTGTTTGTGTTTTATTAGAAGTTTTATATTATTATTATTATAATTAATCGAAATAAAACATCATAAACTACAAGAAAAAGAAACGGCGTTTTAATTTTTCTTTCTTTCTACGAAGCATAAATGAATAAATTTTAGTGAAATATCCGATCACGCGATGATAAGGTAGTTCATTGTCTGAAATATGAATTCTCAAGCGTATCTCCTCGAACTCTAATTATTTAATTGTTAAATATAAATTACGAAGAATAAAAATTTTAAATTTAGTAACAATAAGTGAGATATAAATATCATTTTAATAGGAATTCTTTTTTTTCTGCTTACGGTTCAGTGGACTAAGATGTTTTGTTATGAAAGAAAAGTGCATATATGATCATTTTCTATTGATTCAAACGAAATTTTGTTGGATATTTTGGTTCAGCAGATCGAACTGGCCGAATAGATCTATTGGATATTGGTTTGTTCGGGTAATTCTGTTGAGGAATATAAGTTGGATAATGAACGGTAATTGATTGAGTGTTGTTATTTTCATTGATATTGTTAATCGTTGAAGGTTGTTCGTGAGTTTCGGTAGTATATTGTTGTTGATAGAAAGGTGGCGGTTGAAGAACTGGTAAAGCTCGTGGAACTATTGGTTTGGGTAATACGATTCGTGGTCGTGGTGGAGCAGCAACTGCATGATTTGGTAGACGAACATACGGCATCATTTTTGAAATGTTGTCAATTATTTTTATGGTCTTTTTATTTAATAAAAAAAGGAAAGAAAAATAATTGAGACATGACTAATTATTATTTTGTTTTGGTTAATTATTCACCAATGATTGATATTTAAAATGACATATGCATGTTTTTCTTTCGTTGATAACCAATGTTTTCGTAATTTGTTCAATTTTCTTCTGTTTCTTTTGTTCTTATTGAAAAGATATTTATGTATGATTAATCCGAAACTGAAGAACAAACACGTTCTCGACTAAGTAACAATTATTCATATGTGATTAATATTAAATCATCAAGAAAACGAAATTTAACACATTCGATAGACAAAAACGAAATGTATCAGAAGTAAATTACGCAATTTGTACTATTTAACTAAGATCGAGACGATTGTTTTTAAATTAAAACGTGAAAAAAAGAAAGAAAAATAAAACATATAATAATTAATGATTTATCTTTAGAGAATATGTATTCATCTATAGAATTTCTCTGATAAATGAAGAGCTCTTATGATTTGAGTATGTTTGCTTAACGGAAAAGAACGTTTCAGTGGTATTTATATCGCTTGTTTCATGTCAGTTAGACTCCACATACAGATCGATTGAATAATGATTTTTTGGCACAAAATGAAATTCATTTTGCAAATAATTAAATCGATGAGTTTCATCTTGTGTTAAAATTTATTAATTCAATAATATTCAAGATGAATCAATCAAGTCAATTTTATTTACTTTTAATATTATTTAACTCAAAGATCTCATACATATGTATGAATCAATGAGAAAGTCACATTCTCTCGTTTTTTCTTTTCTGTTGTTTTTCGTAACTAACAGATAAATAAAATCCGTTTATTATCGTGATCCTAGCCCTTCAAATGGATGAACTTATATTTCGCGAGATAGATGTCAAAAGGCAGTAGACCATCTTGTTTGAATCAGATTAGCCATCATTCAAGTATTGTTCTCATATAACAAATATTGAAGCTTACATGTCTCATTCTCTTATGAAGTAGATAAAGATGAATGAATGTGACTTTACTAAGAAAGATATATGCCGAGTGGACGATTGAATTCAGCTGAGCCGCTTACATTTTTCTATTGTTACATGTGTAAAAATTTGATCTTGTACAAATATCGTCGTTTAATCAATCTCAATATGTGCATACGATTGCATCAGCTTAAGAACCATACGATTCAATTATTGAATACATACAATACAAAATAGCAAAATGATAATGATGATTATGTAGATCGAGACATATGAGAAGAGAAGAACTCGAAAAGGACAATAGAAGAATGATTGAAATAGGGATCAATTGTGTTCTCATCAGGATTTAGAGAAAACGAATTGGTAGGTGGGGAAATAAAAGCACAGTGGACAATTGTGAAACTGCTTTCATTCGATCATTATCACATATTCTGTTTGGTCCTACTGTATTATTTTTCTTTAAAGAAAACGTAGGAACAAAAGAATTGTATCTTGATGTTCACTCAAATATTTCTTGTAGCATGTAAGTGATTTCACATTCTTTTTCGTTTTTTTTTGTTGTTTAAACATTCATTTTGACATTGACACGTATCAGCATATATGTGGAAAAATGTCATTGAAATATCGATCCGTATTTAAACTATGACTAATCGCGATCATTCTTTTTCTCTTGCAATGATTATATTAACTGACCTCGAAACGGAGATTTAATCTTTTAATTGAAAACGATGCGCTCATATGATCGTTAATGAACGATAATACGAACTAACAAAGTGATCCTTTATTTTCTTTCTACTAGTCGAATATACTGAGTGACTGAGTGACTCTTTTTATATATTTGATATTGGATTTTCAATGAAAATTAAACAAATGCAACCTGTAGATTGACGAAGAAACAACGTAGACATCGAAATGATTGTTACATACATAGATCTATATAGTTCGAACGTGTATGTACAATCACCAGTCAGATTGAGTTCGTCAATATTGACACCATCGACTGGATACAAAGAAGAAGAAAAAGAATAAGAATGACTAGTTGTGAGATTTCGTTTCTTTTGTATTGAATAACAATATGACGAAGTTTCGATATATGAAATCGAAACATGTCTCAAATATTATGCACTAGATCGAGAAAAATGAGAAGAAGAAGAAGACGAACAAATGACGGAGATAAAGTGATGGATTAAGAGACGACGACGATGACGACGGCGCCGCCGTACTACTGACAAGTTATATGATGTAATTGAAGATCATCGAACGCGCGAATACGAGAAACAAAATCTTAAGATTCGTGTTTAATTGTTCGATGGCGCGTCACGTACGCAATGTACGTAGTATATAGAATACGTAGGAATGGTACGGAAGGTCAGCAACGACCGGCTTAAGTATCTACGAAATAACAAGAAGAGGACAAAAAAAAGAATCATCGTGAACATGAAATTCTTCTTCTTTTTCTTACATATCTCCAATTAATTTCTTTACTCGCTCTCTCTTTAATCCTTCTCTTGTTACTGTGTGATGATACAGAGAGAGAGGGAGAAAGAGAAAAAAGCTAACTAGTTCGTGGTATTTGACAGTGAATTAGAAGAAGTGACTTACCAATGGAATTTCGTTGCTTAAGTAGTGGGCGGTGGAGATAAAGATTGAACGAGAGAACGAAGGAGAAAGAGAGAGAGAGAGAGCGAGATCGAGAGAACCGAAGAGAGTAAAAATATATAGAGACAAGCGATATAAAGTTGTGTGACAAACAGTAAATTGTTAACTTACGAAGTAAGCGACAGCTGAATATACTATCACTTAGTTGCTTTGCTTGGTTGTTTTAAAAAACTACAACTGAAATTTTATCCAACGATGAAACAAAAGTTCATCATTGGTAAGTAAATTCAACTGAGAAGAATTTTCTATATAATCGAGTTGATGAATATCAATCAATATGTGTACATAAAATATATTCTAGGTTTGCTGAGTGTTCTATCAGCAATAACAATTTATCTACCGGAAGAAGTTGCATCATTTACACGTTGTCCTGAACGAGGTACAACAGAGTTACCAACAGTAACTTTCTATCCAGATGAAAAATTCTGTAATGTCTATCACAAATGCAATTGTTCGCTTTCTGGTTGTCTTGTATCGGAATCACATGTCTGTCCAATTGCTAAAGTTTATTCGAAAACACGAGCAACTTGTCTAGGTTTGTTCAAATTCTAAGAATTCGTTTGTTCTCCTATGGAATCTATTTAGATATCGAAGAAGAAGGTTGTGAAACAACCTATGTTCAATGGGTACAAACACATAGCAGCAATTCAGATGACACCAATGGTCAAATTGCTATTATGGTATCTGATTCTCTTCTTCCATCGACTTCGAATAAAGATTTCGAATGTGAACAAGGCCAACCAGGAAAATTCAGGTAGATTTTGTTTTCATTTCGATTGTTTTTTTTTCTCACGTTTTATTTTTTTTTTAGTGATCCAAATATTTGCAATATTTTTCATGTTTGTATTACTCGAAATGAGAAAACAGTTGATCAACCATTTATGTGTCCGTATCCAACTGTTTTCAAAACGGGCTCATCAGGCAAAATGTTCTGCGCTCGACCAGAACCAAACGATTGCCAAGGCAAAGCTTTCTATCGAACATTGGATGATTCAACGAATTTAGCTAAACATCTCAATGCTTATTCCGAAGAAGCCATCAGCTATCGTCTACCAGAAAATACATTAATGATCGAAAAATGCGTTCGACCTGGACTTTATCCTGATAATCTCTATTGTAATGCCTATCATAAATGTACGGGCAATGGTAATGATGAACAATATTTATGCGAAAACCAATTACTTTTTAATCCCGAATCGAACATTTGTGATTATCCAATAAATGTCGTTTGTGGAGGTAAGAAAATTTTCTTGATTACATCATCGATTGACATTTACATGGATTCAATGGCAATTATTGTTTTTCTAGGTAAAGGTTTACTTCGTCGGCCAGTTGGTTTTTCAAATGGTACTATGATTAACTCATCAAACATTATGGTTTACGGCAGTGAATTACATCCTGATTGTCCATCGGATGTTTCGAATGTTCTCGTTGGTGATAATAATTATTGTAATGTTTTCTATCATTGTCAATCGGGTCGTGGTTCAGTATATATGTGTCGTGAAGGCACAGTTTTTGACTCATCCAATCAAGAAGGTGTTAGTTCATGTCGACCAGAAGAATTAATCGATTGTGGTAGTCGTTTGATTTTAACACCGCAAGGTAAACGTCCATCGACGTACGTGAAAAAAGAGAAAACATTTTTCAATATGAATCTATTTGGTTTCGAAAATACGGAATCGAAGAGTCCATCGGTTATGAGTAAAAATCTTCAACAACAAAAATATTCGAATTTTATTCTCTTACCACCGCCAGTACAAAATCAAAAGGAAGTTGTCAATGTACCATTCGATTGTAAAGGACGTATTGATGGTCATTGGCGAGATGCTCGTTATTGTGATGTTTTTCATGCGTGTCTTGCTGGCGAACAAAAACGTTCGTATGCATGCTTTCAAGTTGCCGAACGATTCTATTTCGATGATGCTTCACAAAAGTAATCGATGCATTAATTGAAGTCAAAGAATGAAATTTATTTGATATGTTTTAATGATATTTTCAGATGTGAATTTGCTAGTCGAAATTTAAATGGTTGCTCAACTGGTCAATATTATACACAAATTGAACCAGCTCCAGCTATACCAGGTCCACAATTGAGCACTGGTATGAGATTTAGAAAAACGAGAGAGTACGTGAAGAATATTTGATTGTTTTGTTTTTTTAGAAGCACCAACTGAACCATGGAAGATCTTTATTCAATCACGCGAACAATTTTCCTGTTCAGGTAAAATCCTCTTTAAAAAATAACTAAGAAAGAGAAAACATGTTGTTTTTTTTTGTTTGAATAAATAGGAAAACAAGATGGTTTCTATGCCAGTCGTTGGTGTAACGTTTTCTATCGATGTTATACAGGCATTTCGAGTGCTTTTCTCTGCCCGAAAATGCCAAATGGTGCACGATTATGGTGGGTTCAACATGGTTCACCACAAGGTGTTGCTCAAGAAACCGCTTCATGTACATGGCCTTGTGAAACAGGTCGACGATGTGGTAGTTCAGGTGGTATTGTCGTTGACACTGGTTCGACTGTTAGCGAAAGTCAACAAGAAGCAGAAAGTGTTTTCTCACAATCACTTTGCACATCTCAATCATCATCATCATCATCGTCGTCTTCATCTTCATCGAATTATAATCCAGCATCAGGTTCAATTGGATCGAATACTGGTGCTTATATACCACCAGCTCAACCATCTAATACAGGAAATAACAATGCTAATGCATGGAATACTGGTAGCGTTAGTTCAGGTTCAGGAACAAATGCAGGTGCTGCTGGTTCGACAAACTCTGCAGATAGTTCGTATTTGAATAAGAAGAAGAAATGTTCATTTTGTATTTGTTATTCGTTTCAATTTCAGATGCGGTTAATGTTGATTCAGATGTGAGCTGCATTGGACAAGCTGATGGTGTTTTTCTTGGAAGTCGTTATTGTAACATTTTTCATCGTTGTGTCAATGGTGTTCGACGAGATTTTCGTTGTCCTCGTGCTACAAATACACCCTATGATCTCTGGTGGAATCAACAAACTCAACAATGCGATTGGCCATGTAAAATCTCTTTTTCATCGAATATTTTTCAATTTCAATTCTCTCTCTATCCTAGGTCGTATTCAATGCAGCGGATCTGTTCATGGTACAACAACGTCTGCTCAACAAGTTCGAACGGAAAATGCTTTACTTTTCCGAAATGAATGTGCTGGTTATCAAATCAATTTAAATACAAATGCTAATACAGCCATTCTCAATGGTCAAGCTATGGTCTATTCATCGATTTCTCAAGAACCTGAACCGACACGTATAACAATGTCGAGATTAATCGAAAATCCCGATCCAAATTTCATTTGTACACAAGCTGGTAAATTTCCAACTCGACGTTATTGCAATGTTTACTATGAATGTACGGACGCTGGTTTACCACCAAGTCAAACATTTGAATGTGTTGACAGTTTCTTCGATCGTAGTCAAGGTGTCTGCATGCCAAAAGATCAAGTACCATGTCTAGGTGGCATCTATCCATTCGATTCAGTACCAATCGATCGTAATCCGGATTCATTACAATGTTCAACAAATTCAGGCTTTCAATTGCATACATCGCGACAATTCTGTAATATTTATTATTTATGCGATGGCACGCAAACAACACCAACAACATTCCGTTGTTTCGATCGTCAAACACAACAAGAAGGTATCTATGATCCATTTGCTGAACGTTGTGATTCACGACGAAATTCCAATTGTCAAAATGCAATTTTAAATCTTGGCCAAACACAATTATATCGTTCGATTTCAATTGATCATACACGTTTACCTGATCTATCAATTCTACCTTGTAAATACGATCAACAATATGTCATTGAACATGAACAATATTGCAATTTGTATCATGTATGTAAACAAGGTGAATATCATCTCTTTGGATGCATATCGAATGGTGAAGATAATCAACCGACATCCTACTTCTATCAACCAAACGGTCAATGTGCTGCACCGTTAGCAACATTGTGTCCAAAAACTAAGAGTGTTTTCAGTTATGGTCGTTTATTAGCAACAGCTAATAGCGAAATTTTCCAACCTTATATTATGCCTGAACAACAAACAACACAAAATTTCGGTTCAATTCCAATTCAAGAACTTGTTGAACCAACACCGAAATGTCGTTCAACAGATAATTATATTATTCCACATGAACGTTATTGTAATTTATTTTATGGTTGTAAAGAAGGTGAACTTATTCTCTATGCATGTGTCAATCGTTTAACGAATACATATGCGGGCATATTTCAATCGACAACAGGAAATTGTATTTCACCTGATGATCATATGTCGGAATGTCGTACAAACGAATTCTTTCGACCAGCTGATCTACCAACAACACGTTTATACTCAAATTCAGCCTTCGGTTCCTATACAATGCTTGAAACAGTCAATGATACAAAACGTGTCATGCCAACAGAACGACGACTCAATGAAACATTCGAAGTGAAATCATCGTTTTCATGTGTTCATCGTGCTGATGGATATTATGAATCTGAATGGTGTAATGTTTTCTATCGTTGTGTATCAGGCAAACGTATTGATGAACGATGTTCATCAGCCGGTGGTCATCTCTTGGCTAATTATGATCTTTGGTGGAGACATCAAAATACAATTTATAATGCATCGAATCCACATTATTTTGGTGGATTAGATTATATGGTTCGATGTGAATGGCCATGTAAAGTTGAATGTCAAAAACCGATATGGATTTCGAAAGATAATGTTCAAGGCAATGCTGAAGACATTCTAAAACGTGATCAAGAACTTCGTCCTGGCTGTTCATTAGTTGTTACTCGAAAAATGGAACAAAATCATCCGACAACAGCAACATCATCATCATCCGTCATTATGTATTCAGATATTCCAAATCCATCAAACTTTACTTGTCCATCCAATGTTCAAGGCATAAAAGTTCGTTTACCTGATACAAAATATTGCAATGTATTTCATGAATGTATAAACGCTAAATTAATCAATTCTTATCTATGTATTGACTCACAATATGATACACAAGAGAATGATTGTGTTAAAATAACAAATGGCAATATCTGTCCACTGGAACATCGATATGCATATTCACGTTCACGTTTAGCTTCTCAAGCAACACCAGCTGCATTCTATGAAGCTGTCGAAGTTCGAAGTGTCAATCCAAGTGGTTACGAATGTATCACCGATGGTATTCATACGGATCCTATGTTTTGCAATCTATTTCATGCTTGTTCGGGTCGTAATCGACGAACATTTCAATGTCGTCAAACAGGTACCGACGGTATTAACGATGGTGTATCAACATTTGACGTTAAAACAAAGAGTTGTGTTCGTTTTTCGACATATTCATGTCCAACATTGCTCTACAATCAAGAATTTGTTATTCTACCTGTTATGTTCAAACCACCAACGGTTTCACCATGTGGTCGAGAAGGTTTCTTTCCTGTTTCGGATGTTACAGCTCAATATTGTAATATGTTTGCTTGGTGTCCACGAGCGCATGGCGAAGCTAAAGTATTCGAATGTGTTCCTCAAATATCTGGCGCACATATCGGTGCATTTGACATCACAAGACGTTCGTGTACATCACGTACGACATGTCCACGTGCTCGACAATCATCAACATACAATACAAGTGTACTTGCAATGACATTACGACCGAAAATTGTCAGCATTGGTCAACGAAAACAATTCTCATTGACAAGTACAATGTTAGAAAATGGTTATATTGCGTTAGGTGGCGATTTTCAAACATCATTCGCATGTCCATTAGGCACAACTGGTTTCTATTCGAATCCAAATTATTGTGATGTTTTTCATTATTGTTATGAAACAGGTGAATTAGCATCATTTGTTTGCGCATCAATGCCAAATCGATATCAATTATGGTGGAGTCATCAAAATGAACAAGGACGACCCGATGTAAGATTTCGTAAACATAATCGAATTGATATTGTGATTCGTTTTTATCTTATTTAGAATGTTTACTGTGATTGGCCATGTAATTTACAAGGTGCTTATGCTTGTCCAGCACATAAAACAATCCTCATGCGTGATCGACAACCAACTGGTAATATTCTTCAACAAGAAGTTATCGAAGCTACATGTTCATCAGCTCAAGTACCAACTGTTTCTGTTGTTATCAATGGTCCTGTACCAGAACCAACTGTTATTGTTCCTTCGACATATTTTCCACCACCACAACCACAACCGCCAATTGATATTATTAACATTCAACCACCAATTGCTCCAGCTGGTAGAATTAACTAATTCTTTTTTTCTTCTCACGAATCGTTTTTTTGTCTTCGAAATTCTAGTTCCAGCATCAATGCTTGGTTATCAACCATGTGCACCATCAAATGAATGGTATTTCAGTCAGCCAACAATTCGTTGTAGTCAATCATTTGCTGCGACAGGTTTTGCACCTGATCCAAAAGATTGCTCGAAATACTATGCATGCGATTCATATATTGGTAACGATGGTTTATCGACAGGTATTTTAATGCAATGTTTAGCTGGTTTATGGTGGGATCAACAACGACGTTCGTGTGTACTTCCATCGGAAGTTGCATGTAATCCTTATAATATCATTAATTCACAAGGACAATCAGGTTTCAATGAAAATAATGTCAATGGTAGATTATTCTTTTTGTTTTTGCTTAAACAATGCAGAAATATCATTCTTTTGCTTTAGTTGTCTATCAACCACAACCACCACAACCAATGATACCTATTGATACAACACCACTAGTTAACTTTCCATCAATACCACCAGCTATCCCTGTCAATGTCGCTCCAAGTAAGATTTTATTTCATATATATATTTTTTTAAAGATTTTCATTGAATTATTTTGTGATAGGCGGATCAACTGGCGGTCCACCATGTCGTGGAGGTCCACTCTGTGTTGATATTGGATTAAATATTCTTCAACAAATGAAAGCTATTCCAGGTCGACCAGGCTGGTTGTACGTATTTGAATATTGATCATTTGTCTTTGATTTATTTTCGAATAACTCCGTGTTTTTAGCTATAAATGTGACAGTCAATGTGCTCTTGAAATGCGTTGTCCACCAGGTTTAGTCTTCGATGATTTATATCAACGATGTGAATGGCCTGGTGCTGGTTCTCAAGGACCAACACAACGTTTAGGTAGTTTACGAGACAAAAAACTCGATGACAATCACTCATCAAAATTAAAATTGAAAAAATTACGCCTCATGACAACTGCCAAATCGAACAATGCTACAGCAACAGCAACAACAACAACTCTTTCATCATCATCATCATCAACAACAGCAGCAACAACAAATCAAACAGGCAAATCAGTTCAACCTTAAACCATGCCTAGAAACTGTCATACAGTTCATGCATGACTCAAAGACATAGATACTTAGTTATTCTATATATTTATGCGTAGAAGAAAGAGATAATGTTTTTTTTTCTTTGTTGTACTGCCTTTTCTTGTTTCTTTTCCTCCATTTGTATGTATAGATTGCTTTCGATGACGAATCTTTTTTCTCTCTCTCGCAATTGTTGCGAAAAAAAGCCCATTTTAATTTTTCTTTCTTTCATTCATTCATTGATTCATTATTATCAATATTATTTATTAGCCTCGCCAAATTTTTTTTCTCTTTCTTTCTTTTCTTTTCTTTGAAGAAATAAAACACAAAATAATCAGCTTTAAATCTGTAACATTTATTTTGATGACATCATCCATGACATAACTGCTCAATCCAATTGATATTTAACAAAGATAAAATTCTCTTTCGCATTGAACACGAGGATTAGCGATAAAGAACAAAAAGAAATCATTGAATATCTTAACTGACAAATTTAGAATTTTATGAAAAATTCGAAGTATCACTATGATTACGTCGTGGACGTTCTCTTTGATTTTCATCATCATCACAACAACAACAACAACAACAGATAATAATTATAATTATAATTACAGCTATTATAAAAATGATGATACCAATAATAACTGGAGTAGATAGACCAAAGAATAGTGAACTCTCCGGTTGATTGTTAATATATCGATCGGTATAAGTTCCATTTTCCGTACTAATTGCTCCTGATAATGATTCGAGTTCACCTTCCATATCAGCAAACGTTGGTGGTTCGAGGAGGCCAATCTAATGTATTCGAAAGAATGAACACAAGTTTTTTTCGTTAAATACTAGATTATCTTACACGATAATAACAAACGAACGATAGATTAAGATGTTGATTAGTACAAAGATTATCAGTAATTAATTGTTTTTCCCAACAGAGAATAGGTCGATTTCGAAATGAATAAACATTCATTGTAAAATTATCTTTTGTCGGTTCGATTTCATCTGCTTGTGAATTCCTTATTGGATGTTTAGCGATAATCTGATGTTTTTTATCATCGATTTTTATTTCACTTTTATCCGTCGAACCAATTCGAATGATTTTGAAATCGAGTTTTTTAAACGCATTTTTCGGTTTATGTTTAATTAAAAATATTGTTTCTTCTTCGCTAATAACTGAACTCTTTTTTTTACAAGTCACTGTCGTTGCAGTCCATTGTAATAATGTCATATTTTCGATATGATTATCGGGTAGAAATTGATTTCTATTCGAACATCGTAAATGTCCAAGAAGTTCAATGGATAATTCACGAAAAATATGAGCCTCATACGGATTACAACGAATAATTGTTAATGCATTCGAAAATAGAACATCGATAACATAATTTTCTAAAGTTTTCGATTTTTTTCCACAGAAAATAGAATTTAACTGAAATATAAACAGAAGAATAGAACGAAAATGCATAATTTGAAATTAATTTTTGTTCGTTTTTCTTTTATTAAAAGCGCAATAGAAGTTATTTTTTTCTAATATCGATGTTATTCTCGAGGGTGTTGCATTTGGTAATATTAATTGAAATCAAAAACCCATAACTAGAATCATTTTAAAAGTGCACTGTGTGCACGTTTTTGTGTATATTGTTGGTACCGTGACCGAAAAAATCAAGGACATTTTAGCTTAAAAAAAGAAATTAATTAAAAACATGAGTTCAAGGTCCTGTTTAAGTGCAGCACAGAGAGTATAAATATTGGAATAAAGAAAAACAGAAAAAGTAAATATTTTTAAATGAAAAAAATGTATCAATATTGGTTGATTTTCATGATATGGCAAACATGTTCTGGCCAACAAACGGCTGATCCTTTGGCAAATAATAAAACCAAAGATATTCTAGCGTTTATCTCTGGATTACCTCAACAAGGTAAATATCTGCATTAGAGAAATTAATAAGTACTTTTTTTTTCGTGCAGGAAAACTTCTCTCGGGTCAATTTGCTGGTTATAGCCCTGATACGTTCAGTATCAGCATAATTAATCAAATAAGTGATGAAATCGGTCAAATTCCATCGATTCTTGGTTGTGATTGGGCATGTGGTTGGAATTCTAAAACGCCTCCCGAAGATCTCATCGATTACTCGTGTAATCCAACATTGAAAAGCCATTGGAGTGCAGGTGGTCTAGTTACTATTAACATGCATTTGCCTAATCCTGCTTCATCGAATGGTGGAGGTCTTAACGATCAATCGAATTTAAATTTTGCTGATTTACTTAATAATGGAACGACAACTGGTCAACGTTGGCGTTTATTTCTCGATCGAATGGCCTTAGGTCTAAACGATTTGCAGCAATCAGGTGTCACCGTTCTCTTTCGTCCATTCCATGAAATGAATGGTGAATGGTTCTTTTGGGGCGCTCAAGTAGTCGAAAACATTATTGATTCTTTATTTTTCTTGGCTTTATTTTTCAGGATACACAAACATTCAAAAATGTCTGGATCGATATGTTCAATTATTTAACAACGACAAAGAATTTACATAATGTTCTTTGGGTCTACTCACCAGATCATAGTCGTGGCAATCGACTAGCCTATTATCCCGGTGCTGCTTATGTCGATATTGTTGCACTTGATGTGTATACTGATGATCCGGTAGGATTTTTGTTCTTCTTTTTCTGTTTACAATTGAAAATTTTGGGTTTTTTTTTAAAAGAATAATATGAATGGTTATGATGAGATGATTAGTTTGAATAAAACATTTGCACTCGGTGAAGTCGGACCCAGTACAGTTAACAATCAATTTGAATACACACGATGGTAAATTGAAATTTGACAACAACGAAAAAAAATCTTGAGACTTCATTTCATTTTCTCAGGATAACAGCCATTGAAACAAACTATCCGAAAGTTGCATATTTCTTCGCTTGGAACGATGGTTGGGCACCGATATCCAACAAGTATGCTTGCGCATTTTACAATCATCATCGTGTATTAAATCGTGGTGATTTAACATTAAACAATATTCTCATCACCGCAGCAACAACCAGCACAAGTTCAACGACTACTACTACGTCTTCGAACGTAGTTATCTACAATTTTTCGAATGGAATTGGTCAATGGCAAGGATCGAATGTCAACGGTGGCCCATGGCAATCCAATGAATTTCAATATGCATCAACAGATAGTCTCAAATGTGATGTTCAATTGTATGCTGGTAGTAAATATTATATCTACACAAATCAAGCATCGACATTTACATTTGCTAATTATCAAAAATTAGTCGGCCGTGCTCGTGTAGCCAGTTGGGGCTTTCAAAATGGTGGCACAATGGTTGGTAAACTTTATATTAAAACAGGTTCGTCGTGGACATGGCACGATTCCGGTGCTGTACAGTTGAATAGCAATTCGGCAACACAATTGACACTGAATTTAAACACGATCTCTTCGTCTGAATTAGCCGATATTCGAGAAGTCGGAATTGAATTCACTTCAAGCGCAGACGGATCTCAAACAGCCGTTTATTTCGCTTATGTAACTGCAGAAAATTAAAGTGTTCGTTCGTTCTTTTTTTCCTAAATTTCAATAAATCTAACGTGATGTCGCCAGCTATCAGTCGTGTTTCTATTCATTTTCTTTCGTTCTCCAATCACATTCAATGAATATGAAAAGAAAACAGCTGATTGATTGAAGACTTCTTTTTTTTTTCTTATTATTCTTCTGAAACTCTCATCATCATGTCAACAATAGATTTTTCTTAATCGTTTGTTTTCTAGGCAAAGAATTCTTTAAACTAGCTCGTTGTTTTGTTCTTATTCAATAATATGCGCAATGCCTTTGTGGTATTATGATAAAAAAGGTTTAAAATCAACACCATCTATTCAAGATGGTGTTGATCATGAAACTGAACAACGTTATCGACGTGAAGGCTGTCGATTTATCCTCGATCTTGGCATTCGACTCGGCTTGTATGTATTACGAAATTCTTGTTTTCGTCAAGGATTCTATCGATGCTTTCGTTTAGACGATCGGAAACGATGGGTACTGGTGCTGTTTTTTTTCATCGTTTTTACATGTTTCATTCGTTTAAACAATATCCTCGATATGTTCGTATTCGAAAAAGGAAATTTTCAAGACAAAAACAAATCCTATTTTAGGCCATGGCTACTTGTTGTTTATTTCTTGCTGGTAAAGTTGAAGAGACACCGAAGAAAGTTCGTGATATTATGAAAACAGCTCGGCAAATACTCGAAGGCGCTCGTGAACGCTACATACCAACATTAGGCGATGAACGTGGCGATCTCATTCTTCAATACGAGCGTATTCTTTTGCCTACAGTTAAATTCGATTTTTGTATTGCAAGTCCGTATACATTTCTCAAGCAGTACGCTCGAACAATCATCGGTGATAAAGAACAAATTCGACAAATGTTTCAAATGGCATGGACATTTGTCAACGATAGTTTCTGTTCGACATTATGTCTTCAATGGGAACCGGAAATCATTGCCATTGCCGTTCTTTATCTCGCTTGTAAATTATCGAAATTTGAGATCACCGATTGGACAACAAAAAAAGATAATAACAAACAAAAATGGTGGGAACAATTCGTCGAAGGTTTAACCAAAGATATTATTGAAGGTTGTTCTTGTTGTTGTTTGTTTTTCTATTGAATCGAATGACATCGGAATTTTGTAGATATTTGTCATCAACATCTCGATCTGTATTCAAAAAATGATCTATCATCACCAGGAAATGGTAGTATGCATAATCCATCGATTATGCTAACGCCAACACAAACCAATTCAACGGTGACGTCGCCGATTCAACCGATTAACGTTGAATCACCATCGACGTCACGATCATCGATGCCATCAACGAAACGAGTATATCGAAAGGATTTGCACTTGACTTTGAAAATATTTCTTTTGTCATATTTAGCAACGAATAGATGATGATCCAAATTACCGTTCATCTCGTAATAATCATCATCATTCATCAAATTCAAATCTCGGTGCAACAGCGGCACCACAGCCACCATTACCACCTCCGCCACTACCTCCTCCACCGCCGCCTCCGCCACCGCAATCGACTGTTGTACAACCACCACCACCACCACATCAAACTTATTACATGAGACCACCGATGCCACCGCCACCAATGACTCAGTAAACTATCGAACGGGATTCTGATGTTTGACTTGATTTCTTCCTATTCTAGTATTCCGCCGCCCATGTTTGCGCCACCCATGCGTGCTCAAATGCCATCCAGTAATCCTTGGCCACCACTACCGCCAATGTAGTTCTGTTCTTTTCTTTTTTCTTTGATTGTCATTTACTTTCTGTTATACATAATGAAATGTGAAATTTTGTTTGTTTGTTTTTTCTTTTTCTTTTCGTTATTTCTAAAAACATCGATGTCAACAATTCAGAGATAATAACATCGGTACACATATATGTTTTGTCTCTTCTAGAAAATCTAGTCTTTATGACATGTCACTTTGTCGTCTATTTATTCAAACAAATCATTCATTCTCATCTATATCAATCAATTCTAGCAATGCAAAAATACCACCTGATCGCACAATTTAATTAATGTATGTTATTTTAGATTTTTCTTTTAACATTCATATTCTCGTTTCTTCTTTTTTTTTAATATAAAAAGAAAAGAAAAAACATTATCGAATGTTATTTGCGTAGCAACATTTGAGAACAAGAATCAGAAAGAATGAAAAACACAGCAACCGACTCTGAGTCTGACGGAGAGATAAAACTAATAATAAAAAATGTTCTTGCTTTATTTTTTTTTCATTTAATGATAAAAAATATGTCATATTTATATTAGTAGATTGATTGAATGTTTTCTCTGCAAAGATATTTTCGGTAGGAGAAGAAGAAGAAGCGAAAAGAAAACAAAGAGAAATATTTCTCTTCATAATTGTTTTGTTGATATTACAAGTTCCATACGTTCGAGAGTTGAATTTCAACTCGACATCAAGAGATTTATCTTAGTAAAAGGTTTCGTTTTCAAAAGTTTATCAAATTCATATTGACTGAAGCACTTTCGACAATCTATTTACTTTTATTATATACACGAACACAAAAGACAAGAAGAAAACGCCGGAAAGACACAATTTTTCTCTCTCTCCCGTTTACAAGTATTAATTTCAAGTACGTTTCCATAGAATAATAATAGAATCTTTCTTTTTCTGTAGCGACCAGATGATCAATCTATCAGTACATTAATAAATACTATTATTCTTTTCTTTCTTTTTTTTTTTTGTTTCTCGAATGCACATCGAGCACGCGTGTTCGTTTATTTGCTCTTTATACTCTTCTAGTTAGACGAAAAAAAAGAAACGAAGGTGTTTTTACTCGTGCGCAAAATGAATTTATTTGATCTCAAAGACAAATCACGTAAGCGAACAGATTCCGTTATTTAATTGTCCGATTTATCATAATATTACGTCGCAGGAGAATGCGAATATGTTGCTAGTTGATTAGCATATAGATCTTAGATGTTACATCGATCATCTGTTCGAGAAAGAGAGAAAAAGAACGTGCGGGAGAGAGAGAGAATAAAAAACGAGAGAAAAAAGAGAATGAAAAAAAGTATGATTTCTCATATGGTAATCATCTATCCGACCTACAATCAAGTAACTCGTATACTTGGTAAGAGAGAAAGAAGAAGGAGAAAAAAAAACTAGAAAAGGACAGAAGGAAAGATATGAGAGGGGGTAAACCGCAATTGTTAGTGTTACTTGTTCTTGAAAAACAGAATGGTGTTATTCGATTGTTCGAACTCAAATGTTTGTATATGCATATTCTTTTTTTTAGACACGAACAATTGACGAATCTTCATCGAAAAGAAGAAAAAAACATCGACGAAATCAATTGAAAATCAACGGTAATAGCTCGATAAAGTCGATAACTATTTGAACTATGGAAAAGCTATAAAATCGACCGAATATAGCCTTCAGCAAATTCTTTTCTTTCTTGTTGCCATTCATCCGAATGCAGCAGCACATATATACTGTTGATTATGCTTGAGGGTATGCAAGACAACAACGTATATGTACATATATACTTATTTTCGAGCAAAAGACATAACACCTTTTCTGTGTACTGTTAACTGCGTATGATTTATAACTGAGGTCGTTTTCTTTTTCTTTTTTCTCTTCTTTTCTTTCGCTCGTCAAACATTGGCAAACGTGCGTTTGTGTATTACAGCTGGTGATTGTCAATTCGCATCGAATTGAAAATGTTTGACTTCTTTTATAACTTTCACCTTGGTATTTCTTCTTTTTTTTACCTATGTTCAACAAGAGCCTATAGAATCGAAATCATTATTTTCAGTTTAATTATTCGTATGACATAACCACGCAATGTCAACGCTTTTTTTTTCTCTATTCAATTAACAGTCATTTGTCTTGTTTTCTGTGATAATTAAGATTTTATTGAATATCTTATATATTTTCGAATCAGTTGACGTTCTATTATTTCTTATCAACCTTGAATATTAGGATGTATATAGGCATTCATCAGCAGTATAAATAATATGAAAACAAGCATCGTCATCAGTGTCTCTCAAGGCCAATTTAATACCATGTGAGCAAACAGACATAGATAGAGACGACGAAGAAGAAAAAAAACATAGTAAATTCGGTATCATTTTATCTCGACGATGAAAATAGAAAAGACGAATAGTGTCCCACTAATTGAGGGTAGATGTGTATGAAAAGGGAAAGAATCGTTCAGTCAGTCAGTCAGTCGTCGACAGTAATGAATATTATTATTGTTGTCGTCGTCGTCGTCTTTGCCCATATGACAAAAAAAAGAGATCGAGGAGAGAGAAAGAGACAGACATAAAGAGAAATCTGATGGTTTAGTTGACGGTGCATCGAATGAAGAATAATGTATTTGTTACGACGACTGTACGTAACAACGACGCGAGGGGTCTATTTTATACTTCTTCATTCTCTCTCTCTCTCTTTCTCCCTTTCATTTACTTATATTTTATCATCGAATCGACATGAGGTGACGTCCTACATTCATATCACTTTATTCGTATTTTCTTTTTGTTCACTAGATTAAAGTCTTTGTTTTATTCATTCTAGCATTTATTTGATCGACAATGGATCAAAGCAATCTTCAGCATAGGTGAGAAAAAGCAAAAATAATAATAATAATCAATCGATGTTGTTGTTGTTGTTTTTACAAGTAATCATATCTGATGAAGTAGTACCGAGAAAAGAAAAGAAAAGACTAAGTTCTCGAGAGAAAAAAAGAACGAAGAAAGAAATAACACAAGCAAATAGTTATTTATATTCAATACTTCATTGCTCATCTAGAATAGAATGACAAACTATCGTCATGCATTAGATGTTTTTCTATGATTTAACACTTTCTTTTTTTTTAATCGATGAAATCCTACAAAGTATTTGTTAATATAACGAATGAATTCTTTTGTATTCATTCAGTTTAAATTGAATACGAAAAAAAAAGAAAGAAAGAAATGCATATACACGCACGCACATACGTACGTACGTTTCATTTGATAATCAAGGATTCATATCGATTTTTAGTTTCGAATGTCTATACGTTAAAACTAGACTGGATTTCTATTCTTTGAAAAGTATTCAAATATTTACATACATATATGACAGAAAACACGACCTGGTTTAGTAGGATGATTCTTTCTCTCTCTCTCTCTCGTTCTTCTTCTTATCGAATCTAATGAATAGTTACGCGTGTTTCTATCTCTTTGATTTTATCTTATGAATACAAAAAAAAAGCTAACAGAAAATTAAACTGATAAAACCTGTTCAACAGATAAATAATCACCTGCATGTCGATTGTTTAGATAAATCGTTACGGAATGTTCAATAATTTCAATCGAATTTCTTCGTTTAACTATGGTTTTCGATACACCTTCACCAACACCTTCTACACACGTTAGTACATTAGCAAACGATCGACTTCTTACATTCGATCGTATGTTTACTTCAACGGATTCATCAGCCATCGAACTTCCACTATCCGATGAACGAGATCTATTTCAAATCGAATCAACAAAACAACAACAACAACAACAACCATCCAAATGGAAAATGATGTCGAAACGACGACAAAGCTGTTCAAGTGATATGTACGCAACAGCTAGTCGATATCATCGTTTCAAACCACTACCGCCACCGTTACCTTCATCATCGTCGTCGACATTAAATCAATTCTCATCTTCCGATGGAACTCTACCAACTCAATCGAGTTTATTCTCTTCGTTCAATAAATTCTCTCATGATGACATGAAATTCTATTCGAATCCATCGGCTCACATAACTACACGTCGATCGACAACTGATTGTAATGATCTATCGACTAACATTATCCGACGATCAACCGACCAAACCAATCAAAATCTATTGGCCATTGTCGATGAAGAATCAAGAGATTCGATTTGGTCATCATCAGATTCTCAATCCAATCGATCTTTATCCATGTTCTATTCTCATCCATCGATAACTCCCTCGTCATCCATGTCGTCTTTCAATTCTCGTTCGAACAGTACCGATCTTCATACTTCATTTTATCAAAATACACCTCAAACACCGAAAACATTCTCATCGTCATCATCATCCGGCTACGATTCAACGATTCCCACAACTGACTCATCATTGAATTCAATTCCCGATCATCTTCTATTTTCTTCTCCTGATTCGATAATTATGCCTCCGCCATCGACAATTCCCTCGCTCGATGAACATCATCCACCAACGAATACCGACCGAAATCTTGTCGAACAATTCATTGATTTACATCTGCAAAAGCAAACATCATTCGATCGTGATAGTAACTATTCACCACCATCATCATTTAGTTCAACATCGAGTTCATTCTTATCACAAGCTCCTCTATCAACAATAAATTCGCCTCTATGCTGTCGAAAATGTGTCAATAACGAAAACGAACAAAATCAACTCTCAAGTGATACCGAAGACGATTCACAATCAACGACAATTACAGTTAATCTACTGCCTTTACAACAACAACAATCACAAAATAAACGACCACGAAGTTTACCCATTGCAATTCAACAACCGAAAGGTAATCATGATCATCATCATCAAACGAATAATGATGATAATGATGATGACGATGATGATGATGCATCCGATGAGAGCCTACAGAATTCGCTGACATGTCATTGTTCGACGAATTCATCGCGAAAAAAACGTTTTCGTACTTGTGAATTTCATCAACCAACAACGAATGGTGTTTTCTCGGAGAATACACTCATATCAACAACAACTGATAAATTACATATCGATTTCAAAGATCTCGATGAACAAACTCTCTCCGAACAAACAACAGGACTTAAAACACAAAAGAATTCGTTAGAGCATTTTATTATGAGTCCAACAGATAAAGTTCGAGTTCAAATGAAATATCCATCGATGAACAATGATAAAGAAAGTGAAACGAAGAGTGTAAGAGCGAAACAAAACCTCTGTTTGATGAATTTCGAAAGATTTTTTTTTGTTTATCTAGAATGAATTGAAAATTTCTCAGCCAGAAGATATCGATTTCAAACGATCAAAACAAAAAGCTATTCGAGTTTTGTATCAAAATCGGCTCAATCTTAACAGTATTCAATCTCCGGTGGCACGTCAAGTAAACAGCAAACGTCATTCTTATCTTTTGTTTTTCTATTCTATTCATCGTTTTTAGAATTCAATTATTCTTCCGTCGAGAACAGCAGCAATTAATCATTGTGATTCTCCTTTAGCTAAACGAACTGTTAATCCTCGTCTTCTTCGAAGGTAAACATACTAGAATTGCTGCGATTATGCAACATAAAATTTCGTTTTCTAGTGTTTTATCATGCAGTGTAATCGAAGCTGATGATGAACATGAAGTTGTTTCATCGAGCATTGTTGCTAAACAATCCGGTGTCAATGGTACTCGTGAAAAATCTCCAATTGAAACATTCAATTGTTTACGTAGCAATTTTACCGTAAGAATATATCACAATTCGTCATATTGATTAAAACAAAACAAAACTATTCTCAATCTATAGGAATCATTATTACATGGAAAAATTCTTCCTTGTGGTATACTTGATGGTTTCACAGTTAAATTAGGTGCAAGTGGCTTATTCATGCCTAAACAAGTCGTTTTACCAGTGACTACATTTTGGTTTAATGTATCTGAGCATCAAGCAGCTTCGCCTTATCTCGTAGGGATTTGTTGTTTTTTTGCTTTGTCAACAGATTATTTATGTTGTTATTTTTTATTTACTAGGGTTTTATTAATCTACAATGTTTACCTAAACGTGGTTATCATGCTCCGACGAAAGGAACGATAACTTTAGCATTATTAAATCCGAATGGAACGGCTGTTCATCTATTTTTAATACTCTATGATTTCAGTGATATGCCACCTGATCATCGAACATTTATTCGTCAACGAGTTGTTCTTATGCCTGAAGATACATCTGATGGAACAAAACCTAATCAGCCATCGACATCAAAAGGAAGTCTTCGATATTTAGCTCACATTCGGTAGATATCGAAAAGCAAAATGTTCTTTTTCTTTTCGAATATTTGGCTTTTTGTTTAGTTTTGTTACATCTCAAACGGGCAAACTTTACATGCATTCCGATATTCGTTTAATTTTTGCACGTAATAAACTCGATTATGACGATCGAACAGCGGCTGGTGGCAAAGCACAATTAGTAACATTAACCGATACTCCGACGCCGAAATATTGGTCACGAAAATAGGTCAATGAAAATTTTGCGAACATTTTACTTTTCTTCAGACAGTTCTGATTTGTATTTTCTATTTATTATTATTTTCGTTCTTTCTTTTTCTTCTTCTTCTTCTTCGTTTCTGTTCACACACTTGTTATTTGCTTTCATTACATTTCCTTTTCCTCCCTCGTCAAGTAACAATTCAAGAAAACTGACTGGAAGTTTTCCTTTTGTTACACGAAATCCTCAGTTGGCGTTTGTTTGTTTCTTTGTTTTTTTTTATTCTTGAAAGTTTATTATATTTAAATAGTCATAAGAATCCATTTGTAGAAAAAAAAACGAAAAGAAAAACGAGACAGAAAACAAAAGTACAGAGCGTAGGAATTGTTCTGTCGATTTTTTTTATTATTATAATTATTAGTTGTTCTGTAATTTCCATCGAATAACGTTTGTTTTATTTAAAAAAAAGATAAATGATATTATATATATTCTGATTTAAACTTAGTCATATGTAATCAATCAAGTGAACTTAACAAGGCTCGGTTGTTTGTTAGGTTTTCTTATTTGTTGTTTTCAACATTAAGCTTAGTTGACAGACACAAAAAAAGAGAGGAAAGCACTCCATAGGAGTATGAAAAAGAAAGAAAAAAAAAGAATAACAATCAAAAAAGAAAATGTTGAGCAAACATACAAAAAAAATAGATAGAAACATGACTTCGAAAGAGTCATGCATATGTATTTTATATACACACACACACTTATTGCCAACGAGTTTTTCCATTTTGTCCGTAATTCGACGGCAGCCATGGATTGGGTGGAAATTGTGAATTGGATGATGATGCAGACGATTGAGACGACGGATAGTAACCTGTCGGTGGTCGAACGAGACCTGCATTGGCGGTGTGCGTCGGCTGATTCGAAGATGGTTTGAATTTTTGTGCTGCAGGCTGTTGTCTATTATCGTGTGTGTCAAGATTTTTTCGTTTGTTTGCATTTACTGAATTGTTATTCAAAAGCAGAAGTTGTTGTTCGAGTTTGATTTTTTCTCTCGTATGATGTTCGATTAACGTCATGTTTTTCGATGGAATGATTTGTGTTTGATTTAAATCCTCCATGTCAATAAGTAACGTATCCGATGGTAGTTCTTTTTCATCGTAATACATTTGAATAAGTTGAAGAAAATCAAATTCATGTGTACGTGGTACACGTGCCAATGGTTTCAGCTGCGTTTGCAAATGTGGATAGATATTTAGAACATCTTGCAATGGGATGTACGAATGATTACTTGAACAAACAAATGGAACAGTACGACATGTGATGCACAATGAGCCACCACGAAGTGCGAGAACACTTTTATATTGTCGATTGATTTTTGATGTTGGATTATCTTTGGGCAGAAGTTTAACATAGACAAGATTTTTGGTGCCGATTAGAACATGATAAACATTGACTAAAGGTGCGTGTTCAGTGATTTTCTCGTTATCGATATTACAATCACGAATCATTTGATTCATTAGATTGATATCGGCGAGAGTTGCACGGGTTAGTGTGGAACGAAGTTCATCGGACTCGAGAATTTTACATGAAACAAGTACTTGATGAGGAACAAGACGTTGGCGATTTTTAATTATAAACGGAAGAAAAACATTATTGATTTGAACCCAACCACTACCATCTATTTTCGCATTGTAGAGAGCATTCGGCGAAATCTCAGATAATAAAGAAAGACTAGATTGATTTAGATCTAAAACACAGAGACAGAAAACGATTGTATCTTGTTTTCAATAGATTATTTACTTGTTGGAGAGATGAGATTAGGTTTCATAGGTATATTTGCTGATTGTCGTGAGTCATGTGAAGTACTGTGGCCATTGATTGCTGCTGCTGCTGCTGGTGGTGTCGTCAGAGAATGCGAAGATTTAGTTCCTAATGCAGGAGGCATCGTAATAACTGAAGATGTCGATGGTTTGCTGAGTGTCGGTTTGACAGAACTTGATTTAGTTGATGAATTCGATGGTATAAGAGATTTAGCTGATGGTGGTAAAACATAAGAAGAATGAACGGAAGGTATCGATGGTATGTTTAATTTTTTGTTCGTTGTCATCGAACGATTAGTTGCTGTTGTTGGATGTGAACGAGAGTAATCTTGAGCACGTCGAATGAAATCCAGTAATTCATCATATTCAACTAGTTGATCATTCGTAGATGTTATACGTAAATGCAATGTATCATTCAAATGAAAGTCAAGAATCTTTTGCATGAGCTCGATTTCATATGAAGTTAATGTATATCCGCGTAGTGAAGGAGTTATACTAGCAAAATAGGGAGATAATTGTCTCCAGCGTTCGGATTGCGATAACACTTGTTCAACGTAACGTTTAACGACATAACGATCTAAACCGTATGTTCCTGGACTGAAAAAAAACAACACGATTTATACAAATTTAGTTGTTTTATTAGATAACCTACCGAAAAAGAACGGCAAATGGTAGATTGTCCCAATGTTCCCATGCAAATTGTCTGAAACGGCTTGCTTCATCGGTAAGATCACTTGACCGATGCATTCACCTAGTTATTAATTCAATAAATTCAACGAAGTCGAAAATCGAATCGAATCACACTCGACTTACTGTTTTCTTTTTTTTATATCGTTCTAAAAATTAATCGAATCTTTATGTATAAAATCACCGTACACGTGCAAAATCTCGATTCATATCAATACTGTCGTGTTCATTTGATCTTTAAGAAAGTTCCTAAAACAAAGAATTTTATTTTTCTGTTCTGTTCTGTTTTCTTTTCGATCGTAGGGTTGCATAGAAGTATACGCAATCGAATGGTTTAAATAGAAGAAGAATTTTTTGATGAAATACTTCAGACAACCAATCTGTGTGACCGTTCGAAAGTAGAAAACAACGAACAACTTTCTTCCAATGCTCACATTTCATTGGTGACATTTGACATTATTTAAAACACTCATGCATTTCACACAGAGGTCGGCACGATACATAACAGTTCGAAGAGAAAAAGACAAGTATATTCGCATCTAGAAATCGATCTTTTGATAGATTTCTTACTGAGAGAAGTGATAAATTCTCTTTTATAATAAACAAGAGATACGAATAAAAATGTGCGTTGAATAGAATCACGGTAATTTTATATTTGAAGTTACTCCCTCTATAGTTTTCTATTGTTAGGATATGAGAACAGCCAATGATATTAGAAAAAAGACTCAATTCGGTAATGACAAAAATCGTAAGCAAGCACGATATCTCAGTTGGAAGATAGATAAGTGGACTACGAACCAGCATTAAGACAGTAAGAATATGTCGTCTTCAAGTATTCATTCAACAGTAAATGCAACATCATCGACAGTTGATACATCTCAATCTTTGCCAAGTGTATTCGAATTATTAGCACAGGAACGTTTGACAGATTTAATTCGTCCGTGCCTTCGACAAATTCTTAAGTTTTTGAATGATATTAGTCCATTATCAACAAAAATTCGAACTCTGTATCGATATAAGGATGAATTTATTTTATTGATTGAATGTATTGTTCAATGGTTTTATTTGAATTCCTATTCGGCACTGGTCGGTGAACATTTCTATGGTTTAAAACGAACAGCAAATCATCGATTACGTTCGATGATATTTTCCATATTTCTACCTTATGTTAAAACTAAACTTGATTCATTACATGAGTATTTATCTCAAAATAATACGACGACGACGACTGCGAATCGACGTGCTCGATTTTATTTTATTCTTCAAATTTTACCTAAAATCGAAGTAGATACGATTTCATATTTCTTTTCCTCAATTTCTTCTGCTTTTTTAAAACTAAAGGTTTTCATCGAAGGACTTTATTGGCTCTATCGATTAGGTTATGCTTTCGGTCGTACTGAATACTATAGTCCTGCTCTTCAATTAGCCGGTGTTAAATTAATCTACGCTAAAGAACAAACACCTGTACCTGTACCAGAAACGACAACTGGTCGTATCTTTGCTGCAGTCAGTAAAGTTATGTCAAGTGGTCTCTTTCTTATTCAATTCATCGATTGGTGGAATAGTACGAATAAATCGAAGCAAAATTCTACCGGTACTACAGTTGCTCCTCCATTGCCAAAAGGCCATGCGAATCAATCAGCTATTGGCCGTCGTCAATGTCCACTTTGTCGACAACAATGCAATGTACCAACAGCTGTTCTTGGCTCGGGCTATGTCTACTGCAATGCTTGTATAACAGATTATGTTAAACGTTATCATCGTTGTCCAACAACGCATCAACCAGTGACTGAAGAACAGTTAATAAAAATCTACTAAGATTTCTGTTGTTTTGTTTCGCTTTTTTCTTTTTTCGTGATTAACCAGATAAGTTCAAATTGATTCCTTTTGTAGATCAATATTTTTTTTCAATGTTGTCCTATGTCTATTCCGATGATATCTACTCATCTGAATTGGGAATTGTTACATTCGTGTACATTATTTTCGCATTTATTATCATCCTACCACCAAGTGAATTAGTGATAGCTGGCTTTTCAATTGAAAATCTTTTCTCATATTTTCTTGTCGAACGTGAAGAAGTATCATTTATTCGTTATCATATCAAACGTATCTCAATTAAATACATCGTTCATAGTTTACTTCCGTTAGGTTATGTACTTGTTCTATTTTACTTCTCCGACTGGTCATTGGGTTTAACTCATACATGTCGATATCTTTTTACTGAAACATCTTTTACACTTCGTTTCATCTTATATCTTTGTATTTTCATCCCAATTCTAACATTATTCGTTGTTTTCAATTGGCATTTGAACGATTGTTATCGACATCCTATCGTTCGGCAATTACGTTTATTTATTCAACCAACAAATTCACAATCGGAACCAAGTTGGCATACAGTTGAATCATCAATTAACACTGAATTTCGTCGATACGATAAATTTACATGTGGTACATCGACATCGAATGTTCGTTGTTATGTTCTTGATTCATGGATTCTCAAATGTTCATTATATCATGTAAATATAGCTCAACAGTCGAATGTCCACGTCGAATTAATCGATGCACATGACATACATTTACAAGAAACCAACGAACAAGCAACGGTTGCTAGTCAATATTTGAATATTCTATTCCGAAGTTCGGATCCAAGAATTCAACCATTCTATTTCAGGTAAATGTTGAAAATAAGCAAACATCTGGTAGACAGAAAAGAAAAAGAAAGTTAAATTAAATGAAGCAAATTAAGTTCTTATTTGTTTGTTCTTTTTTTCCTAATAAGTAAGAAAAAAGACGTTTATTTGTATTGTTGAATGTAGATTAAATGCGCTTGAGTACGATTATTTACGTGGAAAACTACAAGCTCATATTGAAAATGTGAAAAATATCGTTGTTCGGCAATCATTAAGTGAATTATTTGTCGAAGATTTTCGGCAATTGATTGCACGAAATCCAAAATATCATTTACCCGAAAATCAACAAGTATGAATCACGAAATATCGAGAACAAAAAACGAGAGTTTGGCCTGTTTTAGGATTTAGACATGTGTATTGGTTGTATGCAAACGAATGCCAATGTGAAACTAGTGAAAAATTGTGATGCACCCGATGCAGGCCAATGTCGAACATGTTTCTGTCGGCCAATGTGGTGTCTCGATTGTATGGGCAAATGGTTTGCAAGTCGACAAGATCAAGCACGGCCGGATACTTGGCTGCAATCGACTTGTTCGTGTCCTTCATGTCGAGCTGTTTTCTGCATACTTGATATATCCTTAGTTGAATTTTAAACAAAGAAAAGACTGAATTTCAATTCAAGTTTTGTTTATTTTTCTTTTTCATTCTCAATAATCGAATATCTGAATAAATTTTTTCTATAAACATGGTTACGAACAATAAGAAAAACAATCGACACAATGATTAATATCGGATTACATGGTTTCCTTACTGTCATAAAATCAATAAATTGCGAAAAAAAAATGGAGAAAGAATGAATGTTTGTTGAATAACGGGCGTTTGCTTCGCCCGACAAATTTTAATTATAAAGAGAAGTAAAAAAATTCAAGACGAAGGAGAAAAAAAAACGTGAAAGAGAAAGAGCGAGGAAAAGAAATGGTTGCCATTGATCATGTCGGATATGAACGGTAGGTTGTATGCAAACATTGCACGACACAAATAGAAGAGTCGAGCCCTTTTCACCGTTTTTTCTTTTTGAATGCACAGCTTTTATCAGTCATCAACATTTAAATAAGTATGTTATCGAGTTAAACATTTTGCAAGAAGAATTAAAACGAATCTTTTTTTGCTTCTGTTTGTTGTTTAGAGGGGCGAGAGAGAGAGAGAGAAAGAGAGAAAATTTCGAAGCGAAAAATGCTCGTTTTTCTTTTTAAACGACATCGATTTGAAATTATTATTATTGTCGTTCGAAAATAGACGGAAGACTTTCGCAGCCAACAATGGCAACTCTACTTGCAAAGCGAGTCCAATCGGCACATTCTCGTATGAAACAACGACCACAAACAAGTTTCAATCGTCGACAATCGATTTCGGATATATTCGATGAGGCAGCTTTGAAAACACTTCAACCATCAAATTTCTCGGCACCATCACCAATTGTTCGTCGTCCACGACCGAAAACAACGAGTCTCGGTGCATTGACAAATACTCGTCCGACATCAACACGAAAACTTCGTACTGACGAAATCGAAAGTCTTCTAGAAAGTCTCAATCGAAACGATACCTATGTCGTTAAAGTCGATTGCATCGCTAACTATCGAACACTTGTCCAAACATTGGATCTGCGTCGAACACCGCTCGATTGTCATATTCTTTGTGCTCTGCAGCAACGTGAAAATCAAATCATTCAACAAAATGCTCTTCGAGACAAACGTTTTCGATCGTTGAGAGATGTACTCGAGCCATTACACGGACGAGATAATGACAATCTCGATCTCAATGATGATAGTCGAACGGCAGTGTCCGATTTTCCGCCTAGTGATTTATCATTTGAATATCTGAAATAAACAATTTGTGATGATGATTTTTTTTACTAAATATTTTTTTTAAATTTAACATTAAAAACGAACCATTGAATGAATCAGTTAATCGGTCTGTAAATGAGCGCCATCTGAACGAATATCTTCGGAGACGAATAGTGATAAATATGAATCATTGCTTAAATAAAATTCTCATCGAAAAAAAAACGGGCAGCGTAATAGAAGAAGACGTTTAAATCATTATCTTTTTAGTTGAAAATAAAACAAAATGATATTAACACATCGAATCTCTGTTCTCGCTCGTTTCTACACACGACCGATAGTTTTTGCTCGAACGATTCATGTCGAATCGGATGCCGACGAAAAACTCGTACGTTTATCGAAATTCGATTTAAGCAAACCATTAATTGGACGAACTCATGGTAAATGATTTCAATAAGATCTAGAAGAACATTCTTCTCGGGTGATTTTCTTAGCTGAACAAACGGCTATTTCTCTTCTTCGTCCTGACATGCCTGAAAATTCTGAATTACTCAAAGTTGCCATCATCGGATCGCCAAATGCAGGCAAAAGTACATTTGTGAATCGTCTCATGGGCTGGAGAGTAAACTATTCGAAAAACATGCTAATGTGTTCGATTGATTTTTAATAATAAGTAGATTTCATCAGTTTCGAAACGACCTCATACTACTCGACATCGAACGACAGGTGTCCTAACAGATGCAAATAAACAAATTGTGAGTAATAGTTTTCTGTTGTCTTATCAGACGACAAATAGATTTCAAAATCTATGTAGGTCTTTCTCGATACGCCTGGCTTTGTCGCACCATGGCGGAAAAAACGGTAAACAAAGTCAATTCGTAATAATTTTTGAAAAATAACTTTTACTTTCAGACATAATCTCGAGAAATCGATGATTCTTGATCCACATTCTTGTTTATGGGATGCTAATCTAAGTAAAAAGATTTATTGAAAAACTCGTTTTTATTCAGCTGATTCTCAGTTTGTGTTGTTCACGATATTTCCAATCCCTATGCTCGTTTTAAACTCGACGAAGAAATTCTCAAATGTCTCTATGCTCATCCAGATAAAGAAGCTATTCTTATTCTAAATAAAGTCGATTCACTCAAACGAAAACGATTGTTACTCGATGTAACAACTGTTCTTACTGACGGTTCATTGAATGGCATTCCCTATCGTCTCGATTCGCCGTATCAACGTAATGGCGAACTCGATATGGAACGTTTGTTTTTAAAGACAGCACATGAAATGAATATTCCACTGCCAAAAACTGAACGAGACATTGAAAAAGAACGGCTTTTAGCCGATATGAAAGCATACGAACAAAAACTATTAGATATTCAAATGGAAAACATCGATCTCGATTTAGAAGATAAACAAATCAAAGATTTAATAACTCAACATGAGAATCAAAGTTTAACTCTAGACAAACTCTCAGATAATCCAACATCACCCGTACCATATAAATCCATTAATGATATAACTCCATTTGAATTTAAAAACGATCTTATGGCAACAACGAATTGGCATTTATACTATCAGAAACTCTCGCAAATTCGTTTGTTCACACAAGATCGTTCGACATGGCCGTATTTCAATCAAGTTTTCATGATATCTGCTAAACAGAATCGTGGTATCACAGCCGTTCGAGTTCGTTTCATTTTCTCTTCTCGACTAATTCTCATTTTTTGATTATTTCAATTAGAAATATCTTTTCTCTCGTACGAAACCTGCTCAATGGATGTTCCATCGAAATTTTGTTACTGATCAATATCCACAAGAAATCGCTGAAATGTGTATACGAGAAAAAATGCTCGAATATCTTCCCGATGAAATTCCTTATAACTATTTAATGGTAAATCCGAAACGAAAAAAACTAAAGGATTTTGAGAGTATTCGTTGTTGTTTTTTGTGTATAGACGAATGAACAATGGGAATTGGATGAAAATGATGTTTTACATATCACATTCGTCGTTTTTCCACGAGCAAAACAGGTCAAACGTGATGTGGTATGTTGAATTAAATTGAAATCGAGGTTTTATTGTTCGTTTTTGTTTTTCTTTATCTAGAGTGTGTTGTTAAAAAATCATGGCGAAGCAATAAAATTAATCAGTACTGAATCGGAAAAATCTCTTTCAGCTTCATTTCGTTGTGAAATAAAACTAAAATTAATTGTTAAAACGAAATACGAATAAACAACAACATATTTACGATATATTTGTTTGTTTTTGTTTTTGTTTTGTAGATGACTGATGAAAATCAGATTGATGTTTATTATCGAACGGCTTTAGATCTTGTTTCTCTTGCGGGAAAAGTTTGTGTGTTTTCGATGGACAAATAGAAAGTGAATTCATGTTTGTATGCAGGTTGTTTGCGAAGGATTTTCGACGACAAAACGTGTCGAAACAAAAGATGGAGTTGCTGATCTTGTTACTGAATTTGATCAACGTGTCGAAGAAATTTTAATTAAACAATTAAGTGAAAAATTTCCAACACATAGATTTATCGGAGAAGAATCAGTTGCTGCTGGATCGTCGGTCGTTTTCACCGATGATCCAACGTGGATTATCGATCCAATTGATGGAACAACGAATTTCGTTCATGGGTAAATTGAAAATGAGACTTCAATCTGAACTGATTGTTTTTCGATTGAATAGTTTTCCGTACATTGCAATTTCAGTTGCATTAGCAATTGATAAACAAGTGGTTATCGGAATTGTTTATAATCCGGTTTTAGATTTTCTCTATTCGGCAGTAAAAGGAAAAGGAGCGTTTAAAAATGGTCGACCAATAAAATGTTCGCAACAAACTGGTTCAGTTTTCGATAGTTGAAATTGTTCACGAAGTATTTTTGAAATTTTAATAGAATTATCTCTGTCTCAAATTATTGGTGAATATGGACCTAGTCGAGATCCGGATATTCTCGAAAAGAAATGTCGAAATCTTCAAGTGATTATATCAAAAGTTCATAGGTAAAAATTGAATACGATTCAAAAAGTAAAGTTTAAATCGAATTGATGTTCAGCATTCGAGCTGTAGGCAGTGCTGCTCTGAATTTGTGTCTGGTAGCTGAAGGTGCTGGTGATGCTTATTTCGAATATGGTGTGCATATTTGGGACTATGGTACGATAAACTACTAGTGGAATTTGTTTTTTTTTTATTGAAATTTATTTTTCATAGCTGCTGGTGATTTGATTGCTCGAGAAGCGGGCGCATATAGTTGTGATCCATCTGGTGGTCCTTTGAATCTACTTCATCGTCGTATCTTATGTTCATCGAGCAAACAACTTGCTGAACAAATATCTCCTTTATTAACGCATATTGATTATCCACATGATTGATAAAACAAAACATACATTCGAATGCTTTCATTTTCCTAGTTCTCATAATTCTAGATGATAAAAATATTGCTTTTTTGTTTGATAATTATTGCAAGTATTCAGTTCTCATGGTGTCAGACTGATTGCACTAAATTCTCGGGCACGAATTGTGAATCATGTTTGAATAACAGTGGCTGTGCATTTTGCAAAACGGAGAAAACTTGCCATAAATGGTCACCCACTGATGTCAGTCCTCCATGTTCAACATCCGATCTTCAATACCAGACTTGCGTTGGTAACAAACAGTTGACTTTCCATTTGTCAAAATCTAAAGCATTGTACTTATTCTAGCTGATGCACAAACACTCGCAATTATCTTAGGTTCAGTTGGTGCTGCTGTTTTACTTATAATCATAGTTTTTATCGTATGTATTTGTCGTGCAATGAGACGACGTCGACTTCGAGGTTTACAGAAAGACGAATATAAAAACAGCGCCGCATTAGAAGCTCGACGAGCAGCAGCTGAAGAACGGTAATAAAATCAAGAAAATAAATCTAACGAATGAAAATCTGTTGAATAGATCCCGTGAGCGAGAAGCGAAGAATGATGCAATTCGAATGAAATATAGTAAAGAAAACCGATTGAATTCGAAATTAGTTTATATTTATTTTTGTTTCTATTGAAGATCTACCGGGTAGTGGACCTGTCGAATATCGTCGAATGTCTTAAATACATGTGCAATAGTTATTCTTTTCAATTGATTTTTCATGATACGATTTTGTTCTTTTTCTAAATACGAAATTAATCATTTCTGTGATAATTTTTTTTAATTAAAAAAAAACTATTTTTGATTATCTTTTTTTGGATATAAAAATGTTCGCGCCATCGGTACATTTAATTGTTAGACAATGTCAAAGTCAGTGGCGTTCGAGAGTATTTCGTAATATTCTAATCCAACATCAACGACAATTGACAAGTAAAAGTCAAGAGAAAAAAGACGATGGTAAAGTTGTTGTTCAATCGACAACATCGTCGAATCAAATCGAAGTCGCAACATTTAAAGAAAAAGGTTTACCAAAAATAAAAACTTCAAAAATCAATGATTTACTTCTCTAGCTCAACAAGCAGCGAAAGATACAGGTTATTCAATAATCGTTGTTGCTGGCGTGGCTGCTCTAGGTGGTTTATGTTATTTAATGTTCCGAGAACTCTGCTCTCGTGAAACACCCAATGGAATTTATAAAGAAGCTTCGAAAATGTGTTTAGCCAACACTGAGGTTCAAGAAGCTTTAGGCACACCAATTATCGTTCATACAACTCCAACAATTGGTCAAATGAGAATCAATAACGTTCGGTAAATGTAGTTTTCTCGATAAAAATCATCTGATTTTGTTTTTGTTTTTGCGTCATAGTGCGAAAATATTCGAAGAGAAAGGTCATCAAAGTATGACACTTGCTTTTTATTTAACTGGTAAAGACCGAAGTAGTGTCGTCGGTGTTAAAGTTCAAAAAGTAATTTTCATGTTTCTTTTTTATTTTGAAATATGTTAATCATTTGTTCATAGAATATCTCAAACAAATTTGTTTATGATTATATTCTCGTTCAGCTCGATCGACCATGGCGTGGTCGAAGTATCATTAAAGTCAATCAAAATCTCGATGCATCCAAAGATGCACCTCAAGCACTTGACATTTAATCAGAAAGTGTATATAACTATTTTTTAAAGAAAAAAAAGGAGAAAAAAAAATATATACATATATCTATCTGGTCTTTTTGCCTTGTGTTCAAATGTTTTGTTTTGTTTTTCATCGAATTGTTGTTATGATTGTTCGAGTATCGGGATCGAGATGATGTGATTTATCTCTTCGACTTGAATGATAACGATGATTGAGTATTGGTTGAGATGATTTCGATTTCGGAAGACAATGTTGACGATATTTGAAAATAATCAAACCGAGAAGAATAATGACTAACATGATACCGACGAGTGTGCTGATTGTATAGAGAATAAATGAGAGTAGAGATAGACGAGACGAAAGAATGTTTTCATCGGTTTGATTTAATCGACGATAGAGACGAAATGAATAGGAACTTATTGTTGCATTTAATGAAGTTTCAGTGTCGCTGGTGGTGATCGTTGTTGTTGTCGAAGTTGTTTGTGGAGTTGTTGTTGTTGGCACTAAATATCGAGAAACGAAGAATAAGTTGAGGAAGGATTTGAAATTACTATTGGGGCAATTTTCAATGAGAATATCGTCGAGTGCGAACCAAGTTGTGGAATCAAATTTATTGTCAGGAAGATGTCGAACTTCGATGTCAATCTTCGAGAACAAAATGATCAAAGGAAAATTTTGAAAAGCAAAAAAATTTTTTTTTTGTTCTACTCGAAATGTTTCATCAGCTTTGAATGTTATATTCGCTTGTTGCCAAAACGATTCGATATCTTCGGTAAATTTCTCATTTGTAATCGCTTTCCATTTACCAACCGAGCTTATTTCCAGTGGATTTTTCTTTATTAAAAAAATCTCGATTTGATCATGTTCATTTTCGATATTATACTGAAATGTCAAACGAATTTCATACGAACATCGTGATGCTGAATGCAACCAGGATGTTGTTATCACATCAGTAAAACCCTTGTCTTTATCTTCATTATTTCGATCAGTAGCAACCAAAACTAAGCAAAGGAAATGTTTTGTTGGAAAAACTTCTCGGTATGAACATTCGTTTACCTTTGTCATTGCTATCATCATCGAGATTTTTCACTTGCCAACGTCGTCCTATGTTCCATCCGCATGTATCTAATGAAAACGTACAACGATGATTGTATTCTACAGCATTGATCAGCAGACAATTCAGTAAAAACAAAAGCCAATCTTCATAAAAAAAAGAGAGAGAGAGTTGATCGTTTATTTTCTCAAAATTGACTCTTACATATTCGAATCATTCTCATTTGTAAATCAAACAGTCGAGTGAACCATCGATTGTCAAATCAATCGATCCGATTATTTGTATTTTCATTATTGATCTAGAGATTATCTGATTACATGATTTTGTTTCGATTTCTTCTTCGGATTTGTTTATATACGTCGACAAATCGAGGATTATGAGAGGCGTATATTTTCGTCACGCTTCATCCAACATCAAATCATAGCGAAATCAAAATCAAAAACGTAAATAACATGCCTCTGTGGAGAAATCGAAAAGCTACTGCGCCGAGAGAATTAAGTGCTAAAGGTTTAAATCAATATTTTGGAAAAACAGAAGAACACAACACTTGATATTTGTTTAGAAATTGCGACACTTATTGCAGTTACTAATGTTAGTGAAGGAGGTAAACTTTTTTTTTCTATCTACAAACAAACTGATTGACTTTCTGTTGATGTATAGAAATTCGTAAATGGCATGCGGTACATTGTGTTGATTTGATATTTTGCTCAAAAAGAAAAATTGCTTTCTTTTTTTCTAGGATTTCCTTGATCACTATCCGTCTGGTCGTTTGAATAAACAAACATTTGTTGAGTACTATCAAAAATTACATCCTGAAATTGGACCTGCTAGCTCATTCGAGTTAAATTTCCAAAGAAAAAAGATCTAATTTTATAAATAAATGTTTTAGAAAAATATTTGAAGCTATCGATGCGAACAATGATGGAACAATTGAGTTCAACGAACTGATTGTTGTCATGCTTTTAATGAGTCGTGTTCATAATCTAGGAACTAAACTTGCATTAGCATTCGATATGTAATCACATCCGAGAAAAAAAAGATGTTTCACTAGATTTCAAAGATCTATTTTGATTTAGGTGGGATGGTTCCGGCGATGGATATATCGATCAATCTGAATTAGCAGATGCCATCGGAGCAATTGTTAGTAAATATTGATTTTGTAGGTTCGAATGAATTTACGTTTAAATGTTTTAGTATGATCGCGCTGGAGTAACCGATCGTAAAGGTGATCAAGATCCTAAGATACGTGCGCAAAATATCATTGAAAAACTCGATGTAACTGGCGATAGAAAATTAACAAAAGACGAATTTATTACTGGGTAATCATATTTTTTGATTCGTTGACAGAAACACATTTGATTTCGATTATAGATGTCAAAACGATACGGTCATTCGTAATTTACTTGCTCCCGAAGTTTAAAAACAAAATAAAAGAAAAAAACTATTAGTTCGAGATTGACACTTTCATTCTCATCAATAATAAATAATGGAAATCAATTGACTTTGTTTGTCTTTCTCTCTTTCACGTCTATCGACACACTTGAAAAACCGATCGAATGCAAGATCACTTTCAATAATTATAGTTTCATTCTTTTTCGGACACGTGTAGAAGAGAGAATAAAAATAAAGAACTTTCTCTCTTTTTCTCTTGCCTTTCATTTCTCCGATCAAAGTTATTCCTCCCTGCATTCATTTACTTTTCTTTAAGAAGCCAAATTATGCATCGTTCATATATAAATCTTGTTCCAGTCACCAACAAATATCTTGCCCATAAAAAATTCATTCAAGAACAAGAAAACTATAAAACCAACGTAAATAAATCCGAACTAAACATTTGTTTCTCTTTTTTCAAATCTGACTTCAGGTTAAAAATGTTCACGGTTTGCTCGATCAATCAGCTCCGACGCCTCGTCCACATTGCCAAGAACGTACTCGGCAAAAACAAGTCGACTTTTATTCTTCTTTCGGTATTAATACTCTCATTAATTTTGTTTTTCTAGACTCGTGAATATGAATTAGCTATGATTGAACATGAAAATCAACGTTTACGTCGTCGTATGTCAATCAACGGTGCATATGTCAATTCGCATAATGGTTACAACGGTGGACATAGGTAAATGAAATTTGAAGATTTGCGTAGTTCTATTTAATCGATATTTTAGTTTAAATAACGAAAGACGACAACGTGATGAAAGTCAACATAAAAGAGAATATGAACGTCTTCGAAAACAAATTAATCAAAGTCAAACAAGTTATCCGACACGTTCTTTTGAGCATGATTTTGCCAAACAACAAGATTTTAAACGACGTATAACACGATATCCATCGACTAAGAATTAAAACGTTTTTTTTCTTCTTCATAATAAATAATCATTCAATCTTTGTTTGAACAGATTTCTTCTATTTTCTATCGAAGAAATAAACATTTGTATACGTAAAATGTTTTTCATTAAGTCAGAAAACAGATGTACGGATCGTTCGTCATCAAAATTGTATCTTGGAGAAGAAAAACAATATGAAACAATTTCCGTTTATTTCGAATC
>ERZ778027.349-NODE-349-length-116496-cov-11.814000_pt1 | contig 116496 bp, 142 predicted proteins | sample MGYA00375757_ERZ778027 | MGnify/ENA primary metagenome ERZ778027 (study PRJEB29350, sample SAMN05389817) | bioreactor metagenome | isolation source: Ammonium sulfate bioreactor | place: South Africa: University of Cape Town | collected 2014-02-18 ...
AATTTCACTCGTATTCGAGAACAATTAAATACTTTAGCTAAACGAGATTGATTTTGATTTCTTATGAAAACAACAAATGTGATTTGCTTTTCTTTTTTTATTTATTTAATGATTCAACTTTTCTTTTGATTAAAACGATAGAATTCCAGAGTTTTGCATTTTTCAGATAAAACCAAAACAAGAAAAATCATGAGTCGACACTCGAAAACTCGTCGTCAGGGTGATCCCGTTCAATTGCCTGGAAGTTTAGCTGATCAGATCAATCAAGATCGAAGTGTCTCAACAAAGAAATCTCGAGAAAAACAAAAACGAAAGTTCGACAACGAAGACGAAGACAACGAACAAGTTTGTTGACAGAAAAAATGTTCGTCTTGTTTTGTTGTGAGTTTGTTGATTTAAGATTATCGATGAACGTCTGTCGAGAAAAATCATTCAACAAGCTCGAGATCAACAACGTGAATTGGACACCGACGAACTTCTTGCGATCAGTCAAGAAGATGTGTAAGTTCAAAAGCTTTTTATTTTGCATTCGAAGTCAAATTTTCTAGCGACCAAGCGTCAATCGATCGAATAAATCAAATAAAAAAAACTCGAGTCGAAGTTAGCGACGACGAAGATTTTCCAGAAGGCGATGACGATGATGAATACGAAGACATCGAGATCAATGAAGACGAGGAAAAGGCCTTAGAAGCTTTCATGAGTGGACAGCAGAAACGAACACTCGGTGATATTATCGCTGAAAAACAAAAATCAGGTAAAAGAATCGAAATGAATGAAGTTTCGTCCTCGAGCTTTTTGTTTCAGCTGAAAGTGATCTCGATCCACGTATCGTTAATATGTACGAACAAGTCGGTCAGATTCTCGCGAGTTACCGAAGTGGAAAAATTCCGAAAGCTTTCAAAATTCTCCCGAATTTAGCCAATTGGGAGCAAGTAAAATGAACTTGAATTCAACGAGAAAATGAAAATCATTGAACATGTCTTTCAGCTTCTGTTAATCACACAACCTGATCGATGGTCGGCTGCATCGATGTATCAAGCGACTCGATTATTCGCTTCGAATATGGACGCTAAAATGGCCCAACGGTTCTACAATATGATTCTCTTGCCACGTATTCGTGACGATATCGATGAATACAAAAAACTCAACTTTCATCTCTACATGGTAACGAAAAAAAAAACACAGCAAAACTTCGATTTCCACTGTGAGCTTTTAGGCATTAAGAAAAGCTTTGTTCAAGCCAAGTGCATTCTTCAAAGGCATTATCCTTCCATTGTGCGAAGTAAATCGATTCGATAGGAACGAATTTTCCTCTAAATTTTTCTTTTCAAATTCAGTCAGGAACGTGTACACTCCGTGAAGCAGTCATCATCGGAAGTGTTCTCGCCAAGAACTCCGTGCCGATGTTACATTCAGCTGCAGCATTGTTGAAAATAGCTGAAATGAACTACGCCGGAGCGAATTCCATCTTCATTCGTGTTCTCATCGAAAAACGTTACGCACTACCGTTTCGAGTTGTTGACGCTCTTGTTCATCATTTCATTCGGTAGAATTTCAGGTTTTTGTTTTGTCTCAGTGAAAATATTCATTTGTCAATCATAGATTTCGTAATGATACTCGAGAGTTACCCGTTCTCTGGCATCAAGCTCTCGTTGGTTTTGTTCAAAACTATCGACAAGATATTTCAACAGGTAACAAGAAAAAAATCTAATTCAACAATAAAAATCACTCGTGTCTCGTTGTTTTCATAGAACAAAAACAAGCATTACTGGAATTACTACATCATCAATTTCATCATACCATGGGACCAGAAATTCGTAAATTACTTTCCGAATATAAATGTCGTGACGAAGAAGATGAACAATATGCCGTAATGGATGAAACCGACTAGCAAAAAAGAAATAATCTTGTTGTTTTTTTGTTATGATTAAATAATAAAAGATTCCAGACGGTTTCGATGACATCCGTTCGAGAAAAAAACGATCAAACATTCTTTTGCTTCACATAAATGAGCTCTCAAAAGATTTATTGAACTCTTTATTATTATTATTATTTCAGATTTAATATATATAAAAATATCAACAAAAAAAACACGCCGAGTGCAAGCAAAACTTCTATTTTTATTTTACGGTCATGTGATGTCATAATATAAGATATTCAGGTAAATATATGTCATAAAAAAGACTGATAGTCGAACTGTTTTATTTTCTATTGGAAGAGAAGGAAAAAAGTATGATTTCACAAGGGATTTTGTTTGTTCACATGATCGTTTCTTTGAGAAAGATCATAAATGTAGACGAATTCGAAAGGTGAGACATTTATGCTCTCTAACAAAAGCTTTTATTACTAATAGAAAAAGAAAGGAAAATCCTTTTTTTTTTATCTCAGATAGAAAACATGAGAATATCGAATCGAGTTTGTCTTCTTTTACATACAAAAACAGAAAAAGACGTGTCTTATATCATTAATATAAAACGAAGTAATTCGATAATCGAAAAAAAAACTGATGACAATAGCTCAAGTAATGTTATTTTCTCTCTCTCTCTCGCTCTCTTTTTGCTTCGATGTAAATGTCGAACTTTGTGAGAAGGTCAATCGTGCGTGTACACTAACTCATATCGAAGAGAGAAACAAGTTTCATTGAATATCAGATACAAGTCTAGGTATATCTGTCAAAGCAATGTACATTCTTTTTTCTTTTTACTGCTCGATGTTCTTTCTTTTTTTTTTCTTTTCTTTTCTTCGCGTGTCGTAACCCAAGCGGATAATCATCGAGCAACCGTGACGAAAAATATGGTCGAATGAAGAAAAGGAAAAAGAAAGAAGAAAACGAGAGAGAAAAAAAGACGACTCGTCAATGTTTTATGATTGAGCTTAAGAAAACAAAAAAAACACATTTGGATTTCGGACTTAGTCATCAGCCAATCGATTCGATTCGCTATGCTATCGATACAGTGTGATTCGATGATGGACTTGAAACACACAAGAATGAAATGCAAGAAAAATGTCGTTTTATTTTGGTGCTGTATTAAACGTCAAATTAGTACTAATGACAAGAGGATAGACTCGAGTAATCAAGCGACAAATATGCCACTTATGAACAAATCATTAAAAGACGAAGAAGAAGAAGAAGAAGAAGAAGATTCTCTTCTACCCGTTGAAAAAGTAAAAAGAAAACGAAGGAAGAAAAGAGGAGAAGAAAAAGAGACAGAATAGAAAGAAAAAACATCAAAACATCTCTGCTTAGTTTCCTTCTTTTGCTTCTTCTTCTTGTTTTTTCTTCTCTACGCTATTTGATTATGACGACTCATCATCATCATCATCCGCGAATGTCTATTTATCCATCGCATACAAATTCGAATCGAAAGGTTTGAATTTCGATTTTCTTTAATTAACAAGATCAATAGACAAATAAACTAAACAAATTTATTCAATATATTTTTGTTTTCTTTTTCTGTTTAGCCGAGAATCCCGACAGTTATTATGGAAAATTCACCGTTAAATCGTCAAGATTCGATAAACAATGGCCTTCGTCAACAAACGAACTCACGTTTAGATCGTTCGTTGTCGAGACCTAAAGACGATAATGATGCGTATATCAATCGATCGAGTACGGCGACAAGTTTATCTGAACAAGCCAAGCCCGATGAGTTAGCTTCGGGTAAAATGATTACAAAAGAAACAAAGGAAAAACGAAGTCTAACGATTGATTTAGGATTAGCTACAATGGGTTTGTTAAATGATGATGATATGAACAAGGTAACGAACGTTTTTTTTATCGAAAATTGAAAAGAAATTGTGTTTAGTTGAACACAACATTTGAATCATTGGGTTCGTCAAGTGAATCTGTTGAACGAAATAGTACAAAACAAGGCTCATACAAAGTAGAATCTTTCTTTTTCTCGTCGTATTTCGAAAGTAATTAAATTGATTTGTTGCTGACAGATGCAAAAGCAGTCATATCAAAGTGCAAAAAAGCGTATTACATCTGAATTAGCTAGTGTTCTCAAAGATTCATCTGTTGTTATCGTCAGCGATTGGCTTAAAGTTCGAGGAACACTTCGAGATTGGACGAAACTATGGGCTGTACTCAAACCAGGCCTCATGCTACTCTATCGAAATCCACCGTCGAAAGTTCGTTTGTTTAAAAAAAAACTAATTTTTTTTCTTCTAATTTTATTCAACAGAATGGCGTGTGGGTTGGAACAATAATTCTGTCATCATGTGAAGGTTTGTACCATGAGAAATCAAAGAAATTCCTCTCCCGGAAGCGATAGTTTTTGACATAATTAAATCAAGAATATAAGTATGATAATTATATTCGTTCGTTTTTATTTTCTAAGTTATTCAACGTCCATCGAAAAAGCCTGGATTTTGTTTTAAAATTTGGCATCCACTCGAGAAATCGATTTGGGCACAAAAAGGACCGAATAATGAGCAATTCGGTGCCATAACATTTCCTCTTCCAATGAATTATCTCATTTGCCGTGCATCAGACGAAACAGCTGGTAAATAAAACTTCCAAAACAAGAAAAAAAAACACGCACCCTGGTATTTTTTCCTTCTGCGTGTAGGTCGCTGTTGGATGGATGCCCTTGAATTAACAATGAAATGTTCTAAATTATTAAAAAAACCCTACTCAACAACAGTCAACGAAGATCTTCCATTAAATTCTCAAGCATTTTCGACTCCACCCACTGTACTAACAATAAATCATGCAGATAGTTCTCTTTTGAGTACAAGTTTTTCGGACACAGACTTCGATCTCAGTCGATTATCGGCCAAAGAAGAAGATGATCGAATGAGTGAAGCAAGTGTGGACATAAGTAAAGCATCGAGAAGTGCATCGAGTCATTCGGAAAGTTCGCAAGACAATCTGAACAATGACGATGATGATGAAACTCCGTACATTGCCGCAGCACCTGAAGAATTAGGCGAAGTAAAATGAACGAAAAATCGAAATGAACATTTTGTTATTTTCTTGTCATTTCAAGCTCGGCAATGCTGCTCAAACTGAAGATGTTCCCGAAGAAAATAAATCGCTTATCATGCATCTATTGAAACAAGTTCGACCAGGCATGGACCTGTCGAAAGTCGTCCTACCGACATTTATCTTAGAACCACGATCATTTCTCGAGAAACTCTCGGATTATTATCATCATTGTGATATACTCGAAGAGTAAACTTTCGTTATTTGCACATCAAAATTGAAATTAAGATGTTCATTTATTTCTAGAGCGGTTAATTCGCCGGATCCATTAGTACGAATGAAGACAATTGTGAAATTTTATCTATCAGGATTTTACAAGAAACCAAAAGTTCGTAATTAACAAAACAAAGGAGAATTTGTTGTTTTTTATGAGTTTCGTTTTTCTTTTCAGGGTTTGAAGAAACCGTACAATCCGGTTATTGGCGAAGTTTATCGTTGTTTTTTTCATCACACAAAGACCGATAGCAAAACATTCTATTTAGCTGAACAGGTAACTGATCTCTTCATTTCATTCGTTGATTTGCGCAAACAAAAGACAAGAGAAAAACAAAGAACGAGAAAAACAGATAAGAAATTGACCGATATAAAAACGAATCTATCAATCGAATCAGTTCATAAAACATGTGGCTTGCATTCATTGTTCTCCTTCAATTCGTTTCCCAATTCACAGCTGGTCAACGATGTGGCACGATGAATTCGTATTTTTCACCATATTCCCGTATTGTCGGAGGTGAACCGGCTTCGAACTACGCTTGGCCATGGCAAGTCTACATCACCGTTCGAGGCTCGTTTACATGCGGAGGAACATTGATCGATCGTCAACATGTTCTCTCAGCCGCACATTGCGTGGTCGGAATTTCCAATCGACCGAGTGATTATCTGATTCGTGTCGGCGCTCATAATATGGTTCAACAAGGTTATTATTCGGGAACGTTCTATCGTGTTGCAGCGATTTTCGTTCATGAGAGATATACGAGTGCCGAATATGGCTACGATATATCGATTATGCGTTTAGCTACGCCGGTTGATTTGAGTGATACGGTTAATATTGTTTGTTTACCACCGGCTGGTTTCAATATTCCGACGTATTCACCTGTTGTTATCACGGGTTTTGGTTTGACAAGTGAAGGAGGACGAATGCCATATACATTGCAACAAGCAATCATCGAAATTCTACCAACTTGCCCACAAGTTTACTCATTTAGTTCATACACACAAGTCTGTGCTGGTTTATTACGTGGTGGAAAAGATACTTGTCAAGGTAAATAGAAAATTGATTTTTGCAAATATTTTGGATTTTAATGGTTGATTAAATAGGTGATTCCGGTGGTCCGTTAGTTTATCAAGCCCGTGGATCTGATCAATGGTTTATTATTGGCATCACATCATACGGCAGTGGATGTGCACGTATTAATTATCCGGGCGTTTACACTCGAGTTTCAGTCTATCTCGATTGGATTCGTTTCGTAGTATCGCGAAAATAATAATCTCATGTGTTCTTCTCGATAAAATTTCTTTGTTTTTCTTCTCTTGTCTATGTCATATTGCTTGTTATCTGTAGAATGCAAATAGAATACCAATAACAAAAATATTGATTTCTTGTTTATCATCTAGATATCCCATCATCCACCAATCGCAAATTTCTATGTCTCGAATCGCAAAGAAGGCTTTGCTGTGCAAGGAAGTATCTTGGCGAGATCGAAATTCTATGGTACTTTTCTTTTATTGTTGTTTGAATTGTCAAATTTGACATTGTTTTCTTTTTTCACAGGCAATAGTCTATCTGCAATTCTTGATGGTAATGCTCGATTGACGTTGCTTAATCGCGGAGAAGATTATATCATTACAATGCCCTATGCGAATTGTAAAGGTATTTTAATTGGAAAATTAACTATGGAATTAGGCGGAAAAGTAACAATCGTTTGTGAGAAAACTCGTTATTCAGCTGATATTGAATTTAAACTCAAAGTAGATTTGATAGTTTTGTTTTTGTATGATTGTATATTGATCGAGTTTTTAGCCGTTTATTGGCGGTCAAGATCTTACGAATCATATCGAAGGAAAGATTCGATTGGAAAAAGATGTTATTTATACATTTTCCGGTCATTGGGATGACGAAATAACTATTGTAGATAAAGCGACTAATGTAAGACAGAAAAAAAACAATTCATTTTCAATCAAACTTGATTTTTTTTAAAGAGCAAGAGTGTGTTCTGGAAAGTGAATCAATCAGTTGTTAATTCACGATTAAAACGCTATGTTGTTCCAATTGAACAGCAACTTGACAACGAATCAGAGAAGTTCGTTCGAAAAAAAAACCCAGAAGTCAAACCGAAATTTTGATGATTCGTTTGTTTTTAAATAGATTATGGCAACGCGTAACAGCAGCTATCAAACAGAATGATCAAATATCAGCGACAGAAGAAAAAACAATTATCGAAGATGAACAAAGAAAACAAATCCGAGAACGTAAAGCAACCGGTGTCGAATGGCATCCACGTTTGTTCAATATTGATTCGAACAGCAAAGAATGGATCTACACATATGCTGATACGCGTCCATGGGATGCACATAATGACATATCGACCTATGAAAATAATTTTGTTATTTGTACACGTACACGTCATCGTGCCGTTCCAATGAATCACACAAATTCATCAGCAAGTCGAAATAATTCAACATTAAATGTGAAAAATCAAACATCACAATTAAATCGAGGTCCGTCGCCATCGTTACAAAATATTCGTGATGAAGAACAAGTATCATCATTGACACCAACGAATACTGAACAGACGAGTCTGTTTCTTAAAACAAATGATGATCTAACATCAATGTTAAAACGTATTGAAACGACATTAATTCGTACAAATGAACGACTGGATCGATACGAAAGAGAGCTTCACTCAGCTCAAAAATCTCACTCAACTAAATCTGAATATCAATTCTTCGAACTTGTCTCACCTTACATGCAATATATTCTCATCATCGTCGTTGCAATCATATTAAAATACATCTTCAAATAATAAAACACTATCAGTCATGTTTTCTTTCTTTCTTTCTTTTTGTCATAATAAGTATTACACCAGTGATTTCATTTTTGTAAAATAATCTCCCTTATATGAAAAACTGTCAACTTCAGACCGGTCTGGTTTAATATATAATGTCTTCTGTTTTTTGTTTGTTTGTTTACCATTATATTCCCGCCCATGCTTATCTTTTCCTTGAGACAGCAAAGAGAAAACTTTAATGATTTGATAGTTATTCGTTTGTTTGCTTGGTTGTTTTTTTTTCTATTTATTGTCGAATAGTTTAACAAGAGGAAAAAATAAAAAATCAAATAAATAAAAACGCCTGATCAACTTTTATTTGCTTGCAAAATATTTATCGTAGAAAAGAACGATGATGATCAACGTAAATGTAACCCAAACTGAATGTAGAACGATACCACTTCGAAATAGATCTTCAGCTTGTCGATCGAGAAGAACGGACTCGGTTGAATTGGTTTCATTCGAATCTTTTAAATGTTGAGCTTTGCTTTTTGCTGGACCGACGAAACATTCGATATCATATTCATAGATAATATCACTGCAGCCAAACGCCCAGAATTCATCGAGTTCTGATAATTTTCGAGGATATTGCAGCCATTGAAGTGCTTGTTCAATCGAAACGAAATAAACATATCGTTGATATTTCTCATCGTTTAAGATCGTTTCAATAAAACGAATCAACGCTTCAAGTCGTCGAGTCTTCTGATCGGTTAACCAGAAAAGATCGAGTTCGATGACGAACGGCGAACGTTGACCGAGATTGACATGCCGTTCGAAATTATGTTTGATAAAATCGAAAAAGAATTCGACTGTATGATGTTGATCATCGGGCAAACAATTCGGATCAGCCAGTGTTCGACAAGTCGTTGATGCTAAAAGAACAAAACGCAAAAATGATTGACTGTAAATCGAATGAATTCAATTTACTGTTCGGATTGATCCATTCATGTAAGGGAAATTGCCAGAGTGCTTCGATCGTTTGATTTGTCTCGGCACAATTGAGACAATCCGTTGTATTGAACGGATAATTCAATGTAAATGGCCAAACAAGATTCGATGATTTGAATAACATCGATGAATCATAATGAAAATGATAGTTACGAATCAATTGCCAATGTTTATTTTCATCGATTTGCAAATGTGGAACACGAAAACCTTTGAGATGCGAATAATGAACACGGGATTGTTCGATGAGATTGAGACGTTGTTGTTGAACTTCACGTTTCCAATCGTTGTCGATCCAACGACGCCAATGATTTTCTTCATAACAATTTGTTAATGGACATCTTTAAAGAAATTATTGTTTTTTTTATTTAAACAACAACAAAAAAAAACGTCTACCGATTACTCGATGCTGTCATGGCGATTTCATTGTGATTGTCGAATAATCTTTGCACAAGACAATATTCGGTGTAATTGTCATTGACGAAAAATGTCGATGATATCGGACATTTATTCGGATTTCGATGAGCTGGATTGAGAAGCGATCGAATGGGATCAAGAGTGTGTTCGTTTAAATTTCCGATAAATGTTAATAAAACCTAAATACATTCGAAATTATAAACGAATGTTACTTTTTTTTTTCTTTACTAATTGTGGAATATCAGTTGTGTTGAATGATGTTGGATTCGTATTACTTGTTGCACATTGACATGAAGGTAATTGACAATTACTTTTCGTACAAAGTTCATCATTGGAAACAATTTGTGTTAATGTTAGAAAATAAATAAGAAAACCTATCAGACGAATTGCCATGGTCGAACGAAAGAAGAATAAGAATTGCTTTTCAATTGAATAATTCTTTATTGTTTTATCTTTCTTTTCTTTTCATCATATGTATCTCGATTAGTCACGATCACGATTTGTCTCTTATTGGATAGTTTCAGTTTGAATTTATTTTTTAAAGAAAAATCAACGATTACCAAACGAAAAATTCTTATCGATAATCTTTTTATTTCTCAATAAAATCAAAAATTCATAAGCTAAACTCGCTGCAGCTAGACTTGTAATATTGGCATGATCATACGGTGGTGAAACTTCAACAATATCCATTCCGATATAATTAATCGAGCCTAATTCACGTAGAATTGCAATGGCTTGTGCAGATGATAAACCGCCGCAGACCGGTGTTCCAGTGCCGGGTGCAAATGCCGGATCAAGACAATCGATATCGAATGTTAAATAAGTTCGATTGGATCCAACACGAGCTTTGATTTGTTCGACAACATCGTTAATCGAATGTTCATGAACCCAGTTTGCATCGAGAATTTTCACGCCCATAAAATCATCGTTATACGTACGAATACCGATTTGAATCGATGTTTGTGGATCGACTAGACCTTCTTTTATTGCGTAATAAAGCATCGTTCCATGATTTAAACCATTGGGATATTCAGCTGGCCATGTGTCGCAATGTGCATCGAAATGAATCAAAGATAACGGTTGTTTGTACAAAGCATAATGAGCTTTTAGTAATGGATATGTCACATAGTGATCACCGCCTAGAAAACCCCAACAGTTCGTTTCGAAAATGAGAACAAAAAAGTTTTTGAGTTAACCTAATGAAAGGAGAAAAACATTTTGATCGATGATCTTTTTCGCATGTGCTTCGATTTCACGTGGGATTGTTTGAGGTAAACCAGGATCGAACCAACAATCGCCATAATCAACAACTGCTAAATCTTCGAACACATCGATTCCTCCCGGGTAGGATTTCAATTCAGCTAATTGCACCGATGCTTCTCGAATACCTTTCGGACCGAAACGAGTTCCCGGTCGAAATGTTGTTGCTAAATCAAGTGGTATGCCAGTGACAGCTACATCGACATTGTGTAAATTTCGAGTGTACGTTCGACGTAAGAATGATAGAACACCGGAATAGGTTTGTTCGATTGTCGAACCGTACGTATTACTTCGACGAAAGGCTCCATCGCCTCGTAAATCGGAATTCTCACCCGGAAAGACAACAGTCGATTTCGTTGAATTCCATCGACATAAAATACGAGAAGTTAATGAAAATAAATGACGATTTCGGAGGCCGAACATGCCGATTATAGATAAAAAAAAGAAGAAAGAGAAAAAAAATATGCAGAAAAGAAATTTATTTGCATTGTGTTCTCATTCTAGATGTCCTTGTCTATCGGTCGAAGTAAATCTTTCTTTTTTTGTTTTATTTTGTTTTATTTGGTCAATAAACAAAAACTCTATCGAACACGAGGTTTATATTTTCCTCCATTTTTATCATTCGGATCGAGATCTAAGACTTTAAAAGCACTTTTCACACGTTCAGCCGGCTTCCAGTTATCTAACTGATTGACTTCATCGATGAGTTTGTCTCGTTCACGTTTCCATTGATTTTCAAGAAATTCTTCGGGAGTAATTATCGAAAGTTTTTCATTCTTCATTGGAACGAATGTTTTTGCATGACCATGTCGTTTTTTCTCTTGTCCAAAATGAACAACGGGCAAAGTCGAACCGAATTTATAAAAGTCAGTTGAATGTTCGACAATTCGATAGTTTTTATCACCATCAATACGTTTTTTCAAACCATTTCGAATGTCTGAAACTTTTTTCTTTCGTCCTATTTGTGACATATACATATTTTGATCGCCGAGATCTTCTAATGATCGAAGATGTATGTTAGAAAAATAATTACGTTTAGCTGGATTGTTATCTACGGATTCGTCAGTCGAATAAACCCATTCATTCGTTGTACGTTGCCAATTGTGTGGAAATGGTCGAATAAAATGAATATTTCGTTCGAGTAGACTAATTGGAAATGTTGGTTTACCGTCGGGATTTGTCGGCGTTGGTATATAACGAATACGTGATTGCCAATCGGGTCCGATACTTTAAATAAATAATAAGATGATGATTGAAAAATCAAGTTTCTATGAGACTTTGTTTGTATAAGAAGAAAAGATCAAACAAAAGAATGAGAGAGAAGAGAAAATCGACAAATGTTGTTCGATTGTTTTAAAAAAAGAATCAGATTTCTTTCTTCTGCAATACATACTTTGTGTACATCGGCTCGATATGTCGAACATGTGGCCGCCATTGCTCATCGACATTGCCGGGCAATGATGCCGATGAAAAACGATCATTGTCAACACGTTTCAGAGGAACGACTTCACTAACTGCTGATCGTTGTCGTTCAGGAAAATGTCGGCGATCGTAACCTGAGACGAAAAAAAAACAATTAACGCTGAACAAGTTTTTTTTTTCTTCTGTACCGTGATAACCGGACCTCTCTAAATCATAATGATAATGCAGAGTTGTTGCCGTTGTATGAACCATGATGTTTGTGTGAATGTCGAAAAGAATATAACTGTTTTTCTTGTTGTCAACAGACCTCCTATTAACTCCATTTAACACGAAGGTTGAGAATAGAAGAAAGCGAGAGAGAGAAAAAATTGTTTAACATTATTTTGATGCTTGTAAAAGAAACATGTCGAATTGATTATTGACTTTTAAAATGTTCTTCGATTTGTCATGAATAGCAAAACTGCGATATTCGAGCCTGAAATGAATACGCACTGTACATTTAATTTTTTTCCTCGTATCTTATTCAATCAAACGAAAGAAAAAAGTTTGAAAAAGTCGAACAATAATCAAGACTTACGACGGGATTATGCTGATAAAGGAAAGACAAAAAAAACGCATACGATTTCTGCTTTTTTCTTCGGTGTTGTGTTAGTATTGATTATCAATGTCGAGATCAGTGTTGTTTTTATACGAATCAGTTCTATGTACATTGATTATTTCATCTAATCCATTTCAATCTTTGATCGGTATATCAAGACAATCGAATTGAGAATAAGACGACAAATAAAAGATTTCAAATGGCTGAAGTTAGTATCGTTGTTGTTGCTATTCGAAATTCAAAAATTAAGTTTTTATTTTCATCAGGCGAACGAACCAGTCAATTTAGAATTAAAACCAACGAATGTAATACGAGTATTTTCTTTTTCTTTTTTTAAATAATGATTTCGATTCAGGAATCGGTGGGCTATGACAATCCGGTTTTTGTGGGCATCGAAGAAGCAGCAGCCCCGCAATTCGAAAATGCTGTAGTCGTCGTTTCGACAGCACCAGCAACTGATAATGAAGATGATATGGATAAGAATAATGCAGGATTCGATAGATTACCTGGCGAAGAAAACAAAGTTGGACTGTTTTTATTCAAAATTCGTGAAAACTTAGTTTCGTTTGTGACGAAACGAAAAGTATGAAAATGATTTTGATATGAACAACGACTTTTGATTTATTCGATAGACTATTGTTAGTTATGTGGTGAAAATTTTGTTTTTAATCGGTTTTATCATCTATTTCGGTTTTGCAATGAGTAAAACCTACGGTACACCTCCGTTTCCTATCCGTGGCAATGTTTTTTCGGGCAATGCTGGTAAATGAAAATGTTTGTCGAATGAATTCAATGCGAAAGATTTCATTCTAGGTTTTGCCTTGTTCTTTTTCGTTCTATTCGTCATTTTTGCTGTTGCTTGGGAGAAATTTCTCGGCCGTTCAGTCGAACGTTTGTTTACGAAATTTTCTCAGTCAAATGCCAATCGGCCAGGTTGTGTTCGTTTTCGAAAAATATTCAATCGATTTTCCTGGTAAATAATCAACGACTAATTTTGAATCTCGACTCATTCGAATTGAATAGGATTGGACATATTCTCGTTTTTATTGCTATTGCTATTTACATTGGCGTAACAACACGACGTGCTGCTAATCTTATTTCATTGATTGGTATTTTTATGTTAATCATTTTGGGAACGTTAGGTTCGAAATATCCGCATAGAGTAGGCTGAAAAGTGATTTTTTTATAGAAGGTGCATTTTTTTTATTGAAATGAATTAGATTCGATGGAAAACGGTTTTCTATTCGTTTGTTCTTCAATTTGTCCTCGCAGCTATTGTCATTCGACTTGAAGTGGGATTTCAATTTTTTGATTTTCTCGGCAATGAAATATCAAAATTTATCAAGTAAAATTCGTTTTTTATTATCGAAATGAAAACTACATTGATGAATATTTTCGCCAAATAGAAACGCAGAACAAGGAGCTCAATTCGTTTTCGGGCACGACTTTCGAGATCATTATTACGTCTTTGGAGTAAATTGAAGTTTTTTGTTTTGTTGAAAATCTTGTTTTCGTTTTCAAAAGATCACATCGATCATCATCTTTCTCGGTTCAGTCATCAATGTTCTCTATTATTTGGGTGCAATGCAATATATCATCGGTAAAATCGCTTGGCTTATGCAAGTTTGTTTGAATACAACAGCAGCTGAAGTAGGTCGTCATTGTTCTTATCGAACAGCATCAACAAAACATTGTTGTTGTTTTAGTCAATGAATGCAGCTGCAAATATCTTCGTTGGAATGAGCGAAGCACCATTGATGATTATGCCGTTGATACCAAAAATGACAACATCAGAATTACATGCCGTTCTCGTCGGTGGTTTTGCGACAATGGCAGGTTCGGTTTTGGCTTCGTTTATTTCATTTGGTGTGCCGGCCAATCATTTGATTGCTGCAAGTGTCATGGCTGCACCTGGAGCGCTTGGCTTTGCTAAACTTCTACTACCTGAAACTCATCAAACGAAAACATCATGGCAAGTCGTTAAAAATGTTCCTCTACCGTATGTTTTCTTTGCTAAATTCAAACGAAATCTTATTTTTCTTTCGAAATTCTCATTTAGACCACAGTTTAACATCATCGATGCATTGATGACAGGTGCTGGTTCAGCATTGAAAATTTGCGGTTATCTTATCGCGAATTTAATTGCATTTATCAGTGTTTTGAATTTTCTCGATGTGACTATCTCGTGGTTCTTCAGTCTTGTCCATTATCCTCAAGTTAATTTTCAGTATCTACTCGGTTTAGTTTTCTATCCATTCGCACTTATCATCGGCATACCCACGCGAGATTGTATGCTAGCGTCGAAATTAATCGGAATTAAAGTTAGCATAAACGAAGTGAGCTTCTTTTGTTTTGTTTTATCTAATCAAACGAGAATGATTTTCGTGTTTATATAGTTTATTGCTTATCAAGAACTCGGAAAGATTCGAACACTGCGAAATGAACTTATTAGTAACAATTCGTGGCCTTTGTTTCTAAATGGTACGAACAAATTACTCGACAATCAAGATATGTTATGGGAGGTAGAATGTTGTTTAGACAAAAAAGAAAATCTAATTCGAAAGCAAAAATTCGGTTGTAGGATAGTTCTTTAGTTATTCTGACTTATGCTCTTTGCGGTAAATTGATTTTTATTTTTCTATGTACGTAAATGTTTCGAATAGGTTTTGCAAATTTTGGAGCAATGGGTATTGCTCTTGCAACATTGAGTGTATTCGCACCTGAACGTAAACGTGCTTTAGTTCAAATAGCACCGCGTGCACTAATCGGTGGTAATATGGTTTCATTGATGACCGCGTCCATAGCCGGTAAAATCAAACTTGAATACAAATAAATGAATGATTTTCTCTCCTTTTTTTTTGTTTAAGGTTTACTCTATGATCCTAAAAAAACAGTTCTCGCTCATGTAGTTGGCAATTCTACGAGAGTTTGAAATCTCTTCCTACTGGTGATACAAAGAAACAATAAACAAAACAAATATTCTTCATCAAAGATTATTAAATAAATGTCTTGAAGTTTTTCTCCCTTTTTTTTTTATTTGCAAGATAATTTTGATAAGAAAAAAAATTTGATTAGCAAGAATTCTGTCAGCTGTTTATCTTCGAAAGTGTCAGTAGAGACATATGAGTTTTCTTTGCGTACATTTTCTCAGATAAATATTTATCATCATTTAGGGTCGAATTAAGTTTGACACGATGCAGAGAGAAGAGAAAAGAAAACAAGCATTTTAGATAATCTCTCGAGGTCGTTCGCCTCGACGAATACGCTGGATCGGTCTATCTAAACAAGGTAACCAGAATATAAATTTCATCAAAATTGTTATACAAGGAAAAACAACGCAAAGAAATCCGACTGAATACAATATTTGAGCGCTGCCTTGTTCGATCCAACGTGATGTCGCCATGGCAAAAACATGTCCAATAGCGAATAATAATGTTGTGGTGCCTAATTTCGATTGAATAAATCTCCATTCTCTCCAATTTAATAGATTTGAAATTGCTGGTATACTGGCTAATGCTAGTAGAGACATGCATAATAATGTTAAAATACCCATTAATGATGCTAATTCGCCTTTCCATGTCATCAGACCATTAATAACTATGAATGTTGTTTGATTTTGCACCGGTGTAACAACGACTGTACTCGGATTAAACCATGATGTGTAATAAGCAGGCGACATAAGAACCAATGTAGTCACGGCATGAAATAATCCAATTGAAAATGTTAATAAACCGAGCTGTTTTCGGCTAAGTAACCAAGTATCAAGCCAAACAGGAAATCGTCGTTCTTTAGTTCCGTAAGCTAATTGAAAAATACAAGCTAAATTCGATGGCATATAAACAATAGCCAATAGAGTAATTGCGCTTGTACATAGAACTTTATTTGTAATATGAAGAAAGATTTGATTCCACGAAGTTACTTTCGCATTAATAAAACGCAAGTAAACGGTAAAACTTAACCAAATAAATAGAATGATTAATGCAATAAGAATCGGAATTCTCCAAAGAGGAAACAATGAACTCGTGTAACTTTCTAAATAACGAGCTGTTCGAAGTGAACCACTATTGTAGGCTTCGAAATTCATTTCTCGTGCGAGTGTTATGACTTTATCGCGTGCTGTCGGATGATCACTGGCAACGAATACATTACGCGATTCGCCAGCTGTTGTACTCTCCATAACGAATGATGAAATTGTATTGAAAGCTTTGACAACAAAAGTATGAGGAATAGCCGTTTGAAGACGTTCAGCATTCGAAAAATCATCAGCTCGTGCTTTTTTCTTTAATTGATTCGAAATATCGATGAGAATTTTCCCGTCGTATAGAGTTGGATTATGTTCTAATGGAGATATTAAAACATTTGTATAATGTTCGGCATGTATAGCAATGAAAATAATCGACGAACGATTAATACAATCGGGTATCGATGTTATTTCGAAATGTAAATGATGGTGAGAACTTGGTCGTCGACTGCCCATTAAAACTGAATAGCCCGATAGAGTTAAACGACGAGCTAGAGCAAAACCCATATTTCCACAGCCGATTATTCCGACACTTCGTTGCTCATCCATGTTGACACACTTGAGAATATAACTAATGTGTCTTTTGACTGTGTTATTTCTTTCTTTCTTTTTTGTATATATATATATATGATGTACGAGGAAGAATCTAATAATCTGTTCGGATCTAACCAAGCAAAAAGAAAAGATACCAAGGACAAACCGTCTGGCAATGGGAAAGAAAGAGAGATGATAAATAAATATCCGAAGGCAAAACTAAAAATAACAGATAAGCTCGAGTATAATGAGAAATTCTCGTCGATACACAAACAACGAATGAGAAATAAATCTTAAAACAAATAGATTTAGATTTTGTAAACATATCATCCAAAACAAGATATCGATTAAATCAAATAGAAGAAAAAAAGACGTGTTGATTATACGATAGTTTCGTTTTGCCATTTTTCAATCGATAGTTGAAAGGAAATCAAGACACATCTCGAATTACATCGTTCGTCAGTCAAATTTTTCGTTTATTTAGAACCAATAACGAAAGAGAAAACAAAACACTGTTATTATTGATTATTCTTTCTTTCTTTTTTATTACGAATGAGTTCAAGGTGATAGTAGTGATTGAACCTTGAAAAAGCCATCATGCAAATAAATAACTGAAGACCTTCGATATCTATCGATAAAATATCAACATAAACCAAATGTCAATAGATCATTGATATTGTCACACCGATGATTTTCTCAAACAGAGTGATGAGTACAGTAGTTCATGATTAAAACGAAAAGGTTTTTTATTCGAGGTAATCTTTTGTTGGCAATGAGCTTTATTTTTTTTCTATAAGAAATGAATATAAAAGAAAAAAAAAGTATAAAAAAATCAAGAACCATGAAAGGCCAAAATTTTGTACGCCAAGTAAAATCAAGCGGCGTTGCACTCGTTTATTTCTTTTTTTCTCTCTCTCTCTGTTCGTTTTTTTTATCGATCATCTCTTGTGCAATACGTTTGTGTACGAATGAACAAGTATATCTTGCGTTATGATATATTACTTTGAATAGTCTCGTGCAACAAAAAGTAATGATCATCATTAACGATTGAGTTATATCGAATGATTCGATTATTTTAGTTTTTTTTTGTTTTTCAGACGAACTTGAAAACGAAATCAGAATGCCTATGCAAGACGTTTCTGATGATCAGACGATGATCAACTGGCTTCGCCAGGCTGGTCACGCTCATCTACTTGATAATCATTCACAAAATAATAATAATAGCACGAATCTACGATCAAACTCACCACCACCACTACCATCATTTCAATCACAAGATCCACTTCATGGACTCTCGAATTCATCTCTATCTCCACAACCACCACTACTTCCTCCTTTCACAAACCATGATCAATCGATCCCATTTCATTCGACAAATCTTGGTGGACCTATTGGTTCGCCACCTCCGCCAATTATTCCTCCTTTCAATACTTCATCGAGTCCACATAATTTCAATCCATCACCTACACAATTTGTGCCGGCTAACTTCAATCAACAACAAATCGATATGGATATCGAAGTAAATCAATCGATCGATAGTTACTCAATGAGAGGAATTGAACAATATTTTTCATTATAGAATATGAAACGTGATCCGAATACAAGAATTGTCAATCGTCCACCACAAGATGATGTTGTTTACAAGCAACGAGTAAATTAGAAATCGAAATAAAACGTAATTATTACTGATTTTATGTGATATATGAAATGTAGGTCTTCGTGAGATATTTGCAACCACCAACACCACCCGCAGGTGGAACAATCATTGTTCGTGAAAAACAACCACCTGCTCCACCACCGGATCCACCGATTGTAAATAGAAAATAGTTTTAACTATGTACCTACCAATGTTTTTCTCTCTCTCTCTCCTTTGTACAGGTGATTAAACGTGCTCCACCTCCACCACCAACTCCACCACCTGTTATTATTCGTGAAGTTTGTTCTTCAATTTCTTTGTAAACTCTCTGTGAATAAATATGATTTACTTTAGCGTCCACCACCAATTCCAGTGGCTGAAGGTAGATAAGAAACTATTTTTCAACTGAATAATCTCTTAAATTATCAAAAATAGGAACAACAGTTATCGATAAACTCGTTCCACCAGGTCCGAAACCACCTCGTCAATTAGTCATTGAACAATATCCACCTTTGCCGCCGAAACCACAAAATGTGATCATTGAACGATGGCTTCCAATTGCACCACGGCAACGTCGTATCATCTACGAACGTTTACCTCCTTCGGCTTATCAAACACCACGTCCTATTATTGTTCAATACGGTCCACCGCATGTTCGTGTTCAACGCGAAGTTATTGCAGCACCTGGTGCACAAATTCCTCTACAACAACAATTTGGTGGCGTTCAAAATATTTCATCATTAGGTTCTTATAATCCTCTATCCACGATTCAACCAGACTATGGTTTCCTTGGTCAATCTCAACCAAACATTGTTATCATGCAAAATCCACTAACAAATTCATTACCATCATCATCCTACGGAGTACCGATGAGTTGTGTTTGTACACCGAATCAATCGACAGGTTTAGGTGTTTACGGTTCTGGTCTATCGATGGTCCCAACTATGGGTCAATCTGCTGGACAATCGACTGTTTTCAATATTCCAGGTAACAGAAATGATGTACTTATTATTTTATTGACTTTGTTCGCGCTCCTACTAGATAATGTACCCATTGACAATATCCTTCGTCAACTTGGTATCGATCCAAATACTTTACAACGTTCTGGCGCCTTTCCATCATCAGGTAATTACCATCCTTGACTGACAGCTGTTTGGTTACTGACATTTGTTTAGCGATATTATTATAAATCATAAACTACGAATTATTTATCTATTTGCTTGTTTATAAAAAAACTAATGAATATGTAAATTGTCATTGTCATTTTATTGTTTAGATCCATCCAATGCTGTTTCACATGTATGGAATGCAGCAGTACATGCAAATCCTTCACACTCACTAAGTACAATCACCTTTTGTTTTTATTTACAGATAATTTCGTCTTTTTTTTCTAATTTTTAGACCCGAATTCAGCTGTATCCCATGTCTGGAATGCAGCAGCACATGCTGCCGATATTAATCATCCAAATGCTTCATCTGCAGTTTCAAACGTTTGGAATGCAGCTGCTCATGGAGGTCCATATGACACAGCAGCAGGCAATGCTTGGAATAGAATCGAACAATATCTCCATCCACAATCGAACAGTAAGTTTTTCTTCTAAAATCCATATGCCATCTATTTGTCGATTAGGTCCGCTGAGATCTTCATGGAATAACCCACCTAATCAAGGCGGACCACCGCCATCCAGCTATCCGCCACCGCCATCCAGCTATCCGCCACCGTCTTCCAGCTATCCGCCACCGTCTTCCAGCTATCCGCCACCGCCTTCCAGCTATCCACCACCGTCCGGAGGACCAAGTAGTGGTGCAGCATCGGGTGTTCTATCTCGCTTATTTGGTGGTGGTGGTGGTGGTGGTGGTGGCCAATAGAAAAACAGAAAGATTTTACTTTCTCATTATATATTTAAATAATAGACAGAAAAAAAACAAACGAATATAAAAATTTTGATTCTGTTCAATTGATTTTTTTCTTTTTTCTTTTTTTCTATACACGATGTGTACGAGCGTTAGCATATGCTCGTGGTTCAGGTAATGGCATTGGATGCAACATCGACATTGAGTTCGATGTTGATGGACTTTTTATTGATTCATAATAAATCGAATCGGAACGTTGTACCGACGAAAACAACGGTGGACCAGGATACGGTGGTGGTTCATAGCAATCGTTCATAGTTGTTTGTTGTCGAGTTGCATAGTATGATGGTGGAAGATCGAGGATATCGGGTGCAGGTGTGTAACGTGGACGAGTAGGTGGTCCCGGTGGCTGTTGTTGTTGTTGTTGTTGAAGAATAGATGATTCGGATGTTAATCGATTTGTCGATTTACCAGTTAGATACGAACGTAAAGATCGTTTCGAACAGAATAAGAATAATTGTGATGGATTTTTACGAATGATATAAATAATCAAAGATACAATCGAAACAAATAAAAGGATACCGCCGGCAAGAAAAGCTAAATGAAAATCGAATGTTCAATTTGAAAACAACAATTCTTCGTCTTCGTTTATTCACCTGAATATCGAAGTGCATCGAAACTATCCGTTGATAAAGATGAATCACCGGCGGAATTTATCTCTGGATGAATACTACTACCTAAAACATCAAAGTCAAGATATAAACAACAAGTCATATCTATGATTGATCATCATACGTTCTCGAAAGTACTGTTCACAAGCACGTGTATTTGTGTATGTCAAACAAGTGACACGACCATAAGCTTCACAGGCAAATCGACAGCTAACATTATTTCCAGCTAAACATGTATAGACATCACCTTGACAAAAGCCTACAAAAAGAAGCACGAATTGAATGAAAAGAGAAAAAAATCCATTTTCATATGAATCCTTAACTAACTCGGCTCAAAACAAAAAAAAGGACATTTTAAATAGACATGAAAAAAATCCTTGTTCTAGTGCATTGTATGACATAGAATATAGATTCAATATTATATAATCATCTGGTGAAAATTTTCTTTCAAAGAACTTACAACTCTGCTCATCTGATCCATCTTTGCAATGCTTTCGACCATCACACACAGATGTCCACGAGACATTCTGACCATTTTTGCACATAAAATACGCGTTCATGGTTTCATCAAGGACGGTGCTAGAAAGAAGAAAAAATACAGAGAATCAGATATGTTAATGACAATGATCGATCTTTGTCGAGTTCAAAGCAGAGAAAATAAATCTGACAGAATATATACGTATATACATCGAGAAACGATAAATCATCGATCGACTTAAACTTACCTTGTATTCATCATGTTTACGAAAGTAGAAGAAGATGATGAAGAATGAAAAATCGAAAACGTTTGACGACAATGTTGTGGGTCTTATTAAAAAATCAATTGCTTGAACAGAAATTAATTGTTTTCATAGCTCTTATTCTTCTGTTAGGTCTATATCGGCCATATATATTGTATGTGTAGAGGTGCTTGTCTGTGTTCAAAAGAATTTCTTCATCGGCTGTTCTTTCTTCTCACGATGTATGAATATTTATACGTATACATATATATATAGAGAGAGATGTGCGTACAATCATTACTTTTTTCTATCAAGCCAACACAATGCCCTCGAGATGAAGAAAAGAACGAGAGGGAGAGAGAAAAAAGAAAGTGAAGATATTGAACGGTCGATAGGGCGTACGACAGTGTTACCCGAAGATACGACAGGCAATAAAGAAAGAGGTGAGACTGGAGAAAATGAGAAGGAGCAACTGTTGTTATTGTTGATATGAGTATACGTACACACAGCAAACGGATGATCACTCTTTCTTTTCTCGATGTTGAATATTGAAACGAGTATACAATTTCATAATACAAGTGACCGAATTCTATACAATGAGAGTGGCATGAGAGGAAGATTGTTGCTGTGAGGTTTTTTTATTGCTTTTAAAACAATGAGAAGAAGCAGAAGAAGAAGAAGTCATAAAAAATGGAGACAGGAACTTATTCTCTCATTTTCTCCTCATCATCTTAATGGCTTCACCGCCTTTACTAATATAAATTGAGCAAACGTCGTTTCTCCCTCGTTGTTTGACAGCAAACACTTGATGACAACCATTGTCATCGGGTGTTCTAGTGTTTATTGGTATATGTATGTCAGAAATTAGTCCCAATAGAAAGACATCATTGATTTGCTTCTTCTTCTGTTTTTATATCAAAACTAAAGCATATTGATATTAAGCTTGGTTTTAGTTCTCATTGTTTTCTTTTTCTAATCAAAATTATGGAAAGAGAGAGGGAGAGAGAAAGAGAACACATGAGTTCTTTGTGCACGAGTGTCCGATTACAGTGTGCATGTGTAAATTGTTGTGTTCTGGCAATTATTCTGTATCTACTTTAGATATTCACCTAGAAAATCGAATGAGTAGTAGGTCGAGACGTCGAGAAGAAAGAAGAGAAGAAAAAGCGAAAGATCTAATCTTTTAAATGTGCACAAGGGCAGTCATTTACTTACCGATAGTAATATTAATGATAAAAAGAAAGAGAGAGAGGAGACAATGAAGTCGACGATAAAGAGATTTGAAGTTTCAAATTTTCTTTTCTTTTCGTTGGATGTTATTCAGAAGCATTTCCTCTGTTCAAACCGACACAGCATCCGTTGCTCTACCATGAATTGTTGTTTGTGTTGTTATATGAATGAAAACGACGAGAAGAGAATCTCGTAGAAGAAGAAAAAAAAAATCTAAACAGACAAATGAATTGAATACGACATCGAATGATAAGTTCATTAATGACGAGTCGATTTTAAGTAGTATTACGAGTAAAAAAGAAAGGAAGAATCTATGGTTGTTAGCTAATGACCAACTGACATCAGAAGCAGCAAACGCGATGAATGACGATCGTAACGAAGAATTCAACATGTCATTCTGTCGAACAGCAGGGTAACTTAGCTGTCGAGAATGCACACACAATGTGTTTATACATTTGTATTCGTCTTTCTCTGCTTCCTTCATCAGACAAGGCACAACACACAACTCTGACATTTATCGCAGTAGTAGAAACGCATGGTTTTTCTTCTTCTTCTCTAACTAGAAGTTGCTGATGTGGAAAGCAACGAGAGATAGAAAAACAGAAAAGAGAAAAAAAGCAGAGGCAATGAAAGAGGCCGAGACAGAGAAAGATCTTGTAGCTTAATCATCAATCTCTTTGCGTTTATACATAACGATAAATACAACGAAGCACTCGACGAAGATTATTTAATTGTTAGAAAGATAATAAAAACAGAAACGAAGGAAATAGCAAAATCTATTTTTGATTATATGCTCGAATGAACAATCTATCTGATTAACATCAATAGTTATGTCAACAGAAAAACCAGAGAAGAAAAAAATTGTTCAACTTGATAGGTTTACATTCTAATCGTTCTCAAATATTGACGAGAAAGATCGATCAAGGTCTTAACAATAGCATCGGAAACAATTTATAGTTTACGTGTGTGTGTGTGTGTGCACGCATTTTCTTCGGATTTTAACCATCATCAATCAGTTTGAAAAATGACATTCATATTGTATAAAAAGACGACGAAGAAAAATATCCTTCTGCTGATTCATCCATTAACTTCTCGTCAAACGACATTTTCTATACGATACTCTGTAATCATGAGTCGACAATTCATTTGTAATTGGAGAGAGTTAACAGTGCTTGATGATAAAAGTAGAAATGTCATTATTATTTTTCTTTTCTCTTGTTAAAACAAGAAAGAAAGAAGAAGAAGAAGAAGAAAAAAAAACCTCAAGTAGAATTTTCTTTCGTTTTTTTTGAGCAGTAATCCTATCTCATTAATCTGACACTTTTTTCTTTTTATTTATCTTGAAAGACAATAAAACATCTTTTCACATTTAATTATGATGATTGTGTAAGACAACATATTGAACAATCTCGAGTATCAGTTCATCGTTTGTCATTATTTATCAACAAATCTGCTAGTCATTTGTATCTGCACAGTATGAAATAGACATTGACCTTTTTTCTTGTTTTGCAGTTATCAACATTCTAAAGATGAAAAGAGCACAGCGTATCAATTTGTACAACATTTTCTAATTTAGTTCGAATAACACGCTTGAACAATGGTGATGGTGAATTTCGAATCAAATTGTAACCTTTGATGAATGAAAAAGAGAAGAAATCATGTTCGTGCATTCGATACAATCTTTAGGAAAGAAACATGACAGATAAGATGTGTCTGAGATGAAATTCAATGTCAAATAAATAAACAAATATGGACGAAGTTATTTTTCTGATTTTTTCGGCAAAATAGAAAGAGTATTTGAGCGACCCCTAGAATCGAAGAAGTGTTTTGATTTGGTTGTGTAAGTGCAACAACGACGACGATAGTTTTTTTTATTCAACTTCGAAGAATACACTCTGTGACGTCAATAATGTATTCGATTGCGAAATGAATGATGAAGATTGTATTGCATCATGCGATGTTATTGCGATAGACATGACTTTTTAAACCGTGCTGAAAAATTGGTTAAGATTGATAGAAAAAAGAATTATGTCGAGAAATATTGTACCCGTTGATGAAATCGGTCTTGTCGATCAATGCGTGTCGATATTGAAAAATAATGGCGTCATTGCTGTACCAACAGATACAATCTATGGTTTTGCGGCGTTAGTTTCGAGCGAACAAGCAGTTCGTCGAATCTATGAAATCAAAGGACGATCATTTACCAAACCATTAGCAGTATCTGTTGGTTATGTTGATGATATATTCAAATGGTCGAAACCAACTCTAACTAAATCTCAATTAGATACTGGTGATTTACTTCCAGGGCCAGTGACATTAATGTTCGAAAGAGATTCATCATTGCCTTCGTATTTTAACCCCGATGTAACAAATGTAGCTATACGTATACCGAATTGTCAATTTATGATTGAGTTAGCTCAACGTTTGGATCAACCGATTGCATTGACAAGTGCAAATTTTTCGAATGATCCAAGTTCGTTGCATATCAATGAATTTCAATCATTATGGTCGAAAGTCGATTTAATTGTCGATGCTGGTCAATTAGCGTCGAATGATCGACGTGGTTCGACAATTGTTGATTTATCAAAAAAAGATTTTTTTCATGTACAACGTCGAGGTATCGAACACGAACGTATCGAACGATATTTAACAGAACGTTGTCATTTACAAGAACAACCGAATGTTTTGTAATCACATAAAATATTATTTTTTTTTGAACATATGCTCTCCTTAATGAACTACATCTATTATTTAAATTTGTGCTGAGTACTCGCTCTCATAGAATATATATAATATATAGAAAGAGCTCACATATGATTACATATTCTATACATTTGAATGACTCTTTAAACAGAAAATGACGTGATTATGAATGCAGACACTTGAAAATCTTTATGACATAAATCCATCTGCTTCTTCAACAAGCTGTTTAGATTAAATTAGCCAAAACTTATTATCAATCAATTTCATACGAAAAAAAAAGCCCGGTTTATTTATAGTTTACTGAAGGATAAAGAATGTGATTGGTTTGACTTTATTTTTCAATATGATAATTAAAGAAAATTTTAAAAAATAGAGCGTGTAAAATTTGTTCAATTTTACCAAACCGGAATCCAAGGCGTACGTGGTCGAAATCGTCGGTAATTTCGTCTCGATCCATCACTTGTCATACCATTGGTATCTTCATCATCAATATCTGTTTGAGTATTGTATTCATAGTCCCAAAGACGGACTCGTGGTTTCGATTTTTGATTATACCGTTCCTGAAGATGAAAAAAAGAATTAGGAAAAACAATTTCTGTGAGCTTTTTTTACTAATGAATGAAATGTTCTCTGATCGTTTCGACGTTTTCGATTGGGCGAATGATCACTTTCTTGTGATGTCTGTTTCGAATTACGACTAGTTGTTATAATTGGCAATGAAGCAGGATGAACAGTTTCTTCGCGATAGGGTCTTGCAGGATGATAGGCATACGGAGAAATGTAATCCGGTAACTGAAGTGCATCATATCGAGGAATTTGAAAATTTTTGTTAGCCGGTTGTTCGGGAGTGATTTTCCATGGCGGATTGTAAACATATTTCTTACGTGGCGTATGTTCATTTTCCGGTACAGGAAAAAAGACGGTTTCAGCACGTGTATTTGAATCTGAATTCAAAGACGAATAGATGAGAAAATTCATAGTGAAAAGAAAACCTTTGATTTTTGGTAAAACTTTATGTTTAGTTTTTTGAGTACGATTAATAGGTTCACTATCGGGTTCAGGTGCTGATTGACGATCAAGACTACGACCAACACGTCGTGCTGGAGATTTTTTCTGTGTTGCTGGTCTAAATTCAATCACAAAATAGATTATTCGAGCGAATAGATTCGTTCCTTACTGAAGTTGATTTTCATCTGGATATGAATTATGTTGTCCAACAATCGTATAAAATGATGGTTGAGTTTGATTTGTTGATTGTTGTTCTTGTTTGACCGACGTTTGTTTTGAATTCGGTGATAATGCCATTGATTTCGGTTTTGTTGGATCACCAATAACAGCAAAGAGTGCCGTGTTTGGATTGCCATTTTGTTGTTTAATCGGTGCTAATGGTTGGCGAGAATCTTTTCCAATATTATTTGGTGCTTGCGAGTCACCAACGATTGTATATAAAATAGGTCTCGGTTCATTCGTTTCACCATTTTCGGATTGTGTTTTTGGTTGAGAAGAAGTTGGCATTTCGATGACTTGAGGAACATGTGATGGACCTCCGACAATCGAATACAAAACTGGAACTAATTGAGCAGTATTGGTTGTTGTTTGAGGAACTATTGTAGATTGTCGTGGTTCTGGTATTTCTTTCACCGGTTCTTCTATTCGAACTTGAAAACGTGGATTTGATACTAATGTATAAAAAACCGGAGTTCTATCAACTGCTTCAGGCGTTTTCTTTTTCGCAACGATGTTCTCATCAATAGATGTTGGCTGTTCATTTACAGTAGGAATTGTTTTTGCACCAACAATACTGTAGAGAATCGGTTGAGAAGTTACTTTTGGTTCAAGAAAAACAGTTTGTGCATCTTTTACTTCAGTAGGCACTATTTTATCTGATTCTAAAAAGAAAATCTCGACAAATAAAATAGCTTGACGAATTCAATCGAACCTTCGATAGGCAATGGCGGCGTCGGTGGTTCTTCTCGTTGAAGATAATAAACTCTCGGTTCAGTATGTTGCGGTAAAACTCTCTGTGGTATCGGTCGATACCGAGTTTCAAGTGTATACATTGCAGCTGGTATTGGTTCATAGTTCGCAGGCGTTGATGATGACGATGGTGGATGATTGATCAATGGTTTATGCCGAGTTGGATCACCTTCAAGAGCTCGAAGTATAACACTTTCTATTCAATGGATTAAAACAAAACAAACATTGTCATTTGAATATTTAATTAATTAAGTATATATTTCACCTGGCTGATTCGACTCGTCTGCTTTTGAGATTTGACTTGTTGGCATGATTTTGAATTTTGTTATTCAACAATAAAAAGAAAAAGAAAATCTAAGAGACAAACTATTGATTTGTGTGAAATCTTATTAGAAGTTAATTATCTCGAATGTAAAACAAGATGACACATAATGACTTTGAGAATTTAAAACAAATTCAATCTCAATGGAAAAAACAACAACAACTTATTCGACGAAAATATCAAATTTCATACAATACGACATACAAATTTCAATCATGTCCAAAGAAATTGATTTCGATTTGTGCCGACAATCGATCGACAGATAAAACAGCTACTAGTTTTCCACCAATATTCTGTTCGAAATGTCATCTAGATCTTAGTAAATGTTCATGTCAATCGTGGAAAAAACAAACTCTACCTTCGGATCGAAATCTTAATCTCGATATTAGTTCTACTGATTGTTCATCAATGGGCCAAAAAAGCAAATCTTTATCGCGAAAAACATATTATGTTCTACTCGATTGGACTAATCCTTCATCTCTTCGTCGTTGTATTCAAACAACAATCGATCCTAGCAAATCTCTTACCAATCAATCTCTTCAACAACTACAAGAACTCATTACAAATAATCAACACGTCGAAGTCTGTCATTCAATCATTGATTTAATACTCAAATCTCAATTTTCACTCTGTCAAATCTATATCGATCCATCCTATTATTCATCCATCGAAAATTCTATTCCATTTACTCAATCATCGATTCTCGCTGATAATACAAATCTAAATAAAACTTTAAATAATATCAAACTAATCGTTAACTTACTCGGAGTCAAACTCAATAATCATCAACCAAATAATTTACCTACAAACAAACAACGAGAAATCATTCTCAACGAACAAATCGAACTAATCCGATCCAAAGTTCCTTACAATATCTTTCGTCAGGCGTCTGTTCAAACACAACAAACTGCTTCTATTCATTCAAATAGCTATTAGAAGGAAAGCAAAAAGAACAACAAATAGTTTCACTCAAGTAGATATCAATTGCACTACTTGATCGTTTAAGAATGCTGTTTCTTTTTCTTTTCGAACAAATCAAATAAAATACAGATTTGCCTACTTAACAAATAGGAGGAGAAAAATGTACCCTGAAAACAAAGTCGTCTCTGAAGTTTTCTACTGCGTCGTTTACTCTATCTATTAAAAATTTATCGGTCTTATACTAAAGCTACATGACAACGTTTATGCGTGTATGTTGAAAAAGAATTCTTTCTTTCTCTTCTTCTTTTTCAACATTATTATCTCTCATGGAAAGAGAAAAAACGGCACTACGGAAAAATTCACTCGTTCTTTTTTTTTCTTTTCTTTCCGTTGGATATGTGTCTAACTGAAGAATATCTCCGACGTAGTTACCAGCAGACTTTCTTTTTCTTCACAAACATAATAACAAGCTTCTGTTCGTTTCCAAGTAACGGTTCACTTCATTTATTTTTATATTTCTTTTTTTCCTGGTTTTTTAATCAACTTATGTATTAAGTTCTTTTGATAAAACGATTTTCATATTCAATCAAGAAAAAACAAAAGAAATCAAAATTCACGTCTGATTTTTTTCACTCTCTTCGATCAATATTTGATTATGAGTTAAACTTATTAACAAAAAGAAAATCGATATGTTTATGTTGATTGCGCAGATAAATTTATTTCATTTCGTCCTTGATGCCAACAATTAATTTGTGCGAGAAGTTCAGTCGAGAGATTTTCAATTGCTAATTGATTCGAAATTAATTCTTCATCAGAAATTAAGCGAGTTTTCAAGCCGGAAATTTTCAAACTAAATGAAAATATTTTGCTTTTCCCCCCAATGCAGAAATTGCCAAGAAAGATTCTGTATTTACATTGTTTCAGCGTATTCAAGTAAAATCGAATGAAATGATTGATCGTAATAATGAACATTTTTATAGATCGATTGTAGATTTTCATCACGTTTACGACGAATTTGATAGTTATGATAAAACTGTTCGATTGTATCGAATAAACGATTGTCGATATTCGAAAGAATCTTGCCATTCTTATCCAATTGTGCGTAGACAATTTTTTTCTATTAAATTCAAGTTTTTGTTCAATCAAGAAAAAAACAAAGTCGAACTCACATTACTCATCGTCATTCGAATAGATTTTTCTTTGTAAATTTTCAAGAAATTTCGTTTAATAAGAACGCTCAAATTCGGTATTGAATGTCGTTCATACATTTGTTGAACATAATCAAGTATTTGATCGGAATAGATATCTTTTAGATTGATCATTGTTTGATTATGAACAATAATTCGTTGATGAGAATGAATCGATGGAAGAAGAGAAAATAATTGATGTGTTTCATTCGAAATATCATCATCGATCATGCTGAAAGCTGATTGAGAAATCGAAAGAGTTCTTGTTGGAAGAGGTTCGATTGCTAAATGAATCAACAATCAATTCAAATTTGTTGACATAAAACCAATAGAACACACACACACACCTTGACGCCACCAATCTTCCGATGTAGTTAGATTAACTTTATTCGGTTCATCTTCAATCGATGATGCTGGCGAAATCGGCTCATTTTTAACTAATTGAACAGTTTCATTCAATGTTCGAGATGTTATTCGACGTGATGGTAAATCATACATAAATAAACCTTCGGGGAATATTGATGCGCCCGCATCCTCAGCTGCTGCTAGGAAATAGTCCGATATTCGATGACTACGATGCATAGTAACACTGTCGTCTGATCTAACGTAACGTTCGAAAATATCGGAAATATTCGTTTTAATAGAGGACAAAAACTGTTCAATAGAGGTCGGTGAACATCAATTTGATTCTACGACGAATTTTATTATCAGAATTTAGAAAAAAAGAAAAGAAACGACTGTTTATTGTTTTTTTTTTGTTCGATAGAATAATAAAACTGCACATGCATGAAAGCTATACGTATATTGCTTAAAAATACTAAAAAAATCATTGTGAATTTTCGATTTCTTTGAAAATTTTCTCGTGTGTCCAAACACTCGTCGGTGCGAAATAGAGCTGCCATCTTGTATTACTTCGACTAAGAGTAAACAATCGCAGAGCATTGATTTCCGATAGTGTACAGCCACCAATGAAAACAATCAAAACGGAATGACTATTATCTTGCGTATGCATTCGTGTCGATGAGCCTGTCGATCTCATCGAAAAGAGTTCATTTGCATCAGGATAACCACGTAGATTTAAATCGTGTTGTAATGTCGCCATATTATCGGGATTGATAAGAGCTTCTTCGATTAACCGACAGGATAGTGGAACGTAAACTGATCCGAATACATCAGCCTGAAATCAAGAGAAAAACGTAATTTTTCGATTGGCAAATCGATAGGAGAAGTTTTACCATATCGGGAACGGGTGTTGCTCGTGCTTGTTGATTTTGCTCCGGTGTTAGATTTAAACGTTTTTTTAAGAATTGAAAAAATGTCTTTTGCATTTGTGCTTTTTCTGTTAGATTTTGTGCGACTATTTTGCCTTTTTTAAGTAGAGCTTCGCCTCGAGATGCAGCTGGTATTGCATTCGTCGATATCGGTACATCACAGGTACGTTTAACATGAAAATAATTCAATTGTTCTAATTTATACAAGAGTGGAATGTTTTCATAACCGTAGACTTGTAAAAATGATCGACAAAGTGGTTCATACATATCTTTATTCAAACCATTGTTTGCTGTTGAAAATAAACAAAGTAATTGAAGGACACGATATTTATTTGGTTCACATCGACAAATCATCGTGTGAATATACGAAAAGACATCATCGGAATTTTCCGAATGTAAAATATTCGATTCGATTTCTAATTGAACTTTAAAATCGCTTGCTGTCTTCTTTTCGAATATGTCCGTGCACAAATCTAAATGACGTGTCACTTGTTTCTTTGCGTTTAAATGTTCTTTCACATTGGTATTAACAAGTAGTTTCAAATCGCCAATCGATGCATCTTGCATTTGATCACGAAAACTACTTTGTGAACTATTCAAATGCGCTAGAAGAGCTGCATAAACAAACATTATGATTCGGTTATTTTTTTTTGGCTTCCTGAAAATTCGAAATTTACCTTTGATTTTTTGGAAAACTTTACTGAAATGCATCGCACGAATGCCTTCGATAATAACATCATCTTTCGTTGATATCGAAACATGATCGAATTGTTTAGCTGCATTTTCATTTTGTCCATCTTTCTTCGGTAATTTCAATCGACTACCTTCGACATTAAAATATTCGTCTAATAAACCTTCGTAACACATTTGCGAACAGAATGGCGTGAGAACATCGACACTTCGATCGAATAAAATCACAGTTTGAATTTGTTTGCCGAATACTGCTGGTTCGATATTTTGTAAACGTTGTTGTTCACGTTCTATTTGTCTAGCAACTTGCGATCCTAATTTACCGAACGAAATCGTTGTTGAAAATCGACCGAATAACTGCTGAAAGTCAATCAGCGATGCAGAAATCGTCGACAACCAATCGGTCGAACGATCCAAATAGACACTCAAATATAAATGAGAATTAACCATGGAAAAAACATCGTAATCAACAGGTATCATGTCGAATGATGTTAATTCGTAGAGTTTACATCGACCGAAGAGACCTTCTTGTTCGAGTAAATGTTCGAATGCGTGAAATTTCCGTGGTACACAGACGATATGTGCATCTCGAATGTTGAGTTGACGTAATTGTTTGGCTAGATTAAGAAAACGCATGAGGTTCGGTCGAAGAAAGAAGACACATGCGTTTTTCGTTTGAGCATTATTGATCGATTCGAGTTTGTGAAGATTTCCGACGTTATGTTGTCGAATTTCAGTTGCATTTGAGGTTAAATCAATTAACGGAAATAGATCAGCATCGAGAAAGAGATCTTTTCGTCCTGTAATTTGATCTAATAGAGCAAAGAAATCGTCTCGAGCTCGGTCACGAAGACTCGATGCTATTTCCCATTTAGCTGAATCAGACATCTGCAAAACAAAGAACTAAACTCTTCGTTGATTTCGTTTTAACACACAATATATCAATAAAATAAAAAAAGAAGAAGGACGTATCGAAAGGGATGTTTTTTTTTGTCTCTTTTTATGTACAGAATTAAGTGTTGGGGGAATGTCTTAGACTATTTTCGAAAGAAATTCGTCTAGATTGGGACCATTTCGACCGAGTGGATCAGTGGCTGGCATGAACGTATCGTTGATCGTAGCAAACGGGAGAATTCTGAAGGAGAAAGAAAAAAGATTGACAAGAGACAAACGATTGTGTCAATCTACCGTTGATTGATGATGAATTGAAAGTTTTTTTCGTGTTGTAAATCTCGAAAATTATCATTACTAACAACAACACCATCGTTGTCAGCGGCATATTGAAGAATGAATCTGAAAACGAAAATTCGTTTGTTTGCTTGGGTTTGTTTGTTTTTTGTTGGTTACCGATCATCGTAGTTGACTAAACGATGGCCATTGTTGTATCTCGATGGTGTGAATGCAATAAGACGAGAATTGATTAAATAATCACGAATTTGACGTTCACGAGTGGATTCATTTAATGGGAGATTTTTCGAAGTATAATCTCGGAGATCTAGATGGGAAAATGAGTGATTTCGATGAGAAGAAATGATTTTTAATGAGAACGTAATTACAAAGCGGTAGAAAAGCAATGACATTTTCATGTCCACGATTTTTAAAATAATCGATTGCATTTGATAGACGAAACCAAGAGAATGAGCCTGTATAATCATTGGAACTGGAATATATGAATGATGTGATTTTGAAATAGAAAATAAGTGTGACTGGAATTACTTTCGAGCGATGTTTTGCCCATCGAGAACGATATGACGAAGAGTTCGAGTTGAAATTCTAATTTGATCGATAAAGACTTTTGAAACAAAACATATTCGACTTACTTAGCTGATGTAGCAGGTGGATTAACCGGTCTAAATCGATTTGATAAATAGTTATTTGACTAGAAATTAAAATTCTTACGGAACGATCGTTGCTGGTGGATCGGGTTTTTTTGCTTGAATGGTTTGAACAACTTGTAAATCATTACTATCCGTTGAATCATCTGATACTTCGATCACAATCGGCTCGTTCTTGCTCGTTTTCTAGATTCATTTCGTTTTAATCTCAAACAGAAAACCAAACTTACATCCTGAGTATTCGTTGTTTGTTCTTTTTCTTTTTCTTCTTCTTCTTCGCCTTCTCTCAGAACTCTTAACATTGATGCATTAACATCGTCGCCATACACCGAATAATCCGGCAATTGATCATCCTCATCATTATGATTCTCAATTGTTGTCGATTCGAGCTGTTTAACGACATCACTAGCATCCAATTGTTTCTCATATTCTTGACCAAGATTAGCAAATTCATTGTAACAACATTGTACATTAACGGAACTAGAATTTTTTTTTGTTTTCAGAACCAAATGAAAAACAATTCATTTGTCGATTTACTTTCCACGAATAAATAATTTACACGATTCCAATTGAATACTACAGAGAACTTTTAGACGTTGACAAACGTCGATAAGAAATTTATCATCATTGAATACGTCGAATAATTTCTCGCCATAGACAAACATTTGTTCGTTATCAGGCTGAAACAATGCTTTGACATATGGCTAACAAAAATAAATAAATAAATAAAGAGGTTTTTGAAAAGAAAATAGATCATTTGTTTTTTTACACGAATGAGTTCTTCTTGATCTTTTGAACCAACAATATAAACGAACGTCAAATTTGTTGATTGCCATACTGAATAAACGAGTCAATCGATAGGAAATGAGAAAAAGAAGATTTTTTTTTACATGTAATTATTCGAATATCACAGATTTTTTCGAAGAGTTTCATTGAAGATTCGAGTTTTTTTGCTTGACGTTTCGGCATAATTCGATCGACGAGAAGATATTCATTTGAATTAATGTCTAAATCTAAATTTTCAATGTGTCAATCAAATATTTCGTTGTGTTCATTTCACCAGGTGTCGAAACAGTCGCTCGACGTAATTCAATTTGAATATCACGAAATAGACTCGGAATCTAAATTCAAGATTTTCATTTATTTTGCCATTAAATTCATTCGATATTCGCACAATATATGGTACGAATAGTCCGACTTGTTTTCTTTTTTCCATCTGTGCTAAGAAGGCAATGATTGCATTCGCTTTCGCTTCTTTTTTCGATTTTGCTCCATTGCCAATCGATTTTAAATTCGGAAATATCGGCAATGTCATCTAAATTGAAAAACGTACGGATTAAAATCAATTCTCGATCGAAATTCTATCAATTAACCGTGCATTGATGAGCATTTTCATCATGATCAAATGCATACGTAGGTTTTGTTCGTAAACTAACACACCAGAGATTAAATTGTCCAACTAAATTCGATATTATCTAACAAAATTTAAAAAAAAACACGAACGTTTATCTTCGAGTAAATTGTCCTTAATTACTTTTTCAGGTGTACGATTAGTAGGATGTTTATCGGATTTATGATGACGGTTATTATTCGGACGGTATCGTCGAGAACGGAAACTTTTTGTACTCATTGAAATAGCTTTTTGACAGACACCAAATAGATAAAACAAAATTTTTCTCTTTTTCTTCCGTTTAGCTTTTGCATAACAAATCAATGTTGAGCGCTAAGATTTGTTGATCGATCGCGTAGATTGTGTCGCTAGCTGTTCCGCATTTTCTAGTTTTACCTCTATTCGTCAAAATAAATCGATGAAAGAAACTAATGTTATTACTTCATTCATCCATTGGAGATGATTCGTATTTAAAACTGAAAAATATTTCATTTCTAGATTTTATATAAGAAGAAAAAGAAATGGCATCGAACAGCTCGCAAATGAATTATTCGTCGAAAGTTGGTTCTGGCACGAATGCGTCGACATCGAATTCGGTTACCGAAGTTTATGTTGATGCTATGGTAGACAAATGATTTTGTTTTGTTTTATTTTGCTTTTTAAATTGAATGTTCAGGTTATTTTAAAAATTATTAAACACGCTCATGAAGAAACAATCGAAGCCGCTCAAGGAGGTCTTCTCGGTTTAGTTAAAGATTCAACTCTTGAAGTCACCAATTGCTTCCCATTTCCAAATCAAAACAAACCCGAAAATGCCGATCTTGGTTCGTTGGCAAATTTTTCTCTCGAAAAATCAATTCATTTTTCTCTTCACATATTCAGATCTCGAACAATATCAGAAGGACATCATGCGTAGTTTACGTCGAGTCAATTCCGACTATTTACAAGTCGGTTTTTATGATAGTAGTTACAATCGTTCACTCGCACAATATATGGTCTCCTATCAATTATCCGGTGTTGAAGAATCAGTCGCACTTGTTTATGGTACATCGAAGAAAATGAATTTTATTTAATATTTTTTGTAAAAAACAAAACTTTCTAGATCAAGCTTTAGCTGTGCAAGGTTATATCAGCTTGAAAGCCTATCGTTTAACATCTGCTGCACTTGAGAATTTGAAAAATGAAGACTATTTTTCACCAGACAGGTATTGAAAGTCATGAGTTTGACAATTAAATGATTGTTTTTGCTTAGTGCTCGACAAGCGAATTTAAATTTCGAAACTCTATTCGAAGAATTGCCTGTTGTCTTTCGAAATTCTCATCTAGTCAATTCACTTCTCTGTGAAATTGACGAACAAACAAGAGTGAGCACAAAAGCCAATGCTTTTCTTGATTTGGGTACAAGGTAATTTATTCTGTCCTGAAACCCAAATAAATTCTTTATTTATGTTTGTTTTTTCTTTCAGTGGAAATCTCGAACGACAACTTCGTTCATTGATTGACTCCGTTGATGAATATTCGACCGATGCCGGACGACACTTGAGCTATCAAAAAAATCTTCAGCGTCAACAAGGTCGTCGAAATCAACGTGATTCCAATCGTCGTAATGATATTTTCGATGAAGATTTCGATCGTATGACCAAAATGTACGCGCAATCACGTCGAAATGCTCTTTTAAATGCGTCACAAATTAGCAATCAATGTGACAATATGAATCAATACGCTGCACAAGGTCTAGCCAAATTATTTATGGCGCAAGCTGTTCACGAAAAACAATAGAAGATTTGAATCCATCGGATGATTAAACACACAAGCAAAGCAAACACGAGAATTCAGTTAACCTTTATTCTTATTCTTGTTATTTGTGTTTGTTTAAATAAAAAAATAAAAATAAAAACGTGAAATCCATTCGATCGAACTAGAGTGTCATTCTTTTGATTGAGAAAAAATGAAGTCTGTGAAATGTTCGGTATATATCTCTTTTCTTTTTTTTCACTTTCGCTCGTTTCTTTTGTCAACGATGAGAATAAGTGGAATTTTTAATGAGAAAATATATTTTTGAAAAAAATACACGCACAGGAAACCCTGAAGTTCAAGCAAGAAGAAAGAAAACCGAATTATTTCAAGCGGATATACCAACACCTTTCCAATTGCTGTTTGTTTTCAAGGCATTACTTAGATTTTTTACAGAACGTGATTGCCGTTGGACAGGCCAATATTGATCGGGCGATCGTATTGTTTTCACTTTTGTCAATCGATTGATCTAAAATAGAACATGGAAATCGAATGAAATCGTTCGATTATCTTTCTTACTAAAGCATCGGTTTCTTCGACAGATAGATAACGTTTCGATGGCGTTTGAATCGGCGTATGTCGATCACGACATCGAATCGGACTTGCTAACCGTTCGACCGTTTGTGCTAATTGTTCGGATGTGACGTGTTGATAGCCTAGTGGAAACGGTGGATGAACAATTGTGCCCCATTTTTGTCGATTTCGTGGCGGTATTGTTTTCAATGTTGAAACATCGGTTAACCGTCCGTAATCATAATCATCGACGAATAATTTCTTTAATTCGTATGCACGCGGAACAAGACTATAGCCTTGCGATAATTGACTTAAATTTGGTGAATAACTTTGATGTTGAGTATCGTCATGACTATGAAATGAACTGTTCGGAGAGAGAATCGAATCTTTGGTCAACGGATTTTGATGACTGAGATTGCTCGTTTCACGGCGAATGTACATTCGGGTTGGAGTCGGTGTGATTGTCTTACGTTGACGAGAGTAGGATGTTGATTGAGATACAACATGAGAACTAATGATCGATCGTCGTGGCGAACTGTCTTTCTGTTGAACACGCCGAGCAGGCAGCAAAGGCGGCTGTGATTGATGTTTTCGAGTTTGTGCCGATGTTTTTGCATTTGTAAATTGATTTTTTTCTTGAGTTGACGGTGTTGGTTTGTCATTATCACTTGAAAACGATATTCTCGTACTTGTCGTACTATCATTTATAATCGGGACGGGTGTTTCATTGAAACTACAATTATTCTCGAATAATTGCGTTTCAGTTACGAATTGATCGTCATCTTGAATCGTATTGATATGTATATCGTAACGATGGGTACTATCGATATTCGAAGTCGACTCGAAATCACTCAATGGACAACATTCACGGTCCGATTCGGACCAATCGGATATGGCATCGATTTCGTCTTCATCGGACACGGATTTCGGACGAGTATTCCGAAATTGTAAATGTTGAGCACGACTCAATGCTACACGATCGAGAACAACAGATTCATCGGCCATTACAAAAAACCTAAATATGAGAATTGATCTGGGCGATATCGTCATTGGATTGACTTACTGTTTGTTTAGTTTTTAATTAGGAATAAACATACGAATTGAAGTGTTGGTTTTCAAAAAGAAAAACAGAGACTCAATCGAATTGCTGTTCAATGTCGTCGTTGTCGACGTCTTCTTTTTCCTTTCAAAAGAAAAAAATTCCGTCAAATGATCAACAACAGACTGAAGACAGAAAGCGAAGAAGAAAAAGAAAAAAAAATAGACTTTTCTTATTTTTCTCTCTTATTTGACTAGAATTTTAAGATTGCGAAGATCAATCTAATAGAAAAAAAAAGGTAATTCTCATTCGTTATGTTTGGCAAGAAAGCAGAATAAGATCTTTCTTCTTTCTCTCTTTTTCCTTTTGTTTATTCTTCATCGATACGCAATCTGACTGATTAATGTAAAGAGAAAAAAGGAGAAAAGTAAACTGAAATAATAATAATAATAATATGAAGGAGCATGAAGCTGACTTTTCTAAGTATTCATCTTAGTTAACTATTAATTGTATATATCGTATATTATGAGATTACAATTCCATAGAAATGTAATTGAGTTTTTTCTCTCTTTCTTCTCTATTTCGTTGACTAACGACAGACGTATTTACCTAAAAAACTTAATCGTCGTCAAGATAGATGGATAGTTAATTAGTTAGAAAAGTATCAACAACTGTCTAGTCAATCGAATAAATATTCAATCGGGTGGCATTATTTTCTTTTAACTTATAAAATTTGAAGAATACTAATAAAAAAAATATTTTCAGTCGAGTGTTTTCTGTTCTCTTATTTCAAAAGATAAATAAAAAACACGCACACACACACACACAAGCCCTTCCCCTTTTCTGTTCTTATTGATTGATGTTGAGAGAATCAAGACGTTTTTGTAAATAATCTCGATAGATGAAATCTAACTCCGTTGTATTGATTAATGATTGAAGACTATCTTTAACAAAGTTGTCCGTTGTTGATTGATGTAAAATCTGGAATAAATTTGTCAATTGTTTGTCATCGGTTTGATCGTGAACGATTTTCATCGTACAACGAATCAGTATTTTCATGATTTCATAACGATGTTGATGGATTCTCGGTTGAAATTTATCGATAAGTTGAACGAGAAATTCAAATGCATGAAATCGTAAACGAGCATTGTCAATTGAATCATCGATTAATTCTAACCAATGTTGAAAATGACGGATAGCAAATAGATCTAATCGTTCGAGATAAATTCGAAAACATTTCAAAATTAAACAACGATAATCGAGATTGGTTTCGAATAAACAATCACGAATAAATCGTTCGACATATTGACTCGTACGAATAAATAAATGTTTGCCCGAATAAAGCGGATCTTCGATTAGATTCAACCAACGTGAAACAATCGAGAGTAGACATTCAAAAAACTGAACGCCATCACCACGATGCGACAGGTTCTGTTCGAGACCGTATCTAAATTTGTAGAAAGTTTGTTTCGTAAGTTTCGATTTTAGAGTTTTGTTTCTTCTCGTCTATCGTACAGAATGACATTGGCTCGATTGTATAAAAGCAATTCCGTCGTTGTCAGTTGACTTTCTAGTTGATCTAATAGAGAAAAACTTATGAGTTTGAAATCGATCGATGGATCATCTAATGTGATTAAGCAAATGGGGAAAATCATATCGAAACATTCGGTTAAACTTGTTAGTGAAAGTGATTGAATAATCAAAATAAAAACATGCAAAGCAGGTGAATGTTGTTGATAAGTTGTTTTCGATAGAAATGGAATTAAGCGAACTAGACAATGACGATAAATTGGCTGAGAATTTTGATTTAAAATCAGAAATTCATCGAGTTTAAGTCTATGGAAATATTTGAAAAGTAAATCGAGAAGTTGTTCGGATTGTTTGATGTTTTGTTCGAATGAAATAAGTTTCGGTTTGAATGATTTGGTTTTTGATTCGAATAAACGCAAATTCAATTCGAGAATCTGATGTTCGAGAAGAAAGGTTAATATTGGTGAAAGATAATCGATTTCATTCGAAAGTAGATCATCACTTGGAATAGTTAATTCATTTAGAAAGATTTCTAATTGATCAAATACACTTCGATCTATTACAAAATTTTCCTCGGTTTTGTCATAGAAACTATTCGTTGTAATCAATTGAACAATCTTTTCAAAATCAGACATTGAAATTTTTAATCTACAAATTGAATTTATTTGATAATATACGTATATATATATATTGAGTAAGAAGAATAGGTTTATATGTATATAAAAAAAGAATAGAATGAATGAATGAGTATCTGACTAGGAAATTGTTCAACGAAGAAATTTAGGAGGTTTGGGAGGTGGTCGTGATGGCATATCGGTTGATAATTGCTAGAAAAAGAAACGAAAACCAAATCGAAATCATGAAAACAAGAATAGATGAGATTTTAGTTACATCCGAAGATTTTGTTAATGAACGAAGTTTATTAGCAAATTGTTGAGAAGGTGAAATCGACTTTTTTGTTTGAGATTCTTCATTTAGACTTTCCGATGACAGAACTGTTTGACTAGCTGAAGCTAAAATTAGATTCATTTTTGAAATGAATAAAAATGTCATTCATTCGTTTTGTTTTTACAGAGAATAAATTGTCCGCTGACATCCATTGCTGATGATCGTGGTGAATCTGTCGAAGTGCCGACTAATGAACTAACTGATGAACTGAGTGATGGAGCTGTACGCGGCGGTCGACGTGGCCGAAGACTAATTAACTGAAAATACAAACGAATAGTTTCGAAAAAAGACTAATGAAATCGAAATCAACTTCTTCGCGTAGTTCTATTGGCGTTTTCTGAGGAGATGAAGTGTTTGTAGGTTTGAAGAGGGTATTCGTTGAATTATTCGATGATGTTCGACTTCCTATTCAATGAAAACCGAACAAATGAATTAGAAAAAGAAATTTTCCAGTGCGTTTCAGTACGTGATAGATCAGTTGATTTGCCATTGAGATCATTGACTGAACGTTGGCTAGTGGCCGATGATAGATCACTAGCAGGCCTAGAATCTCTTCAATGAATCTCATTTTTGTTGATAAGATTTTCACTTACATGAAAATACTCAATCGCAGTCCATTTGTCGGTTGTTTTCCGCAATAGTGTTCGACCGATCGTTGTCGTTGAATGAGAAGATTCGTTAAATGTTCGATATGAGGTAACATTTCAGGTTTTGATTTTTGTTTAATGACGATCAAAGCTCGTTCGAGTAGAGGAATCTACTTATTCGATGGATAAAAATCTTTGTTTTTTTTTGGCTTAAAAATCAACAAACTTGATCAGCTAATAATTGTTTGAGTTTATCGATTAATACTCGAGAATGTTCATCCGAATGTTTTTGTTGATATTCAGTCGTTAAAAATGCCTAAGAAATCTCGAATTATTTTCTTTTCATTGCAAAGAAACACGAACTTGTTCGATAACACTTGCACCTCCCATCACAGCTGCATCGAGAATTCCTGCCGTCTTGCCAGACAACGGTGTGACGTTTAGTTCTCGATTTTTCTCATTATCTTCAACGAGCAGTTTAAGATCACGATTCGTTCGTTCGAACAAATGTGTCGCATTTTCTAAAGGACTTAGAATAGTCTGACAAAGACAAGACGAAGAAAGTTTGAGTTTTCTTTGGATAAAATGATTTACTTTCGTCGGCGGACCAGCTGGTATCCAACGAATGGTATTCGGCAATGGTAATGCCGTGGAAAACTCGTATTTCTCAGCCGAGAATTTCTGCAAAAACCAAAAAGTCAAATATTTGTTTGTCGTTGATGAAAAAAAGTTGAGTTTACAGCGATGTCTGATGTTGCATCTCGGTCGTCTTCATCGACGAATAATCGCGTGTAAGTAAACCGACGAACTTCATTCGAACGGTAATATCTTAATTTGAAATTGATTTTAAAAAGAAAAACTTTTTCATCGTTTTACCGGAGAATCGCTTCGGGAATATTTCGATTTCCAAATCGGTGATTTTCATCGGAAATCGGCTGTACAACTTGTACTTGTACATCTTTAAAAATATAAATCAATGATTTCGAAATTTCCGTTCGTTTTCTAGTTTTTACATTGATTATTCGTTTTTCGATGAATATCTTCGATTGTCACTGTCGGATCCAAGAGAATCGCATGTGGAAATATCGTTTGAAGTTTCTCTCGAACATCACTCAATCGTTGACCCGATTCAGCTCGATAGACAAACACATGATTCTAAACCAAAAACAAACTTTTTCTTATTTCTTTTCTGCAAAAATAAAATCATGTTAACTTGTAAGAAATCATGAAAATTCATTCCATAACATCCAATTCGAAAGTATTCCTGTTCAAATCGTTGTTTACTTGCGTCCATTATATGAACATATAATCTCGCTTGATTTAACTAGAACAACGAAATAGTTTATATTGACAAACAAATTCAATTATTTTACTAATAAAGAACTGAGATTATCGTATTCGAATGATTGTTCATATTGAATCTGCAATTCTTTACAAACTTCAATTGCTTTTTCCCAAGCCTAAAAAAATTCGAATAGAGAATTTTCTCTAGACATGATCTTCTCCTACATCTCCTTCATCGAATAATTGAATTATCTCACGATACAATTTCTTCTTCAACTGATCGTGTGTTTTAATATTTGGATCATTTTTCGAATATTTCAAATGAACATCTTCCAAAGTCTCCTCGGCGTCCCACTTGAATAAACAAAAAACGAAAATTTCTCCTTCGAAAACGAGCAAAAAACAAGTTTTACATCGAGTAATTTCGCGTGTAACATCAACGTATGTCCAGCTTCGATTTTGTTGTTCAATCGACAATTCATTTCATACAATTGATAGATGTATTTGATGTACATTGGCAAATGACCTAATCGCTCGTAGAATTCCTTCAAAATCAATTTTGAAATCAACAAGAACGAGAAAATACGTGGATTTCTTTTACCATTAAACTTCGAATACAATGCATTTGAATGTCCAATGTAGCTGTTTGATTTTCATTGACAGCTGCACGTAGTTCAATGATTCGAGATAGGAGATTATCGATCATGTCGACTAATTTCGAACCATTTCGAGATAATTTCTTCGATTTACAAAAATCATCAATCCTAAACAATAAACCATCAATTTCATTTGTCTTCGTTTCCTTGAAAAATCTTACGTATTTATCAAATATTCTTTATAATTCTTGTCAACTAACGGTTCATTCGCAAATCTATCCATTACCGTAACGAATTCATTTTCGAATACAATTAGATCATTATTCTGTTTGTTGATTACATAGATCATATCGCATAGAACTCGAATCATAGCCGTACGAATATCCTGAACAGGAAGGAGACTAACTCGAATGATTCCATAGATTTGATTTGGAATGAAATTTAGCTTTTGTTGGTCATCTAAATTCAATTCGAACGAAAAAAAATCGTTTGTCAAAGAAAATGGCAATTGAAACTTTTACATAGACAAAACCACATGCTTTTGAGATCGTTCGATGCTTCAATACGCAAATCTTTGTATCTCGAAAGGATACGTTTACGTTTATTAGTTGTAAATGATTCCAATTGAAGACAAGGTTGAATTAGAAATTGAACAATACAATCGAAATACCATTGCCAAAGTTCAATTGACTAGAAGAAAAAACAAAAAGTCAATTCATCAAATCGAACCGAACAACGAACCTGTTCGTTGAAATGAGATAAATCATCGACTAATCGAGAGACGAATTTATTCATTGCACGAACGAAAATTCTGAAAAAAACATTTTCAATATTATCATGAGAATTTCCTGTTTTTAATTACGAGTTTTGTAGTAGAAGTATTTCCGACCAATCATTGGAAAATATCGGTACAGTAACTAAATCTTTGATTAAACCGAATGCATCCAAGAAGAAATCATGTAAACTAATATCGTCCATTTGTTTTAGGAATTCAACATAGTTTTCATCGTCCATCGTTCGCAAAATCGCGAGAATACCCGTTGCAAAATTGATCTACGACATATTTCCTACAATTTCCTTTGTATTTTCTTCTCGAAATGCTTACAGCTAGATCACGTTCTTTAAATCGAATAATTAAACAGACTTGCATAAAAACTCGTAACAATTTCTCAACAACAACTGCGATATCACTTGAAGTCTAAAGACGAAAAAGAAACGAACATTGAATAGGTTTTCGTATTGATTCGATGGTTTACTTTTCGTTCGAATAAATGATTCATAATATGTCCGAGAATTTTGGAACATAGTGTCAAATGATCTCGGTCTTTTTGATCGATTTGAAATGTCGATGATTGGTGATGAATCATTGAGAAACGAAAATCATCGGCATTTTGCTTTTCAATTAGAAAATTATTGCATATCATTGAAATGTCACTGACAATGACTTTCAATAGAATCGGTCGGCTTTCTATTCGAGCAAAAATCTCAGAAAATAAGAAGAACAAACGATGGAATCGACAAACCAGGTATTTGCATGAGTAAACCACGAGCTAGATCATTCAAACATCGTAATTTCTGAGGAGTCAATCGTTTCGCTGGTAGAGCAGCGAGAAACTCTTTCGATGTGATTTCACTGAAAAAAAGAAATGTCGTGGAAATTTGAATTAAAGTTTTCTTTTCTACCTCAAGACAACAGCATTGAAAACATTCGATGTTAGAAGTTCGTAGACAACTGATGGATAAAATCGAAGGATTAAACCTTGAGCTGCCGATGCATGATCATCGGAAAATGTTAACACTCGTGTTAATGATCGAAGAACATTTTTGACTAGTTGATCGAATTGACTTTGATCAGCATCATTCTTCCATCTAAATCAACGCAATTCGAATATCGATTTTAAAATCACACTAACTTTGCATATAAAACTCTCGAACGAACGATTAATTTAAAAAGATATTCAATTTGTTTTAACATTTTTACGCAATATGCTGTCATGTTTAAATCAGATTTGTTGTGTTCGACATATTTTATCAATGTTGTATTGATTGATTGAAGTAGAATGCTAAAAACCAGAAACGAAAAGATTCGAATTTCGAAGAGAAAGAAATCGATTTACGTGTAGGTTAATGTTGAACTGAATTTATTTTTGATATAATCATCGAGAACTGTACGAAACGATTCGAATTGTTTCATTGAAATTAAATCTAAGATACAGATCTAGACGAGAGCAAATTCAAATCGAAATTGACTGATTAAATTTCGTCATATACAAGTGCATGAAATGCTGTTTGATGGATTTTGTTGAGATCAATGCCAATGGCGAATTGTTCTTGTTCTCGGGTTTTCAATTCGTTTTCTTGTGACGTCAAAATTTCGAATAGTTTATCGAATATATTTTGAAGATTTTTGACGACTTCAGTGGCACGTTCGATGATATCCGATGGCAGAATCGGATTGATTGTTCGTTGTTCAGGAAGATTCACATTCGACAAATTGATTCCACCGAGATGATCGACAAATTTTTCGAGTAATTCAAGTAAATAAACTGACGAATCTTTCGGCGTCCAAGTTAGTAATGTTAAAATAATAGCTAAAAAACTGAACAATAGAAAGAAGATGCTGGAGAATGAGAATAAATTTACGAATTTGTGTTAATTGAGTTGAAACGACTTTAACTTTGACGAGAAAATGTTCACGATAACTTGGAGAGAAATAATCCGACGGTTGATAGAAACGGGATGATGCTTCATCCAAGGATAAACGATGCGAACCGTTGTAAGAATCTTTCGAAAGATTAATTGGCGCACTGATTTGAACGGCTTGAAGATTAATGTAACCTGATAATTGAGCTTCAGATTTCCGTTGAGTAATCTACGAAAAAGGAAAATATTAACAAAAGAAAAACGAAAGAGATATCGAACTTTATAAACAACTAAATGTCGATGACCATCTTGAATAACCGTTCCAGTTTTTTCGATTAAAGGTAAAAATGCTAATGCAAAAGCTTTCTCTGATTTATCTTTGACTAAAAATACATTCGAATAAATCTATATTTTGCTTGTTTTTAACTTACCATCATTGGAATGACGTTGTTTGAATAAAAATCTCACGTGATACTGTCGCATATCTTCTGCGCTGACGCTGAATGGTATAGCGATCTAATTTCAAATAGAAAATTAAACAAAAATACAAAGAACTCAAACTCTCGATTTGTCTCTACTCGAAATGTTTCATTCCATTTTGGTTTGTCCGTTTTTATGCAAACAATGGATCGATGAAGAAAATCATTTGTACAATTCACTCCAACATTTAACAAACTCTGTAGAAAAGAAATCAATCAAACACGAAGATTTTCCATCGAATTCTCACCGAAATAGGATTTTCATTTTCATCGCAGAGTTCAGCTGTATATTCATAATTTCCACTTTTGTTAAATTCAGCTCCGCACACAGTTACATAGATATCATTTCGAAGATCATCAGCGTTGATCACTTCGGGAAAATCAAGTTTTCGACAGACACACACGTCACCATGAAGCAAATGTGGATAATCAGTTTTTAACTAGAGAATATTTGACTTTTATTTATTCGAAAGAGACTCAATGCGAAAGATTTTACTTCACGAAAACCACCGTTGAGTATTTGCAACTTGAGTGTATGTTTTTTTAACAATTCAATGTCGTTTGATTTCGTTGTTTTCTGAAAAATCGATGCTAAAGTATCACGATCATCCCATCTAGTAGATTTTCGAAATAAACAAGATTTTGTTTTCGAAAGAAATTACATGTGAAAACCAAACGGAACGATAAGTTCTTTTTCAGATGACGACGCTTTCAATCGACTGTGGCAATCCAGTTGTTGAGAAATATTAATCACTTGAAAACGAATTTTTATTTAAAAAATTTAATTTCTATTAACTAATCGACACTCACATGCGACCATATACGGTCGTCGAAGATCATTGGCTTCATTTTTCGTTTTTTTCAATGTATTCAGATTTCCATCGGGATAATCTTTTGCATTTTCATTGACATACATTGTTCCTATTCGAATAATATAAATAACGAGATATTTCGTTGTTGGATTATTTAAATTGGCCATTGATTTCATCGGACGTGAACGACTAATATCCGTAAATGCAACTATATGTTCTTGACTACGAAGAAGTTCTTTATCTCGAATGACAAATGTTTCGCTACGAAAACAAGATCTTACAAAAAAAAACGAATGAAAAACTTCGTCTACCTCGGTGTTAATTCGACGCCGCTTTCATCCGACGAATAATCGTACAATGTACACCATAGTTCAATGTTATCATTGATCGATAGATCGATTTTATCGAGAGTGACAAGCATCGATTGATTGTTAGCCAATTGAAAGTCTGGATGTGGACGAGGTTTTTCGACCTGAAACGAAAGTTATTTCGAATATTTAAAATTTTCGAAGTCAATCGATTTACATCATGTAAAGATTTCTTTTCAATACGCATTAGTGATTGTAACAGATCATGTGTGCTTGTATCTTGAGGATTGGCAACGTTTAAATTCTTATCTCGAATGATTAGATCGAGTTGCAAAAGTCTGAAAACAAACAAAAAAAAAAGAAGAAGACGATTCATCAGAAGAATAAGATGTGCCGTTTTCGAACCTTGTGCCTTGATCAATTAGATCGACAATTGTCTGTTTTAATTCGATCAGTTCTTCCTAAAGAAAACGATTCAATGAAAATCAAAGCAAATCGAATTCAGACTTGTGTATGAGAAAAACACATTAATCGATGACGATGTCGAATTAAATCAGTCATTAATTTTGATACGATATTCACTTTTACTTTTTGATCATCCTGTGAATCAATAAGAAATTTTATTTCCGGAGAAAAAAAAATGAAGACAAACTTTATAAAATTGTTCGATATGATGAGCTGAAAATCAAACAAATAAATTCGTATATTTCGCATCTCAAAATCTTTACCCCATTCACGAAGAATTCCAATCAGATCACTGGCTAAATGATCTTCATTCACAAAGTTAATCACTCTATTAAACAACAAAACAACAGCTTTTCTTCGAATTCATCGAAACAAAATCATTGAGTACTGATTATTATCAACTATCACCGGTTTTAAATACACAAAATTCTTCGGAAATATTCCTGATTGATGTGGTTTGTTCGCTAATGATCCATAATACCATTCTACCAAAATCATAAAAATCATCATATTCACTCTCTCAATCGATCTTACCATCACATTCTTCTCGAACATGAACACTATCACCTAACAAAAGCGTTAATTGATCAGCTGAAGACGCGAAAAACGAACAGATCGCTTGAAAATCAACGAAAAGAAAAACGTGATCAGTATTGACGTATTAATGATGACAAATTCTTACCAACTCCATAGTGAAATATTGGATTTGCATATTTGTCTCGAAATTTTTGCCAAGTACTACTACTCATCTAGAAGCAAAAACCTTGGTATATTGTTCTCAAACAGAATATGTTCGTTCCTCAAATAAATCGTAATTCGATCGTTTGAAACAATTGAGTAATTCGAGATGCAAAAATGTTTAGTTTTTACGAGTCATTATCAAACGTCTTCTGAAAGAAAAATAATTAACTTTCGATTTTGATCGTCGTTTTCAAAGCAAAGCATTATTCGATTAAATATTTATATATTTAGATTTTAATTTAATTAAGGAATAAAAAAAAAACAACAGTTTAATTTAAAGAGACGAAGCACAAGGCATATACAAATATTTGAGCAAAAATATGAAAGCTATTAGTCATAAACTGCTTTGAAATTCGACGCAGTCGTTGCGCCATAGGCATATCCACCTCGTCGAGGTGTCGTATTTCCCATGTCCATCATGCCACTTGTAACAGAATCCGGTCGAGGTGTTCGTGGTGTATGCGGTGGATCGCCGAAACTATGATTGCTTCCACTTTGCCGAAGTTTATCACGTAGCATTGACAATTGTTGATGACGTTCGTCGCGAATCGATGTACTCGGATATGCTGATTCGGAACTGTGAACAGGCTCGGATTTGGTTGTTGTTCGATGACCGATTCTTGAAGCAGCTAGACGACGTGCATCTTCGATTTCCTTGAAAAAGACAACATGTAAATAAAAAGTTCAATAGAAAGTTTTCCTCTCGTACTTGTCGTTTGCGTGAAGCACGTTCTTGTTTGGCAGCTAGTTTCGCTTGTAGATCAGGATCAGTTGCTGCACTGGCTGGTTTATTCGCCGTTGCAAAACGTGGAACATGTTTTAATGGAGCTAGACGATTGGGTTTAGGCGCTGTGAATATATCAAATGTTTCACCGTAGCCGAGACGAGATTTTTGATGATGTTCAACGAAGAAATTCTCGATTGGAACGGGAATTTTCGAAACATTTGATGTCGCTAAAAATAACCAAGATTAGAACTATCGAAGAAACAAAAAAAGCAAGTTGTTTGCTCACATTTAATCGGTTCCGAATCTTCGATTCCACTGTCATTCGATCCATTGGATTTGGCTGAATGTGATTTTTTCTTTGTATCAATCGCCGGTAGAACAGATTTCTTATTTAAACTCGGTGTTTGCACGCGTGAAATATCATTACTTGCTCCACAACCCATGCTGATGTTGTTGATTTGTTAACAAAGAAATGCAAAACCTAAATTTTTCAACCGACGATTGTTTTTGATATTTTTTTTTCTGTTTTGCCTTTCTATTTGTATACATGGCTTGAAGTTTAATTGTCAAACCATAACAACGCCAAACAAAACAATAACGACTGTTGCGTTGGATGTCAAGGAATATATTGTTTGCAATGAGGACAAGAAAAAGAAAAAGAAACACGACAAAAGAGTTGTTCCGTTCTGTGACTCCGAGCGCAAACATTCGCCTAACGAACGGCAGAGAAAAAAACAGCGGAAAAAAATATATATTTGAAATAAAACAAAACCAAATGAATGAATCGAATATTTTCTTTTCCTTTTTCTATTGCTTGTTAAACAAGCCATTTATAAAGAAGAAACATAATGATAAGAGTTACAATCATGCCGCCGTATAAAATCCATCGATCACTTTTGAGTCGTCTTTCAATCGAATTAATGACTGTCGATGAAAGTCCGAGCGTATTGCCTAATGATATCATTTTTTTATGGATATTTTTCAAATTTAAACCTTGATTTCGAAGATTGGCAAAGGCTAGATTGGCTTGTTCGAGTGTTCGATCGATGTGTGTATGCGCTGAATCGAGTTGTTGAGAGAATTGTAACGAATGATCGAGATTAATATGCGTCGCACCATTGGCATCGACGTTATTCGGAGTAAATTTTCGACGAAGCAGAAGATCACGTTGACGTTCAGCTTCATCACGTTGATGTTTTCTCGCTGTGATGCCTTCGAAACTTGCCTAAACAAATCGTTGAAAAAAAGCATTTCATCGAATGAAAACTGACTTGATAATGTTTGATATCGTATTTGATTTCATTGACACGTTGTTTTAATTCTCCACGTCGTTGTGCCGACTCTTTATTAACAAGTATATCGAGACGATCGCATGATTCTAATAGCTGACGAAATTTGCTAGTTACATAATTTGCACATGTGCTTTCGGTTTGATGATCTTGTGCAGTTTCGTAGGTGAGAAGATCTTGTTGAAGTTCGCGTAATTGAATTGTCGTTTGGGTTAATAAGGAATCCATTGATATAGAAAATTACTAGATAAAATAAAAGGAAGAAGAAATCTCTGTGTAAAACGTAAAACGTGTCAGAAAAGCTTTCCGATTAGTAAATAGATATAAGCCAATGAGAAATGGGCGAGTGAACCTCGATCTACCAAGATGACGCTAATTGATGAGTAAAGAAAAAAACGAGAGAAATTTATTATTTTCATTTTACAATTGTATGTCGCTGATTAATGTTCGACTAGTTTACAAATAATTTGGATCTGCTGAATGATACAAAGGTACGACGCGTACAGGTTTTGTTCGTTTGTAGGTTGGCAATGAGTGATGTCGTACGACGGTCGATCGAGGAATAATGATCTTTTCTGGCACAGGATCGCGCTCTCGATAAGTTCGAATACGATGTTTCGGTTCGACATCGATTAATTTCACTTTCGTTCGAGACAATCGATACGGATATCCATACATATCTTCATAAACTACATCAGGAGAATCATAATGATAGTGAAAATCACTATGAACACTCGTTCGAACAATCGGCGGCAATGAAACAATCGGTCGAGATACACATTCATAACATGGATAACTCACGCATTGATGATGGTGATGTGATGGTGCACAAACAATCGGCTCGACACAATCGTATGATGAGCAAACATTTACATCGTGGTGATGGTGGTGGTGGTGATGGTGATAGTAATAGGGAGGATATGTGTGCACATTATTGTACAAAACTCGACGCCGATACATTCTCTCTCGATTTATTTCATAAAATAGAAACGAATTCGACTACCCAGAGCGAATCTTATTAATTTCTTCGTTTTTTTCTCTTGATTTCCTTGCATCGTACTGGTTTTCGTGTTTACCTTTAAAGTAAACACACACCTATTATGTTATCATAATGTCCGTAGTTTGACCTTAGAAAATGCGACAAGAATTTCAATTCAATCTTTTATTGTCGTTTGTTTTATTTAATCATTATTATTACTAATCAATAACTGACTAAAATACTTTCGTTATGAATGGTTCAATTCAGACCAATTGTGAGCTATGTAAATAATGATGAAAAGAAATAAATATACACAGAGAAATTTTGTTGAAAAAAAATAAATTGATAAACAATCAAATTTATTTATCATTGAAAAATCCGAAAATCTCATGAAATAAATAAACTAATGTTTAGTTTATCACGATTTGATTCGGTCGCTATTCTTTTCTCTTTCTCTCGCTCGGTCTCTCACCCTCTCGCTCTCTCGTCTGATTCACATATCTCCTTATTTGGTCATTTCGAAAATGGCCTGGTCTTCTCTCTTGCATCGAAAATTCAAGCTAAAGAAGAGAAAAAAAAATGCACGAAGAAAAAGAAACGAATGAAAAATCATGAGTAATATACTTGTTCTTTTTTGAGTCCTTATTTGGCTTTCTATCTGCCGTATAAAATAAGCGGCTTGTGTCAAGTTTTTTGCTCGTTTATAACTTTCGACATTTTCTTTTTCATATTTGTTGTCTTATCTAATTCATATTACTGTTCTAGATCGACACTTTTTTCTTCTTCTATATCAAATCTTTTCAACCAATAAAACATGGCCGGATCGGTAAGTAAGAAGAAGAAGAGAAGAACAAAAAAGGAGATTTAACTTTAAACTATCAGCGCTTTCTCTCTTCGATGAATCATTCGAATAAATAAACCACGTATTGTTAGTGTTGTTTTTTTTCTCGAGAATTCTTTTTTCTAGTCTATAGAATAGTCGACGGAGGACGTAAATCATTTGACTTAAATAGATAGAGAGAAACACATTCGCTCGTTTTTTTTGTCTTCTGTCTGTGAATTTCGTTGAAAATGGTAGGAAGATGATTTGTTTTTTTTATTATTTTTGTTTATGAATTTCTTTGTTTTTGTTTGAAGTCGTCGGGTGTTAAAGTTGATAACTCTGTATTGGAAAAATTCCACGAATTTAAAATCAAAAAAAACATTGGCTATCTTGTGCTCGGCTTCAGCGATGATATTTCGAAGATTGTTGTTTTAAATGAAGGCGCAAACAAAGTATCGCCAAACGCCTCTGTGGAAGAAAAAAGTAAAATTCTTTCGACTTGTTGTTTTTGTTGTTCTTACAAGATAACAATCTATTCTAGATCAAAAATGGGCTGAAATGCTCGATACATTACCAGACAATGATGTACGATACATTGTCATCGATATTTTCTACGGTACAAACGAAGGTTCACGAACAGAAATCTATTTTATTTCTTGGTAAAAACAAACTGAAACTTATCGAATTTTATTTATTTGCTGTGTTTTTGTTTTGTTATCTTTTCAAGGGCACCAGATACGGCCACAATTAAACGTAAAATGTTATGTGCATCAAGCAAAGATGCTTTGAAAAATGCTCTCCAAGGCATTCGTAATCATGTTCAAGCGACATGCAAAGCTGATTTAGATTTGGAGGCCATCATCAGCGAAAAAATCAAATCAAAATAGATCAATTTTCAATATCATCATAGACATTCTTTATCCAACATATGCATTCAGTTTATCTTTTTTTCGCTTTTCTTTTCTTTTCTTTCTTTTTTTGTATTTTGATCATTGTATAAGACATGCGATATAAAACAAACAACACACTTATACTTATTTCATTCTTTTTGTTACTATCTGGTCGTTACATTCCTTCTTCTTCTTTTTCTTCTTCATTTTTTAAAACACGAACTATAAAACTATTTCTTTTCTTTCGTCGAATCCATCATTTTACCTTTCTGTCATTGTGAATGATTAATATTATCGCAAAACACATTTTTTTCTCGGCAATAAAAGATATATACATATTCATTGAGGAAAATAGTCTTTATTTGATGATGAGAATTCGATTAAAAAAGAAAGAAGAAACAAACAAGCAAACAAACAAACAAACAAACATGGGGAAACACGATTTGTACAAAAAAAAAGAAGAAAACGAATTCAATCACACGCACCGGGCTACCAGAGCCAGATTTGTCTGTCAAGTTCTGAGAATTAATACGGTGACTAAAACGAGAAGAATCGAATGAAATTTGACTCGATTTCCATGTGAATATTTTGAAAACAACGTTGTTTCGCCATCGTGAACGAAGAAACATTTATGCGGTCGTTCACGGTAGGGTGTCGTTTTCAAACGTGTACATAATTCGTCACGTGTGAATTCGACTGGTTTACGTTTGATAATTAATTTTGCACATAAATGTGAGGTTTCTTTTGAATGATTGACATAGATCATCATGAGATTACTTTTAGGAATTTTTGAAACTGAATAACTAAACGATTCGGCTGTGGGCAAAGGCGATGGCGTTGGGATTGCAGTTGTAAAATTAGTTGCATTGGAAGCATTTCCATAGGGATCATCGATTGTATCTTCGGATTCTTTGCTTACATGTGTACAACTGATGGTTCCTGTGACGGAATTTTCTCGTTCGACTTGTTCCCATGTTATCGAATTGTCTTTCGATGGCAACGGTCCTTGCCAACCTTTCCATGTCGAAACATAGAGATAGAACTCTTCGATGCAAGATTCCGGTGTTAAATCGATGGTTTCATCGACTTTCGTCGTATTTTCACGTTTGTAATCTAGGATCGGACGACGAAAGTCGATGTGAGTCAGGAGAATATTACTAAGACTTTCTTGAACGTGAGTTTTCGGTGGTGGTGGTTCAGTTGTATTTGCATTTGGATTAGCTGATGCTGGTTTTTTAGCTGCATAACTATACTCGGGCCAGATGAGAATATCACGAACAAGAGCCCTAGAAATTGTTTTCGATGATGATTATTATTGTTTCGAATCAGATTTTCTTACATTGCAATATGATGAATGACTTTCCAGATAAGCATGGAGATTGTTTGAAGAATCTAGAATGAATTCAGAGAATGAGATCGACGAACGAGAGAGTATTTGATTTTACATACGCCACGAAATAGGCCACCAGCACTTCGTTCAACACGTAGAGCACGTTGTAAACAAACACCTTGAAAATCGACCATTTTGATTCTAAAAATAAATCGTTCTCGTCATTCGAATGTTCGTTTCGATCAACAAAAAGTTTTTACTCAGAGAAAATCTTCTTCGCAATTAAATCTTGCATTAACGGTCCTTCGAATTCGCCAATAAACTTTCCAATATCGTCCTTGAATAGAAAATATCCCGGCTATCAATCGACTGTTCACAAGGCAACATTTTTGCTTACTGTTCGATCTTGTCCTTCAGGTTGACTGATAAACATAATATATCCATTTTCATCGATGATATAACATATGCCCGTATCCATTTTGGCCTGAGAAAATGAAAGTTTTTTTTTTGTTAATATTGATTTTGAATGAAAAACAAAAATGAAATTTTCCTACGCAAAGATTTGAGAAATGAGTCGATCGAACTATTTTATAAGGCAACATAATTCCTAGAACTCCGAACGGAACATTTTGTGCCGATCCAGCTGTTCTCACATTCGGTCGATTCGATGTTTTATTCATCCAAATGCCCGTTGTAATAACTAAATACATATGCGGTACCATCATCGTTGTCGTTGTCGTCGAGCCCGAATTCGAGTCTATTTTTGGAAAAAAAAACAATTCAAAATCAATTAGACTATCAACTAACGTAAACAAAAAAAAATATACAAAAGGTAATTAGCTAAATACAAAAAAACACGTATTCTAAATTACATGGAAAACAACTAGATATACCTGTCGAATTCATCTGAGTTTCATTAGACATTTCTATTCGTTTAGTTGTGATTATTAATTCAGATAAAAATAACTTTCGAAAATCATCGACTTACGTGTATTCGTTACTGTTGCATTCGATATACCGTAGAACAACGAGTAGACATAATGTTCGCCTTCGATATGATCTGCACCGTAGACATACGTCGAATTTATTGTTCGTTCATAGTAACTCGCTTCGATTGAATTCGGATTTGCATCAGTAAATTGTCTGAATAGAAAACAAAATAATTATAGTTTTGTTCAATTTACAAATATTCTAATTACCGAATATGATCTTCATTAGCTAGACCGTATAGTTTCCAATAGGCTGTCATTCCTGATCGTGTAGCGAGAAAAATCCAATGTAAATGATTTTCATGTAGATATTCTTTGAATTGAGAGAATGCAAATGGATCTAATGGGATGGGATTTTCTTGGCCAGTTATGCCGGTTTGTGTCCAATTTTCGAATTTACTCATAATGTACAATTCTTCGACCATCATGTATATTAATTGTTTACTTGCTTTATAGGGACCTGAGGAAAAACAAGACGCAAAATACGATAATCAAACGAGCAAATCAGTGAGAACAAACAAGAAGCTATTCGTTTAGTTGCAATTTTCTCGGCTAGATAACGACGAAATGATTCTTCTGTATCGCCAATATCGTCTTCGGCAGTTGAATTACAATAAATCCAATCAGCTATTCGAACATTTCGTTGTCGAATATATCGAAGTGCTGCAAAAGAACAAAGAACAATTCATCGATTAATGTCAATTATTCGTATTGTTGTTGTTACCAATTTCGACTTTGTCTGTTTCAGGTTCAGTTGTTCGAGTATCATATTCACCATACGGAAATCGTACGACAATACCCAAATTAAATGGATTCGATTCTTTGTCACCTAATGTTGCATAGAAATATTTCTGTTCGACTTCTTCGATTCGTCTCTAGAGAAAACAAAAGCCAGAATTTATTATCAAAAATAAATAAACAGAAAGATGAAGAATCGATGGGATTCTCTTATTTACCATATCGTCGAAATGTTTCTTCACTCGAGCCGATCGTTTACTCTCAACACATCGAATCATATCCTTTCGAATCTAAACCAAAACATTCGATATTACAAATTCAAATTTTGTTGTTTTCTACTTGTTGAATTTGACTTCGTGGTAATGGCTAAACGAGAAAAAAAAACATAATTTTCATTAACAAGGAAAACAAAGTCAATGGATTCGTATTTTACATGAACAAAATGATTTAAATTCTGTGGTATTTCGACCATATCCAAATCGATTGAATGATAGTTTTGTTTACGATATAAACCCAGCTGAAATGATCGAAAATAGACTGAGAATATGATAGACGAAAGTTTATTTTGTTTTTACCACAGGTCGTAGATCAGGATGAAACATTAAATATCCATTATGATTGATCATAAATGAATATCCATGAACACCGAGCTTTTGAGAAAAGAACAAAATCAAAATTCGAGATTTATTCAGTAGAAAATCGACTACATACGCGATATTTAGGAGAGAATTCTTGTAAAAGTTTAACGGGAATATCAACACCGACAGCACCTAATAGAATTGTCATGTCTTTTCTCTAGAAAATCCAAAGAAGATTTCCGTTTTTTTGTTCAAAACAAAGAATTACGCCTTGCGGAGGATTTAAAACAGGTTGAGCAATAGAAATCATCAAATGAACGGGCTTTGTTTTGTTCTTAAATTCTTCCATTGACATTGAAAGATCATCGAATTTAAACGGAAACCATTTATATGTTTTGATTGGCAATGTTCGTTCGACATCAAGAAAGACACTACTCCAAACAGTGACATGATCATTGTACATGGCAATTGGCCGTGCTGTGACAGGAATATAATCTTCGACATTCTCTTGAATATCTTCGAGAGTTGATACATGAGCAAAATAACCTTTATTAGCTCGAGACATCCACATAATATGTTTGGGATCGCCTAATTCTCTTCCAATCATATAAGTAAAAACTCGTGTCTGAAAACACGAATTGAATATGCAAAAGAGATAACGATACATTTTTTTTTATTAATCCTACTTCGAGTGCATGACAAGTCGACACATTATTCGGTGACCAATTCCTGGCTTGAAATACATTCAATGCTGTTTCAGTCGCTCCATCAGTAACAATCATAATCATTTTATTGCATCCAGTACTATCTAAAAAGATTGGCTCATCTTCGGAATAATTTGCTGCTAGAATAGACAAATAAATCAACGAAATTTGACAGATTCGTTTCGATTTACCATTGAAATCTGTTGGACAGAATTCTTCTCGTTCGAGACTCGTGTGATTATCTGTATGTAAATAGTGACATTGACATAGCAATCGAGTTCTTTCTGTTCGAGCTATGTTTACTCGAGCATTATCGAGCAAATCAAATGCTTTGGTTAATGCTTTGGAAAAATTCGCGATATTTTCTGTTTTTAATCGTTCCATAACGGATAAACGAAATTTCTGCAAACAAAAAAAAAACAAAGAAAATTTTATTCAAAAATATCATTCATTCATACACGTCGATTTTCGACTGTTGCTTGCACAAGTCCACTACGAAAACAGTCATCAATATACTCAGGATCATCTTGAAACTAAAACAAAATCATTCATTTCAATTGATGAGTTAGTTAGTTAGTTAGTTATTCTACTTTGATAATTTGAACGAAATCATCATCAGACAATGTATCGAGAATAGTCTCGACTGTTTGAATAGCAATGGATTTTTTTAATCCTGTCATCGATCCGCTGGCATCAATGAGAATGATGACGTCACGTGGCGATGATGTTGCACGAATGTACCAATTTTGAACACGACAATCGAAGAGATCCAATTGATCGAGATCATTCTCGGGATATTCCCATTTATGACCGGGCCAAACACGATAGAGACCAGTTTGACTGCAAAAATACTGCCAAGTCAATTCAGGATCTTGATTGTAATTGTCGATAAAGGCTTGATTGAGATTATATGACCAATTAGCAGCAAGAAGAATTTCTCGATCTAATAAATATAAAACAAAAGAAATAGACAACGAAAGGAAATTTCTTAGTTTTACTTAAGGAATAGATAATCGTTGGCACATGTACAGTACTATGTGTGACATTGACAAAGGCACCGCCAAAATGTTTTTTTTGTTGAATAAGTAGTAATTTTTCTAGAACACTAAAAAAACCCAAGAAATTGTTTGTTTATTTTTTTTTCGAGTTTAATTTTACTGTTCTTCTTGTTCCCAATCGATGGACGAGACTTCATTCGACGAAACTTCATTTTTATTCGTTGTTGTCGAATGTGGTTCTTGTGTAGACGCTACATTCGTTGCTGTCTTTTCTTTATGATCAGACGTCGTTGTTTCAGTTGTTGTTGTTGTTGTCGTCGTCGTTGTCGTCATCATCGTTGTTGTCAATATTAACGATCCATTTTCGGACGTTCCATTACTAGTTTTAACATCTTTCGAACTCAGATAACCATGTTTCTTGAAAAACAAAATTAAACTCGAAAGAAGAAAAAAAACCAATACAATTCAACGTACCAACATATATTCTAATGTTTCATTTCGAGTAGCTTCATCGGTTTCCTCGAAATTTCGATAGGATTGTTCGCTAATTGTAACTAAATTTCTAATAGCTTCTAGTTTTTTCATAATAGCACGATTCGTATAATTAGCCATTTCTTGAACAAGTTCAGTGAGATTACGTTTTTCGATAATAAATGTATTTAACGATTGCATATAAATATGTCGAAGAACTTGATCAGTTCGATGTAATGTTAAAGATGAGAACTGTTCAGTCAAACGAACTAACTGATCACGAATATATTGATTCGTTTTAGGTGACAATAGTGAAGGCCTAGAAAAACATTGAACAAAAGAAAATCTATCGAAAAAATAATTTCATTCGTATTCGAGTTTACATCGATGATTGGGCTGATATATTTGTAAAGGACACATTTGGAATATCTCGTACAACAGATCCTTGTCCATATATGGATTGAATAGAAATAAAAATAAATAAAATCGAATAATTCCACACGAGAATCATCATTGAAAATCTTGATCTACCAACATTTGATCGATAACAATTCCAATAAATATTCTTCGATATATAATATAGTCTGAAGTATCTGTATACGAATTAACACAATGTTGTCACATATTGCTCAATAGGAGAACTTGCGCGTGCTCGCGATTGTCTTTCTTTTCTCGTTCTTTCTACTAGAATAGCATCTATGGACATTATTATTGAGAAAATTTTTCCCGACTTCTTTTTTTTCTTCTTCTTCTTCTTCTTCTTTCTCTCGGTCTTTTTCCTTCTTCTGCTTCTTCTTTTCTTCCTCTTCTCTTGGAGAGAAGAATCCACGAATTGCCTTTCCATCTTGGTTCTGTTTTTTTTTGTATGCTTGCTCTTCCGTCTTTTCCCACATCGTCTCGAAGACTTCTTTTTTCCTTTCCTCTTCTTTTTCCTTCTCCTACATTAATTATGAGGTCCTAGCCCTCGTTCCGTAGCAATGCAACTGATGGTAAAAAAGAAGAAGAAAAAGAGGAAAAAGAAAAGCTGTTGCTGTTGATGCCATCATTATTGCATGCATTTATCTCGATCGCTTTTTTTTCCTCTCTTTCTCGTTTTATGTAACAAATAAAAGGAGAAACTAACAGCTGGAATAGAGATACAAGTAAAAAACTATTTACTTGCTCATGTCTTCATTGAAATTTCAATTACTTATGTTCTTTTTTTTCTACGTTCTACCAACGGAAATTTATTTCCAAGTGATTAATTCTTCTTTTCATCTGTGTAAAACTGATTCCTTCAACGAGAATACCGGCCGATTGTTAGAATAATTATGAAACTATAAATTTTTACTTAAGCTTAATCATACTGATTTCTATTGAAAAACTATTCGTAGAAAGAAAAATATCTATTTTGATTTTTTTTTGTTCTATTAAGAACTATTATTGTTATATATTTTGTTTAATATGCGTAACAAATTGATTTTATCTAACGAATCAAAACTGATAATCATAAATGTCAATGAATTGAAGCACATAATCATAAAGAGAAAACTAAAAATTCTGATCAGATTCCGTTATTTATTTCGAGTTTATTGAACAGCATAATCAAGTGCTCATCATTATAAATAATAGTATAATTCTAAAGTGGTGCTCAAAACAAATCCGTAGACAAATGTAGAAATCAAGAGAATCGATCATCGACATCTAGATTCCATTCAAAATATTGTACTTAGCGCGTGCTTTTTTTAATCTCAATTTGATAGCATGTATCATTGTTGAGAATGGACTTCAACTTTTTCGTTAGTTATGTAACAAACAAAAAGAGGGTAAGACAACTGCTCCTTGCACCCGTAAACTTCGGTTGATTGGAATTTGAAACTATCGATGAAGGAAAGAAAAGATAAATTCAACGATACGATTCATTTTATTTCAAACAATGTCGACGAGACCATCGTATTTCCTTGTGTTGGTACTATGTTTAGCCGTTCCAATTCTCGGTTCTAAACAAAATCAAATGTCTTCGACAGGTAGATTTGAATTTGAATAATCATCGAAGAATTCTTTCGAATCTACTATAAATTAGAACTCAATCAATGTCTCGAGAAGAGCAATGATTTAAATACAGGCTGTGAATTCATCCAATGTTTTCATAAACGTTATCATTGTAACGATGAAAGTGTTACAGCTTGGGCGTATAATATATGCGTACAATTTCCCAAGGAAGTCGTTCTAGAATTTACTCCCGATGTAAAACTGAAATATGGATTTTATTTTTGAAGAGAAAATTATTATTTAGGGCATAGAAATGATGATCAATATTCACAATTGTACGCAAAATTTTCTCGTTCGAACATTTCAACAACGTAAACGTTTGAATTGTCATGCATTCGAACCGAAATATTTCACTAATCTCGGCAAATGTTATGCAAAAGAAAGAAATTTCTGTCAAGTCTTTCGAGATAATCGAGCAATTTTCATGCGACAAGCAACAACATTAATGATGAAAAAGCCTCGGTAAGAGTCGAATGTTGCAGCCTTTGTCTCTGACGACATGTACCGTTAGTTGAAAGCGCGAAGAATTTGTTTATTAAGTACAGAGGCGTTGATCAATAGAAACGAATGAAACACCTCTAGTTGTGTTTAATAATATTTCTCGAAAATGTCTTTCTTCAGTCATCGTCATCATCATCTCACGACATCAAATAATCATTTTCTCGTTATTGACTTTTATATGACTTCTCAATGTAAAAGGATTTCTTACATATAAAATCAGTCGAAATCCAAAAGATTTATTCAAATACAGTGTCATAAAAAGTCAACTGAGCAATTTGCCATTCAATGAAAAAGAAAGAATACCTTAATCGTTATGTCGTAAATCTACATTATGATGTCTGTCTGTCTGAGGCTGAAGGTTAATGACTCATAAATAAGAACCTTATTCGTATAGAAACTTAAGATTTTTTTCTTTACTCATTAAAAAAATACTTCTTTCGTTTATTTTAGTGCACTACAAGCATTTGCATATGCTGCCAAAAACTGTACACGCCTGAATCCCGAATGAAACATGAAGTCTTAGTTTTCTCTGCTGAATCAAACAGATGAAATGATTAGTTTCAATGAGATTATTTTTTTTTCGAAATAAAAAAAAAAACAAATTATAAGAAGTAAAATTGGATGTAAATATGAACGAAGAAAGAAAGAAAGAAAGAAAAATAATGAGAAAAAACCAACTTTATCACACAAATTTTCTTGTCTGTCAAATGTCTACGTGTGCGACTAGATGTTCAACTTGGAAGAGCGTTAGTAGCTATGTTAATTGAGATTCATTTTTATTCAGTTATTTATCCAAAAAATGTATCCCAATGAGATTTTCGTCCATAGCTATAAACTGGTCGATAACGTTGACTTGATCGACGACTTGGAAAGAGAAAAAAGTCGCGTTTGGGTAATTGTTTTCCTTCATCTTGATTATTCGTCATTTTGTACTCGTTGTCATGACGTTTTAAATAAGTTAAATATTTCGAATAGGATTTATCGAGTGTGTTTTTGCCCATGTCAGTTTCACTACCTGACTCAATTGTGTCAATAGATCGACAGTAAACTAAAAATGAATCATGTTCAAATAAAAACACATCTTTTGTTTGTCGACTTACTTGAAAGTGTAAAAACAACGAGACAAATAATAACTACAGACGTGAAAGATTGCATTGTCAATGATCGATATCAAAAATAATTCGATTACACCTATAAAATATGTGTATATATAGTTATAATGCGAAGGTATATGGTGGGATGTGTATGAATAAGTAAATATCAAATGATCTTAATGTCACAAAAGAAGGAGAAAAGACTCGAAAAGAGAAAAACATTTGTCTCCTTCGAATTCAAATGAATCACGAATCAGAAGAAAGGAATATCGAAATAATTGTCAATTGATTTGGTTGCCAACACCAAAAAGGATACTCCTTTTCAACGCCTACCTCTCGAAAAAAGGAGAACATAAGAGGGAAGCAAAAAGAAAGAGAACAAAAAGGACAAGAACAAGAGCAACTTGTTTCGCTTGAATTCGAAGAGAAATCATGTGTACATACGGATTACACAAGTGTGTTTCTGACACAACACTACTTCAAGCAAGTTTATATACTCCAGACATGTTCGAAAGAAAAAAATAAGTTTCTCTCTCTCTCTCTCTCTCTCTCTCTTTCGATCATTTAAACTAACTGACTAATCATATCGACAAGATAGATTTGTTGACACAAGTGAAGGCGTATTTGCTTATAACCATAGTCTCTGACGCAATTCAATTAATAAGTAAATAAGTCGATCATTGTTTCGCTCAACAATCGAACATCGACAAATACACAAGTTATATTCTTATTTTGATTCTTCTCATTAAATTCTCATAAACTTGACGTCAGCAAATCATGAAGACATTTATTTATTTTTCACGATTAAAATTATATTTAAGAAAAAACAATTTCACTAATTAGAAAAAGAAAACGAACACACAAAACATGTACATAGAAAATTCATAAGTTTATGTATGTATTGCACTGATAAATTGAAATACGAGATTTGTTTGAGGATAAATTTTGATTAGAATAACTCAGAAAGACGGAAGGAGTAGGTTTGATGAGAAGTTTATTGATCCGTTCCAGCAGCTAAATATGAGAATACACAAAGAACAGCATAACAAATTCGATCAGCCTAGAAAACAGAACGAATGTCAATGATAATTCAAAAAACAGAATGGATTAACTTTTGCTTTTTTTTCTACATTGATGTTCAAGCAACACAGACAGAATACGATGAAAAGCAAGGAGAATTTCATTAGCCTGCAGATAAACATATAGACAACATCGATTTTCTATCCGAATGACGACTTACCATGGATGATTTGTACTTTCGAGCTGTCATTTGTTTACTTTCTGGATCTATGAAAATAGATGATGTTGTTTTTCTTTTTCAATAAAACGAATATTCAATATCTACCGAATTCTTCGAGAACAAATAGATCGCCTTTTTGTGTCGTACATTTTCGTATTCTTTGTAATTCGATAAACTCCTTCAAAAACACGATACCAAGTCATTGAGATTGAATTATTCAGTAAATTTACTTTGTGATTTTCGAATGTCAAACAAATGCCTTCGAGACAAACTTGAATCAAACCGCCTTCGCCTGTGATCACATTTTTTATCGGAAATTCGCCGCCTAATTCTTGACCTTAATCATCAAAACTTTTCTCCGTCAAAACAGAATTTCTCTTTCGGCAAATAATACCTGATATTGAGCCTCGCATGCGTTTCGCTGCTTTTTCCATCGCTTCTTTAATAGCCAAATATAAAATTCGACACTAGAATTCAAATTCCGATCAACAGAATTTCTCTCTTTGATCAAAATTACTCGTTTCGTATAGAATTTATTCAATTGCGTTTCACCGTCGCCTTTTCGCCAAAGACAAACAACTTTCGTCTTTGGACAATAGGTCATATTGACGACTTTCTCAAACCAACAACGATCCATCACTTCACCGAATACACTCCGAAAGATCAAACAATCATCCCAAACTTCCATGAAAATCACATCACCAGTATTATCTGTACCCCAATGAACGGTAAATGTTTGCTTTTGCATGAGACGACTTCGAACAGGTCGAAGATCGACATCGTTACCATTCTAAATCGAAAATAAATCAGTCAACTTTCGAATACAATCGAATTTACTGACGAGATTCGAAATATTATCGATGAGTTCGTTGACTTGTTGACTCATTGTCAAACCGATATGACATCGGCCGAGCATTCGACGAATTTTTCGACGTATTTCATCTTTATTCACACGCATCATGATCATAAATGCCGTGAAATTATAAAGCATAACAGCTAATAGACGATCTTCATCTAATTCCAAACGTTTTCGATCCGAACTCGACAACGAATAATAACTAATTTACAAAAAAACTCAGAAAATAAAAAACAAAAAAACTACTTTGAAAACCTACCGTTCCATCATTTCTGCTGGACCTTGATCGAGTCCGATGATATCGCGTTCCTGCGCGACAGCATCGAGAAAAATGTCCTCCCAGATCTGCATTTGATCCCATAATGGACTTCTCGATGTGCCAACGAGCACTTCAAACAGATATTGTTTATCACTGAGTATAACTGAATTATTGTCTGCCATTTGCATCAAAGATCCATTTCGAAACCTTGAAAAAAAAACAAAATTCAATTAATTCTAATGAAATTTTCACGCGTTTGAATGTGTGATTTGATTATCTAATTGAGAATCACTTTGACGTACCGATAGCCAATCGAAAATGAACTTTTCATGGTTGAAATCGCCGACAGACGTCGAGATTTTGATTGCCGATGGCTCGATACAATCGAATCAGCGATGCTTTCGTCATCAGTTGCATTCGAATTCACACGAGAAATATTGATTCGAGTTGTTGAAGTTTGCTATTCAAAGAATATTGTGCGTGTGCGTGTTTTTACTTCGAAGAATTTCATCTTACAGAATCTAAAGCATCAGTTTTCTTGATATGAACAGTCGAGATTTGTACTTGATCAGTTGAGATTTCAATATTTTGAAATTCATCTCCAATAAGATCGAACGAATCTGAACAGACAGATAATTATCGAAAAGCAACCGAGATTTTTTTTTGTCAATCGACGAACACAACAACGACACAATATTCAACAGAAATTTCTAAGTACCAGTTCTTTGTTCAATCATACTCTGCGACATGTGTGCTTGCGGTTGTTTGTCGGTATTCGAATTTAAATTAGCTGGAAATGTCGGACTGATGATTAGACTTTGATGCATAGCACGTTGTTGGTCAACATAGTCCATTGTTGCTTGAGTTGCCGATGCATAACCACGGGCAATAGCGGATTTAGATTCACGAAAAAAACTTCCTGAAGAATGTTTTTATTAGATAATTCGAACTAAACGATCGAATTCCTACCTAATTGTGCAACGAATGCTGCCGTTGGACTTGCTAATGTCACTTGTTTGACAGCTGATTGAAGATTCAATGAAAGACTCATTGAATTCAATGTCGATGCCGTCATTGAATCGGTCGGTGCGAGACTCTCTCGACTACCACTGATCGGACTGGTTCGTTCCGACATTGGACTCAGATCATTTCGAAGTGTATTATCCTTGACCCAATAATGTGTATGAGCAATTTCAAGCAATTGAAATGTCGAGGCCATTCCACCGACACCGTTATTATCGAATGTCGCTTCCAAACCTTGAATAACCGCTCGTAAAATATCTGTCATGCCTCTGAACGCCATCTGAGTGATTTTCTGAACGAAAAAATCTTTGATTTTGTGGGAAACGAGTAAAGAAAACTAACCACATCGTCGATATGATCGTCTTCATCGGCGTATCTTTTATCGAGATTGTTATTCAATCGACTGAGAACGTAATTTCGATAGTTTTCATCTTCCATGAGTTTCTTGACGCGGCTGATTTTCAACCAGCCAACGCCTTGTCCATCGAGGACATTCTGAACGATTTCCTTTAGGAATTGTTGGTTTTCGTTATGAGTATTGGCTTTGAGTTCGACGCCTTGCTGTCGAATGAAATCCTGCGTTCGATTAGCAATGATTTTCTCAATGGTTGAATCGCCGTGTCGAATGAGTTTGTTTTTATCGATTTTAAGATTCGCTTTGGGATAGGGAGATGATGGCGATCGCGTACTGAGCGGTGTCGATGGACGAGAACTTTCACTTTTCAAATCGGAGATTTTCATTTGCTCGTCATTGGGAATCGTCTTCGGTTCGAATAAAGGTCTGAAACGGCGAGAAATTGATCGATTTTTGATGATCAGAGGGGTTTTTTTAAGTTACTTAGGAAATGTTTTTGTTACGGGTGTGATCGTTGCTGAACTTGATTTTGAATCGATTTCGAGAATTGTATTCGATAGGTCAGGTAATCGTCGAGGATGTTCTTCGGACGGTGAATTTAATTGAGAATTCGAACTCGAACTTATCGTTGATTCGCTCATCGATGGATTCGAAGTTGTTTGTTGACTTTCAGGGATTTGTAATTGATTCGGCGGACTGAACACAGTCGAGTACTCGACACAAGCTGTTTGTTCTTGATTTTCAGGATAGATTTTATTTTCTTCAATTCCGAAAACAAAAACGAATAGAAAATCGAAAACAAATTTTTTTAAAATAAAACCTCGAATTTCGCCGCATATTTCACTATTTCGCATTTCTGAAACAAAATCACTCAACGACGAATAGCACGAACTCGGACTGTCATTTTGATCGTCATCTTCATTGTCTCCGTCTTCTGAATCACTGCCACTTTCATCTAGAATTCTCTAATTATTGAAACAACAATTCGATCATTTTCAATAAAAAAAACCTGTCGGTGTTTGTTCGGCATCATCTGATTTCGCATTGAGAGAATGAACTGCTTGACCCAGTGTATTATTTTCTTCGATGATACTAAACGGAACAGCTGTCAAATGTCGACTGTACCATTTCGGTTTGTCACCGATTAGATCCGGATCGTAAATGCCCGTATGTACACGCAGAAAAGCGACATTATCCGGACACAGTGACCATTCAGCGAAGAATTCAACAGCTTGAGTCTTAGCTAAACGAATAATAAACGAGGATTTCACCGGTCTCGATCGAATAAAACTCGTATATTGAAAAGCCACAACAGCTCGTGGGTGTAGTCTCAATGTTCTCGTATGTTCATTGAAATTTCCGAGAATATTTGCTGAATTAAAGAACCGAACCATGGCCACTCGAGTTGCTACATCAACTGAATCGACATCATTGCCGAAAATGAACGTATTTACATTTCTCGCCGGTCGAGTCATCGGACTCGGTAGTGGAGATTTTTTGTTTAGAACAACGTCGAGATTTTCAATTGGCACGAGATCCGAAGATATGCTGGCTAATGTTTGTTTGAGATGATTGCTTAGAACACTGTATTCGTATTCGGGAATATCGAAAAACGGTTCAGCATGTCGAGGAGGAATGATCTATGTGATTTGAAAATTGAGTTTCTTTTTGGTTTTTGAATGAGAATAATCAACGAACTTTATTCAAATCGAGATCGATTATCCAGATATCATCGAATTTTTTCGAGCCCATGCCTTTATACGGAAAGAAACTCGCCGGTACACCGATGATAAACGGCGTCGGAATCAACAAAAGCTAGAAAACGAAAAAGGTCACTGATTTTCTTCGGTTTTTTTTTCAGTTAATCTACTTGTTCAGCACCAGTCATACATGTTGGTAGTAAAGGAATAACAGGAAACATATACTCAAGTGGATAGAGTAGCGCAACAAATGCGAGAACACTCATTGTCAACGCATTGTAATCACGTGATTGAAAAACAACCTGAAAACATAATCGAAATCGAAATCGAAATCGATTCGTTTGAGAGAAAGATTTACTTTATTTTCGAGCATAATTAATGTTAATATGCGTATGCATAAATCGACACCGAGCAGTTCTAAAGGCAGATGAAGAGGGAAATCAACGAGCGAAAATCTCGTGTGATCAGGCAGAGCAAATAGCATCGGTTGTTCATTTGGAAGCGTTTGAATCTGAAAAAAAATCGTTCTAAATTCGTATTTTTCTTTGTTTTTTTTTCGTTACCAAGACTTTCGTTTTGCCCGGAATGCAAACCGGTGCACTCAACAAGCGTAAGATCCATGTTTCGATCTCTCGAACTTCACGTCCAACTAGATTCGATGTACATTCACAAGCTTGACCCGTCAGAACACTCCAAACAGTTTCTCTACAATCGAGACAAAACACGGAAAACTTTTACAACAAAAACAAAAAAAGATCGACGCCCAAACCTAGATGTGCCACGAGAAGCACCTGTTCGTTTTGCACACGAACGTTCATTACAAGCATCGACTATTGTTTTCAATGTCATAATACACTCTCGAAATCGTGTGAAAAATGGATGATGACTTATCAGACAAATAGATGTCAATGTGTTATTTCTCAAACGTCGTTTACGTTTGCGTTCGTTTGTCGTATTATCAGTTGTTTCATTAGCTAAATATTCATGTAAATTCGATAGATAATTCGTCATTGAATCGGTATTATCATCGGACGAGTCCGTTCGATCAGTTTTCGTTTGATTATGATTATGTACTGAACATGTTGTACGTCGAGAAAAATGCCGATAGAAATTAACACAGATGCCAAATCGTTGCCGATTGGAATCCTTTTCGGTTAATGTAAAAACAAATGATGTTATCTGCTGAAAACCTGTTCGTTGATGGCCTGTATTGATGCAACCTTCGGGCTGACAAAAGAAAATAATATCAGGTGGCAAGGCAAAGTCTTTGTGATCTTCTAAAGGATATCGTCGAAGTAATTCCGGTGTTTGTATGACAGCATTCGATTTATTTGGATGTCGACAACCAACAATAATGACATAGTCAACTAGACGAGGCGAGAAATATCGTTTCGTTTGTTCACACATTGTTGTTGTTGGAAGAATTCGACATGATTACATCTGAAAAACATGGAGAACAAAGTCTTCGGTTTTCTTTTTCTTTTGCTATTGAAATTTATCGCTAGTTTTCTCGTTCTACTTGTCTTATGTAGTTAGAAAAAGATGAATGAATCGATGATCGGCGGCATGCAATGTAGTATTGATGGTTGAGTGCACGTCTCAACGAACAGAGAGAGAGAGAGAGAGAGTAGTTGTGAAAAAGAAAAGAAAAAGAAATTACGCCTTGGTCGCACAAAAGAAAGAGGAGGAAAAAACGACGCAGAGAAGATTGTTATGCTCTCGATAATAACGATTGCGAAACAATTTCTTACTGAATATGAAATAAGTTTATTTCCTTGTTGATTGCTGTCGAACGTTTTGTTTTTTTTATGTCTTTCGATTAAAAAATACAAAATGATGATTGATAATGTGTATGTTTTTCTTTTTATCATAATCTTATTTTCTTCTTTTTTGAAGGGGGGGTTTTATGTAAATACAATAAAAACTATTTAACTACTAATGAAAAGAAAGAGAGAAAAAAAAACGTTGAATGTTTTTTTCTGATGACAATGGTCTAATCGTTTTGTTTTCAATCAATATCGAACACCACGACCTGAATGATCATTTTTTTCAAATGTATAATGTACTACACCATTTTCGACTTTCGGCGAAGGAAATGTTGGATTCATAAAGTGAACTTCACGCATGCCATAAGCCATTAATATCAAAGCAACAGGTAGAATCAATAATTTCAACAATTCTGTCTTAATTACCGGTTGATTTTCATCGGCATGACCTAGACGAGTCTTATCGAATTTGATATGATCATCGGGATGTCGTGGTTCGTTCCAATTTTGTCTGTCGGTTGGATAATCGTAGTCTTCCCAGGGACTACGTTCGAAAAATCTGCCGGCTGGTGCAACATCGGGCATGTCACCGGCGTTACGTTCAGGTGGAAATGGTTTGTAATCTTCTGGTAGCATGTTGTATTTACGTGCTGTTGCAGCTCGATCTTCTGGTGTTACGGGTGCTTCTTCATTTGGACGCCATTCACGATTGTTAAGAACTGTACGAATGCTATTTTGAATTGGCAAACGATTGGTTAATAACACCGATCGTTTCGATAGATTTAATAAATGATTCATATCTGAAGAAATAATTATTATTTGATTAGAAGAAGAAGAAGAAGAAATTAAAAAATATAATATATTAATTCTAGAGTTTAATCATACTATACCATCTGTTGCAGTTACATATCGTTCGTATATCAATAGAATGAAAAGAATTAATTGGATTGATATCTCACCGATTGTATTAAGAGAGACAGAGATAGACATAGATGTCATCTATGATCAGAGTAGTTTTTTGTGATACTCTGTGATATTAATTCAATTGATTGTTGAATTGAATAAATTAGTTAGTTAGTTGATTTGATTACTTCGACTATTTCGATAATAAGGAAAATCAACTTTTACGCCTCTATCCTACATCAATGCTCGAAAACTCGACAAATAATTTTTATAGATTCAAGCGCGATTTGTCGACGTCGTCAGGAGCATATGTATTCATCACCTACAAAACCGTTACTCATTCAATAAATTTATAGTTGAGTCAGTACCGAATATTCCACCCCATCAAATAATAAAGACTAAGATGTAAAAAGCAACTCAAAACATATTTTTTATCATCAAAAGAATAAATTTTAAAACTTAAACATCTAAACTCCGCCTTACTTTCATTCGATGAGCAGACATTTACATGATTAACAAGCATTCCAAGCGACAATACATTTTTTACATTTAACATCATATCTTGACTTACTTGACATTTAATACAGAGATCTATAATACTCAAGTCGAGTCATCGTTCAATCATAAGACCATCTGTGACGATCCACTAGCAATTTTTGATTGCATTTCTGTTACTTCAACTATAATTGTGATTTTTCATGCAAATAGATGCGTATCTTTCTTTTTGTTTAAGATTGAAATTTCCGCATAAAATCGCTGTAGCATAATATATTTGTTCAGATAATGATATTACTATTTGAGTCGTACAGAATTCATTCGACAAGTCCAGACATTTTATAATTATCAATTTTTCTTATTAATAAAAGTCGAGACAAAAAAAAGTGCAATGAGATAAATAAACACAAACAACATGGCAACATTGCAAAATAAACTAGCAATTATAATTCGTCCATTGGCAGCCAATGAATGTCGAGAAAAAGAAACAGAAAAGTCTAAATAATTCAGTCACTATCTATGCGTATATATACTATGCCGCTTGTCAATCATCGAGTTTGTCATTTCATCTAAAAATCCGGTGGGAGAAGAGAGAGAAAGAAAGAGAGACTCGTATTTAGTGTAAGTAAAAACATTTTCTTTTTTTAAACAAATGGCAACACATACCAATAATTATAATAATCGTGTTGCATTGATTACTGGCGGAACGAAAGGCATCGGGTTAGAAGTCGCTCGACAATTAGCATATAAGGGTATACAAGTCTTAATCGGTTCTCGAAATGAAACTCAAGGCGAACAAGTTGCTGAACAACTGGCAGCCGAACATCTTCCTGTTACATATATTGTCATTGATGTCACCGATCCAGCAACCATCGAATTAGCTGTTACTGAAGTTGCGAATGCTTACGGTCGTTTAGATGTACTAATAAATAACAGTAGTCTATTTCTGAAAGAAACTCGTCCAAGTGAAGTGCCATTGGAAATGCTTCGAAAGAACTTTGATGTTAATCTATTCGGTGCCTTTGCCGTGACCAAAGCATTTTTACCTCTATTACGTCAATCATCATCAGCATGTGTCGTTAACATTTCTAATGCACTTGGTTGTTTTTATTATCAAAATCTTGCTGGCGACTCAACACGTCATTTAGCTTTCAGTGTATCGAAAGCTGCATTGAATATGTTAACACTTCTCTTAGCGAAAGATTTAGAGGCTTCGAAAATCAAAGTCAATGCTTGTGCATTGAAATTAACTCCAACTGATCTGATCAATTTTCATTCACATAATCATGCTGTCGAAGTTGCGATACGATCGATTGTTCATGTTGCCACTCTATTCGAAGATAATGGGCCGACAGGCAAAATTTTTGGACAAGACGGAGAAGAATATCGATGGTAAAAGACGAGTTTCTATGAATTGTGCCGAGTTTTCTTCAATGTTCATTAGTATTCTAGTCAGTAATTAATCATTCCAAATCATTTTCTTCGTTTTTTGTTTAGTCGTTGTGTATACATGTTGTTGCTATTGTTTCAACAGAGAATACAGATTTGTGAATCTAATTTTAGATCAATTAAAAAAAGAGCTCTCAGACTTTATTTTTTCATTTTTGAGAATTGCTTCTTATGCCACAAAGAGTAGCTATTGTAAGTGTCATTCAGAGTGCTTTTTTTTGTATAAAACAAGTTTATTTAATTATAGATTACTGGTGCGAATAAAGGAATCGGATATGCGATTGTAAAAAAACTTTGCCTGGGATTTGACGGTATTGTCTATTTAACAGGTGAGCATACAGATAATCTATTGATAATAAATCATCTTGTAATATGTTGTTATGTGATCTGTAAATATGAAATCTCTCGAGAAATTCGAGATTAAAATAGTATCTTTCATGATGATTAATCTGTTTTCAATTGAGAAATTCTCTTTGTGTCGAGTTTTCTTTTCCTACGCTCGAGATGAGAAGAAATATCTGAAACGAAATCTAAGTTAATATTCTATTTCCGGGAATTACGCTTTGTTAGAGGTCTTTTTATATTTATCAAAGTCCGAAAAAAAGCAAATGAAAATGAACTCAATGACGTGTATTATTATTCATAGTTATTCTCTTTCTTCTTCTTTTCTAGCACGCAATGCACAACTCGGTCTTGATGCCGTCAAACAACTCGACGAGTTTCAAGAGAAACTACATTTCTATCAATTAGATATAACTAATGTTGAAAATATTCGTCGGTTTGCTGATTACATTAAAATAACCTACGGAGGTCTCGACATTCTTATTAATAATGCAGCTGTTGCATTTAAAGTCTACTGAATATTTTTTTTCTTATTTGAGTTACAAAATTTTTCCTTTCGAATTTAAGAATAATGACATAACACCATTCGGTGATCAAGCAGAAATAACAGCTCAGACGAATTTTTTCGGTACGATTAATATCTGTAATGCGTTATTTCCTCTTTTACGAGATCATGCACGGTTTGTTCATTGATAATAATCTATTCATCAAATGAAAACGTTTTTCTTTCTCGTTGTTGTCTAGCGTTGTCAACGTGTGCAGTCGACTAGGCATGCTCGAATCGATAAAAAGCCCATCGATACGACAGAATTTCATCTCATCACACGCAACAATCGAAACTATTTCAGATATTCTCAATGATTTTATACAGTAATTGTTGATTCTTTCGAGAAAAAACGAAACAGATAAAATCCATTTTAATTCTCTCTTAAAGAAAAGCCAAAGAACTTTCTCATCAAGATTACGGATATCCAAATTCAGCATATGGAATGAGTAAACTCGCACTAATCGCTGTGACAATTATTCAGCAACGTCATTTCGATGTCAAACCTCATCGAGATATCATCGTTAATGCTTGTTGTCCCGGTTATATTAAAACCGATATGAATTCGAATCGAGGTACGGGCACGCCCGAACAAGGCGCCGATACGCCGGTCTATTTAGCGATATTGCCACCAAATGTCAAATCTCCACGAGGCGAATTTGTTGCTGAAAGAAAAATCATTAAATGGAAATGCTAAACATCGTAGATGTCTCTTTCACGATGTGTGTGTGTGAGCACGAAGAGAAACAACAGTGATAAATCTTGAGGGAGATTAGAAATCGCGAATTCTATGCAAATCAAAAGAGATTCTTTATTGAATAAAGATAGAAGGAGAAGAAAAGCAAGACGAACACAATGGATTTGTCAGTAAAGTTCGATATTTTGATCATATCATTAATATTATCTGCTGTGTTTTTATTTTTATTTGCTTTAATTATGTTTCGTTGGTATTTGTCACGAAAAAATAAATATTTAAATAAAAATTATACGGCTCTATTAATTAATTTCAATGAAATGATTGAAATGAAAATTCCATTTATTCAACAAGCCGATAAACAAGAGGAACTCGATCAATATTCTCGAACGGTACAAACGGAAACTTATCATCTTTGTGAAGATTCAAATTCGGATTTTTATCGATCGATTCTATCGAAAAATGAATTACCCTACTATCCCGTTCGAGAAACTGTTTTTCATACAGATAGACAACATCGATCACAGCGAATCATCGATTCAGCACAGGACAATTCGTTGGATACAACTCGTTTGGTCGATGTTTGATAGATTGTCTTCGTGTTTATTGACATAGAATTATTTTTACAGTTTTCTTTTTTGAATAAATAGTGCAAAAGAGAGAGAGAGAGAGACAGAGAGAAGAATGTACACTCAATGGAAGAGAAAACCTGCATAAATTAATTATAAATAAATTTCGTTCTCTCGATTGTGTCCGGAAAAAAGAACGCGTACACATATAAACTAACTTGTTTATATCGAGATGCCAACAATTACTAATGTCGATGTAGCTCTTCAATTAGCTCGTGATAAGCGTTATGAAGAAGCTGTTAAGATGTTTACTTCAATTCTCTTCAAAAATGAAATGTCAATAGATATATATTACTATCGTGGTTGTGCTTATCTTCATCTCGGTCGATATAAACGAGCGATTGACGATTTTAATTTCGTCATTCGTTCGAATAATTCATCATCGAAACATGAACTTATTGCGATTTATAAACGTGCATTTGCCTATTACAAAGCCAATCAATACGCTCGAGCACTTGATGATTATCGATTGTTTGTTAATTTGTGTGAGAATAATCGTGAACAAATCGATCTTATTCATAAAGGATTCTTTCAAATGGGTATTGTCAATAGTGTCATGAATGAATATGATTCGGCAATAAAATCGTTTACGAAAGCTATTGAAACAAGTCAAGACACCGATGAAGATCAACAGAAATTGTATTATCTTCATCGAGGACGTGCTTTCGCTTGTCTCGCCAAATTTGATCAAGCTGAACAAGATTTACAGTTAGTTATTCGTGAAAGTAACGATCGATTTGTTAAAGGTTGCGCATACAATGAATTAGGCGAACATCAGAAAGCATTGAATGAATTCAATACTGTCAATCAATCGAAATTAGTTCAATTCTATCCTGAACATGTTTTCTTTCGGCAAGGTCTCTGTTGTGCAAGTTTAAAACAACACGATCAAGCATTGCTTCATTTTCAAACAGCATTAACGCATTCAAAACGACCGACATCGGCTAATATAACCGATCGAATCTTTTTTCGAAAGGGTATGTCGAATCTTGAAATCGGTCAATCGAATCAAGCGCTGATCGATTTCAATGAATCAACGAAATTCAATGATACACAATCGGATGTGCTCTATGCTCGTGGAATGCTCTATTACAAATTAGGTCGATTCGATGCTGCTGCTTATGATCAACGAAAAGCCATGGAACTCGAACGAAATCCTCCAGTGTTAACACCGGTGCCGAATGCTACGAGCGAATCGGATCAATATATTGATACGCATTTGTATTATGAAAATAAAATCTCTGAAATTGACGAATTATTAAAACGAAATAAGAATACACCGAATGAACCGATTCTCTATCGAGATCGAGCGAGATATATGCTTCGACAAGCGGAATCATCGTCGGATCCGATTGTAAATTGTGATCGAGCTTTGTACGATGTGAAAATTGCTCGACATTTAACCGGAGAATCTCAAACGGAAAATGCTATTGAAACGGCTATTATTAGTCTTTACATGACGCATTATCTCATGAAAAAATACGCAACAAAACCAATGCCTGAACATGATCTCGAACGATATATCGAGTGTTCAGTTGATAGTATTTTAAGTATTAGTAAATTAATTGATCAATGTACAAGCAAAGAACAATTGAATAAATTAAATGAAGTCTTGAAAAATAAATTCGATCAAACAAATAATAGTCAAACATCGCAAGATGATATGCTATTCAAGAATTTTCTTAGTAATCAAATCGAAAAAATCGAAACATTAACAAAAACCATCGATCTATTCGCTGAGTCACTTGCTCAACAGGAATTCTATCGATTGTTAGTCAATCGATTTTGGACGTTATTCGAAGGCATTCGAATGACTAGTTCAGGCATATTTGGACAACAACTCGAAGGTACAACAACGAAAATGGCTTGGGCATTTAAACTTCTCGATAAACTCTTCGAATACATACCGATCGGCTCGCAATTTAGTCAGAAAGTGTTCGGTATTCGCGAAGCTAGCTTGAAAAAATTCGATGAAATTCGAATTCAAAATGCGCTGAATCATTTAGGTCGAGATTACACTCCGACAGCAACGAAAGATCTTTCGAATACAATTGCTATTGAATTGACAATTATCTATGAAAATCAAATTCGTCGATTTTTATCAAGTGAAGAAGAAAAACAAATCATCAATGAAGAAATTCAACAGCAACAACGACCGACTTCTTGGTTATTTACGTTATTTTCCGATAATGAACTTCCGAATATGCATCGAATCGTTGAATTTGCAATGAGTTTAGCCTTGAGCTGTCTCATGGAATTGAAATCGTTCGATATCAATGATCTCGATTGTTTACAAAATCTGTTTATCAATGGTATTTGTCGTCCACCGAAATTAATCCCATTTCAAATTGCGATTCTGCCCGAAAAGATCCGCCCAAGCGATGCAAAATCAGCGAAAGATTATTGGCTCGCGTATGATTTCTTTCGTCGAGCAGCAATCGAATTCGAAAATCGAGAAATACGCGCACAAAAACAAACGGATATCGAGAAATATGGTTGTCGAAAAGCGACCTTAGAAGAAAAACGCTTCTTTAAAACAACACCTGAAATATTCGATAAACTCGGTTTTAAGACATTCAATCAAATAGTTGAATTATGAATTTTATTTTCCAATAAAAGACTTTAGTTTTTAAATTTTAATTCCATTCGGATTCGAAAAACATATCGAATGTTGGCAAAAGTTCGATGAATGGCATGATAGCTTGCAATTCTTTCGAAGGAACTTTATCGATAGCAGGAATTGCTTGAACTTGAGTTTTAGCTTTGGTTGCGAGTTGTTCGTTGAATTTAGTTTGAAGATTATTGAAATTTGTTTCCATCTTTTTCAAATCACGTTGATTATCCTCGAATGTTCGTCGAAGATCGTTGATTTTCTTGTTCAAACGTTGTTCAAGTGTTGTATCAACGCATTGTCGAGTCTTTTGATTAGCAGGCGCGGGTGTGGGCGTAGCTCTGCCGGCTGTCGTCGGAATTTTTCGAATTTCATCTTGTAATTTTCGTTCAGTATCATCGATCATTTGCGTGATTTTCGAGTGTTCGATTTTTCTGTCATTTAAATCTTCGAGTCGTGTTTGAAGATTTTCAATTTGTCCGAAATTACCAATAATCTGCTGTTCTAATTCTTCGATACGACGATCGTTTGTATTTCGAAGATAATTTTCAATTAATGACAAACGTTCTTCGAAAAGATTGAGATCAACGAGACCGGATTCAGTTTCTTGACGATGATCGAGCGTTGTCGATGCATTTTCAGTGAGATATTCCAAAGGTGGAATGGATTCTTGCTCAGCCGTGAATGTGTCTGTCATCGTACGTGTTATTTCGAGTTTATTCGTTTGAGTCACTTGATTCAAACGCATTTCTAACAATTGAACTTTGTTTAAACCTTCATTGGTAGAAACTCGTGCTTCGTCACTGTTGTGTTGAATCATTTGTTCGAGATTTTTGATTTCATTGGCGATTAACTGATTGATTTCGTTCAATGTCAATGGATTTGGAAGATTTTTAAAGTTTGTTAAGAGCTCATCAAGTTGGATTTGCATTTGATCGGTTTTTGTATCGAAATTGTGAATTAAACTTTCGAGAACACGTTCTCGAGAGACGGTTTTTTCTTCATTCTTTTGAATGGCTGTCTCGACATCATCTTGTGTAAGACCTTTTGGCAGATTATTGAATGATGTTTCGAGATTTGTCAGTCGATCGGTGAGTCCTTGAATCGCATTTGAAAATTGAATGAAATGTTCAGCTAGTGGTTCGTTGGTGCGTTGTTTTTTTTCTTGTTCGAGTGTTTCATCGAATTTCTTTTGTTGTTCTTGAATGTGAATTAATTTCGTTTGAATATTAGCAATTGAATGTTCGATCTTTTGAATATCTTGAACACTTCGTGTACTATCGATGTCGCTGTCGGATTTTTTCTCGACATCGATGAGTCTTATTCGAACCGTGTTCAATTCTTCTCGAACACCCTCAAGTTCAGTTAATGGCGTTATGTCAGATGGTGGAACGCTTTTTGATCGTTCGAGTGATCGATTTTTTAATATCGATGGTAATGTGCTAAATATCAAAAGAGACAAATATCGAATATCGATGAAATAACACCAACTCACGCAGTTGATCCATCGAATGAACGTCGAGTTATGTTTAGTGAATCGTCACTAGTCGTATTAGCGTGATCCTAAAATGAGATTTAATTGAAGAGTTTTTTTGTTTTGTTTTAGTGAGTAACAAAGTGCAAACCATTTGAAATTTCCCATCGACTTTACGACGTATAACAATCGGCTGAACACGTCGACGGTATTGATTCTATACAAGAAATCGAACGAGTTTTGATTTCAATCTCAAAATTTTACTTCAATTCGTCGAAATTGATTCAATAAATCCTTTCTCAAACTTTCCATTTGATCTCGTGCATATCCCCAATGTTCTCTTGCCATATCATTCAATCTAAACAATAGTCTTCGTTTTACATCTTTCGATCGAAATCTAAATATGCATACATATCGACAATAGCATCTTCAATTTTTCGTTTGTTTTCACGGCCAATTGCCACATCCTTTTGTAAACTATCGTATTCCGCTTGAGTTAGAATTTCTCCATTTTTATTTAACTATGCAAGAACAAAAAACAACAATATCAATCGAAATTTGTTTATTGCGACAGTTATACTAATCCAGCTCGTCGTAAATGAGTTTGTAAACGAGTATTTGTATAGAAATCTTTTGTATATGGATGATCAAGGCTAATGTACGGTCTTGAAAAACGAAATGGTTTTGTTGATTGTATTTTGTCTACTCGATAAACTTACGTTATTGGTCGTGTTGGTCCGTACATGATTGTGTTTCAAGAAAAAAAACGAAATGCTGCTTATCGATGCCGAGAGAAAACGTCTTTTATCGAAAACAATTTCAATATGATTTGCATAATATAAACAGTAAATGGAAACCTTGGAACTCAATTTATGAAATTAAAAAGAAGTCACACTAATGACAATCGCAATAGTAACCGATCAAAGACAAACTTTCGAATATTTTCATATTATTTTAATAAGACTAATCTAAAAATAATAAACATTGTCTTGCAAATTGTTGTTGTTTTTTCTTCTTTAATTTTGCACGAAGATATCAAATTAAAGTACAAATCAGTTCGAGACCATTTTATGACAAACATACAAATAGAAAAGAATTCTCTTATTGTTTTTTGCTGAGATCGTTTTCTAAAGGCAGTATTATGTATTTATTTGAAAATAGAATAGAAACATTTATGCACAACAGAGTTAATTTAGAAAAGAAAAAGTAAAATATATTATTTAATTGTTTGTCTTAACGTTGCGATGGATCTTTTAATAATTCTAAAAGCAATTTCTTATAATCGCCACTTGTTTCCGAACTAACATCACGTTCCAATTCTCGATTGAATGATTTATTGTATGCTTCTTTGATCTGAACAAGATCGATCTCTGAACGTGTTATAATTATTCGATTCAATGTCGATTCTTTGGTGCCCAAGCCCTAATTCACAGAATTTCGTCGTAAAAGAAAACAAAAAAACTTTCGATTTGCTCGTACTTTCATTGAATGACGTAGTTGTTCAGCGAAGAACACTGGTCGACTACGTACACATCGAATAATCGCAAGTAAACCTTTCTGTAGATCGCCACTAGCTTCACTTTTAACAGACTCCTCTAAAACAACAAAAAAAGAATCGAATCACTCGATTCAAATCGAACTCTACCAATTGATTTGCCAGTTAGTTTCGCATATTCATTGAAAATAGCTCGTAATTGTGGATCACTTCGATCACAAAATAGCGTATTAAACTTCGATTCATCCGTTCCAAATTTCGCTATTCCAGCTTCAACTAAAGCTTGAGCATCACGTTTCGCATCGTCAACATTAACTTCCGTTGTTTCTGGTCGTTGGCCTTGTAAAAGTGAAATAAGTAAACGACGAAAATTACCACTCGTGTCCGACGAAACATCCTTTTCCAATGTTTTTGAATAAACTAAACACACAAATCGAACGATAATCGACTTCGAAAAAAAAGAATAAGTCAATTACTTTTCTGATAACTTTCATTGATTGCTTTCAATCGTTCGTTACTACGGCTTGCAAGAATTTCGATTAAGGTTTCTTCGCTCGTACCAATACCTTTCACAGCTTGTTTCAATTCAAAGCAATCGAGTTCAACCGGACTCATTAGAAGTCGTTCTAATAAATTCGAAAAATTGCCCGATGTATCTGATTTCAGATCCTTTATCAAATCCTATCGAATATCATCATGGAATTCAATCGTTTTCAGATCATTTTTCTGTTCACTTACACGTCCATGTAAACTATTATACGCAGATTTAATTTGTAATCGTTGAGCTGAATCACGATTACCAAGGATACTGATAATTGTTTTCTCGTCAGTACCAAAACCTTTCACTGCCTTACGTAATGCGTTTGCATCACGATTAGCATCGAAATTAGCAGCTGGTTTCATTGTTCCTTGTTGCTAAAATTCGAATATTTAAAACGAAAAAGAAAAAAAAACAAATGTTAACGTACAATAATATCTTCTTTGTAGATTTCTGGTTGTTTGTAACCTGGCAAATCGACATCTTCGTATTTACTATTTCCTGTTGTTTTCGTTCGTTGATTTGGATCTTTTAATAATTCTAAAAGTATTTTACGATAATCACCACTTGTATCACTCTGAAGCGAAAAACTAAAGATATTTTTGTAAATAAAAGATTTCACGAACTTGAACATGTTTTTCCAATGTACGTTTCATGAGAGTTTCGTACTCTTCTTTGATTTGTATCGTATCAACCTCGCAACGTGAGATAATCACACGATTTAATTCATCTTCATCAGTACCCATGCCCTAAATTCAACAAAAAATCATTGTTTTTTTTTGTTGTTGAAAACTCCTTCGAATACCTTCAATGCTTTTTTCAATTGATAGGCAAAATAACGTGGTCGAGAACGCATCACTCGAACTACGAATAAACTCAAATTAAAATTCAATTATTCAATAAATTCGATGAGATTTACCAATAGCTAATAAACCTCGACAGAGATTTCCACTTGTTTCAGATTTAATCGCATCTTCGATGTCTTTTTTGCTGAATTGTCCGTAGGCATCACAGACGGCTTTCAAATGTGCATCACTAATTCAATCGACAGTCGAAATAAACAAATTGAACTCGAAAACAAAATCAGACCTTCGACTTAAGAGAATATCGACAAATTTCGATTCATCAGTTCCCCATTTCTTTTCTCCTGCTTCGTACAAAGTCTTCGCATCATTTTCTGCTTCATCGAGATCAACTTCGTTAGTTGTCGGTCGTTGTCCTTGTAGTAAACCGATTAAAATCTTCTTCAAATAGCCGCTGGTATCACCAGAAATATCCTTTTCCAATGATCGATTAAATACTAAAGAATAAATTCGAATTTTATTAACGAAAAACTATTGAGATTTACGTTGTTCGTAGAGATTGACGATTTCTTGAATACGTTTACGTGAACGACTTGCAAGAATTTCAATGAGAGCTTCTTCATCAGTGCCAAGACCTTTAATTGCTCGACGAAGCTCACGGCAATCGTATTCAACAGGCGAATAGAGAAGATTCTTGAGAACTTTGCAAAAATTGCCTGACGTATCACCTTCGATTTCTTTGGCTAACTCCTGAACAAACAAAGTCAACGGCTTATGATTTCGAAAAATAACGACAAAAACGAAATACTTTGCCAAACATCACTTTGTATTTATCACGAATTTGTAGACGTTGATCACTGCTGCGATTACCGAGGATATGAATAAGCATATCCTCGTCAGTTCCGAGACCTTTCATTGCTTTTTGAAGATTTTGACAGTCTAATCAGTGAGAGGAAATTTGAAAATAATGGTTCATTGAGTTTTTGCTTTCAAGAATAAATTATCTACCTCGTTCGACATTAAAATCTGAGTAAGGTACAAGTGTTCCTTGTTGCTACAGAAAAATCATTAAAAACTTATATGAAGAAAATTCAATTTGAATTACCACTGTTTCTTCGGTGTAGATTCTCGGTGTATGAGCTTCTTCTTGCATCGGTTCAGTCGGACGAACAGGCGGTGGTGTAACAACACGTTCAGCTGGTCTGACAGGTGTCACTTGTCTAACAGGTGTTTCGTCTCGTGTCGGAGGCGTTGGAATACGTTTTGGTGGAGGTTGTCTTCGCGGTACCGGTTTACGAACTGGTGGTGATGGTTCAGCACGAACTGGTGGCGATGGTTCAGCACGAATCGGTTGTTCACCGAGTGGCTTTTTGAAAGTAGTTACGATTTGATAACTACCGTTTTTATCCACAAGACGGAGATCTTCGATCTGTAAAATAGAAAACTAATGAGAGAATTGCTTTGCTTCGATGACAAACTCGTCCGAATTTTTTCCAACCGAATAGTTCGCATAGTTCTTCTTCGTCTTTAACGTAATTGTAAATATGAGAAAAGATATGTTCGAGTGTTTTCTTCCAATCACCATTGCCCAGACTCATAGGCTTTGGTTTTCGATCCCAGAAATCTTCTTCATTCGTTACATCTCGAATTCGAGGTGGCTCAATCGCTGGATTCTTCGCTTGTTGCAATCGCTATCAATCAAAAATATATTCGAATTCATTTGCTCGCAAAGTCCTACCTGAAGCATTTGCTCTGTCATATAACCGTAGTTCGGATTTCGATTTGGATCGGCTACACTCAATAATCCTTCAGTCAAATTTCCACCCGGTGTACCCCAGATATTTATTTGCGTGCCTGCATAATTCACAGGTGATATAGGACCTTCGATACTACCTTGAACGGTATATCCATCGTCCCATGCATTGTTTCCATTTTCAGCTCTCGGTTGACTCGCTGATGTCGATCGACGAAGATCGTTACGAGATTTTTTCTTTTTACTCGGTGGTGGCGGTGGTGTTGGCTCCTGATTGATAATTATTTTCAATAGCAAAAACCAAAGAAATCAAACGTCTTACTCGTTGTTCAAAGGCTTGTTCTCGATCTGAATATTCATCGGAATAATCTTCCGTATACATATCATTGACATCGAAATATTTTGTTGATGCATGACTTTCACGTAGTCCATCACTGAAACATCAACAATGATTATCTCCTAAATGAAACGAAATGAAAAGTTTTACGTAGAAACAGCAACTGCTTTGACAACTCGTCGTCCGGGACCAAGACGAAATGCTCCTTTGTAGAGATACGTTGAAACAAGACCAGTTTTAAACACTTGCCAAGGACTTGGTTTAGTTCCATCAACAGTAAAATAGATTCTCACATTTGGCACATCTAATCATAAAAAACCAAGATGATTTTCTCGAAATTAATGAACGTTTTTTTCTAAATAAACCTGTTCGTAGTTCGACAAATGTTTGCGTATCGATTTTGTTTTTCGACGATGCTAAATTCGACGATAATGCTGTGATTATCGGCGATGGTAGTAAACCTGCTTTCAACATCTTTCGAAGATTTAATTTAAACTAAAGTCGATTATCGACCTTGCGGTAACAATTCCTGTGTATATGTTAGGAGAAGAAAAGAGAAAAACTGCTGCTTAGCAACATACAAATAGATGACGCTCATTGAACGAGAATAGTATAGAGTCATACGAAGAGGAACACAGAGGACAGTCGCCATAGGAATACATTTCTGATGGTTCAAATTTTCTCTTTTTTTTGTCTTGTATAGTTCAGATTTATTGACATCATGATGTCGAAAACAAATGTTCGTCGTCCACAAAAGAAAACGACATTAAAAAAACGACAAGATTGGGATGTAGGATGACGATTTGAGTTGTTTGACGACAAATCTTTTTGTTTTTTGTTTGTTTATTTGTAGTCATCGGTTGGCGATCTCTCACAATATCGTCTTAGTGATGACGAAGCCGTAGGAGAAAAAACGCATTTTGTGAATTCTTAAACGAATAATTGATTTTTTAGTCGCGTCGAAAACAATCGTATCAATCAAAAAATTTACAGGCGCTTCAAGATGAAAAACAACGAAAACTTCTTGCAAAAGGTTGTGATTACAAACAATTTGCTTTCGAAATCAACTCGTTTTTTTTTCTTCTTTTTAGCTGTTCATGATGCTCGAAAGAGCAATAGCAATCAGTTGGGCATTCTTCGCGAGATTTTATTCAATGAACGCGATGTAAAACCGATTGATTAGAAGAAAGACAAACGAAAATCTTTGTTCAATTTAGATCGACGAATTAATGCAACGATCAAATCATGTTTTGCAAACCAATCGTTCGGATAAGGATAAATTCGTTCCGAAAAGTAGCATTGTAAGTCAATGATGATAAAACTAAATTTCGAATTTTCTTCTTTTTTTTTTGAAGTTACGAAGTGGTAGAAACCATTTTACTAGTTTAAATGATAATCGATCGAGAAAACGATCGACTTCGTCTGTGAGAAATTTAAATTCACCAGGTGGTGCTGATTGGAATCAATCGGAAGAAGGTTTCTCTCTCTCTTTGTTGAATTTTTCATTTTGTTTTTATTGAATTTATTCAGATAATCTTTCGGTTAGTTCAGGTGAAGGTGAAGATGACGAACTCGAAGCTGAACCAGTTCGATTAAATCGATTAAATAAGAAGTCCGATCGTGACAATGAATCATCGTCGAACATTCATTTTCTCAATGATCAACATAATTCATCGGCTCCTAAACGACAACTATCAGCTGGTGTTCGTTCGAATACCAATGTTTCATTCATGTCGGATGTTTCGAAACCAACAACACGAATCATTCCAACTGAATCAACTGCCAATTCATCAGCGAATCAACTTAAAACAGTAAAGTCTTCTTTGCTTTTCAAATGATTTCATTTCATTTCGTTTTCTTTTCAAGTTACTCGAACGTTTGTCATCGGAATTACATGAACTCGAAAGTATCACTGGTTATAAATCGAATAAAAACGATTCTCTACTAAATTCTCAATCGAATACATGCAGCACAGCTTTGATCAATGCACTACTTTCATTAACAGGCCATGTCAAACAGGTAAAACATAAATTATCGAAAAATAAAAAAACTCTCGTTCTCTTTTTTTCTTTAGTGTGCAGTTAATCCCAAAGGTCAATCGAATCAGGAAATGAACACGCTCAAAGATCAACTTTCAGTTGTTGTCAAAGCTCAATTAGATTTTCAACAGAAAATCGAAAATCAAATGTCAATGTTACAAACAATGATGCAAACTGTTTGTCAATTAGTTAATAATGAAATTATAACGAATAAGAAATGTTCGGGCTACTGTTCGAATCAACCATCGGCAATGAATTCAGCACGAAGTCGTCGTGATACAAACGAATACATGCAAGTCGAATCGAGACCAAGTTCGGTTACAAATATTCAAAAACCAAGAACCAATTCAACGGACGAATTGATCTCATTTGCTCAACGTATGAGTAATGGTAAATCGTTTCTTCTTTTAAAAGAAAAATAAAATCCATTGTTTTTTTTTCTTCAGCAACACCAACTGAAAACAACAATCCATATCGTTTTTCGACATATAACGAAGTCAATGATCTGAATAAGAAAGTTTCTCGACCTACGTCTGCCATTTCAACTAATGACGCATCGAAATCGATTCAAGCACGAAATTTTTTGGAATCCGAACCACGTTCTTCAATGATCAGTCCAATTGATATGCCGACATCATATGATATTTTCGAATCAGGTCTACCAAAGAATACATCAGCAACAAGTATGCTGAGAAGTATGACAACAGTTGCAACTTCAGCAGCTGCACCAACATCTTCGAATGTAAATCAAATAAAATTTGAGTCTAATTTGAGTCGATTTATTATTGTTTAGAATGAAACAATTTTGGAAAAGATTCTACAAGAACGTCTTCTTCTTGTTCAACAAATTGCTGAATTAAACAAACAACACGAAATGACACAAGAAGAATTGGCCAATCTCGAAGCCAATACTCTACAATCACGTCCCAAATAAATATTCAATTTGTATCATATTCACGACAATTAACTGTAGTGTTCATTCATTCATTCTTCTTCTCTTTTTTGTCTGTCTGTTTGAATTAATAATAGAAAGTAAAACAAACATACGTTCACATTTTTCTTCTTCTTCTTCTTCTTCTTCTTCTTCTGTTAGTCATTTCCAATAAGTTACCTTTTTATCAAATGGACTATCTTAATATAATCATATATTAGTAGAGATTAATTCAATTATATGTTCTAGAAAAAAAAAGAAACATACATACAATCCATTGCATGTTGTCTATAGAATAATCAGCAGTTTCTTCTGTTTTTTCTATTTGTCAAATTTGTTAAATAAGAGAAAAATGATTTAATCAATGCGTGAGAGCATTTTAATGAATGGATTTGTTTTTTCAATGAGACATTGAAAATATAATTAGTTAAAGTATTCATCGATTGGAAAGTTTTATCGAGAGATTTCGAGTCCAGTGAGATTCATTAAGAACCTTACTCAAGAGGAAAAAAAGCGAGGACTCGATATTTTTAGTTTACAAACAATGCTGGCAAAAGTAATCTTTTATTTGATTAACATAATCCAAATTGTAGTTCAAATCTAAGATGATTTTCTCGTTGATATTGAAATAAACTAATTAAATATCAATGTTTGAATCTCAAGCCGATTTGAGAAGTATTAATAGAACGAGTCTTTCTTGTCTTGTCGTTTTCTTTTATTTCAATTTCATGAATTGAAGTAACATATATCTTAATTCATTTCCGAATATTTTCTTACCAATCGTTTGTTACCTTTCTTTTTTTCTTCTTCTGTCGAACAAAATCAAATTCAGGATTGATCTGATTTAATTATTTTCTATTTGTAAAAGCATTGCATGCTATTCAAACATCATCCGTACTAATTAGAAAAGAGAGAAGCAAAATACATCGACTTAGATTGTAAATCCTCCAATATGCTAAGTAAAGACGTCGAACCGAATAAAAGTCTTTTTCTCTTTTTGTTCCTCTTCAAAGCATATTAGTAGAAAATTAACGTTAGGACAACGAGGGACTGAGAGAAAGAGAATGCAAAGGAAACAATGTTTCGGCCAATGAGCATCGTGTTTTTAAGCAAAAATTTGCCAATGAAATTTCGTCTTTCTTTTTCTCTCTTGTGTCTCGCTTTGATTGCTTGCAATTTAGTATGGAAATTTCTTGTCACAAGCATTTCTATTGAGACATAGAAGAGAGAGAGAGAGAGAAAAAAATAGAGAAACTAGAGCAACACATTTTTTGATGACTGTCTATTATCACTTGATTGAAATCTAAAACGTAAATATGACGACAACGATCAAGAGCAGTTTTTTGATTGATGATTTACTATCGGCATTTAAACGGCCACCAACAACAAATTCAATTGCATCGACATCATTACCAACTCCGATATCGACAGTCAATTCAGTTCATTCAACGAAAGAATCAGCTGTTTCACTTCCAGCTAATGATATGCCACCGATATCATTAAATTTTTTCCAACCACCCAATCAATTCAATCAATACGCAGCTATCAAACCTGAATTGCATCCATTTTTTTTCCACGGTATGTCGAATATTCGATCGTCCGGTCTCTCTTCACGAGAGACAAGTCAAATCACCGGGTGGTCGTCAACTTTTCATTTGCATGTCCACTAAGACGACAATCATAGTCATCGTCAACTGATGAGGTGACTAATGAGAAGAGTTTCTTTCCTTTTCTTATTCTTATTCTTAATCAGCTCAACATCTTCTTTTCTTATTCATTCGAGCTTTGTCTGACTAGTGATCTATTCATAAGGTAATTATTTAATCAGAACGAAAGATGAAGAGAGAAAAAGAAATCTATACACACCTGTTGAGTAAAAGAAAGGCGTGATTGAAAACTCACAAGGTCAGACAGGGCGTGTCGCATTGTCTCACACGTCGATTACATCGATCGACCATCTGTAATGTCTGCACAATGATTTGATTTTATTTGTCTTTCAGGTTTGAGTTTTCATGCTTATCTTAACAGTGAACATTCGCTTAAACATTGCCGACGTCGAAAAGCTCGAACGGTCTTTAGCGATCATCAATTGAACGGATTAGAAAAACGTTTCGATGGACAAAAATATCTCAGCACACCCGAACGGGTCGAATTAGCAAATGCACTTAATTTATCCGAAGCACAGGTCAAAACATGGTAAAATCATTAAACGATCTCTTCAACATTTTCTCTTTTTTGTCTTTGCTTTATTAAGGTTTCAAAATCGTCGTATGAAACATAAAAAACAAGTTCGTCGACAATTGCAAAATACTTCGGGTAGTCCTCTATCCGAAGGCGTCGATGAAGATGAATGTTGTGAGGACAATGATATCGATGTTGTCAGTGATGATGAATGTTACAGCAATAATTCTTCGTCTAAATAAAACACTCTTCTCTCATGATCAGACATGGGCGTCACGTACTACTTTCTCTCTCTCTCTCTCTCTCGTTTCTGTATTCAAACCAATCAGCAGGAGGTACAACGAATAGAAACAATTAGAAAGAATGATGATGATGATGATTGAATTAAAACAAGACAAGGGCAATAGAAACATATGTCACTAAAGCAAGACAATACGCTGATAATTTGAAACATTTATTTTATTGATTAACAAAGAAAAGAATAATTTAACCGAAGATTTTCGAAAGTGATTTGAGTTCATCGAAAGTAAATGAATCGAGACTGGTTTTTCCTTGAAGGAGACTGAGCACTTTCGGAACCAATTGAAGATTCTTTGATGAGGAAGCATCTTGATTTTGCAATAATTTCATTAAACGAGTTAATTTACTCGAGGATGAGGGTGATACATCATCACCTTTTTGCTTGTCTTTAGTAAAACGATTTACAATTTGAAAAAGTTTATTAAATTTATCATTATCATTCGATGGCGATTGATCAGATTTCTTGTTTGCTGATAAAAATTGATCTAATAATCGACTAAGATTTTCAGTTTTTTGCGATTTAATCGTACTATCATTATCGGTAATATCTCGTTGGTTATCAGCTGTTTTCGATCCACGAAATAAAAATCGTCGATGAAATTCTCCGTGAATCGATTGAATTCCTATGTAACATATCATTAAACTAAAAAGATATTCTCCCCGCATGTCTTTCTTTTGATTTTCTCGATTCGTCTATAGTTTATTTACATATACGCGTATATATATAGACCGTCGTCGACGGATTCAAATCAGTCGGATTTATTTTAAAAAGCAAAAATAAAATAAAATAAAATAAATCATTTCACACACCGTATTCACAAATAAATATCTAAAGAATGAAATATTGCTCTTTGTTTTATCATTAATTGCTTATTCCGTTTGTATAATACTGAAATTTATCGTAGACTTTTGTTGTCCAAGAATATAAACTTGTTTCAACCATCTGATCGACGTGATCCTTGAGTTGATTATCGGTCATGCTCAAATGAAATCGTTCTTTTAAACTTTCGATGACGTTGCCTTTCGAAAAACAGTTCAATTGCGAGCCTAATTGCATAATTTCAACGATTGAAATCAGCTGATCCATGTATTTCCTTGCTGCGAGTAAACATTTCAAGAGTAGAACTTTGTAATATTGAAACATATCGCTCTCTAATCCGCCCATGAGCTCGACGAATTCCTGCGTGATTTTGAATGGGGAATTTTCGAAGCCGAGATTTTTCGGTGTCGACGAGAGCATGTAACCGAAATCGATGTGAATCAAATGACCTTCGTCATCGAACAGGATATTACCGTTATGTCTAAAAGGAAGGTTTTTGATAGTGTGAGCAGATCGTGTTTACGAGACGAACCGGTCTTTGAGTTGAAGTAAATAGGAGATGATCGAGTAGGCAGCGAAACTTTGAACAAAATTTCGAATTGCATTGAGGTAGCGTTCGCTGTTTTCGACGCCGAATTCATGAATGAAATAGTTTGTCAGAGACAATTTCGAATGTTTTTTTATCTGATGAAATGAAACGGCATTTAAAATCGGTTCGATTAGACCTAGATGAAACGATGGACTAGCTGAAGAATCAAGTGAATTCAATTCGTTTACCACTGTTGTTCGATAGAACGAGAATTTTAATCGGTCGTACGAAGATGGACACATGTTCATGTTGCCAAATGTCTTTTAATTTCGTCATGAATTGATAGGCAAGTAATTCATGACGAAGATCATCTCCGCATTTAACAATCGTTGCAATAAGTTTCCAATTATCCAAATGACCGTACGGTGATGATTGGCGAATACGTTGTTCTTTTCGAGTCCATGGTTCTTTTAATGTAGCAGCTGATGGATCTTCAGGATCATGCTTTGAGAAAACAAAAGATAAGTTTATCGTTTTTCGTTTCGAGCGTGTTTACTTCGAAGAGCGTAGGACCACCACCGATTCCTTTAGCATCACTCAATCGTTTTCTTATGTCAGCTGGCATGATTTCTTGTTGACTTGTCGAACTTTCGACGGATTGTGTGTCTGAAGAGTTCGAATTGATCACGAAGAGTTGAGATCGATTCTTAGGAAAATAAGTACGTTTAGTGGATACATCGTCAACAGATGATTCTTCATCGATCGACCAGATATCAGCATCTTCATTACTCAGAGAAAATCGTGCTGAATCACTGAAATCGACGTTTAAACTTTGAGTTTCGATATTTATCATCGGTCTAGTGGAAAGATTTAAATGAAATAGATTATCTTCGGATCTTGTCGAATGTAGTTTCGAATCTGTATGTCTGTCAGGAACTGGAGAAGTAAACAGATTATCACATAAAGCAATTTCGATGTAGATTATGTAGGGTGCCTAGTCGATTGACAAAACAAAATGAGATGATTTTTTTTTTCTGTTGTTGAACATACACGGTCTCGAGAATTGAGAACAGCTGATTCATTGTATGCAATTCGAATAACATGATGTGGATGAGACTCGAATGGAATCCAAACTCGTGCCGGTAGATTCATGTTCATTCGTTTGATTTCTGTGATTAAATTTTGAGCTAAAACATATTCGTTCAATTTAAAACGACAATTTCGTTTTGTAATCAAATTCGAACTTTTCTTTTCTTTTGTTGGTACATGCGGTAGTTTCTTTCCTATGTTAATCAGTGCGGATAGAAATTCTCGTTCAGCTGCTAATTTCGGTGCCTTTTCAAAATTTGAAAATTAAAATTCCTAATCAATTTTAAAAACAATATTCACTTACATTGCACGTACATTTTTCTTGGGAAATATTGTCAAAACAAGTACAATTATTATCAAAAGCATGACCGGAATTGAGATCACCTAGTGTCAAACGTGTTTGTCTATTTACTCCTGAGTCGGATTGTGTTGTCGTCGAATATTTTTCATACAAAATATCGAAGAAAAGTTTCGTGGCACCATTCGGATTTCTCGAGATCTTCATGTGATTAACAAGATAAGCATCGAGTAGCCATGCACATTCAAGAGAAAACTGTACACTCTCCGCACATCTAAACCAAAACAATTGGTTCGATTAGCAGCAAAAACATGATCGTTACCGAGTGACGATGTATTCACGAATGACATTCGCTATGGCTGGAACATGAATGTACATGTTTAGCAATTGTGGGAGATAAAAATCAACTTCATCATGTTCGTATTCGAATAATTTTCTTCCGAGATATTCTTGTAGAAGATTTTCTTTCGCAGAATATAAATAATTAATCACTATGGATATTGTACAAAGATTGGAGTTAAATAAACGTAATAGACCGGGATGTTTGTCAGCTAGATGTTCGATATGAGATGTGAGATGATGATCATGGTTATCTTGGGCATTTAGATGTGCGGAACATATCTCAGATTTGTTTTTAGTCTTTCGAAAGAACATTATTTGGAAAATATTAACTGATAGGATGTCTTTAAATTCTTTGACATCTAGAATAAGACAGAAAGAGAAAGAGATTTTATGTTTCTCGATTTTTTTTATTTAGGTTTAAAAGAAGAAGAAGAAAAAGAAGAGAAGAGCAAATGAAAAATAGGCAACAAAGTTCATATATGTGTGTTTTTCAGCATTTAAAAATCATCTTCATCATCAGCCATTTCTTTAGCATATTCCAATTCTTCTTGTTCACGTTCTCGTCGTTCCTGAAACAAAACCAAAATCCCATCTCAATCAATTAAACAGTCAATCGATCGACTTACTTGTGCTGTTTCTAAATCTTCGCTATATTTCTTCGGTGGATATCGCATAGCTTTAACAGCTTCATTATGAACTTTGAGACAGAATTCAATACGTTGATGAAAGGCATTCATGGGCTCACGTGTTGTATAAACATCGGTTATTTCTCGTGATTGAACATAACCTTGTTCGTGATTAATCGTAGCTTCGATGACACCATCACGGATAGCCTAAACAAGAACAAAAACAGTAAATTCTAGATCGATAATTTGCTGATGACAAACTTTAGCAACAATGTATTCGGCATCTTCGGGCGAATCGAGTTGAAGTTTTTGTGCGACGTCCGAAAATGAGATTTTCGCGTACGATAAACTGATCATTTTGATACCAGTTTTGATAACATTATGACGTAAACGAATGATCAATGACCAGGTTTTTTCCTGTTGAAATCGTTCAGAAAATGTTTCGAGAACTTCCTTGAATCGACTTAGATTTCCTGCTCGAACCGCTGAAATCAAATGAAAAGATTGTCGTTTATTTTTTTTTCTAAACGAAAAAAATCTACCCAATGTTAATTGATAGTATGGATCTAATGAACGTTTGAGCTGAGGATTGTTGAATGTTGCCTTATCAGGAATATCACCGAGTAATAATTCGACTGTGATCAGAAATTTGTATGCCTAGACAACAACAGAAAATCGGTTCGATTCATTTTTCGAAATCGAAATTTACATTCTGTCGAAAACCAATCGCTGTTTGTTGAGGTGCTTTTCGTATGGCTGTTAGTAGATTTTGATGGGCTTTCGTGTACTCCAGCTGCATGGCACGAATACGTCCGATATAGTAGAGATATCTTGCCCATTCGTTGTTCGATGCATGATCGGGAAAGACCGATTTGAGAACAAGTTTTTGTGCTTGACTGTATAGATTATAGTGAAGATAATTTCTCAACAAAAGATTTATCAAAACAGCCGTGCCTTCGAAATCATTTCGTAAGGTTGCAGTTCGTAATCGACTGTGTAAAAATCTAGATTTGACAAAATACAATCGAATCGAATTCGACGTTTGTTTGAATAGTCTTACGGTCGGATTGCGTCCAGCATGTTATTCAATTCGAAGATTCGAGCATAGTAGAAATAACATTTCGCTGATAGTAAATCGAGTGTACGACGATTGAGTACACTGGTTTTATCAACCAAACGTTTAGCACAATCGAGAGCCTATGCAAATCGAAAAGAAAATGCAAACTGAAATTTATTTTTTCTACTGATTTCAATGAATTTCGATCGATTAAATAGAGAAGAATGAGTAAATGAATGTATAAATCAACTTCAGGCAATGATACAGCACGTGCTCGTGATGTTTGAGGTCGTGATGTCGATTGTTTTTCCGATGGAACAGGCAACGGTGAATGACTTCCTTTTTCCATGTCGACATCCATTGGCTAATCGAAAAAGCAAATCTTTCAGTTTTCTTTTTCTCGATACGAACAAACCTGTCCAACAGATTGAGCAAGTCCGAGAAGAATTTCACGTTCGTTTGAACTTGAACCATAGTAAAATAAAATCAACCGACGAATCACTTCTTCATTCAAACGTTTGCGTGTCGAGGCGAGTGCACGTAGAACACGAAGAATATACCGAGGTTCTTTGGAATTAACGGCTTTTTCGATTGTTCGAACTTGTTCTTTGATATCTGTAAAAAAAACAAGTCGAATTTTTCAAAAAAAAAAGAAACAAAAGCTTGAGCTGACCATCGAGCGTTAGCGTATTGGCATCTTTTTTTTCATCTTTCGATGTTGTTACGGTTGTTGTTGCTGTTGTTGTCGAATTCGAACCATTTGATGGATCGACTTCTTTCATTTCAATATCATTTAATTCAACCATGATTGAAACGTTCTTCTGAAGAATATTTCGTCTATAGAACTGACTGCGTTTTGTGAACGATAACGATGAGTCAACAAGTAAATATTTTAGTCAACTAATTGGCTGAAATTTTCAAAAGTAGGTATAGAAATAGAAAACCAAACCAAACATATCGAAAGATGTCGTTAGAAAAAAACCGTCGAGTAAAAGATTTTTCAAGAATTAATAAAGATTTTGAAATTGATTTTTTTCGAAGATTTTTACTCGAGAAACTTTTTTTTAACATTCGAAGTTAATTGCGAACTGTAGAGGACATTCGAGCAGCTGTTCGTTCGTTTGTATAGTCTTGTTCTTCATTCATTCATTTATATAGCTTTAAAATCATCGATTGAATACGAACAGCAATGATGAGTTAATTTGCGTTTGATCCTTTCGAACTCTGGACACATGCCTGCGTCCATCATAGAGTCGATTGTGGCCTGAAAACGATCTCTTACTGAGCTGTTTTTTTTCTTAATATTATTATTATTTACTCAAGGATTTGAGAGTATATGAAAAATAAAAACGAAAAGAAAAGAAAAACTTATGGTAAAATCCAGAATATGTCACTGTCTATTAATTTCGTTTCTATATCGAATAGTGACATCTGATAATAATAATTCACGAAAAAGTTTTACATCGCACCATCTATCTATTTTCTTCTTAATGGAGAACGAAAAAAGCAAATCTAATCTCATTCTTATCGACTTCTGATAAAGAAAAACAGGCGAAAATTCCCCGAATATTTAACGCACTATTGAGTCGATTTTCGCTAAATGGCTGACGATATTTTAGACTATAATATTCAGAAATTCGATCAGGTTAGTTGATTGATTCGGTTGTAAATCGATATTTAACATCAATATTTAGCTGCTCGGTTTAATTCAACAAGTTCTATCGAATGATAAAGATGTTAAAGTTATTCAGCGAAATCTTCGTCGACATTTTAATACAGCATCATCATCCTATTTGAGTTCACGAGATTTTCAAACACTCATCGATCCTATTTGTCAATCATTCAGTGAACAAAAACCGTCAACAAAATATTTCAAATTATTATGTCAATTCGATGAACAACTGAAAAAACACAAAATCAAACAATTGAAGTAGAAAACAAACATTTGAGTTTGACTTATTTCGATCATGATTTATTGTTTAATAATAGAATGAATACATCATCCGATGACGTTTATTATTCGGAAACAAGTGGTGATAAAAAACCTGTTATAAAATTAAATCTACTCACATCAATGTCTGAACCGAGTGATAAATCAGAATGTCGATTAGCAAATCTAACGAGAATAATTGATGAAATGACTCATTCGGGTTTGTATCAAGTCGAATCGAAATTAACAGATTTACGTAGTCAAACAATTAATTTAATCGATGCTGAAATCGATCATCCAGAAATCAATCGAGCATTACAAAATATGGTTAATAAAACGAAATCTCTTCCATCATTCGATGATGTTCTTGAAACAATCGAGAAAACAAATGAAAACTATGAACTTCAATTGAGGTAGAATTCGATTTTCTATTTGACTGAAATGCAAAACATCATTTGATCTCAGTGTTGAAGCTCAAAAATTGGCTGCTGAACGCGCAATGAAAGTCATTGAAATGAAAGTAAAAGATCGTCGAATGTCATTGGCAAATGAAAATATTCAGAATATGTTAAATAAGAATAGTCATGAATATGAATTCGATGCTGTCGATTATCTTCCACCGTTCTGTAAGTTGAACAGAATCGAAATCGATTTCGATTTATTATTTTAATTTTAGAACGATATTCCAACATCATCGAAACTGTTTTTCTTCGTTGTACATAAACGCTTTCGCTGTTTTGTTTTATTCGATTAGTCCAATAAATACTCAGATCTTTTCTGTGTTTTTTTTTATTATTTTCTGTACTTATGTCGTTTTTGTTTATTCTTATAGAAAAAAAAGAAGCAATAACATGGAATACGATCTAGTCTTTCTCAATGGTCGTGTCATCGATCCTGAAAGTAATTTCGATGGCATACGTTCTGTTGGTATTACCAATGGAACGATTGTTTGCATCAGTGAAACGAATTTAAAAGGCAAACTTGAAATTGACATATCGAATCTAGTACTTTGCCCGGGCTTTATCGATGTTCATTCCCATGAACATTCGAATGAATATTATGCGTTGAAATGTCAGGACGGTGTAACATCAGTGTTTGAATTAGAAGTCGGGACGAATGATGTTGATCAATGGTACGCTCAACGAGAGAATCGTTGTTTTGTCAATCATGGCGTTGCTATTGGACATATTCAAGTTCGAATGAAAGTGTTCAATCATCCACCTGGATTTCTACCGCAAAGTGATTCATCGGCGGCGTTGCAACCCGATGGAATCGAACAAATTAAAAATGAAATTGAGTACGGCCTTAAACGAGGTGCCATGGCCGTTGGCTTCGGAATTCATTACACACCAGCAGCAACACGCTGGGAAATTGTCGAATGTTTTCGTCTAGCAAAAAAGTACGATGTCTGCTGCCATGTTCACATGCGGCATTTCGGTGCACAAGAGAAAAACGGAAGTCTAGCTGCTTTGCAAGAAGTTCTCGCGTTAGGAGCTTGCACTCGTGCAGCGATTAATGTTTGTCATGTGCATAGTACATGTTTAGCAGTGACAAATAAGGCACTTGAACTTATTCATGATGCACATCGAAATGGAATGGATATAACGACTGAATTTTGTAAGGATTCGAGGATAGATGAGCGAGAGAGAGAATGATTTGTTTTGTTGTTGTCTAGATCCGTATTTAGCTGGATGTAGTTCGATTGATTCTGCTCTATTCAATGATGATTTATGGCAAGAACAATTAGGCATTTGCTATCATGATTTAACTTATGTCAATACGGGCGAACAATTAGATCAAACAAGTTTTCTTAAATATCGTCAACAAGGTGGATTAATTCTAATAAATTCAATTCCTGAACAAGCCATTCTCGATTGTCTTCAAAGTCCATTGACACTCATGGGCAGTGACGCATTACGTGGTCATCCACGTGCTGCTGGCTCATGTTCACGTGTACTGAGTCATTATGTTCGTGAACGACAAGCAATAACACTTATGGAAGCAATCAAGAAAATGTCACTTTTGCCTGCACAACGTTTGCAAAGTGCATCCGAACAAATGAAAATTCGTGGACGTATTCGTCCAGGTGCAATAGCTGATATATGCATATTCGATCCATTAACAGTCAAAGATTGTGCAACATATGAACAGCCGAAAATTCCCTCGCAAGGTATCGTTCATGTTCTTGTCAATGGCATATTTGTTGTTCAAAATGGACAGTTAATTTCCGTCAATGACAACGACAAATTACCAGGACAACCTATCCGTGGTATTATTCGAGATTTATTTTGATTAATATAAAGACAATAAATGTGTGTGCGTTTATTATTTAATTGATATAACATTCGGATGAATCGATTGTTTCCTTTTCCAGTAAATATTCGAACATGATCGATAGACAATTTTAAAATGTTCTCGAATCGTACTACTTATAACGAGAAACAGATAGAAATGCATGGCATGTGGTAATATCGAGAGAATTCCAAAGATATCATAGAGAATATATAATGTTTGAAAATCATTCGATAGAATCGATGAAAAATTCAAGAGAAGATTTAGCAAACTGTACGGACTAACGATGAATAACCAAACAATGGTTGTTATGACGAGCATTTTAGCTAGTTGTTTTTCTCGTCGTTTATTGATTTCATGTTTAGTTATACTAACTCGAGCTCGAGTTTGTTGAATAAAATAGAGAATTAATATATCACCAATGATCATCAATATGCAAGGAATAATTGCATAAATACATAGATCAATTAATGAATAGATTCGCGTTATTTGTACATTTATAATAAGACAACTTGGCTCGTCATAACCAGGAAAAAAGATTAATTGAGAACCGAAAAGAACCGCATTGATCGGTGTCATAATGAGAAAAAATATGAATAAACATATGTATTGAAAACGTTTTCGACGTATCAATAGACGAACATCGAAGCAGCCATGTGCAATCTTATAGGTCGTATACAATCGATCGATAGTTGCGAGAACAAGCATGCCTATCGACGATTGCGCCGAATTGTAGTATCCGACAATGAAGAATTTACAAAGAAATGTCGAAAACTTTCGATATTGTCCCGAACCTAATAGCTCCGAGAGACGATTTGTAATCCAAATGATCAATGTAATTTCGTCGAAGATCGACATGAGAAAAAAATACAATGAACAAGAATATTTTCTCATCGATCCATGACGAAATACGACGAGACCAAATAGATTTCCAATTGTTCCCATAATTAATAAAAAGAATAGATAGGGAACCATCCAAGATTCGTTGGTCGAAAGAAGTAGAAACTCTTCGTCTTCCTCCCATGTCTCGTTCATTTTCTCGAATGAATGAATTTACGATCGATCTCGATATCGATTGATTTATTTCTCATCTCATAGGTCGAACGCAATCGACCAATAGAAAGTCTCGTTAAAACCTCTTTTGTATACGAATAAATGTCATGTAATATTACATTGATCAGTTCGTTTATCTATACGTGTTCGTTCTAATTCTAATAAACAACAAACTTTTATTTTCCGAGAAAAAAAAATAAAAATAAATAAAAAACAAAAAAATTTTTTTTTTTCTAGACACGAGCAAAATTAACAACTAAAAACTCATTTCATAATTAATAAACTAATTAATTAAATTGATTTCAAGACAAAAAAAACCTATTTTGTTTTCAATCATGCCCGTGGCTATCGATGTCGGCCAACGCGTACTTGTTTACAATCCTTCACATGGATGGACATTAGCCTACTTCGTCCGAGCACAACAAACAAATGATAACAAACTTCAAATTCTCGTAACGAGAGAAAACTATTTCGCATCTCACAATTTATATACGTATATATCTATATTCTTTTAGACTTGCCGTTTAGCTAATTGCCATCATAAACCGACATCTCAAGATCATTATCGTTATCCGCCTGAACGTGTCGCATTAAACGACACGATTAACGATCAAATCAATGTTGGTACGCGTGTTCTTTGTATGCCAAGTGGCGAAGCTGATACATCGAGATATATCGACAAGCCTCTACGAGGTATTATCGCTGAACAGCCATCGACCAGCAACGATCATCGATATTTAATCTTTGCTGATAATGATTCGCCATTTTATCTACGTTCAATAGCCATACATCTACTTCTCGAATCACTATCGAATTATCTGTCCAAAGTCGATCTTGGGACGCGACAATACATTGAAAACTATGTTCTCACCTATCCCAATCGTCGGTTAGTTGATGTTTCAGCCAAAGATCATATGAATATTGAATTGAATGGTCAATGGATCGATGGAATTATTTCGAAAGTTGATGGCAGTTTAATTCGTGTCTATTTACCGATTTTAAATAAACATGAATGGCTCTATCGCGGTTCTTTACGTCTTCAACCATTGTTCAATTCATTATCATCCTACGAACCATCATGTAAACGTTTTGCATCAGATAAACAATTGAAATTAACTGATAAGAAATGTCATTTTCTTTTAATTCCATTGAATTACGGTTGGAAACGACAGATTCGTAATGATCTCGGTACAATTGTATATATTTCACCTTGTGGACAAATGTTTACCGATGGTGATCGTTTATTTACTTATCTCTATCAGAATAATTCGTGTTTAACTATTGGACAATTTACATTCGATATGAATTGTCGTGTGACACAAAAGTATCTCTCGCCAAATAATGCATTCGTCAATTTCGATGATTATTCATCGAGCAAAGAAAAAGTTCCGTTAATGCTTGTCAATGAAATTGACTCGACATTACCGAAACCATTCGAATATACAATCGAACGACTGGCTTATACGTCGGATATTCAGATAAATAAAGAACATATTCAAGGTTGTTCGTGTATAGATGGTTGTTTTGACACGACGAAATGTGCGTGTTGGCAAAAGACCTACGATGGAATTATTCATTCGCATTATTACGAAGATTTAATTAGTTCATTGAAAGATCTATTCGAGCAAACGCTCGACGAACAAATCGACGATCGAGATGAATTGAATCTTCAATTGAAAGAATTTCTCTATGAAAGCCTATCGAAACGAAATTTCGGTTATAAACATGGTCGATTATTAGAAAAAATCCATTCGGGCATCTACGAATGCAATTCGAAATGTCAATGTGATATTCGTTGCACGAATCGATGTGTACAATTCGGTTTGAATACATTATTGCAAATATTCAATACGTCGGACAAAGGTTGGGGCGTACGAACATTGTACGATCTACCGGCAGGCACATTCTTGAGTTTTTATGCGGGAGAAATTTTAAATGATGAAGATGCGAATAAACGTGGCTTAGAAAAGACAATGGGTGATGTTTATTTTACGGCATTAGATTTTGTTACTTCTTTACAAAAGAAATCGAATCATGAAACAGGCATCTATGTTATGGACGCGCATTTCAAAGGCAATGTCTCACGATTTTATAATCATTCGTGTTCACCGAATGTGTTCGTTCAAAATGTTTTTATTGACACGTGGGACGTTCGATTTCCTTGGGTCGCATTTTTTACATCAACACATGTCAAAGCAGGCACTGAACTCGTCTGGGATTATTCCTATGAAGTTGATACCGTGGAAAATCGAGTGTTACATTGTCGTTGTGGTTCGGATGAATGTCGACATCGATTACTTTGAAAAAGGAATTTGTTTTGTTTTGTTTTGTTTGTTTGTTCTTCTTCTTCTTTTTTTTTGTTTTTTAGTTTTTTTTCTTCGTTTTCTTTGTGTGAGAGATATTGTATAGAGAATGGATTAAAAAAAAAGCAAACTAGATTGAATCAATTTTGATTTCTCTGATCGAAATTAAAGAAAAACATTTGATCATTTTAAAGTCATAACAACAAACGACAACCGAAAGATTTTTTCTTTTTTATTAAGAAAATAAATACACTTGAGTTAAATAGTTGACAACGAAAGAAATGTCATTGATGTTGAGTTTGTTTGTCGTAGAGAAGAAAAAGCAAGATCATTTAAGTCAATGGATATGTACTAGTCAACAGAAAAATAATTTCTCGAAGGAGAAAGCAAAAAGAAAAAAAAAAGAAATGTTTTTTTTTTTTATTTTTTTAACTTACTGAAAGAAAAAGAAAATGAATGAAACATTCTAAATATTTGACGGCCTCGTCGTTAGAGAAAGAAGAAAAAATTGAGATCTACAATGCCGAGCGCACCAGGAAAAACATCAGCTACATCCGTTGGACGCCGTGGCTCGAGTGCGACTAAAGTGAGTCGATCGAATGGAGAAAAATAAAATATTTATATGATTGAATCCAACATATTTGTTTCATTAAATTTACACAAAGAATCCGCACATAAACATTAATTTTCTTTTCTTTTTTTTTTCATCAAGAAAACGTCTCGACCACATCGAACGAATCACTCCTTACGTATAGCCAGTGTCAGTCAGCAAACAAGTCCCTTAGGTCGGTTTAGCCGATTGAGTGATGATATGAATCCAAGTCAGTTTCTCGCTCCACCACGTCCACCGGATCCAACTCTTTATATTCAAGCTGGTACGTCCGGCATTCGACATTTACTACCTGTTCATTTAACTGAACATGATTGTCATGGCAGTGTCTTTCCTCGAACAATCTCTCGTCTACGTTCTCGTACACCAACAACTGAAACATGCACAAACATCGAAATGATTCGAAACGTTTGCTTGTCAATTCCAACTTTACAACAGTTTGATCTCAGTGATAATGAGATGACTGAACTACCGTTAGATATTTGTCTACTCAATGATTTAGAAATATTCAATTGTTCACATAATCAACTGACTGATATTCCAGTTCTATTCGAACAATTAAAATATATGAAAGAAATCGATCTATCCCATAATCTTTGCAAACATTTACCGAATGTTATCTATTCGTTCAAATCATTAGTACGATTAAATTGTGAACATAATCTTATTTCGACTATAGACAAAAATCTACACAATTTAAAACGTTTGAAATTCTTTATCTTCGATCACAATCAATTAGAAACTCTCGAGCAAATCGATTTTAGTCAATTGAAAAAACTCGAATATATACACATCGCACACAATCAATTAACTAGACTTCCTCGTGGTCTTCATCAATTACGTTACTTAAAAAATGTTAATCTTTCATATAATCGTCTCAAATCCGTGCCTATCGATTTGTTTCTTATCAATACACTCGATGTACTCAATCTCAGTCATAATTTCATCGGTAAACTTCCGCTCATGCCCGTTGGATACAAACGAGCAACGATGATTTTTTCCATTGATCTCTCCTACAATCATTTAACAAAATTCTATGAATATCTATTGTTAATTGCCATGAAAGTCGATCTTTCGTATAATAAAATTCGAATGATAACGATTGATTTATTTCAAAAGTTAAGTTACGATATTATTCTTAGTCGAGAATTGAAAATTAACAATAATCCATTGATACAACCCGTAGTACCAAGTGATTTGATTAATGATGATACCACAGATACGATACATGCACTTCGAATCATACGAAATTGTCTCAATGAACAACAGATCGATGTTCATGTTCGGCAAGGTTTTAAAATTTATATCCTGGGACCGAGGAACAGTGGCAAAACAACACTGGCAAATTGTTTAGAAGAATATATGCCGTTTGTTTTAGAAGATTGCGATGATGAAATACAGGAAAGATTTGTGCATGGTTAGTAAATAAATGAGAATTGACTTTTTGTTTTGTTTTTTTTCTCTCGAAATATTGAACTTTTAGTTGATGATGGTCAAGTATCGATTTTAGCATTTCGAACGAGTAAATTCTAGCGAACCTTGTCTCACATACGTCATATTTTCACAAATGATTTCAATTCAATTCAAATCTCATTCAAATCTTTTCTTCTTAGTTCATCAATTTCCATTTCGTCTGACTTCTGCCAATGATCCATCATCATCACAACAAGCACCACCACCATCACAGCCGCCACCGCCATCGCCATCACAAATAATAACAAAACCAACTCAAACAACAAAATCAGCTGAATTACCGAAAATTCAATTGCAACGCTTTGAAATGGATACACGAAAACGAGGAAAATCCTCAAATCAAATGTCTAAACGACCAATATCTAGTTCAAGACAAGTGTCACTAGCACCACCGCCACCACCACCGATCTTACTTCCACCTCCACCTACTACACCGACTGTTCCTCAGCCAGAACCGATAAAAAATCTTCCACTTAGCATTTACGATTTCAATGGTGCACCCGATTATTATCAACATATAGCATCGTTCGTCGATGGTACAGCTCTTCATATTTTATGTATTCATACAGTAGATTTTCATCAGAATACACCGAATGTTATTGAAGATGTGTTCAATGGCAAATTCGATGTTTCATCATCGGATTTCATTCAACAATTATTTCAAATTCTACAAATTCTTACCGAAAAAGCAACTAAAACACGTGCAATTATGATTTTACCCATGGCTAATTGTATCGATCTATTCGATGAAAAATCTCCTCAAGACAAGTACGATTTCTTTTCTCAATGAATTCAATTCTCTCATTGTTCTCTTCTTTAGACAATTAGCAATCGATAAAATCAATGAATTCTTTAAATTTTATCTTCAATATCGTATCGATCGAATTAAAAAGGACATTGAATCCATTCATTCCCTACAAGCCATCTCATCATCTCTCTCAGATCGTCTAAAAACATACACATCTTTGCTCAACATCACCATTCAAATCGAACCCTGTCAAGCAGTGAGCTCGTTGACATTTGAAAATTTCGATGAATTCAATCGAACACTTCAACGATGTGCTCTGAATCAAAAAACAATCTTTCCACATGTCGACCGAATTCTGCCGACGCTCTGGGCCGAAACTAATCATTACATTGAATCCTTAGCCGAGACATTGCCCGCGCCATATTTACTTTGGAATACATTTACGAATAAAGTTATTAGCAAACACGGGCTTCCACATCTGATTAATGAAATCACGATGTCATTGCATGGTGAGGGCAAAATCGTTGTTTTAAATGAAATCTGCTCAACAGATCGCGTTATTTTTCTTCGTCCATCATGGTTAACTGATCTTCTATTCGGTTTATTTCGTCATGATATGACAACAACCTATCTCGAATATGATAAAAATGAAATCTTCTCAATGAATAACCTTGCTGAATCACGGTTTCAAACTTATAAAAAAGAATTTCTTCAATATGGTCTCTTGCATAGTGATTTACTTCGATGTTTTTGGAGTGATTTATTACATAAAAAAGATAATTTTCATGACATATGGTTGATTTTAATGAGATTTCTATTAATTGCCTATCCAAAAATGGGCAAAGAACAATTGAGACGTTGTGTTCAAGTTCAACCATCGGATACCAGTTCGAATCATTCGATCGATTTAAAACTCAATATTGACGAACGAATCGATGTAAAATTCGATTATGCGATCGTCCCGCATTATCTACCATTGATCAACGAAACAGATAAACTCGAAGAATTGAAAACTTTTCAAAATCGATTAAAAAATATCATTGTTATTCGTTACACAAGTTCATGTTTACCATTGGGATTTGTTCATCGATTATCAGTATCGATGATTTTACGATTGAGTCTGATCTATAAAAAACATTGGAATAATTTCGTTGTTGGCGAACATGAAGACAAGAATGTCAAGTAAAGAAATCAATTGAAGTGAATTGATTGAAAATTTTTGATTTCATTTTCGAGTAGATTTCTTCTCGAAACTAATCATCAGACATTTATCATTTGTCATTGCGGTACGAGCATTGCCGATCAACCATTCGAATATATTTGGAATGTTCTTATGCCAATTCTCAATCATTTCGAAGAGATTTTTCTAAATTTAGCTCCGAGTAATCGATTCGATCGATCTGTTCAATGTCCTCATTGTAAACAATTTTCTTTTATGGTATTGTTTTCTTTCTTTCTTTTTCTGTCTGAATTTAAATTCGAGTTTGTTTTGTATCGTAGGGTGAATGGACAACACCAAAAGAATTACAATGTTTGAAAACGAAAGCATGTTCATTGTGTAATGCAAATGTCGATACAGCTCGACTTGTTCAACCGAACGAAAGTAAACGACGAAGTAGGTCGATAGTTTTCGAATGACAAAGAAAAAAAATATCTATAAATTGCTCAAATTAGGCGAAGAATTATTGAAACGTATACGTGAACGACATGGAAAACCAACGAACAATGAGTCAGATGAAACATCAACTCGTTTGCTAATACCACCGGTGTGATGCTTCAATTTGCAATGAAGTTTCTTTTTCCTTTTGTATTTTTTATACATTCGAATTAATGAATAAAAGTAAAAACTCAACGGTTACGTATGTGTGGTCAGTGTCGATACAAATAGTAGACTCGAACATTCGTTTTTTTCGCTCTTTCTCTTACCCTCTTTGTTCTGCCTTAGTCGATATACACTTTGAAATAATCGTGCATCTACTGGGTCAGTTATCGTCGATCTTACTGTGCGGTTCAATGGATGGTTGATACGTTCGTTCAATCTCTCATACTCGGACTATGTCCATACGCGCATTTTTTTTTCTTTACGCATTGTTGATGATGCTCGCCTTTCTTCTCTGCATCGATATACTTTCGACGAAAAAGAACAAGAGACTCATATCTGGTCATGAATGAACGCAATCTCTCGACGTATGTTAGTAGACGTTCAACAAACGTTTTAGTGTGGTGAGAAGAAAAAATCGTATTTTGCGTCTGCTCGTTTTTGTACGAAGAGAACAAGAAATCAATCTTTTCATTTCGTTTTTTTTCTGTTTTACTTAAATCACATGTCGTAATCACAAATAAGTAGTGTGAACATTAAACACTCTCTCTCTCTCTCTTTCCATAGATAGACCAACAACAACAACAACAACAACTATGATAGTGTTTGAATATCGAATAATATTCGTTTTATGTTTAATTATTCTCGGTGAATTGTCTTACGTTTCAACAGTTAAAAGTGCTTCACATTCGAAATCATCAGCAAAGAAAACAACAACAGCAGCACCGAAAAAGAAACCAGTCGAAGATCTAACACCGCCGCCGTTAGTTATCGAAGAACAAACTTGTTATAATAAATCAACAGGTGAAGCTATTCGATGTCTACCGGAGTTTGTCAATGCTGCATTTCGTCGGCAAGTTGTGTCGACAAATACTTGTGGCGAACGTTGGAAAATCGATGCCAATAGCACGGGAACCGAATATTGTATTCAAACAGGACCACCGCAAAGTGCAATATTCGCAGATTATGCATCGGGCAATGAACAGAAGAATTGTCTTGTTTGCGATAGTCGAGATATGTCTCGATCGCATCCGCCAAGTTTCATGACTGATTTCAATCAACGAGGCAATTTAACTTGGTGGCAAAGTGAAACGATGCTCGAAGGAGTTAACTATCCGAATAGTATTAATCTTACTCTCAATCTTGGTAAGAAATTCATTGAAAATATTAACTTTTTCTGTAAAAATTTTCTCAGGTAAAACTTATGATGTGACCTATATTAAATTAACATTTCAATCGCCTAAACCTGAAAGTTTTATTATCTATAAACGTACATATGAAAATAGTTCATGGATACCTTATCAATACTATAGTGCATCGTGCATGATGACATTCGGTTTACCACCGAAGAAATATCCGGATTTTGATACGGAAGCTATTTGTTCCGAAGATTTCAGTGATTTAACACCGTTACACGGTTCTGAAGTGGCATTTGGCACGTTAGATTGGCGACCAGGTGCTGTCACATTCGAAATGCGTAATGATCTTCAAGTGAGATTTTGTTTTGTTTTGTTTTCGAACATCGAATTGACGAATTTCGATAGGAATGGGTAACAGCAACAGAAATTCGTATTCAACTCATTCGAATGAATACATTCGGTGATGAAATGTTCGGTCAATCGGCTGTACTTCGAACTTATTTCTATGCTATCTCAGATTTAGCTGTTGGTGGACGGTAAACGCTCGAGATTTATTTTCTTAAACCAAAAGAAAAAGAAATATTCTTGAATAGTTGTCATTGTAATGGTCATGCAAATAAATGTACGAAAAATGGTGGCGAACATAAAAATGAAACTCGATGTGAATGTGAACACAACACCATCGGTCGAGATTGTGAAGTGTGTCATTCAGCTTACAACGATGCACCTTGGCAACCAGCTGGTGTACTCGATGCACATGCATGCAAAGGTTGAGATTTGTCTTAATTTGAGATTGTTTTCGATAGAAGATTGTGTTTAGCTTGTGTGTGTAATGGTTATGCGAAAAATTGCACATTTAATCGTGAATTATATGAACGAACAGGACATGGTAGTGTTTGTATCGATTGCGCGGGTAATCGAGGCGGACCGAATTGTGAAAGTTGTAAATTGGGTTATTATCGATTACCTGAGAGCACAGGCGAATGTCTACCTTGCGGATGTGATTCAACAGGTATAATTCGATTTAAACGAATTCGATTTTCAATGAAAATATTCTAGGCTCGGAAAATCTTCAATGTAGTACCGATGGTCGATGCCAATGTAAACCAGGTGTTACAGGTGATAAGTGTAATCAATGTGCACCTTATCATTACAATTTTGGACCGAATGGTTGCGCGTATGTTTTGTTTTTTTTGAAATAATGTTTAACAAATTGTTTTAATTGAATTAGACGATGTTCATGTTATGAACCGGGTTCATTACAACCACTTCAATGCAATGCTAAAACCGGGCAATGTAGTTGTAAAACATTTGTCGAAGGACAAAATTGTGATAAGTAGGTTGATTGAAAAAGAAACGCAAATCTTTTTCATTATGTTGATTTACAGATGTCGACCAGGTTTTTTTAATTTGGATGCAATCAATCCCGATGGTTGTACGAAGTGTTTTTGCTATGGACACGCTTCAACATGCCAATCAGCACCAAATTATTACTACGATCCAATTCGATCATCGTTTTCTCATGGTAAAATTTTCGTTTTGTTTGTTTTCACAAAGATTTTCTTGAATTCGACGAATTATAGGCGTGGATGGTTGGCGTGCAGTGAATCAATCCGGTCACGCCGTACCTGTTTACAGTGATACTGGTAGTTATATCTACGTACAATCATTACCAGGCCAAGATTTAACTTTCGAAGTTCCACGTAAGCAATTGATTTTTTTTCTGATCGATTCGAAAAGAGATTTTGACTTTTATTCAGCTCGATATTTGGGCGATCGTACATTGTCCTACAATCAATTTCTGACATTTATATTAATTTTACGAGCACCAGCGAATGTCAATCGTATGTATACGCATGCTGATGTTTCGATCGAAGGTGCCAATGGTGTCAAAGTCGGTGTTGTTATTTACGGTGGAACACCACAAACAATTCCATCCGAAGAACCACTTACGTTCCGATTTCGGTAGAAGAAAAAAAACAAAGCAAAACATTTCTTTTCTCATTCGATTCGATTTAGTTTAAACGAACAATCATGGTCACCGACATTGCCATTTCTTGATTTCATGCGTCTTCTATCGAACATCACCGCCATTCGTATTCACGCCACATTCGGTGTTGACAATGCGGTCAGTTTTCTCGGCGATATCACTCTCGGACATTCGACACCATCGACTGGTCTCTTTCCAGTTGGCAATGTCGAATCATGTTCACCGTGTCCTCAAGGTTATTATGGTGAACGATGCGAATATTGTGCGGTTGGTTATCGTCGTGAGCCGTCCTACACCGGTCCATTTGCTAATTGTGTGCCATGTCATTGTCATAATCATTCGTTTTCGTGCGATGTCGAAACAGGCAAATGTGCGTGTCAACATCATACGACAGGTGACAATTGCGAACGATGTTTGCCAGGTTATTACGGACAAGCACATTATGGAACGCCGGACGATTGTAAGAAATGTCCGTGTCCAGCTGGAGTTTCGTGTTCACAATTGCCGAATTCAAACAATGTCGTTTGTTTGAATTGTCCAGCGGGATATACAGGCGATCGATGTGAATATTGTGATGATGGCTATTTCGGTGATCCTGAAGGATTAGTTACAGGTGTTCGAAGACCGTGTGAATTATGTAGTTGTAGTGGAAATGTCGATCAAAATACAATTGGCAATTGTAATACAACAACTGGTCATTGTCTACGTTGTACACGTAATACCTATGGTGTCTATTGTGAAAAATGCTTGCCTGGTCATTGGGGTGATGCTTTGCAAGATATTAAATGCCATGGTAATTCATATTATTTTAAATTGAAATCATTTGGATTTACTTCGTTTTTTTTAGCTTGTAATTGTCATCCGAAAGGAACTCAACGTCATAGTGATAATTCTCTACTTCAATGTAATCTCCAGAGTGGTCACTGTCCGTGTAAATCCAATGTTCAAGGTCGTCAATGTGATCGATGTGAAAATGGTTATTGGAATTTGAATTCTGATCGAGGTGAAATTTGTTTCAATTTTCGAAGAACTAAACGTTCATTTTTTTATCTTTCAGGTTGTGAAACATGTAAATGTGATCCGATCGGTGCTTATAATATCTCTTGTTCTGTTAACACCGGTCAATGTTTCTGTAAACCTGGTGTTACTGGTCAACATTGCGATCGTTGTCTACCGAATCATTACGGATTTTCTCCTGAAGGATGTTCACGTACATAAATTTTCTTTCTCCTCACTATTTCTTCTATTAAAAAAAATCTCTTTTTTTCAGCTTGTAACTGCGATCAATACGGTTCATTGGATGTTCAATGTGATATTGCAACAGGTCAATGTCCTTGTAAAGAAAATTTCATGGGACAACGTTGTGATCTCTGCGAAGAGAATAAATATCGTGATGGTTTCGAATGTCACAGTAAATCAATGTGAAACTTTGGTTTTCAATATCTGCTGACATTGATTTCATTTTCAGACTGTCCATCGTGTTATCGAGAAGTTCAAAAACGTGCCAATCGTTATCGAAACGATCTTTATTTATTACAAAATGCTATTCTAACATTGAATTCTTCGCAAACATTGAACACACTTCGTGAAGATAAGAAACTAACAAGTGAATTGAACGGATTAGTGTACAATTTAAACAATCTCAAAGATGATCTACATCGTAAATCGACATTTATGTTTTTTTTGTGTAATATTGAATTTCGAGTTGATTAGGAGCCGGTCTTATCTTTCGAAATACGGCACATTACGATCAACAAGACGGATTCTATCGGTCGAATCTAACGGAATTCGAGTCACGTTATCGTAAATTAGAACGTGAACTGCCGGAGTTTATCATTCAAAACGATCGAGTTCGAGATCTTCTTCAAAAATCCAACGATACGTTTCTCATCGAAACCACTCATCAATTAAGTGAGAACATCCAGCAAACTCTTGATTTTCTCTTCAAAAGAAAAATGTTGTTGATTTCTTTCAGCTCGAATCAATAAATTACTATTAACAATCGATCCTGTTAGTCGAACGAGCGATACACAATATCGATCGGCTATTGAGAAAACCGTTTACATGCAAAATGAAATCAATCGAATTCGAGATTCAGTGACCAGTCTTGAAACTGCCTATGAAACATCTCTCAAACAAAGTCAAACAGCTGAAAATCTTGTTAATATCAAATTAGATCAAAGTGAACGTACAATTCGTGATCAAATTGAAAATAATATCAAACAACGATTTACATCGCTCGATCTACGTCGACAGAAACTAATCGATCAATCGCAACATCTTCGTCAACGTGTCGAACAAATGAAAATCGAAACTGAAAATTGGAAATCCAATGTGACCAATCTTGCCATTGCTCGATCGGATTTAACTTTAGATTCGTCGAATCAATTACGTGAACGTGTTGTTAAAATGTCAACTGACATGAAAAAACTCGAAAACGACATGAAACTATTCGTCAGTCAAATGTATAAACTGCAAGACCTGTCGAAGAACTTCGATCGAGATATTCAAAAACTTCGATTTTCTGTTCAAGATGCTAGTCAAGTAGATAAAACAAATCCGAGAATTTGAAATTATTTTATCGGGAAAATGAGTTTCTAGGAAACACATAATCTATTCAAAGATGTCGAACAAGCCGAAGAACAAGCACAACGTGCTGTTGAAAAAGCTCAAATCATCGAACGAGAAGTTCAAAAAATTCAAGGCAATCTTCGTGGTACAATTATTTGATTTTATTTTGTTTCTTGTCATATGTATAATTCTTTGTTTGATAGCATTTGTTCAAGACAAAGATACTCAAAGTAAAGATGCAGAAACAGCGTACAATCGTTTGGATACAATGGCTAATCGAACCCAAGATATCACGAAAAAATATTGGACTTTAAATGATCAATATCGTCTTTTGAATACGACGATCGTAGCAGCACTTGAAAAACAAGAAAAACTTCAATTCGAATATAAAAATAGCGTAGGCTGAAAAACAAAATACAATTAATTTGATTTCTCAGTCGTTTCTTTTTGCTGATCTTCAATATAGAGTCAAGTTCAGGACTCAAATCTAATCAAAGAACAAGTCGAGAAAAAACTAATTCCATTAAAATCCAAGAGTGATTCGATGAATGATCGTTCATCAGTTGCCCTTGAAAACATTCGAGATATCAAATCACAAGCTGATATTCACGTTCAACGTATCGAAAAAGTCTCCGAAATCGGCAAGAATCTAACAAATAATATCAATTCAGCTCGAAATCAAGTCGGCAAACTACTCGAACAATTAAAATCTCTTCAAACTTCATTGAGTAAATTCACTAAAAGACACGAAAAATCCTTTAGCTCGTTTGTTTATTTAGATTATTCAACGCAAATCAATAAAACTCATTTGGAAAATATCGAAAATGAATTCGCGGAGATTTCTCTCGATTTTATTTTCGATGCCATCGATCAGTTCTCTCAAGGCACAGTTGTTATCAAAAATCGAACCGATCAATTCATTCTTCAACATGAACAACTCAACGAGCAAGTCAAAAATCTTCTCGATATTGCACAAGCACTACCAACGGGTTGTTTCAAAACGATTGCCATCGAAAATAGCGATGACATGGCCAATGAAAGATAGACAGACAAAGAAAAACGTTCAAAAAAAAAACAGTCTAACTTTTCTTTCTTTCTTTTTTCTTTCTTATTGTTATTAATTTAGCTAATGTAGGGTGTATGTGTTTTTTTTTCTTCTTTCTAATTTCTTTTTTCGTGCCATCCAACAATGTATAAATAAATTGATAATGATATTAGCAGCGAACTCAACGTTTTCAGTGAGATTTGTTTATAATTAGTGAATATTTATTTTTCTTTATTGAGAAGAAAATGTCATCGAAGTTTCTCAACATATGTTACACTTGTTAAAACTATCGATGATATTTTAAGAAAATCAATTCCATAAATTAGTGACAGTCGGAATTTATTGATCGATGGAAAATGTGCTTCTCTTTGAAAGTACGTTAACTTTCTTTTTTTGTTCTTATTATCTGTTGGCTTTTGCACTCATGTTTTTTTTCTTGTTTATTATTGTTTCGACAGTAACATGTGGATAACGATGTTGATTGATATTTTGTTGAAGTTTTGATCGACAGTTTTATCTGTTCGAAAGAGAAGAACGATGCTTTGTTTGAGTAGTTTTAATTACTAAGACGAGATTACGTTGATGTTTCGTTTTCTTGATTAGATTTTGTTTATTAATACGATTTAATTTTTAATTGTATCTCGGGGGCATATTATCTCGAAGTAGAAGACAAAGACTTCTTTTCTATAATCAGAAATGCAATTTAAAAAAATAACTCTTCTACCTATCTACTTAGAGAGAAAAGAAGCAAAGAAAAGCTGAGATTTTCTTTGTATAATTAGTTCGATTAATTTTCTCTTCTCTGAACTCAATGATTGTCATTCATGTTATCATTAAATTGACGATGTTATTTGCTTCGTCAAATGTCAATTGTCTTTGCCTAATAATTTTCCATAAATATATTCGTAACAAAAGAATGTCTTGATCTATAAGTCCGTTGAAATTTGATCGCAAACAGATGAAAAATCATTCTGATAGACAAAAGTGCAAATTATTTCTGACAGAACTTGAGCTTCCGCCGATGAACTCAATGCAAATCGCTTGAAATTTCACTTGATTGTTTATCGAAGAGGAAAAAAAAGCGCGAAGTTCACAACGGGAAATTGAATAAAAATATATCGACGCGTCACATCTCGAGTTCTCGATGCTCTTCGCTTGTTTTTTCTTGCCATTTAACTTAGGAAAATGAATAGCATCCTGAGTTTGCTTCTATCTGCAAAATCCGATTTCTTATTAATCTCACTTTGAAATCGTATTGAATATCTATTTATAGACATATTTTTTGAATTATTAGTCTACTGATATGATTAATTAGCGTATTGAATAGCCGAGTAGATGCATATTTCTTGTGTTGTTTTATATCGAGGTCAGATTTTCAGTATAAATCTTAATAATCATTCAAATGATATGCGAATAAAACATATAGAAAAAAAATGTAATCAGTGTTGATGTTGTCAATATATAAACATATGAACCAGTCATTCGTCATAATCATCTCTATCTCGTTGAACAGATTTCTTCGATGATGATTTTATATTATTGTTTATATTCGAATATTCTCTTGGTATTTCCAAAGAAAAGATAGACTTGATATTTGAGGCATTTCTTTTCAGTTTTGTTTAATCAAAATGAGAAGATGGATTTAGAAGAGAGAGAGAGAGAGAGAGAGAGGGAAAAAAACAAAATGGATTGACAAACAATATGATCAATCATCTATCGAGTAATGGAACAACAAGCAGGAATACAAAAATATAAGATTAACGAGAAAAACAACTAGCGATGATTTTTTTGTCTGAAAAAAAAACCGAAGAAGACTCAATCTGTCGAAGTTTGGTTTTGTTTTATTGGAAGCTTGTCATATACAGACAATAGAAAACGTAGCGAGTATTATTATATCAAATGGTTAATAAGATGAGAAAAGAAAAAGAAAAAAAGAAAAGAAAAGAATAAAGATACCGGATGATGATTATGTATGGCTTGTGTTACTATTGTCGTTTGTTGAAGAATCGTTGACGAAGATATAAAAAGATATGTTTGTATGTCGAAAAGAACTCGGGAAAAAACGAGAACAAAGTGTAGATCATTTATTAGATGCGATCATAGTGTAAGATAAAGAGCGACAGCGAGAATAGACAGAAGACGATATATAGAACATGCTTTTCTTCCTTTCCGTTCTCCTTTCTTTCTCGTTCTCATGCATTTTCAGTTAGCATTGCTTATACATTGATTTGATATTTTGCTGAAATATAACAACAGCAACCAAAACAACAATAACAACAACAACACTCATCAACTAGTTAGTTAGTTTGTCAGTCATTCTGTCTGTAAATATGATATCGGCATACATATGACAATTTGACTTGTTCTTTATAATGTAAGTAGCCATGACAAGTTTTCTAGCTAATTTCTTTATTCTTTAATCTGGAAATTCCTTTTCTAAATGGTTTAAACTCTAAATCGATATCAGATGAGACCGAATAGATAATCAATACAACATTGCTAATAAACGACGAGAAAGCAAGAA
>ERZ778027.352-NODE-352-length-116211-cov-11.540170_pt1 | contig 116211 bp, 125 predicted proteins | sample MGYA00375757_ERZ778027 | MGnify/ENA primary metagenome ERZ778027 (study PRJEB29350, sample SAMN05389817) | bioreactor metagenome | isolation source: Ammonium sulfate bioreactor | place: South Africa: University of Cape Town | collected 2014-02-18 ...
GTTCTCAGATCTTTGAATCACGTCGATTTGTTTTCATCTCATTCATTCTATTGAAATTGTTCAAGTTCATAAACAAGTTTGACAGCATCGAGAACATGTTCAACAGTATATTTCGGTTTCTTCAATTCAGGATCAATAATCATATCACGATGGCCATGATCGACACTTGACGTTTCATCATATGCTTCTTGATTATATACACCTGTACAGACAAGTATTGATTGTATACTTTCAGCTGAATAATATTGTTGAGCATCATTCGCAGCCATTTCGACGGCATTCGAATAGCTCCATGCACTGTTAAGATTTTGATTTTTCATCGGTGTTGTTCGACTAAGAGCTGTGGTTTTGCTAACAACGTGTTTCAATTTTGATAATGTTCGAGTTTGTAAATAACGATTGTAGACATTCGCACCAAATACATCCGTATCAGGATTATCCTTGAATTTAAAAAAAAAATAATCAATCGATTCTATTTTTCAGACAAATTCACGTACGCCAATTGCATAGATGCGTTTAATTGGCTGATTGCAACCAAGATCGGTTGCATGCCGAGAAATCAAATATTCCGCATGATAATACGTGATTTCACTTGGTTTACCAACGATTGCCGTGTATTGCAATGGATGACCGGAGATTTTTTTATACAAATTTTCGAGACAATACATAAACGAACCGTGTCCAAATCTGAAATCGATTGAATTGATTTTAGAATTTTGCTAAATTCAATTGTTTACCTTGGTAAAGCTGCTTCAGCCATCCAAAGAAGATCAGCATTCGACGCAAGAATCGGTAGATGTGAAACAGGTGGACGAATAATCGGCGATGACGGATTACCATTGGTCATGAGAACGTCAATAATCAATTGCAAACATGTTTCCCATCTAACTGGCTCGCCGAAGAGAACGACAGCTTCAATCGGAAGGAAATAATCTCGAAATGGTGAATGCTAGAATGACAAAACAAACGAATCAGATCGATTTTTCGACAGAACAGAAAAAAAACATTTCGTACAAATCCACGACGTTTCTTGTGATCGACCATGTCCAAATTAGGAAATGCATCGCACAGTTGATCGATCGTTGTTACTTTGGTAAAACCGAGATTTTTCGCAATCGCTGCAATCGGTCCTTGACCACTGATTAGACAATGTTTCTTATGAAATTCGGTGTACATTTTCAACGGACTATGAGACATAATCACTTGTTCAGGTGAAACCTACGAATCATCAACATTCAATAAAAACTCGAACAAATCAATTTGAATACTTGAATTCCAAGAATCTGAGATAATTTCGTTGCTTTCGACGAACGTAATTCATTTCCAGCATTAGTTACAAATACAGTTGGTATTCGAAATTTGCCTGATGTTGTTACAAGCTTTCGAAAAGCATCACGTGTGTAGGGTAGTAGTTTTCTGCCACGTGTTAGTACACCATCAATATCGAATAAAAATCCAAATTGTGGCTAAATTAGAGAAAATCATTGAAATCAAATTCATTTGCAATATGTAAATTCACGTACTTCTTTCAATCCGTATGTTATCGTACTAATATCCGATAAATATCGTTGATTTCGACAAATATCTCTGAATTGTTTCTTGCATGTCCATTTCAAATAAGATATGTTCATTGCCGAACCATTCAAAAATTTATCTCGTTTCTCAAAATCAAAAAAATTCAACTAGAAAAACATCTTTTCGGAAAATGGGTCAACGGGTATACGATTATTATCGACATTGAAAACAAAAAATCTACTCGAAATGCCGTATTGTCACGGAATGAATGAGATACTATATCCAATCATCATCATGACTTCAGAAAATTGTTGTAGAAATATAAATATCCAATTAGTTTCTTGATAATTTCTATCTATTTCTTGATTCGAACAAATCGCAAACAGAAAATTTAAAATTTAAATTAGTTTTCAGTGTCTACTAGTGACCTCTATCGATAGGATTGGTTTTGCTTTATTGCTTTAAGGAACAAAAAATATATATATTTATATTAAGCATCTTCAATTTTCATTATCTGTTCATCAGTCTTGTCATTGATTTCGACAGTTGGTGACTGATCATTCAATGAAATGTCAACTTCGATTTGAGGAGATTTCGCTTGAAGAATTTCGCGATTTAAATATTGTTGTCGTTTTAAATCAGGTCCACAGATCTTCTGATGTAATTCCCAATTACGATGTTGACAATATTGTCCACAATAACGTGCACAACCACAGCCCGAACATGTTTCAATTGCTTTTCGGCCACAATGCCAACATTGCTAAGAAAATAGAAAAATTCGACTTCGATATTGATGAAAGTGCAAATTCCCCAAAGAATTACTTCAGGTCCATCTTCTTGTCGATTGAAGAGTTTATAAACGTCTTCGAATGTTTGAGCTTTCAATCGTTGATATTGTTCACGTTCACAAAGAAGAAGATCGTTCGATTTTTGTTCTGTTTGTGTGACAGCTTGTTGTAAATCAATGATCGATTGTCGTTTTATTTCGAGAACTGTTTCTTCTGAAAAATGAAAACTGATTATTATCATATTGAGATGAAAATCGGATTTTTTCATACCGGTTTTTCGTCGAAGTTCAACTATTCGACCATCGGTTTGACTGATTAAGTCGGCGTGTCGTCGTCGCCATTCGAGATCGTTTCGTTCGATAAATTTTCGTTGATTATAATCTTTTTGTTGGAGAATAAACAGACTTCGTTTGGTTTTTGTTACCATATCGACGATATAATTTAACATCTAAATAGGCAAAAACAAAATTCGAACTTATCTTTTTTTTTTTCGATGAAATTTTTCGAACATTTTCGGCATTTTTCCAGTCGTCGTTGTCGAATTTTTTATTTTCCCCACTGTAATCTAAAAATAAACAAATATGAAATGTTGTTTTTGTGTTCGAATAAAAGAGAAAATGATGATTGTTTACAATTGGTAAATGTTCGTCTCGAAGTCGGCAAAAACGATCGATGAGTATTGATGATATTCGAACGTTTTCGTTCTTCGATTTCATGATTATTATCATCATCCGATGATTTTCGTTTGCCATTGTCATTTGTTGGAGTTGTACTTCGTTCGACAAGATCTCTCGGTAGTAGAATCAAATCTTCATGTTGAGCAAGATATTGACTTGTTGATTGTTGTTTCGATTGTTGAGCTAGTTGAGAGAGATCTTTTTGTAGATGAGGTAATGTTGACTAAAAACAGAACAAAAAAAAACAATCGAAATCATTGTTTGATTTGAAGAATTTTACTTTGAGAAATGGTAGAGCGAATGGTCGTAGAGGAAAATTAGTTGTCGATTGAATTTTTTCATGAAATTCTTCGATTGATAACGCGTTATTCTAAAAACAAAAATGAAATTCTCAATCAACGTCAGAACGGTCAATGCACGCACCTTCTTCATTTTATCTTTCGATCAAAATGAAACAAAATCTCATCTGGTTTACGTTCTCATTAGATAAATATCAACTAGGTAACCAACAAAAAAAGCCCTAATCAAACTTACAACAAGTGCAATAATAAGTGCTCGACTACGTTCGCCTATTTCACTGGATATATCCGAACCAAAATAATAGATTGTACTTAGAAAATGTTTCAATTTGCTTAGTTGTTTCGAAAGATCATGATCATCATCATCCGTTGGCATTGAGAGCTTCTGAAAAAGACGAATGAACATGTCACATATTGATAGAATGCATCAGCAGTTCTATGAAGTCACAAGATATTCTCTTCTTCTTCTTTTTTTGTGTCAAGTCAAGTAAGCAGCTGTCACTGAAACATATCAAGCTGTTACAAGTGCAAGGAGAAGAGAAGAAAATGAACGCAACATCGATACAGCTGATCGTATTCCCAAAGTATCTCGAATGAGATAATCGCGAGAGCAGTAGAGAATTTCTTGTTATTCGTTAAATTAAACCCAGATGTTTGATAAGCAAATGTTTTCGATTAATTCTCGTTAAACAAAAAAAAATGATTCTATTGTTCTGTCTTTATCATTGTTACATGCGATTGTAATTGTAGGTTTTCTTGATACCATCTTTTATTAACTATCTTGTCAACTTATGATTGAAAAGGACAAAATAAAGTTGATATCAAAAAAACGAAGAACAAAAGAAAGATTTGAAGCAACACACATACAGATAGAGAAAAGTTCTTAGAAAGCACGAATAGGCAATGGTTTATTTGTTTTGAATGAAACTTGTAAAACACGATTGCCAAGTGTAAAACCATTGAGCGAATTAATAGCCAATAAAGCTTCATCATAATTCGTCATGGTTACAAAACCGAAACCTTTACATTTTTGTGACTGAAAATCACGTATAATTTTAACATTTTGTACAGCACCAAATGGTCCAAATAATTGCCAAAGGATGTTCTCTTCGGTTTCGGGTGCTAGATTATACACAAATATACACCAGCCAACAGATGTTGTTATGTCTTCTCAAATAGAACATATGCATAGTTAGAAGCAATCGATTCAATATATTGAGACTTTACCAGTCGATGGTGTTGTTGCTGCTGCAGCGGCGGCAGCAGCAGCAGGAAGATAGGTTGCAGTAAAAAAATCAGCTGGTGATAACGGAGAATATCTATATCAAGAAAAAAAAACAATTCGTGAGTAAATTCAAATGAAATTTGGTTCGGTTCATGTCAAGGATAACAGTAATGAAGAAAAACAAAACCGATACTCACCGATATTTTGATCGTTCGTGCGTTTCTCTATAGAAAATAATATTAAAAAACAAAACAAAACAGATAATTGCAAAAGAAATCCCGACCAATCATTTTTTGAAAAGAAAAAAAATCATATGTCGATTCGAGCTGCATACCTGTACCTATTCAATGCTGGTCGAATCGATGGTACAGTTGTTAGAACAGGCTGTTGAGTCGCTGGAATAGGAGATAGATACGATGGAGCTAATGGTAGACCGATCATTGATTTAGCAGCATTGGGCGTATTTGCAAATTTAACAGTTACCGGATCGGTAAAACCTAAGTGAGAAAAAAGATTTGATTTGAATATATGAATAGAAATCAAAACAAATTCTATGAATATCACCTTTGGGAATCGTTCCATTGAGTGTACTAATAGCTAATTCAGCTTCAGCACGTTGATCAAAACGAATAAATCCGACACTTTTCGATGCACCTTAAAATGAATGAAAAAAAATCGATTTGATCGATATTTTCATTGATTTCGAACGAACCAGCTTTGGGATTGGAAAGAATTTTCGATGAAATTATAGTACCATAATCAGCAAATAAAGTTTCTAGCTCGGCCTGAGTCATTGAACGTGGAAGATTTGAAATATAAAGATTGGAAAATTTGATTGATTCCGATGATGGACGAGCAAATGATACCTTTTGTTTTCAAAGAAGTTTATTTTTAACATCAGAAGAAAGAAACAACAATGAACTACTTTGATCGTTTTATTTTGTAAACGAAGACCATTCATTGATTTGACAGCTTTTTCAGCATCTTCAATACGAATAAAATTCACAAAACCATAGCCAAGACTTTGACCTGTTGTTTTATCTCGAACAAGTTTACATGATTCAAGTGAACCAATTGAACTGAATAGATCTTTGATTTCATCTTGTGTCATTGTTTGAGGTAAATAATTAATAATTAAATTTGTTCGTGTTTTATCCGAAAGATTCGATTCATCATCAGTAAAACTACCGTTGTCAATCGAATGTGTTTCACATTCGCCACCATTAAAATGTTGCTGATTAAATGCAGACATTTCGTCACTAAACGAATATTCGTCGTCGTCAGATGGACGAGTTTCAATTGAATTGGTTACCGGTTGAGAAACAATCGATGGAGGAGCCACGACCTAAACATAGGACAAATTGTGAAAACGAGACTTTTCGATTACGAAAATTCATTGTATGTTTGTTTTCATAGGACATATCCTCTTCCGGATTGATTAGTTGTACCTTGTAAACATACCAGGAACCGATCATCGTGTTGTATGTCGATGAAGAATAAGAAAAGAAAAAAAAATCGACGACCGGAACCGGCTGATGCCATGCCGAGCTGACACCCTTGTCTTTTTTTCTTTAACTCTCATTAAATCGATTCAATTTCTTCTTTCTTTTCTTTTTGCAACGAAAAAAAAATACACACAGACGAAAGTTGATTAAAACAAATCGCAAATGAATGAGGATTTTATTGATAAATTTATGTATGTATGTTCTTCTTCTTCGTAATTTTTTTTTGATTCTGAGAGAAAGAAGAGATGATGATAAAGTTGGAGTACTAGTTGATTTGCATAAATCCTATTAGACACTCGCTCATCCAGAATAAGAAGAGGAAGCAAATCAGTTCATCGGACGACAAGCTTGTTGATCAATGCTCGATCGAGAGAAAGGAAACGACAGGAAACAGATATTTCGTTTATTTTTTGCTTGACATTTGTGATGCTATCAGTTTTTCCTATTTTTGTCATCAAAAAGAAAAACTGAAGAAACAAAGTTACACAATAGAATGAAAACAGATTTTGATAAAGAAAGAAAGTTAAAAAAAAAAGTAATCAGATTTAATCATTGTTCTTATTGACACATAAGTCAAGATAATTGAATCAAAATGGCACGGAAACGATATATTGTTCTTCGAAAAAAAAATCGAATCAATTACCTGAAGTATTCTCATTGTCGTTGTCGTTCTAATCTAACCCAAATAATTACACTTGAAGAAATAGCAGAACAAGACTGATTTTCTCTACAAACATACATTGATCATACATCGTTGTCGTTGTCGTGGTCGTCCTTCTCCTTCTTCTCTCTCTCTCTCTTTTTTTCTCTCTCAGCGTTTTTTTTTCTCCATCATACTAATATGTCTGTCGTTGATGCCAGTGTTCTTGCTCTTGTACAGGACATGTTGTAGTTGTAATGTGCGATAAATAAGAAAGATAGAACGATGACGATAACCGAGATGTAGTAATCATAATAACAATTTAGATGATGTGGAGATCAATTGATGGAAAAGAACATGACATTGTCAAGCAAATAACAGCATATCCGAGTGAAGAGAGAAGAAAAGAAACACGAAAGAGAAAAACTCGACAAGAAAGTGATCTAGAAGAAGAGAACGATTCATTTGATTTCATAGACGATTAGTAAATGCTAAATAGCTTTTTAAAAAGTCATTCGAACTCTAATCAAAATCTCTTTAAGAAAAATAACAATGTCCGATGAAATGTCCATTAAAAATACGAATACGAACGAACATACTTTGATATATCAAACAAAACCTACCCAATTTTATAAATTCGAACAAATCAATCGATTTTAATTAAAAATGATTATGTATTGAGAAATCTTCTGTCTGAATATATACATATGCTTATATATATATACATGCATGCACATATCGTTAGATCTTGTTTTTTTTTCGCGCAAAAAGACAAAACGACACGTGGATGTCTGGAGACAGATGAATTTTTCTAGCGTCTTGCTTGTTGTTCAATCGAAAGAAATATAGAACGAGAGAGAGAGAGAGAAAATCACCAGGTGGCCGAGTATTTCTATCGATTATATAAATGGAACATCTGTCAAAACATCGAAGTCAAGGCTTTTGGATATAAGAATAGAATTCCAGCAGAGGTCGTTGATTATCATTAATCTTTATTAACAACAAAAGAAAATACCATTTATTTATTTATTTATCAAGAAAAACAGTTTTCGATTTTTATTCTCTGTTCTACATGCTTTTCTTTCTTTCAATTTCAACTTAAAATTCAAAGTCAATATCTGTCATCATCAATGGATGAATCATCGTAATCTCAATGATAATATGATGATATTTCTTCTTCATCATCATCATAAATGCATGATTACTTTTTGTTCTTCTTTTTTTTTGAATAAATAAATAAATAAACGTTATTTTTTTCTTCTTCTTATCATTTTCTTATATTCGACTTATTCTTTCAGCTGAAACGCAAATGAATAGTAATCGTTTAGCTTTGAGTGAATATCCGTCATCCGCTAATCCACAGGATGAATATGAACTCCTTCAACGTATTGGTTCAGGAACATACGGCGAAGTCTATAAAGTTTGTGTTGATTTGCATGAATTTCAAAAAAAAGAAAACTGAAACCCTTCTGTTCTTTCAGGCAAGACACATCGAAACAGCTGCTATGCGTGCATTGAAAGTGATTAAAATCGAGCCCGGAGATGATTTCAATATAATTCGACAAGAAATTGCTCTGATGGCTCAATGTAGACATGTGAATATCATTTCTTATTTTGGCAGTTATTTAAAGTAGAAAAAATGAGAAATTTTCGAAAAACTAAAACTTCGTTTGATTATTTAGACGAGATAAACTTTGGATTGCAATGGAATTATGTTCAGGAGGATCAATGCAAGATATTTATCATGGTTTGTTTCGAATAGAAACATAGATAATTGTTATTTTCAGTTTTTGTTAAATAGTTTATGGACCGTTGAATGAAAAACAGATTGCATACATTTTAAGAGAAACATTACAAGGCTTAGATTATCTTCATAGAAATGGTAAAATGCATCGTGATATCAAAGGTGCTAATATTCTTCTCACTGACGATGGCAATGTCAAGTTAGGTAGATAAAAATCAATAACTTTTCTTTCTTGAAAATAAACGCATGTTTCGTTTTCAGCTGATTTTGGTGTTGCTGCAAGTATAACTGCAACGATTGGCAAACGAATGTCTTTCATTGGTACACCATATTGGATGGCACCGGAAGTTGCAGCTGTCGAACGTAAAGGTGGTTACAATCATTTATGTGATATTTGGGCTGTCGGTATAACAGGCATTGAGTTCGCTGAATTACAACCGCCAATGTTCGATCTACATCCAATGCGAGCACTTTTTCTCATGTCAAAATCAGGTTTTAAACCGCCGACATTAAAAGATCGAACGAAATGGTCATTACCATTTCAAAATTTTCTCAAAGATGCACTCACAAAATCTCCCAAGAAACGTCCATCAGCTGAGCGTTTGCTCGAAGTGAGAACATTGTTGACATCGAACTAAATAAATCAACAATCATTTTAGCATCCGTTTGTACAAGGCAATTTGACATCACATATTGCACGAGATTTACTTGATCGATTACATAATGGAACAACGAATAATAATAATAGTAGTAGTAGTAGTAGTCTAGACGAAGATCGAGATGATGAAGATGATGATCGAGTAAATGGACAAAAAACTAAAAGTTTTGTTTTATTTATTTATTTTTCTTAAGAATATTTTTCAACCACCGAAGAAAATCACTTCAATTAAAGATACAACTGTTGTTTCTTCGTCGAGTATAGATTACAAGACTTCCTTTGATGATCAAATTAAACTCGATTGATTTAGATGTTCGACCATTGGTCGCAAATGTTGCTCAAACGCCAGTAATTCCTAGTTCAGTTCCTGATAAGAACAATGATCAAAATGCAGCTGATCTTGAACATATTCAACGTTTACAAGAATTGGGCATACCCGATCGAGATATACACGTAAATTTTGTTTCTCGAATCGAACAATCTTTAAATTTTTCTCTTTAGCTTTTAATGGTTCAATCACCGTTGAAAGCTTTTAAAAATCTTTCTTTAAATGAAATTCTACATATAATCGATGTTATGCGAGAAGCTGAAGCTGCTGCTGATGATGACGACGAACAAACGATGTCAACAATCAAACGAGCACCAACATCAAATTCAAATTATCTCGATACGAATAATAATAGCACACTAAAACGATCGTCTAGTCAATCGAATACTCTTCCGAGTGTACCGAAAGTTCATATGGGCGCAGGTTTTATGAAGATATTCAATGAATGTCCTTTGAAAGTCCATTCGAGTTGTTTGTGGATAAAGACAAAACCAGATGGTTAGCTATTTTATTCATTTATTGATCTATCTAATTTTTGTCTGTAGAAAAATACGTACTAATCGCTGCGGAAGAAGGAATTTATGGATTAAATCTCAGTGAAATCCATGACGCAACATTAGAATTAGTAAGTCGATTTTTTGTTTGAGAACGAATCGATCTATTTTTGAAATAGTTATATCCTTATCGAACGACTTGGTTATTCGTAAAAGATGATATTCTTTGGTCAATATCTGGTGAGAATGAGAAACGATAGAATTTTATCTATTGACATTTTTATATACAGGCAGATCAAGTAGTTTATATCGACATGATCTACCGGATCTAATGAAACATAAAACCTCGCTTTATTCATCTTTACCATCGAATAAAACTCAAATTCAATACAAAATCGAAAAACTCATGTCAAAGTATATACTTGTTTTTTCTTCTTTCTTTTATTTACACATGAGATAACTTAGAAAATCAGCAATATCAGTTAAAATTCCGAATACTCGGGGTTGTACACGATGTACAGTTGGTCAAAATCCAATTAATGGCTTTATTTATCTCGCTGGTCTACTACCAAATGAAATCTTTCTTATGCAATATTATGAGCCATTGAGAAAATTTATGACAAATAAAGTATGCTGTTTAACAGGGAGAATTTTCAAAACGCAAACGAGTGTTTTGTTTAGAATATATCATTGTCATTAAGTGTCGAACCAAAAATATTCGAATTGATCTTTACACCAGAAAATCAATATGCATATCTTTGTTTTGGTATTAATGAAAGGTTAATTGAACATACATTTCGATATTAAACTATTCGAATCGATGCATTTTCTAGAAAGTCATCAGCGAATTCGTATAAACTTGCTTGGATTAATTTCGAAACTGAAGTTGCTGAGAATTGCCATGAGGGTAGATTTGAACGATGTCAATATCTTTGTTGCATTATTTGATCTAATAGGTGCTCTTCTATCGAATGTTTCACAACTAACTCAACATGAAGAAGATGTCAATATGATATTTATTTGTCAAGAAAGTTTGTATTTCATTTTGAATTTATTGATTTATTTTCAAATTCAATCATTTAGATCGAATTAAGATCGTTAATTCTCTTGGAAAACTTCGTTTGAATAGTCCGTATATATCAGAATTACGATTCGATTATGACATTCAATCATTCAGTAAATTCGGAAAAAAATTATCGAATTGATAAAACAAATAAAACTTTCACTTTTAGTTCATTTGTCAGACAGTATCCTAGCATTTCATGACCATGGCATGCAGGGACGAAGTTTGAAAGACAATGAAATAACTCAAGAAATCTATGTTGAAAATCAATCATTTCATGTTATTTGTTCGGACAGGTTAGCAAAAAATTTTGTTCTTCAATTTCATTATGCTTTGTTTTATTAGAACAATGATTGTTTTAAAAAGTGGTAAACCTGATTCAACATCGTCGGATCTTCACATATTGATAGGTCATGAAAGTACTTAGATGTTGTCAGATTACAACAGCAATGTATTCTTGTGCAATATAAATACAATCGAATGTGTGCTTATTTTATTCAGATACAACGTTTTGTGTGTGTGTGCGTGTTTTTGACTTATGAAAAACTAATCATTGTTTTAATTTTTCAATAATAAAAAAAATGTTTGCTTTTAATTAAACAAATAGTCAGCAAATGGTTGCATGACACCAGCGAGAATAGAATCGTAAATAAAATCTTCACGATAAAATTGATGATACTAAAAAAAAACAAACGTTTCGTCGAAATTATCATACGAAAAATAAAGTCAAGACTACATTCAAACTTTTGAACGTTTGTAATTCAACTGAAGGCGTTGTCGATTCCATTTCAGCTACTGAACAAATAATGATATTAGGTGTGTCGGTTATGGCAGGAAAATTATTAACAAATAAGCCAGATGCGATTCGATTTTCTAGAGAAAATTTTCTCTCAACTCTTTTTTGATTCGCTTTTAAAATAATCTACGAACTGCAAACACTTCCGCCGAAACGTTTGATTAACGTTTCCATAGCTATTGGAGTGTCGGCCATTTGACCAATGAATTGAAATTTGTAGTGATTAAATACACTTGAAAAATAAAGATTTAATCAATAGCTGATCTCGGTCCCGTGATTAATTTCAAAGGCAAAATCACGCGACCGAGATCAGCCTGAGAAAATCATTGAGAAAATATTTACTTGGCATCCTTCGTTTTCACGGCTTGTTTATACAATTTTCCGATCTTAGCTAGTTTTTTCTTTAATTCCTCTTTTGTTGTCGGATTCTAATAAATTTCACAAAAGAAAAAACTAATTCAATATTTCGATTTCTTCTTTTATCTCTTACTGAATAATGAAATTCTCCTGTTTGTGCCTGATAATGAACGATATATTGCGGAAGAATGAAATCATTTCGAAATATGATCAATTCGTGTTTATCAGGCGAACAATGCGAATCATAACCCTAAGCAAATTCATTCGTTTCAACTTAAAAACTACTTCCTATTCGAATTCATACAGGCATTAGATCAGCACCATTCATCAATGTTGTACAATGGTAAACCTTTTCATACGAGACACAACAGCTTAGTTCTAAGTTTGTAGCAAAAATACTCAATTACTTTTCCTTGTAAGATTTGACATAGTAAAAACTTTGTCGCACCTTTGATATATCCCATTGAAAATCCTGGATATTCCTAAACGAGTATTTCATATTAACATCTCAACATCTTCTCTCTTTCGTAATTTTTTTACACTGAAATATGCTCCTCGACCGTAAAAGCCCGAGTCTGTTGCATGTTGAAAACCATCTTGTCCTGGAACTTTAAAACCATTTTCACATATAGGAGTTATATTCGTAACAGCTGTGCCGTGAAATGCTAGAACAGGATACGAATAGGCTTCACCACGTTTGGCTTTTAGTTCTTCTCGTGCTTTACTAAAATGACAAAAGACTAGATCACAAAATCTACTTTTGATTTCTTTACTTGAAGTTTTCAATTAACACAGGATTACAAACATATTCAACTTTTGAAACTTGCGATCTGGAAGATCAATAAATTCTCATTCTTAAAATTAACTTCAATTGTTATCTTTTACCCTCCATAACCACTCATCAATCGATAGAATTGAGATTCAGCTAAACGAAAATGTACATCAGCTGCTGAACCTATTAAAAAAAAAACATAAAACTATAACAAAACCAGTTGATCATTCGTTTGTTTTTTTTACCTCGCTTATAATTTCTCTCAGGAAATAATTCGAAATATTTCGTTTTCGTTCCTTTAAGAACTTCTTCTTCACCTTCCATTAGCAGAATACCTTCGCTAATCTATTGAGAAACGATCTCAAAATTAATATCTACATAATTACATAACACGAATCTACTTTAGTTTGTAATTGTTCAATATCTTTCTTAATTTGTTCAGCTTCATCACGAGATTTTTTCAGTTTTTCTTGTAATTTATCTTTCAATGCAAATGCCTAAAAACCAACAATCAATTCGATTGAGATTTCTCTCGTTCAATTTACCTGTTCGATCATTAAACGTTTTTCATCTTCTGTCATTTTCGAAAATGTTTTCTTTAATTTAATATCGTACATACTCTCCTAGATATTTAACAAATATTGTACTAAAACAATTCTCTTTATCATAATCAAACTTACATCATCGGAATCATATTCTTCTGTTTTATCACTATCATTATCATCTTCGACTAATTTTCGTTTTTTATCATTCTGAACATCAGTTTTCTTCTCTCCATCATGATCATCATCACTACTGTCAACATCAGGATTTAATAAATCAAACGGATGTGTATATTCTGCAAAATGTAGCAAATTCTTTCGGTAACATGTTGCACCGAATGGACAGATTGGCAATGATGTTTTTTTATTTTCTAGTTCGAGATTTTTCAATTGTAAACTTATTTGTCAACGAAAACACAAAACTAACCAGCAGTCGATGAAGTTTCATGTGAAAATTCCTTGAAATGTGCTGGATTTTTACGATAACACTTACTACCTAAAGGTAAAGGTAAAACACAATAAACGAAGAAAGTAAACACGCAACTGTCAAATCTACCAAAGGGACATATTGGTAATGGATCTAACTTCGCTTTTTTACTAGATGTAGCTGCCATAATCGTAATAAAAACTTGATTTTACCCGGTAAAAAACCCATGCTTATAAGAGAACAATCTTGCACCATAGGTTTGAAATATTCATATTATCCTTTTGCTTATTTTGATCTTTTTTCTTATTGGTTAGAATATTTAACAAATAGAAATCGATGTTTTGCCTTTATGAAATAGATCTAATTGGTTTCTGTTCGCCATATGACAAGAATCTCAAACATTTGACATATTTACTTGTCTATCCGGTGTTAATGAACGAAAAACTTATACACAGTTTCGAGGGTACATGCCCGTTAACAACTTATGGAGTCTATGGAATTAAGAAAAGGTACTTCGATTTAACTAGAAAACCGAACAAATTCATTTTCATTTAGTTTCAATATGCCAAATTTTCCCTGTGCGGATATGTGCGATCAATTGTCGCTGAAAAAACACCTCATGTACAAACACAATCTTTCGAATACAGCTGGTAGAGATTTTTCTTTTCATTTTCTTATTTTCTTTTATTTATTTATTTATTTTTTGCAGCAAATAAAATCGTTCTCGATCGTATGAATACGAAGACTCGTAAAAACGAATTAATATTCAATAATACTCAAGAATTATTTTCTCATTCGGTTCATTGGCATAAAGGTCGATGTCCATTTTCGTACGGTTATTCGAATGTATTCAATTTAACATTAACAAATCATCAAATTAAAAATTACAATTGTCGACATACGAAACAATGTTTACTTCTTTCACATTTACGTGTCTCACATAATTTAAATATAAAATCAGCAAAGAAAATCGTTAAAACAATGATGACATCATCAATTGAAAATCGACAAAAAACATCGATCGAAAATGATATCCGAGAAATAATTCTCTTTCAAAAAGATGATGCAGTTCTAAATACAAATCCGTAAGAAAAAAAAATCAAGATAAAAAAATCATTTGTTTTTTGAATTTTTTTTGTTCAAATAGAAATATTTATAATGATGATCGAAGATTTCGGTTCTATTGTCCATTAACAAATATCGATTCGGTTGTGAGAGAAAATCTACAAGAACAATCGTTATTAAATGTTCCATGCAACAAATCGAATGAGAAATTTATTCTTTTTGCTCATCTTCAGTAGGTTAAACTATCTATCGAATCGAGAATTTCAATTCATATCTATTGACTAGACATTATCATCAAATGAGTGGTGAATTAGCACTTCGTCTTATTCGATCCATTCGAACAAATCTCGAGTCATCACAACCGCAAACGCAATCGAAAACAGCAACATCAACAACGACATCGACAGCAACGAGTTCGGCAATAACCGAAGAAATCGACATCGTGCCATACAAATGTCTTTGTCCGTATTCGACAACATCGAATCATGAAAATACGAATTTATTGAAGAAATTTTCGAGATTTGTTCTTAATTTGCCTTGTGATCGACCGTGTCCGGTGAATCTCTATCGACATTTGAGAAATTATCATAAAGTTGATTTACAACATGCGAAAGATATTACACGAACAATTATGTTAAGTAAAACAGTGAAAACAGAACATTTACAACACGATGATGGCGAACCATCATCAACAAGCAATCGAAAGCGAATCAATGGTTCAACGAAAGACAAATCCTATGAAACGACGATTTCATTAGTTCGAATGGACTTGCCAAATGCCAATACCGAATTAAAGAGTACGATCAGTTTTGTTTTGTTTTTTTGTTAAATTGACATTTGCTTTGTTTAAAGATGAATCAATTGATTTTCTTATTGATCATGAAAATCCCGAAGATTGGAGTCAAGCAATGATGAATGATGAAGAATCACTTTTTCTCTCATTCGATGAAGATCAATTGAATATCGATGGTCATTTTTGAAGAAAAACAAACAAACAAAAATATACCTTTCTCTCATCAATCTCTCGAACAGTCTCTGTGAGATAATTGTTCGATTAGTTTTCTTGTACAAAAAAATCTTTATTCCGCTTTGAATATTTACTTTTTAGACTATATGAAGTGTATTTTTTGATGATTAAAAATAAATAAATAAATAAATAAATAAATTTGAACAAAAGAAAACCAAACTACACCCACAACAGTTTCAAATATCTTGTCGACATTGTTATATAATAATAATCAAATAAAAAAAGCAATGCTTATTATCATGTCTTTTGTCTGCTAGACATATAGAATTCTGTCTGACACACAACCTGATGCCGCAATATTTATTCTGAATAACAACAAATTGCCCTGTTTTATGTATATGTATATCATCTCGCCGACACACACACGCACACATATTGTATACTGTGAGGGCATGGACGGTTGCTGTTTCACTTATCGCATTATTGTTCAAACTGTGCATCGATGGCACATTTCGTCTACAGCTTGTTTAAGTTAAAACATCATCACATTTTGTTGCCCCAAGTCGACAATGATGATCAATGGATTCCAGATTGAACATAAAAACGAACTGGTAGAGAGATAGATCGATAACAAATGTGTTCCTGTTAAAAAGAAGGAAGAAAATTTATTCCGAGAACAAGGTCTTTAACGAAGCGTGTATACGCAATTCAGAGGTCAATAATCATCATATTCAAAATAGACTATTGTATTGATTGCTCAATCAACTATTATAATAAAATGCAAGCTCGAGAAATGATTTCCTTTTCTTTTACTTTGATAATCATCAATGAACGCGTTAGAAACAAAACACACAAAAAAAAACGTTTTCTCGCTATTAGACTTTTCTAATCGACACCTGCTAAGACTAAAAAATGAATAATCTCTCTTTTTTTTTCTGTCTGCCATTAAGTAAACGTTTATTTATTCTTGAGCAGCGAGAGAAAGAGAAGAAAGAGAGCAAGCTATTCTAATCCTTTTCTCTCCCCCTCTCTTCTCTTCTCTTCTCTTCTCTTCTATTCTCTATCCTATCGTTCATTTCTTCTATTTAAAAATAAACGCCATGCAACAACGATTAGTAAAAAGATAGTTGATCAGATCTAATAATGAATATCATTCAATTGACAATCTCATGTAAGTTCAAACTCAGATTAATCCGTTGACCAAAAGGTTAATGCATACGTTTGTTTACTTTTTAGCCTTTCTCGTTCTTCAAACAATTGCCATTAATCATTATCCAAAATTTCCTAAAATTCTAACGAAATCCTACAATCAAACGTATAATCTTTCTTCCATAGCCATTCTAACATGTCAAGTTACCGATCTCACCAATCATCATGTGACATGGCTTAAATATGATCGAAATACATCGACATTTTTACCGTTAACTGTCGGACAACAAGTATTTCTTTCCGATGAACGTTATTCGGTTTCATATTATTCAATATCTTCGGAACGATCCTATTGGAATTTAGAAATTTATAATACGAAACTATCCGATGAAGGTATTTATGAATGTAAGATTTCGAATCGTCGTCGAAGTGTATCGATACAAATACATTTACATATTCAAATTCCAATGATAATTCAACCGGCACGTTTATATGTTGAGCCGGGCGCCGAAGTTGAACTTGATTGTATGATCTATAATATTAATACATCATCGATAACTTGGCATTTTTCAAGTTTAAATCAAACATATCAAAATAAAATAATCTATCATTATGATATACATGAAAGATATCAACATGAAAAGAATATTTCCAAATCACAATTAATTATTCGCCATGCTCAACCGTATCATTCAGGTCTTTGGACATGTACATATAAACGGCAAAGACGTAGTGCAAAAATTATCGTACAAAAAGGTAGAAGACTGTTGATTTTCTGATCTTTTTCTTCAAGTTTTCTGTTAGGTGCCATGCAACGTTTAATATCAGCAAAGAATCATTCGAGAAGATCGTCGATTCAATATGGAATGATTTTATTCGTAGTTTTAATTGGTTATTATCTATGAATTTTGTACAGTAACGTGTTGTATATTGGTTTTGATACAATTTGAACAGTATTGTCAGAGCATGACATACAATTAATAATATAAGACAAAACGAATGAAGAACTTGTCGAGACTAGTGTGCTTGTTATAGACAATTATCGCTATAGGGGTGCCTTTTTTTTTATATGTCTGAAGTAAAGAATTAAAGCTCAAACAAAGCGTAAAACATCGGATTTTTTGTTTTTTTCTTCATCTTAATTAAACAATAAAGAAAGGTGATAAGAAAGAAAGAAAAAAAAAGTCGAGTCATTCAAAAGATTTGCATTTGACTATTATTGAAATATATTGTATAATGAATGGATTTTTAAGTAGATTCTCTTCTGTATAATTGTGATTGACAGTGATACTTCGGTTTGTATGATGCAATGACGTACTCGTACTGTCACATTAATTCAGTTCAGTTAAAACGATGATGACATTACTATTGAAACACTGATATTATCAATCTGTTACCTATTTTAACATGAAATTTGAGAAATGTTCGAATGTATGTTGGTAATTCAATCGTCAGATGCGCTGTTCATGTTAAAGTCACGCATGCCGATTGCTCGTTTGACAAAACAATAGCATCAGGAAATTGTGAGCTGACTGATAAAACAAAACCTGATATGAACTTGCCATCTACTTTCTCCAGATGGCTAAGTAAAAAAAAGATTGCTCATTGTTGTTGTTGGTGAATATTCAATACAAATAGTGACAATAACAAAGAAAAAATATTAAATAAAAAAAAAAGACATGGCAAAGAGAAAAAAAACGAAAATTTTTTTTCCAATGTGTGTATATATATTAGACTAGTGTTTCGGGATTGATATCAATCGTGTTATTTTCTTTGGGATTATCATTGATTGTCAATGAATTCTGTTCATTATTTGTACAGTAGCATGTACATTGCTGCTGCTGACGACGTAGCGTAGCTGCTAATCGTTGATATGGACAATGTCCATCTTGTATTGTTTCATAAATATGTTGTTGTGAATCCGATGCATAGAATGTTTGTGTAGGTACATTGAAATGACAATGAATCATCGGATTATAACCGATCGTTGTAGGTAAAACAATAGGACAAAATGTAAACGAACGATTGAGATCAAATTTATGTTGTTGTTGCATTTCATTTGGATCGTCGTATGTTGTTGTTGTCGTTGAAATAGTTTGTCGTTTTTGTGTATCTAATGTTGTTAATACTGGTGTTTCACCGTATGTCATCGATGATGATGCTACCGATGATGATGAACGTTTCGAACAGAACAATGGTTGATGTGTTGTATGACTCGTTGTTTTCGAATATCGTTGTTGCCAACAAAGAACAATTAAAAGTAGATTAAATAGAAGAAGAACAATGACAAAAATACTGATTAAAATTAAAATAAACGAAAGAGTATATCGATGTTTTGTCGATGATGATGATGAGGGTAGTAATGTTGTTGTTGGAAATGGTAAATCAAATGAATTTCGACATGATATTTGTAGATTTTGATTACTTTGAATAGCTAACCAAAAGCCTTTTCTTGTAATAACATCGTTCGTTTTAAAGATAATATCAAATGATGAATTCAATAGCATCGTTTGATCGCTAATCGAATCACAATATGTTCGATTTTCAATTTGTAGATAATCTCTCGTGCAAATATTCATTTCATCACGTTCTTCAAGATAAAAATCAAGAAATTTTATTCGAACATATTCTTCACTTGAAATTCGACATGAACAATTCAATGAATTATCATATTCATTCGGATAATTCGAACTTCGAAGTAATAATCGATGATCGTCAGCTGTTGCTGTTGTTCTTATCAATCGATTATCACATATTGATAAACTTTCAGCTTGTAAACATAAATAATCCAATACCATATAGTCACTATATTGACTGCCTATACAAATTCAAAAAGAAAAAGAAAAACACTTAATGCAAATTAAGCATTTGTACAGCTTAACAAATAAAAAATCAATATTTTTCGAAGCACTTAAACACGTTCTCTCGCTGAATGATTGATTGTTATTTTTTACTTACATATGTGTAAATATTGAGGATTTAAATCAAGTTTACATTGATTCAGACCATTACATTCTGTGCCAATGTATGTTGTTCGTGTGATACAGTCGCCTGTTTGATATGTACACGTTCCATTCGATGTATTATTATGTACGCCGAATGTTAAATTTTGAACGAGAATATAACCATGATTGGGACATGAGAGTAAAACCGATGTTTGATTCGATGTCGATGAGATCGTTTGACGATTTTGATTATGTCGTGTACAGCCATGAACTGTTTCGGTTTGACTCGATTTTATTAAGATTAAAACAATGAATAAAATCATCTAAAATCGATTGTTATCGAAAGTAAAATGGTTTTTTTTCACATTGTACAGCTGTCCAGCTGTGTAGATTTGAAAAATGAGATGTTTTAACTCCGCCTTTTACTTCACACGTTTTCTATTCAACATCAAAGAGACAACTGTATACTACTTACGAATAACAAAAGAGTGAAAGGAACAAGAAAAAAATTTGCTCGTCTACTCGACCGATCAAGGTCTGACTAATAACAGCAACATAGCAAAAGAATTACTCTGTTTGCCAGGAATCAATTCTTGTCTGATCATCATCGTCGATTAATTCTCGACTGTAGTTAGAATCAAACGAACTGTTCGAGACGATTTTCCAGTTGACCCTCAAGGCTTACAGCTGTGCGGTCAATCATTTCTTCATGTTTTTCTAGGCGGTACAGTGTACGAAGTAGTCCAAAAAAAGAGAAACATGCCGCATTCCCAAGGCAAATCAACTGACTTGACAAATGAAAAGCAAAGTCAACACAACACTGAACGAATGATTATGGCATCAGCAGTGTATGTGTGTGTGTGAAAAAAGATTAGATAGGGGAGAAAGTTTCTCTTCGGTTTTGATCCACGCGGTATAATCATTTTCCAGCTGTGACTTTTGTTATCAAATGATAATCATCATTTATTCTTCTTACCTTCTCAACATGTCGTCGTTTATCGTTTGACTTGTTATACGATGTTGTTGATGATGTCGACTGACACATTCTTCGCACTCGCGCTCTCTTCTTTTCTCATTTCATTACACTTCTCGAAATTGACCATCGATAGAGAAAAAAAGGGAGAGAGAGAGAGAGTGAGAAAGGAAGAAAAAGAGAATGACCGATTGTAAAGAATGCCAATCAACCGATGAGGGACTTTCGCTTGGCATGCATGCAAACGTGAAAAGATAGTTTATTTGAACAACTTTTCACTTTCTTGACTAATCTTCTTACTTTACTTACCTTGTCTGATCTTTATCTTCTTGTAGTTAAGCTTATTGCATGAATAGTAGCTAACATAACTGACATCATTGTGTTAATTTCTTTGCTTGAATGCCTTACGTTTTTCTCTCATTGTGATCAAGTTAATCAACAATGCGAAAAGATATTGATTAAAACACTATCATTTCCTCTACTGAGTGTCGTTAACGAACAACCTTGAGGCGATATATGATTATGTGTGAATGTCCATCTGCAGCTGTCTTATGCTCAATTTTTTTCTCGTTCTCGTTCTCTTCCTTTTCAAAATCATGATATTATCTTAACAATGTCGAGATATTTCACGAACAATCAATTGCAAAAAGAAGAATAGACAATAGAGATGAATCAATCGGTATTTTCGTTTGACAAAATCATAAATTTATCTCTTTTCTCTAATTTAATAAGTGTGTGTATATGCTCCGCCCTGCTCATTTTCTTTTTTGTCAAAATCTCAAGCAAAAAAAAGGGATGATGATTATTATTGTAACGCTTGGCTAATCTCAATTAAATGAATTAGATCGGCAAACTTTAACTAGAATTCTTCTTCTTTAGAATATGATGTCGTAATCAGTACAACTCGTAATTTCCGTTGCATTCTAGTGAAAAGTCAAGCGAGAGAGAAAGAAACTGTATTGTCTATTGTTAGTTAATTTCATTTGCATATTTCTATTCTCTTCTGGCTTGATAGACATAAATGGAATATATATATATATATATATATTTTACCCTCAAAGAAAATGATCAATATTTGTTTTCGTTTGAAGTTCAACGGAATTTCATTTCCATTGTGTCAGACTTACTCGACTCGCTTTTTTTTCTAGTTAAAAGAGAACAACGAAAAAAAATAGCACGTACATATGGATAAGTATTTATATATTACTAACAAAGAAAGCAAGAATACGATGTAATAATCTCAAGAGATGAGAACAAACGTTCCATGGATATGCATGTGCTAATGTGATAATCATATTGCATGTGTTCTCCAGAATAAGAATCGATCAATAGACGACTGGATTAAGCAACAATTTGATTAACTCGAAACAAATGATGGAAGAGAGATATGTAATCAATAAAAGTCTTTTAAAATCGATTCGAATACACTTATTCATTCATTTGTAGAAATACGTAACCCTCACCCTCAAATTTATTTTGTTAAATCAACAGTCAGTGTTTTTGTCTGTGAATTTGTCGGCTACAGTAATAAGAAACTATTTTTGTCATATGATCTTTGGCATGAATTAATTAAAAACGACATATAAAATCAACGGTGATTGAGCTGTGTGATTTCATTACAAAATGGTACAAGAACGTAAAAGGCAAAGTTTTTTTGATTTTAATTGCAATGATATTTTGACGGTTTTATGTGCGGCTGCTGTACCTATCGCACTTGGAATTTATACAGCTATAACTTATCAACAAGAAAAAGAAAACGAACAACGAATGCAAGAAATGCAAATTAATCAAACAGTTGAATCGAGACGAGATAAAATTTATGATAATTTTCTCAAGAATGTCTATAATCTTGATCGATACGGTTATTTAAACGAAAGTAAAGATCCATGGGCATTTGCAAATGCTTATTATCGTGCAGCACATCGACAATTAGATCCTGATCGAAAAGGTGATGTCCTACAATTTCTCAAAGAACGACAACTTATTGGACGAAACAATTGTACGGAACAATGTGGCTATAAACAACCATTGAAAGATATCATTCGACTGAATGAATTAAGTTTTGATTCGATTCGTTTCAAAAGTCAAACAGGAACATTAACTCGTTTGAATTTAAAATGCATTTCATTTGATCAAGTCTCAATGAAAAATACGACGTTTCTTTTTGCTAATCTCGATGGTGTATCTTTCGATAATAGTCGATTGCAAGATATTAGTTTCGGTAATTCGTCATTAGTTTGTGCACGATTCAATAATACAGAAATAGAAAATGTTGACTTTGGAGACGCAGATTTGACAGGTGCAATATTTATCAATGTCGATCCTGACAAACTGAAATTAACATCCACACAAAGAGATCAAGCAAAATTCTATAGTGGATTAGGTCCGCAACTAACTACAACGACAACCACTACTGTTTATCGAACATGTAAGCAAACTTTATTTTTTGTAGAACAGGAAAAGACTGAAATTTTTTATTTCAGGCTCGAGTCGTCGTTGGAATCAGACTGGTGAATTGATTCAAGGTATCAGCGATCGTCCATACCCATCGCCACTTTGTTTGTCTATCGATTCTAATGATACAATCTATATTTGTGATCGAAATGTTGAAGCTTGGTTTAAAGGTGCAATCAATGGAACAAAAGTAACTGATACCAATCATGCAGACTATCTCATCTTCGACAAAAATGGTTACTTCTATATTAATGAACATATAGCTCATACAGTTCGTCGGTATTCGACGAATTCTATCATTGGCACTGTTGTGGCAGGTGTGACTGGAACATCTTCATCTGCACTCAATAATTTCAACTATCCTCTAGGTATTGATATTGACGATAACCTGAATCTCTATGTTGCTGATAGAGATAATAAACGAGTGATGAAATGGGCTCCAAATGCTACAGCGGGTACTCTTCTTATCAATATGACTGCCAGTAACCTGAGTACCATTAGCGTATCTGCACTGCGATTAGTAAAAAATTCGCCAAATCAAGTATATTTAGGTGATACAACTTACGGTAGAGTATACTTATGGAGTTTTGATAGTACAAATCCAGATTTAATCTTAAATCAAGTCAGAAATAGTACTGCTCTTAGTTCACCACGGAGTCTTATCTTAGATCCAGATGGAAATCTTTATGTTGGTGAAAATGGTGGGAAAGGTCGAATAATTCGATATTGTCCTAATTCAACAATTGGTGAGATCATGATCGATGACAGTAATGGGAATTCAGCGATGAGAAAAGTTGGTATTGCTTTCGATTCACAACAAAATTTATATGCTTTATTGGGCAACGGAAAAGTGATAAAATATGCACTTATTTGACAGTTCGTTTTCGATATTTATTTATTTTTGTCTGTAAACTTATTAGAATAAATATGAATTAAAACCAGAGAAATTTATTGAAATTGTCAATTATATAAAACAAATATGTAAATAGTTCTTTATAAGAAAAATGGGCAATTCTTTTGAAGGTTTGCACTTAACACGATACGTGTACTTTTTATTTGATTATTTGATTCTGTATCATCGGATGCGGTGGATTCAGTTGTCGAAGGACTTCTAAAACAGAGAAGAACATTAAAAATCATAAAGATCAGGACTAATAGAAACTTTGGGTTGTGTCAATGCACTATTACTTAATGCTGCACTGAACATAAGAGAAAATGAAAGAAATTAGTTATCATATACATAGAATAGAACCAAATCCGTCATTTTAAAAAAATAAATACAGTTGAATTCAATGAAACCTATATATTCCTTACAGTTTTATAAACTAAAAGTAACAGTTTACGGTGCAATTGCTTTCTCAATCAAACGAAAAACATATAATTGACCATTCGAAATGTAGGATATCTTTTGAACAGATTCGAGTGTTTCTGAGGATTATTCGCCTGTAGGTTAGACCAAACACACATTTGGATAGATCATAATACTTGCCAATTTGCAATGTTCATTCGATTTACAGTCGAAAATCATGACTACGAATTTCGTATTTCTCATATAAATCTCTCAAATCGATTCGAATGTACTTTATTCATTAATCAACACTCTGTTTTCGTTGACGAATTTCTGCGCGTGGTAAAGTATGATTTGATCTTTCTTTTCTCTTGTTTATTGAAGCCATAAGTACGCATGTGTTTTTTCTTGTCATCGTTTTTACATTTCTTCTCAATAATCATTTTTCATCATGACTTGCTACAAAGAACATCACAGATCTAACACCTGTCGAAAATTTCTCAATGAATTTCGAATTCTTTTCATCAAAACATTTCGTTTAACCTATCGAAAACCAATTCAAACTCTGATCGAAATCTTTCTTGCTTACACATTCATGGGCATGCTGCTCGGCATTCGATATATTCTCAATCGTGAATTGTACGATGAATTTCGTTTGCCTCGTTTTCGTCCTCAAGATGCATTGATTGTTAACGGCACAGGAAATGTTATTTATTACTATCCGGGAAATATCTGTTCGACAATGATCATCACAGATGCTGTCAATGATTTAACAAATCGATGGCCAGCTTTTCCGAATAATAGTAAAAACAAAAATAAATCGAACAATTCTATTTTTGCAAATCGAGAATTTTAATTTCAGTACAAATTCTCTCCGATCCTACGCTTGCATCGGTTTCTAACGCAACTCTACAATCGATATTTGCTTTTATTTATTTTACGAATCTTGATTTTTGTACGAACCGGTCGACAATGCCTGATGACGTACAGTACACTTTACGAATGCAAGAGTAAGAAAATGATTCATCGTTTTCGAAACAATCATCTTCTATTCGATTAGAAATGGCCCGTATTATTATCGTGCTCAGCAGGTCAAAATCAATCCAAATGATTATTTATGGAAACGATCTCCCGAAGAGTTCTGTCAAAATAATCGAACATTAGTTAATTATACTCATAGTTTTCTTGCCATTCAATATCATATCGATATTTCAATCATAAAATATGCTACAAATACAAGTGTAAATCTTCTCTCAAGTGTAAGTCATTTTTTTTCATTCGATCTATATATTTTTTGTTGCATAAATTAATCATTAGATTTTCATGAATCATTTCGGTTGTCCACGAATGTATATCGATCAATTACAAACCGTTTATAGTTTTTTTATACCAGTTTTTTTCTCGATTATTTATCTTGTTACATTTATTATGAATGTTGGATATATTGTAACCGAACGAGAGAATAAAACAAAAGTAAAAAAAAATTCATTGGAAGTTTTTTTGTTTGTTTGTTCGTTTATTTCAACTAACGAATAGGAATATTTGAGAATTTATGGTCTTCGAACGTGGATAAATAACCTTGTATGGATTGTACGTTCGATGTTGATCTATTTTCTTCTGACTATTGGCGTAACTCTATTGAGTTTGATTCAATTGCCAAAATCGGACACAAAATTTAGCGTCAAAAAAGCTGTATTCAATTCGACGAACTGGTTTCTTTTGTGGACTGTACTGTTTGTTTATTCAATTCAAGTGTCGAGCTTTAGTGTTTTCTTTGGACAATTTTTTAAACGTCGTAAGATTTCCCATAGATTCAAAATGTTCGATATTTTCTTTTGTCGGTCTATTACAGCTTTACTAGCAAAATTAATTGGATTTCTTATTTGGATCATAACATTCATTGATTTCTATCCGGGTGTGCCTGTTGCTATTCGATATCTTCTTTGTCTATTTCCAAATACGGGTCTCATGTTTTGTTTACAAGTTATTCTTCAATACGAACGAAAAGCGAATAATTTAACAATGAATGAAATCTATTCGAATTTGTTTTCCTATCGATTGTATATTGGCATTTGTTTGTTGACAATGTTGATCTATTCGGTGATTTATTTTTGTCTTGCGATTTATATCGAACGGATCAATCCGGGAGAATTCGGCATAGCTCAACCGTGGTTTTATCCATTTCGAATATCACGACTGCCGACAGCTACTGTAAGACCGAGTGAAATACGTCAATCGAATAATCAATGGGTTGAATTGAGTTCAATAGATAATTCGCGAAAGGCAGCAGTGTCCATTCAAAATCTAACGAAAGTAAAAATTTGCTCGTTGAGTTTTTTTGTTTTTCGATCCGTTTTTTCTTTCCGAAAGGAATTCGGTCGATTTCAAGCTGTTTCAAATTTATCTTTGGATTTCTATCGAGGAGAAGTTTGCTCGTTGTTAGGAGAGAATGGTGCCGGGAAAACAACGACAACGTTTATTCTCGTTGGTTGGTTTGTTTCGTCGAAAGAATGTTGGATAGAAAACGAAACGAATTACGTTTTGTTTAGGAATGTTAGAACCAACATACGGACAAGTATTGATCGAAGGTTTCGATATTCAAAAAGATTTGCAGAATGCGCGAGCATCACTTGGATTTTGTCCACAATATGGTCAGAGAATGTTGAATCTTTCGTAAAATGATTTGTTTTTTATATAGATATTCTCTACGATGATTTAACTGTTGATGAACATTTAGAATTAATTGGAAATGTAAACTCAGGAGAACACAAAAGAAATTTTTTTTTTTATTTTTGAAAGCATTGTTTTGATTTAGTTACGTCATATTGAATCGAAACAATTGGAACAATCAATTGAGAGTATTCTACAATTAATCGGCTTGACAAATGATCGAAAAACATTGGCAAAGAATCTTTCAGGTGGTATGAAACGTCGATTATCCATCGGCATTTCTTTAATCGGTGATCCGAAAGTTCTCATTCTCGATGAACCAACAAGTGGCATTGGTAATACGAAATATCTTTTCTTTTTGTACAATTTCGAATTTTCTGACAGATCCATACAATCGTCGTTTAATTTGGACAATCATTCGTCAAATGAAACAAGCTGATAAATGTTTACTTCTAACCACACATTTTCTCGAAGAAGCCGATATGCTTTCGGATCGAATTGCAATTATGACCAATGGCCATTTGCAAGCCAAAGGCAAACCTGATTTTCTCAAACAACAAATCAGTATAAATCAAATTCAATTCGATAGTTTTATTTGTTTTTCGGTTATCTAGATTTTGAATATCGTTTATTCGTTGATATAACCGATCGACTTATTCATCAACGAACGATTGATTTCATTCGTGAATATCTTCCACAGATTATTCTCGAACGTCAATCATCGACTCAATTGATATTCAATATCAAACGTGAAGATTCACCGCATATCAGTGAATTTCTCTATGCATTCGAAGATTTTTCACAAACCATCGGAATTAAAAACTACGGATTGACAATGACAACAATCGAAGATGTTTTTCTCGCGTAGTTTTTTCTTTGTTATTGTTGTTCCTTTCCAAATCTCGTTTTCAACTTTCTTTTCTCTAGTTTAATTCATCAAACTGAATCAGAACACAATTCTCAATTACAAAATCAACTAACAGGAAAAAGTCAATCAGTCTTTCAACAATTCATCGGTTTACTTCTCAAACGTTGGCATGTCCTTCGACGACAATATATCTTCGTCTTTGGTTTCATTTGTCTTCCGATTCTCATTGAAATTCTTCTTGTTTCAACTGTTCCAACGCCGCAAACAATTCTTTCAACATTAATTCAAAATGGTCGCATCAAAGATGCACAAGTTCCACTAATACCTTCGATTTACAATCCACATACAATTGTTATCTATGCAAATAACAATGACAATGTCATACGAACACGTTTAGTCGAATCAATTCAACGAACACGAGCCGATATCGATGAAATTTCAACGGATAATGTTTTGAATTATGTTCGAGAACGATATTTACAAACGGAAGAGATTTTTATTAATAAATATCAAATTGGTTTCGCTGTTTATAATACTGGAACATCGAGTTTACCTTCGTTGATTATCGATAGTTTCTTTTCAACAGTTAATTATCACGCAATGGCAACAAGTCTTGCATTGAGTGCAACGAATCTCTTTCAATTCTATGCTAATTCATCAAGGAAAATGATTCGTACAATCAATCAACCGATTCTCACACCATCGAAAGTCTATTCTTCAGCTGAACAATTCTTCGAATTACTCTATTGTTTCGATACAATTCCATTGTCATTATTTAATTTTCTCAATGCAATTCTTGCTTCGATTTTCATGAGTATTCTCTTAGTTCCTATTGTTCATGAACGCGTTACTCATTCGAAAGATTTACAACTATTGACCAATCTGTCGAAGAAAATATATTGGTTTTCGAATGTTTGTTTTGATTTAAGTTTATGTCTTCTTCTTTCGACTTTATTAACAATCATTGTTCAAGTAAATATTGAATTTTTCGAATTCATTTTTCGATTGTCTATCCAATTAGCTCGGTGCTTTATTCAATCCCGAACCTCAATCCGAAGTTCATATTTATCTACATTCAACACAGATCAGTTATTTCTTTCTGCTATTTTTCTTGTATACACTCGCATCATTGCCATTGATCTACGTTTATTCATTTCTGCCGAAATCGGAATTAATTGGTTTTGTAAATTTTTTTATTTTTAATATCGTTGCTTGTTTTCTCGATATGGTCTTTGCATTTATCGCAGTTTTTTCTCAACAACAATCATCGACAACAACAACTATGAATAATTTACGTTTAGTCATTTCAATTTTATTTCCATCAGCCAATTTGAAACGTTCGTTGTACAATATTCGATTGAATTCTGATGTCGATTGCATATCAGTTTTGAATTCGATCTTGTTAACGAATTATTCATTTCAGAAGAATTGGAATTCAATTCAAGAGCCAGGTTTAGGCTCACAGATTTTAATCTTTCTCGGACAGATGATTTTCTGGACGATCGTTTTGATTTTTATCGAAAATCGAAAGAGAATTCAACGTTGGTGTCAAACGAAAAATCAAGATAACCAACCATGGGATGATTCCGTAAGATTTGAGAAAGAAAAACTAAATTCAATTATTAATTCGTTCTTTGTTTTCTCCAGCATTTGGATGTCGACGTACAAACCGAACGTCAATTAGTTTTGCATGAGAATATTCAAAAAACTTCTTCGGTTCTACTCGTTCGAGATCTCGTTCGACAATTTAAAAAGCAAACGAGCTCATTCGTTGTCGATCATCTCAATTTTCGTGTTACTAAACGTTCATGTTTCGGTTTACTCGGTAAAAAAAATCTTTATTCAATCGAACATTTTCGACCAGAACTTTTGTCGAAATCTTAGGCTCCAATGGTGCTGGTAAAACCACTACATTTCGAATGTTAATTAACGATTTATTTCCGACATCTGGTGAGATATTTCTTAATAGAACAAATATCACAGAATTGGTAAACTATTGACAGATGTATATCATTAAGAATGTCTTAGACTATTTCTTATAGCAATCTGATCTTGATATTGGCTTTTGTCCTCAGTCAGACTGGCTAATTGACAATCTAACAGTTATTGAAACATTACATCTATTTGCTAGGTGCAAAAAAAAACACACGAAATTTCTTTTTATTCGAAAATATAAATTTATGAATTAGATTGAAAGGCTTGAAAACATTGGATAGCTGTTCGAATGTCATCGAAATATTTAATCTCGAAAATTATGCGAAACAAAAAGTTGGCCGACTTAGTGGCGGTAATAAACGAAAATTAAGTACAGCCATTGCGTTTCTTGCTAATCCACAAATCATTTTTCTCGATGAACCAACAACAGTAAGAGAAAAAAAACCAAGAAGATCATACAAATCTCAATGATTTTCAGGGCTTAGATGCAGTTGCTAAACGAAAACTCTGGCATGTTATTCGTTCAGCTCGTGATATTGGATTGACAATAGTTATGACGAGTCATAGCATGGAAGAATGTGAAGCTCTATGTACAAGTAAATAAACAAAATCTGCGTTTGTTTTTTTTTTATTTTCATTCGATATTTTTTTTGCAGGAATTGGAATTATGAAATCCGGTCAATTTGTATGCTTAGGAAATTTACAACGATTAAAAACTCGTTTCAGTTTGGGTTACAATGCTCGAATAAAAGTTTCTCCCACGAATTTGACTCGATTTAAATCGGAATTAGATTCGATTCTACCCGGAATTGAAATCGATGGTAATCATGAATCAATTTTTCATCTGTCTTTTTAATAATTTAATTGCGTTTCAGAACAAGCAAACGGCATGTTGTACTGTACAATACCGTTAGCATTTAAACTGGCTTATCTCTTTGATTTATTCCATCGAAAAAAGTCCGAACGTATCATCGAAACATACTCGCTCACACAAACAACACTCGAACAAATCTTTGTTCATCTAACTGAAGATATCGAAGAAACATTAGTCTAAAATAATAAAAAAAAGAAAAGAAACGAGAAAACGACGCTCATCCATCATCGATTCACATGTGTGAACGTTCGATGATGATTTATCAGTGATTTGACTGATCGAAATGAAGACAAATGTTTATATCTCAACTGATAGAACAAGAGAATGTCTGTTCGTAGACTTCGAAATGAAGAAGCTACTTTTCGGATTGCATCATCGATATATCTAATTGAATCTGTTCTGTATTAGTTCACAACAGAGCAAATATGTCGTGGTAGTTGCTGCGTGTTTCTTTCTGCTTTTCTTTTTCTTCGACAGATATGAACGTATGCATATATATCGAGACGGGTACCATCGTCTGATTCGTATGAGTATACGGAAGCGGTAGCCGAAGGAAGGAGAGAGAAAAAAACGCGAGAGAGAAAAAAAATCGATGCATTTGCCTATTGTCGTTGTTATACGAGCGTATATATATCTGTGTATACACACGCGCGCCTAGTGACCGATCGAGAGAGAGAGAGAGAGCAGTCGGACAACTATAAAAATTCAATTTTGTGTTTCTTCTTCCTTGCTACACGTAAGTAAGATTGATTGTATGCAGTAACACACACACACACACACACACAGGCGTAAAATGAAGGAGTAGAGAGGTCAATGTCATTCAAAAATGACTGGCAACAGTACATTGATTACGTCTACAAGCTTGAAGTATGCGAGTCTTATCGATTCTATTTCGTGAATGAAGTTCAGTTTCAGGTTATATATTAAAACACATACGTTCGAGATTTTGCTCGTTTCTCTACATCTGGAAGAAGAATAAAACGCGAAGAGAGAAGAAAAAATATGTCTTAACATCGATAGACGAACGTTATAAGCATTGTCTTATCATGATTGCCTATTTGGACGTTCGTTCATTTCTTTTTTTCTTTACACACACACACATACATACGCACGTAATCATTAGACTGACGCGAGATATATACATACACGTATACAGAGAAGAAAAAGAATTCCTTCGTTTTTGTTATTTTATAGATGCCGGATACCGATGCAGTGACATCAACGATTCAAAATCAACTACCACCACGTACGACAAATAGTCATCGTTGGCCGAGAAAATGGGCGACACTCGGCGGTCGTGGCTCGACACTTCCACCGCAAATTCATCTTAATGATAATGAGAAAATGAATGGTAACGGACATCGACATACAACATCATTATTTCGTAAATCATCGACAATCAGTCGAACCAATGGTGTAACGTTAACTACGGAAAATTCATTGACCAAATCTCGGTCATTAATAAATGTTCTACGTTCAAAATTGAATTCACCGGCTGTTCTACGACGTTTTCGAACGAAATCTCGTGAAAGTTCGAAACAAGTCGTGACGGAAATACAAGAAATCGACGAGAAAAAATCTCGTAAACGTGATCCATCGCCAATGAAACGTTTCACCAGTCGTTTAGCTCAACTAACACGAAGTTCAACTCACACATCTATCGAAACGTCAAATCAACGACAAAAATCTTCTTCACCACCATCATCAGCAGCACCACCACCACCAACAACAACAACAACACATAATCAAGATCAAGTCGATCATATCAACGCTTGTTACGACGAAATACGCGCCAAATATTTAAATAATAATAATTCAACAAAACAAACTTCGACTCTCTCGGCTCTCTCTCAACATCCATGTGCACCATTACCAACTGATCGTTTAAGAGACATGCTATCGACAACAACAACATCGTCGGTCGATTACTATGATCGACCTCATGGTGAAATACACAATCGTTCGTTAAGTACGATATCCATGAATGGTTCATTACTTAGTCATGATTTTCTCAATAATTCTCAAGCTCTCTCGACATCACCACCGAAAACAACTGTCGATGATCCGGCTTTACAAGCACGTAAACAATCGAATATCAAACTAAATTGTATGTTGAGTGGCTATGGTTTTAAAACGCCATTTGGTAATCTTGATAAAAACGAAGGTGAACATGATCTATTCAAATTTCATCATTATCACGATGTTGGAAAGAGAAAATTCGATTGGAATACGATGAATACGAACAATACCAATCGATTGTATTCAAGTTTACGAACACGACCGATGAGTCGAAGTATTGATAATTTTCGTCGTGCAACGACAACAATCGAAACATCGATCGATGAACTTGTCATACGTGAAGACAGTGATAGTTTGACATGTTCATCAACGGTTCATGTTCAACCAGCTGTTTCACTTCAAGTCAAAACATTTATTTCATCGACGTCAAAGAGCAATAATAATGATGATGAATTTGAAAAGAACTTTTTACGTGCCGTCGATCGAGCTTTGGGCGGTGTTTGTTCGAAAGATAATCAACCGCTTTATGACACGCCGATGAAAATCGAAGAAGCACTTTCTAATTTTAAACATACCGATTTTTTACCGGTAAATTATTCGCTCAGATTTTCGTAGAACACAGAAAATATTTTTGTTTGTTCTTTTTTTAGAATGACGAACGAAAAGAAGGTACGAAATTGATTTAAAAAGAGAAAAACTTAGGATTTTTACTGTTTTTGTAATAGAACAAAATGATGATGAACATCAAACGAATGGTACTGAATCGCCTAATGTCGAACTGTTCGATCGAACAGGTGAATTACTTAATACCGACAATATTCAATGGCAAACATCGGCTGTTTATGATCAACAAGAAGAATCTAATCCTATCGTCTGCTCAGTTGTTGATGATTTAACGCGTAAAACTCAAGATTTAATATATGACGAGCCACAGGTAAGCTCAGTAAACAACTAACATCATTAAAATACAATCAACAACAAAATCTTCTTATACATATACACACACATATATATATAAATATAAATAATTATTACATATTGATGGTGATGGACTTCTTCTTCTTTTGCATGATGATGATGATAACGATCGATGTTTATATTTCAGTGTTTGTTGTCTCAGTATTTTGTTCTTCTTCTCTTTGTTTGTCAGATTTGTTGTGTGTATCTTTGTTTTTGTGCTTTGTTTCTCTCTCTTTCTCTCTCTTTGAACACCTTTGTCTTTATTCAAATGATCATAAATAATCATCGAAAAACAAAATACATTTTTGCTTGTTACTTTATTCTTCTCGTTTTTCTTCTTGCTCTGCTCTGCTCTGATATTTCGAGTTAACCGTTTGCTAATAAAAAAAAGGATTAATGCGAAAAGACTCTCAATTGATATTATATGATTAGCTCAGACAATGTGCCATCGGAGGGAAAATTGAGTTCAACATATACATATTCAACGCATGATCCCTCTGGAATGAATAAGTAATGGTCCGTTTTTTTTATGTGCATGCATGTTTGCTAGTGCCCTCAACAAAAATGATGAGGATGAATAATTTCATTCGCTAGTCGATTGGTTGTTGTTGTTGTTGTTGGACTATGAATAGTCAGTCAGTCATACTTGTCTCCTCTTCGTTTTATATAGAACTAGTGCGATGACTCAGATGTTGTTTTTTTTCTTCTTCTTTCTTTTCTTCTCTTTCTTTCTTTCTCGTTCTTTCTTTTTATTCATCGAACGCACACGCACACGCACACAATTCAAACAGGCAATTCTGAGTTCACACAACAGTTTCGATCACATAGATTGTGTTCATTAGAACTAGTAGTTGCATTCTTCTATTATTATTATTTATTTGTTGAAAGAAAAAAACGAAGTCCGAGAGCAATGGTAAGTTGTTTTGACTGGATTGATTGGATTTCATGTAGTTGTGTTAATGTCAAGGCGAATTGTTTATTATGTTCTAAAATTGATTTAGAATGGTCGAGATTTCATAACGAAATTAGATGAAGAAGAAAGAATGATTAAATCCAAAGCAGATGTTTATAATAAACTTCTTCAATCCGATGATAATCGTTTAACTGATGAAAGTCTGTCGTTATTAATATGCGTTCTAGAAAAAAAAAGCATCTCCTTTGTTTTTGTCATTTATCTTAGTTCGTTCGGATATCAATGCTGCTATCGGCGAAGTTAATTTGTTACTTCGTGGTAAACTCAAACAATTTCGTGGCCTTTGCCAAGCGAATGTCGTAGGAGACGAATCGAACTCGATTTCATTTTTTTCTAATTGATTTTTCGAAATAGATGAAATCGACAACATCTGCTGGTGAACCAACGCCACTCGATAGTGATCTCGAAGGTTTCTGGGATATCACATATCCACTAATTGACAAGGTTAAGGTGAAATTCGCCAAACTCGATGTACAAAAAGCGAAACAATGGGCGCCAATTGAAGATGAATATGATCCCAATGATGGTAAATTTGAAATATAAATGCACTTCATTTTGCTTCTTATTCTTCGTGATTAGTCAATAATCGTCCACGAATAATTGACGATCGTCTCAAACAACTTCAACCTCATCAAAATAAAACCAAAATCACGAACATGAAAACAGGCAACGATGATCTGAAAAAACTCATTCAAGAACGTCGAAAAGCAGCAGCCAACGCATCGAATCAAAATCATGATGTTGAAATCTTCGTCGCACAAAAATAAATCAATCAAAAAACCAACATACTATAACATTCCTCTCGCGTCTGTCTGTTCTATGTCTTGTGCAATATACTAATAACAATTTGTATTTCATTGAATATTTACTTTTTATTTTTATTTTATGCTGTTTGTCATACAAACAACGAAAATAAAGAGAAGATAAAGACCAAAAAAAAACACGTCTTCCGTCTTTTGTCTCAGAGAGAATAAGAGAAAGAGCGAGAGAGAGAAATAAAGATAGATGGATAGGATGGGATAGATTACAGAGAGTTAAGAATTATTATTAACACGTATTCTCAATAAATGAAAACACCAGCAAATGTATATTTTTCTTTGTTTATTAATTCGTATGATCATTTTCAATTGTCTTCTAACAAATGTGCATTCGAACAATCGAATTTTAAATAATCTTAAAGCAATTGTCAATCAAGCACTTGAACAAGATACATCCGATGAATTACTTGTCGAACAATTAAATCATTTACTTGAAAAAGAAGAAGGTTTTCGGGTTATCGAACGAAGTGAACGTTCGATTGATGACAACGATCGAATAGATTCAATTGATGGTTCAGGTGATCGACCACTGGAAATCGTCTATTCAAATCCCAAGATTGTCGCAATTACTCTGGTAAAAAATGTTGTTTTTTTATTTTTTCAAAACAATTAATCATCGAGTACGCTAAATGAGTTCGTCTAAACATCTGGATTCGTTTTTTTTTGTCCTGACAGACGTTGTTTTTTTCTATTGCCCTTTTTAGTTTCAATTTTTTTTTCTAATAGATTATCAACCAGTTGCAAAAGAAAAAAAATAATTGAGTATTATTCTTCTCTATCATGCGCGCAGCACGAGGAAAAGAGAGACAGAGAGATTCGCAGTAGGACGTTTATCATTGCCGTCATATATACATATGCCTATGACGTTTTGTTTTGTCAAATGTTAAAGCTAACTTCTGTGTATGTCCTTTTTTTTGATTGTCGCTTGATAAATAAACAATAGTGATGGAAGACTATGTCCGGATAATAAGTCGTGCACGACCACTGAATAATTACTTTGTCACAAGAGAAAATGCTATTAATATCATTGCGTTTTTCTTTCTTTTGTTTTCATATCTCTACATATATTCGAGAATATTAGTTGTACATATTCGATATAATATGATGTTATTCTTCGTTTTACTTCTAGTCTATCTGATTGTTCAGGTATTATTCATTTTGTATTGCTAAGAGAATTTTTATTCGTTTTGCTTCTAGGGTCCGGCGATAACAACAACATTTACACAATATCCAGCTCATGTAAGTTTGATTATATAAGAGAATTTATCGAGACGATTTATGCGTATAGGCATATTCGCCATGTCAATGTGAAAAGGTAAATCTATTGTTTCGAAAACAAAACAGAAGACAATATAAATTTAGGGCGATCGAGGAGAGAAAGGTGATACAGGCGTTTGTCCAACAGGTACCTATTGTTGTCAATAAACTTCAAACAAATGGATTGTGGTTGTTTTTTTTTTCGTTCAGATTGTGCATTGAGAGATGATGCGTATGCAAAGAATTGCCTGAATACTCGAATGAATGTCGAACGTTTAGCACAATCTATTCGTCAATTAATAATTGATACGAAAGTATAGATTAACAATTTACAGATGAACAAATTACAAAGAAAAATGATTGAATTGTAGAAAATTGCTTCGAGAAATGCTCAAAAAAGCCCGTGTACATGTCAACCAACATTAGATTATTCGACTGTAGGATGCAAATACTGATAAATAGATTCATTATGATTTTCTTGTTTAGTATCAACACTTAAAAGGTGAAAAAGGCGATCCTGGTACATCGTGTTCGTGTCCTCAAATAACTCAAGTAGTCTTTTCATATAAAGCAAACATTCTTTTTCTTCTTTTTCTAATCTAGACAAATATTCGAATATTTAAAACAATAGATGAAGCTCTAGCTAGTCTATATACATATCCTGAGCATACATATATACATATTGTTAATGATTTCGGACATTTACAAAATGTTCTTATACGTATTCAGAATCAATTGATACCAATAAAAATCGAAAATCAAGTATTATAATTTCGAAAACGAAAACACAAAGAAATAATCTGGTATTTTGATTTTTAGTATTCATTGACTGTTCAACAACAAACATATCTACCATCCATTTCGAAAACGGTCGGTAGAATTCAATCGAAACAAATCCTTTCATCTTTTCTTTTTAGTCATGTTCAATAACATTAACTTGCCCACGAGTAAATCTCTTTTGTCTTCAATAAAAAAAAAAAAAAAGAAAAATTCTTTTTTAGTTACATATCTTCGCGCTTGGTCCACATGTTCGTAAAATGTGTGCAGCTAAACGTAGCAATTCTAATTGCACCAAACTATCGGAATACGATGAACTCTGCGGTCGTGTATCTGAACAGAAAGAATTGAAAGGTTTCTATCGAGCATTTATGTCGTCGAGTACACAATGGCTATCGAATCTATTCGCTGGTATTTGTGTACAAGCAAAGATTGTTAATATGCATGTACGAGAAAAACAAAACGAAATCGATCTTAAGATTTTCTTATACAAAAATATCTTTTTCAGGAACAAACTCTATTCGATACAGTCGAAGATATATTCGATCAGAAACCACTTCAAAATGAAATTCTTGATGTTGACGGTCTTCGACCTCGGTAAATATTCTCTCTTCATTCAAAATTTTATCTCGATCATTTTCAATTAGATTTCAATACTGGTGGCACGGAAGTTATGTCAACGGCTCGGCATCAGCTGATACATGTAGAAAATAACTTTTTTTTTCTTCGGTTTTGTTGAAATTTATTTGATTGAATTTCTCGTTTTTAGGTCTCGATTGGAGTCGACATGATTCGAATTTATCTGGCATCGCAAGTCGATTACCAGACGGTGTCAATGGACTTTTTCATCATCGATACACATGGCCATGTTCAATAGGTGATTCAAATATGGGAATATTATGTATTGAAACAAATTGTAATCGAGAAAGATATTATAAACATTGAAAACATTTTGAATTGTACGGAAATAAACGATAGAATGTCATAGGAGATTGTGCTTGATAGAATGGCATTTGACAATTGGATTTCGATTGATTGATACGTGGTTGATGAGCTTTTGTTGAGGCAAATTTGAGATTGTCAGCAACTGTTCGAGGATAAGTCGGAGGTTTGCAGTGATCTCGTGAACGAGGACAGCGTTGACGAGGTGGATAACCATTAGGTCTCTAGAATAGAAGAATTGAAATTGAACGATAGAATTGAAAACGGATAAATATACTCCGTAAGGATAGAAGTCTTTTTCTTTTTGAAATCGTGGCGGTGGATGAAATTGTCGTGGAAAACCCGGTGATTTTCGATATTTCATGTAAGTTCGTTGACGTTTTGTCGAATAGATTGTTGAACAAGATGATTTCAATGATAAACGTTGATCATTTTCGTTATCATTTGCATCTTGAGAATAGATTTTCGGTTCTTCATCCGGTTCTTCAACGACAAAAACTCTACAAAAACATTTTTAAACAATCACCATTCCCTAAAAAAAACGATTGAATACCCTGATTTTTGTTCGTTTATGTCCTGTTTTTCGAAAGTTTTATAAAAATTTGCATGTAAATTTTTAACAAATTTTTTCAATTGATTTTCATCACTAAATTCTTGTTCGACAAAAACTCGTTGCTGTTCACCATTGAGTCCAATATGTACTTTAGTTAATTGAATCTAGATACGGTATCTCTTTCGAATTAGAAAAAAGCAAAAAAAAGAACTAGAATTACAGTTAACCGATTATCAGCTGTATAAATTGGATCGGACATGTAATAGAATGTCGATTGATCTTGAAAGTAAAATGCCGGTTTTCGTTGAAATTGTTGCTGTTGTTGTTGTATTCGATTCATTTGCTGTTTCCAACGAAGAAAATCATAGAATTGATAAGATCCTTTTGGCGTTGAATTGTATCCATAGGCTGGCATTGTCTTTCTCAGGTCAAATTAAACTTTCGAGATAGAGTATGCACGATTATGATGAAACGCTTTCGTTCGAATGCAATCTCAACTATACATCATTGATCATATGTGCATGTGTGTACTCGTTTCGATCGGTGTGAACCATTAGGCGAAGATATAAATGTATATCTTATTCAATATTTCTCTCGCTTGAATTTCGTTTTTCTTCACTCTCTTCATGAAAATTTGTTATGCACGATTGAGCACAATTTTTTTTTTATAGGCGAAAATTCATATAGGTTAGTTATTCAATGAAAAGTGATATAAAGCAAACGAGGTGAGCAGAAAAAGAAAAGAACGAGAATGTTTTCAATCCATTTTGTATTTAGTTTGTATGTCCTAGAAGAAATAAAATGATTTAAATAAGACTAATTTGTTGAATTACCTTCAAAATTCGAGTAAGAGTTATTTGATTTTCATTCGAAAGATTTAAATTTATCGGCGTAATATTCTCTCCGGCTTTGATCGTTACAGGAACCGAACAAATGAGATTCTTTAGAATTTCATCGTCGTTATTCGTTTCTGTTAGACCTAAACTCGAACTTGAACAGCACATGACACATGAATACGTATGATTATCATTCGAACCATTGATCCAATCTAATAATAATTTTTTTTTTAATTTCGAAATGACAACAAATTCGAATTCGAGTTTTATTTACCTTGAATAAACGATAGAATAGCCGATGCTTGAGCATGAACTAACACTCGATTTTGTTCGACATGTGTATAAAGTTCAAAATCTAGATGAAAACAATTGTATTTCAACAAAAAATCTTAGCATTTTCCAAATACCTCGATTTTCAACTTCTTTACCAATAACTTCTCGAATCCATTTTGAATCGGCTAACATTTCAGTTGAATTTCTCAAAAATGTCTGTGCCCATATCGCACCTTCGAAATCAACAACTTGACATTGACTTGTGTCAATAATAAATTCACCATTAATATCTCCGATGATATGTAAATCAACGACGTCTATTCAAAAAGAAAAATCTTCCTAAATCGAAAACGTTTGTATTTTCATCGTACTTTTCAAATCAACTTGTAATTTCTTTCCAATTCTTGCTTTGGCTTGATTTTCAATAGTTCGTGCTAGACCAATAATATGACTATCGGGAATATTTGTTATTGTTTCAATAAATGCTTTGGTTGCGATCATAATCGAATTATAACAAGCTAAAAGTATGTGACAATCAGGTTGAATTGTCGATTGAATATTTTGTGCAAGATTTTGATAATAATCAAATGCTTGTTTTAAATCATAGGTCATTTTCTCGGGTACAAACGGTGGATATTCATCATCGAATAGATTAGCATCGTCATATGTTTGTTTCAAACGTGTTTTTTCGAGGAATAACGATTGAAAATATTTTTGTTTTTGAAGAAAAAAATAATCATCAAGAACAATAATAAGATCGGTATCTTCGAATGATTTCGTTTCGTTAATTAAACCGATTTCAACGGAATAGAATTGTTTACAAGCGAGATCTTCGATTTCCATGGCAAGTGCTTGAACGTAGGATACTTTCGATGAATCATTCGTTAATAATCGAAGATTTATATTTCGATTGGGAATAATTGTATCCGAGAGAAGATTTGGAAATAAGGAATAAGCTGATGGATGATCAGCACCAATGATACAGATCGTATACGGATGAATTGTTTGTTCGATATGTTGTTTTCGAATTGCAATATCATCATGATATTGTTGAAGATTTTCTTGAGCTATTAAACGAAAAAGAGCTGATGAATTATTCATGAAATCATCTAAGATTGTTCCATAGTAGGATTGGGCATATTCTTGAAAATCATCGAGACCACCAACAAGTGTACTACGACCGCCACGATCGATTAATTCACGCCAGATTAATGGCGAAGTTTGTTCAACTAATTTCCATTTATATTCGTCCGAAATTGATTTAACCCAATCATCCCATTCCTCAAAAATGATTCTTTCAATGAAAACGAAATAGATTTTTCTACGAATTCAACTTACATCGGCTTCAATTTGCCATTTAAAAATAGCGAAATTCGGTAGATTACGTTGAAGATAATCACCGAGCAGTTCAGCCTTTGCAAAATGAGGACAATTCGCTTTTCCTAGAAGAGATTTTTTCGTTGGAAAATACGTTTTTCGCTAACATGATTTTCTCCTACCAGCAATCACAAACTTAGCCATTGCACTGTGATGAAACTGAGTAACTGCCTCCGTAGGATTTCATACAAATGTCTCGTCATTCGCTATTCGTTCTTCAACGTACCAATGAAAACACCTATTCAGGTTATTATCGACGACCTACAACAATAATAATATTTACTTTTATTTATTTTACAAGAGAAAAGTTTATCTCTAATGGCTCCACCAAAATTCGCTGATCTTAGTAAACAATCATCGGATTTATTTAGCAAAGGCTATTGTAAGAAGAAGAAAAAACAAGCCTAAGGAAATAATTTCAAAAAATTGGATTTCTCTTTTATTTTGATTAGTTTTTAATGTCTTTAAACTCGACGTTAAAAGTCGAACAGCGAACGGAATTAATTTCAATGTTGTTGGCGAACATAACACCGAAACAAACCGAACATTGGGCAGTTTAGAATCGAAATATGTTGTGCCTGCATATGGTTTAACATTTTTGGAAAAATGGAATACCGATAATTTAATTAAATGTGAAATCACAGCTGACGATCAACTCGCACAAGGCTTTAAAGTTGTTTTCGATGCTAGTTTTTTGCCTAATACAGGGTAAATTTCGAGAATATTAAATAAGCTCATTTGTTAATAATTTTATTTATTTTTTTTGTTTTGAAAGAAAAAAAACCGCCGATCTTCGTACAACCTATGTTCATGATCGAGCCCAAGTCGAAACAAATGTTGCATTTGATGCTGCCGGACCGATTGTCAATGGTTCAGCTGTTGTTGGTCATCAAGGTTGGTTAGCTGGTTTTCAATATGTCTATAGTACAGCACGAGCTGCATTAACAAAACATACGTTTGCTGTTGGTTATAAAGCCAAAGATTTTACTATATTTGCTAATTTAAATGACGGCAACGAAGTTGGTGGAACTGTTTATCAACGATTAAATAATAAACTTGAAACAGGTGTTCAATTAGCTTGGACATCGGGCACGAATCAAACACGTTTCGCACTCGCATCGAAATATCAACTCGATCCTCAAACAGCACTCGGTGTTAAAGTTAATAATCTATGTCAAGTTGGCCTTTCATTTCAACAACTTCTTCGTCCTGGTGTGAAATTAACTCTCTCCGGTTTATTCGAAGCTCGCAATCTAAATGCCGGTGGTCATAAAGTTGGCTTAGGACTTGAAATTGATAGTTAAACATACACGCAGACTTATTTTTTTTGTCCTTCCTTGGTCCCTGATGAAAAACAGAGCTCGTTATGTTTTAGGCTACAATCTAACGAAAACAAAAACTGTCAACATTAGCCTATCTTTTTTTTTTAATATAAAATATGATGTAGTACCTTGAAAAATAAAAAACAAAGAGGATTACTCTACATTCTATTTGAATGATTAATTCGATGAGAAAACTTGAATTCTACGATAAGAAAGCATGCAGGCGTTTCGATTTTGCTTCTTATCAACGGGGAGAAAGAAAAAATATTTTTTTCGACAAAAATAAATCACTTGAATACTTCATAATAGTCAATTAAATATCGAGATTATTCTCGAGTTTTTCTCTCTCATACGCCTGCGAACAAAAGAAAACATACGTTTCGTTTTTCTTCTTCTTCTTCTTTTCTTCTTCTTTTAACTAACAATTCGGTTGACATTTTCACTTATCAGTCATCGTCGAGCGGTAATCAAATAATGAATTATTAAATCAACAAAAGACGAACAGAGAATTCATCGTCATTTGATTAAATTCGTACAAGAAAAAGAGACAATATGGCAATGGCATTAATGATCGATAATATTCATAATGATATTTCATCGTACGGTACAGGCAAAACGGATATTTCACCGGGCGGAGGAAATTATTATAAGTTTTATCAATCAAAACTACGACAATTAATTACTCAAACACGTTATCGGAAAGAACAAGAAACTCGTTTAACAAAACAAAAATCGAAAAATTCTATTCAAGATAATCAACGTTTACACAAGGAATATATGAATAGCATACGTGAACGACCTAAACCGCCAGCACAAGAAAATTATACAAATAAACTTGATGATCATCGAAAATCTATGGAAAACATAATTGTGAATATGAGTCGAACGCCGACATTGAGTATTATTTCAACATCGATTGAGTCTCGACCGAAATCAATTGTTAAATCTCGAACACCCTCAACAATGTAATAGAAAAACTAAATAGACGTTCAAAAATAATTTTCGATCATTTCTAGAGCTCCTTCAAAACCACAACCGCCACGTATTATCAGTGCTCCATTTGCTCTTCAACCGTCTGTAAATAAATCTAAACCTCATTCAACAAATACCACCAATTCAACTGAAGATGATAATCTTTCGAAAGCTAACATGAATTCGTTTACTCAAGTTTCTTCATCATCAATCATAAATCCTAATTACGAAAATTCTCGACAATCGATTCTCAGTAGCATTTATTCACATCTAAATTCATATTATCCAAGTAGTGTTGAAATGTGGCCAACATTTGAAGAAATTGATACGAAATTTTCATCGAGTATTGCACCGACTGTTTATCAAAATTTCGAACGTAGCAATGTTTGAAATCGGACTGATTCTATACTTTACTTTTTGCTTTTCATTGATAATAAAAGTAAATCTATGTAAACACCCATGTTTGTTGACAAATAGACAAAGCGAACCAGAGAGAGAGAGAGAGAAATGATTTGAGATTGTTGTCTGATCATTAATTTTGTGAGTACAATGTTTATCATATTCTTCTTTATTCTTTCGGTATCATGTGAATATATATTCGATTGTAACCACGTTGATAATAATACTTTTCATCCGATGTTAGATTGTCAATCTTATTGGCATTGCATTTCTAATCGAGCATTTCATTATACATGTCCAAATGGAACTAAATTTGATATTCAAATGAATAATTGTCAAAAATCCGAGCATGTAAAACAAAAACCATCACATCATTCAATCGATTCTTCTTTTCCTTAGGTCAACTGTCCAATTCGAATTCATAGATCAAAACGAAGTATCACGAGAAAAGTGCGAGTGATTATTTCGAATCCGAATAAATACTATTTCGTTTTTCTTTTTTTTAGCCTTCGCGATACAATCGTCGATATCTTCTACGTATTTTAACAAGTAACGATGAAAAAATTCGCGAATTTTCGTTGAAAAATACTCGTGGTCTTGTCATACATTGTAATGAAATTCGTCGACATCGTTTGAAAAAATTCATTTTCTCTTCGCCATCGACAACAACACAAACGAATTCATCATTGACACTGTTCGATTCTCATCTATTCTCTTTAACAATCATTCTTAGTTCTTTTTTATTTTTACAAATATAGGTGATTCAAAAAAACAAACAAACGTCAGGTGTTTTGAGAGAAGAAAAAAGTCCGCTTGTTACGAAATAGTTGTCGAATGTGGACATTTGAAACTAAAAACAAAAAATCCAAATCAGATGATGATGATTAATTACACATAAAGAAAATATTCAATCAGTGAATCGCATGCAAACACTCGTGAGATATTAACCTCGAAAATCTTAAGATCGAACTTGAATAGCCTGAGGACGATGAGGACATGTCAATGTATCGGATCTATTTAAATTTCAAATCAAATTCGCTGCAAGAAAAAAAAAGTACTTGAACGATTATTATTACCCGCTTAAATCCCAAACATGCCGTTTGATTAAAAGTTTTTCGCAGATTTCACAAGGAAATTTATGTTGAGTACGTGTTCGACCGAGTTTTCGGGTTGCTGATACCGTTCGAACAGGTGGTGGAGTCGGTGCTTGTTTAAAAACGGTTTTGACTTTCGATGGATTGTCGTAGCCGACGACAACGGGCTGATTGAGAACGTCGTTTAACAGTTTCATTGCCGATGCTCGTTCTACATGATCGAAATCGAAAGTTATGAACGCGAAGAAAAACCGAATCAAACCTTTGTCCGTTGCATTTCGAACCCAAACACCGAAATCATTCTGTGCAGTTCGTGCAACTTGCCGTAATTGACTGTTCATGTCGGTTGTTTGCTGATTTTGATAAGCATTCTTTGTATTTATAAAGACAAAAAAAAAGAGGAAAAGAACAAATATGATTCGAATCCATAGAAATTAGCTTGTGTAATTGTAGACTTACAAGCGAACTGTTTGTTGTTTCAGGTAGACGGTAGAGAATATGTTCGTTTCGTCTGTCAAGATTTTTCAGATATTCTTCTTGTGCAAGATTCGATGTTTCAAGTGCTTCGACGTATTCATTGGGTAGACCATCGCAATCGACCATTTGAATGACAAATGAGCCTGTATCAATGTCGGAAACAAGAGATTTCTTTTCGTCATCAGTTGGAATCCAAATATCGGTTTTAACAGTTGCTTCTTCGGGTGTTGTTGGTTTAATGGTTTCGTTGGTTCGAACGGGACACGTCTGAGGACGTGGTGGATAGTTGTCCAACGAAGCATGATATCGATGTTTATCGACTCGAAGTCGAGCCGCACGAAGATCGTCAGGTGTTCGAGGATTTGGAAAGGAGAGAAAATGACGTTGATCACCTTCAGTTGTTGGCTTTTGTTGTTGTTCTTGAGGTTGAACCGATGCCGATGCTGGACGAACGACGGGTGTCGGCGGTTTTTTCGCTTGACTCGATGCCGATGATGGTCGAGAAAGAGTCGGAGGAATTCGTAGTTGTCCTAAGCGTTGTTTAATATCGATGATATACTGAGGCGTTCGAGGATTTGGATAGGTTAACCAATGACGACTATTGTCATTGTTAAGTTCGACGAGTGATGGTCGTTTTTCTGTTCAGATAAAAAAATAAATAAAAAGTGAAAAGAGAATTCTGTTTTCACCTTCGACTACTGTCGGCGGCGCAGTTGGTGGACGTGGTGGTAGTTTGCTACTCGGAGTTGTCTCCTTGAAAAAGTAAAATAAAAATGAATTAATTTATGTCGTTTTTCGAAACGATCTACGAACTTCATTGGCTGATATCGGCCGTTGTCGTTGTTGACATTCGACAATTAGAACCGGTGTTTTCGATGGCGAAAAACGATAGGTTGGTGCCGATTGATTTTCTCGTTTTTTAACGAGAATAACTCGATCGATCACTTGTTCATCGGGAATCAATTTCAATGGCAATTGTTGTTGTTGTTGTTTCTTTTGTTCATTACGTTGATATTGTTGACTATAAGTCGAAATCTTTTTATCTTTACTTGTTGCTCGATATTTTCTCCATTTATAATGATCGACATAGGTCGATTTCGATGGTTTCCATCCGAGTGGATCGTGTAATAACGGTTGAAAGATCATAGACGACATATTTCAATATTATGATTGTAAACGAAAACGTTTTCTTCTTTCGTTGTATGCAAACAATTCTATTAAAATTCAAAACAACATATACACATGCTAGTTACTGTCGTTATGGCTGAAGTTTGATGACAAACGAAACAAAACCACTTCGACTAATATTACTTTTTTTTTCTTTATCGTTTTTTTTTCTTTTAACTGAAGGCAACTCACAATAACAGTTGTAATTCCATCGCAGTTGTCAACATTAGCAACAGAGAACGAAGAGAGAGAAGAAAACCGAATACGAATGTCTTTTATTATTTATTTATTTCAAGCAAAAAAAAACGGAAACAATTTTCTTTTTTCTATCTAAACTTTAACAATCCATTCTTTGCCAATCGAAAAAATTGACATAATAACTATGATCTTGATACTCATATAAATTTAATTTCATGCACAATTCACACATGCGTATTGGCTCGAGAACATTGATATCATGAAAGATTGCGTATTGATTTAACCATTGAAAATATTGTCGATAGAGTAAATAATCATTTGATATTTGATGTAAATGATTAGCTAATAAACGTTCTGATTTGAAATCATCAACATGTATAAATGCAGATTCAGGAATGCCTAAATCGAGATAACACTGTTTCGTTGGCCCCAATGCAATCGGTATCATTCCGAAATGGAGAGCACGCCAAAATTTTTCGGTTACATAATCTAAACATCGTTGAGATTCGAATGCAAGATAGAAAAGTGCGAGATATGACTGTTCAGTTTCACATTGATCACCTTTTTCACATTGATATTCACCGCATTTACCGAATGCTTTAACAGGATAATGAAGTTTTAATTCACTGTAATAATTTAACCGTCGTTTAGGATTACAATTCGAAACAAACCAAAGTGCATGTTTTGAACGGTACCGAAAATTTTCTAATATTCGATATTCGAGAAGAGGATTTTTGATTTCAATATTTGCTTGACGTAAAACAAAGAGAAAATCTGTATTATTTTCTTTCGAATAAGTTGTTTTTCGTTGTTGTTCAATTAAAATTCCGTAAGTTCCAAATGAAACTTCGGCATCCAATCGAAAGCCTATGGTCCAATTGAAATAAAATTGATTGAGATGTTCAATTTGTTTATTTGCTTCATCGCTCCACAAAATCCAAATATCCTCAAATGAACGATGTTCTAATTTCTTCTGTACTTCAGCCGTTTTAACATCTTCATGATGAAAGATACTTGCACGACGTACGCCCGTTGTTCGTACTGTTGGTGGTTCACAGGTCAATCGACAATTTTGATATGGACATTCAGGATGAAATATACGACTTGATGAACAAAATTTTGGCGTACCGTAAACAGGCGTTTCCATGTAGATATAGAAACTTTGTTGCGTAAGATTTGGTTCATTTTCGAGACGAAAACGAAATTTATAATGTGATGTTGAGTCACGTTGTTGAAGTACGGATAATTTTCTTCGATAAGATTCGAAAAAAATCGCCGTCCAATTTAGATTATCGTTTTCAAATTGTTTTTCAAATGATTTTATTCGATGAACACGATCTGTATTCGATAAATGTTGATCTTCTAATAATAATTTTTCCCAGAATTTTTCTTCGGCTGTTTTTAAACGTTCCAATGGATGAAATGAATTATTATTATTATTATTCGATGAATATAAATCATTGAGTTGAAGAATCAGTACAATAAATGTCGATATTACACAGCTTCGTATGACGATAAAACGTATTCGTGATAAACGCCACATTTAACTTGACTGAAAGATAAAATTTAACTATTCTATTTCACCAAAAAAATCTGTCTTATTCTTCTATTTATTTATCAAACGCGGTTACTTACATTTATCGACAATTTCACGCACGATGTTATTAGGATTCTCATCTAATAAGATGAAGGAAAAAAAAACGAATGTAAAGTCAGTTCTTTTTTTTTTAATTCTACGCACGAATGAATAAGGTGCACGAATGATTTTTGTCGTTCGTTCTTCATTTTCTTTTTGGCCGGTCGGTAGGTAGGCAGGTAGTTACTTACTTGTGTGAATATGCAGCTATAGGTGTCTATTATAACGAACTATAGTCTGTTTGTATATGTGTTCATTTCGAATGATCAATTATTTTAGAAATGCATGAATATTTCTTGCACGTATCAATGCAGTAACGCATTTGTGTTCACAAAGATAACAATCGCTAGACGTGTTAAACAGATAATAGGTCTTGTATCTCGATAGAAAATGCATTGTCCTACGCGTTGTTCGAGAGAGAGAGAGAGAGAGGACAATTTTATTTGTTTCAGTTCGTTGCCAAAAAAAAAGAACAAAGACGGACGCATTTACTCTATATATATATATATGGAAATAGAAAATACAACAAATATGATTATCTTCAATCGTTCTAGAAAAGTCATTGAAATAAATCTAATATGACATAATGAGAATCAGCCCGAAATGGGAGGCAAGTGTATTCATTCTTCTGCAACATCAAATTACGAGTTGTTCTTTATGTTTGCAAGAACATCGAAGGAAAAAAGAAAAATATTCAATGACAATGAGACATAATCGTACAGATACGTTTCTGTCGAGCGTAGATTTTCTTTTTTTTTCAATTGTCCTTGATAATTAGTAAGGCAAACAAGATCAAAAAGCAATCTGCTCCGCCTGATTATTTCTTTCGTATACACTCGAACAGATGTCTCGAGGTAAGACGAACTGATTAATTTTTTTTCTTCTTTGTTCATATCATTCGATCAAAAAAGAAAAGTTCAAAATTATACCGCTCAATGTCAAGTTCACTTTACTACAGATAATGCATACATACAAAGAGGTGTGACAACGAGAAAAAATTTCGAGAATGTTTCAACATGAAATTCTTTGCTCATTCTATATAATCAAATTATCATCATCAACGAGGAAAGACAAAGCAAAACAAAAAGGATCATCATTATCAACATAGATCGAATGAACAACACGCGAATGTAAATCTATTTATTCGACATTTCAGCTTCATCAATAAAACGAAAAGAGGTTGATATGTCATAAATGTGAGCTGTTCTATTCATACCTAGGTGATACAATGAACGAGCCAATCAGATATTTTTCTGCTCGTTCTCTCTCTGTCTCTCGTTTCTCTTTTCTGTTCCCGTGCTCACCTCTATTAATCATATGCGTATATATATATACGCGAACACCTACGTGCATTTGCAGTCAGTACGTTTTTTTTGTACGGTTATCATATAAATCATGACACGAAATTCTTCGATCTCAAAACGAAAAACTAAAATTGAATTGAAAAAATTGAAATCAATTCTACCCAAATTAAAACAAAAACCAACCACAACACCCATCGAAATTGTTCTCGAAACAATTCGATATATTCGACAATTAGAAGATCAATTATTCGATCGATATTCAGGTAAAATACGAAAAAAACAACAACAACAACAACAGCACACATAAAATATCCGTTTTTTTGCAGATGTCTACTCGTCCACTGGAACCTCATTATCCGATATGTCAACGAACTCATCATTATTACAGGATATTTCGAATACAGACTGATCAATTTACATCGAAATTTGATCGAATCTATTTATTCAGTATATAAATTTCATGTACATTACCGTGTGTTTTCTTTTTCAATGATTCTTCAAAATGACATCATTCCTACAGGTGTAATGAGATGGAAGAAGAGGTTGAACGAAACAACAGCAATTAATATATACGAACATTTCGATTAGGTCATCAAGTTTACACCTGCAAATCGAAAATATAAAAACTCAACACAAAAAAAAATACAATAATCATTTTCTCGTTTTGTTATTCTTCGTTCGTTTTTACGTTAATAAATGCTGCTCGAGGTCATTGGAAAGACAATAACACGTTGTTGTTTATTTATGCTAAATAGATACAATTGTTTTCGAAATCATGTTGACTTAACGACATAGGAAGAGTTCAACAGACGGATATTTCTCTTTGAAAGTTTTCGTACATACTAATTTGATTACGAACGTATGGTTGAGAAAAACAAAAGATATTTTATTGTATTGAATCGTTTGAAGGCAACCGACGATTACACAAGACGAAGGTGATGATTGTCACCTTATGCGATTGCAGATCTTTTTTGTCTTAGATTGATGATCAATGAAGCAAGAGATTGACAAGATTCTTTTGATCACAAAACAAATGAAATCGATTATATTCAATGATAATGTTTCTAACACTTTACAAGAAAAAGAATAGAACCTTGAGATTTAGTAGTTATTTTATCACCGTTACTTTCTCACAGTGTGAGATCATAGAAATGTGAAATTGATCACTTGGAATTGTCGGTCATCGTTCTTCTATATAAATATTTGTCTTGATATTCAAAACGAAGAAAGGAGAAAAAAGTTCTTTTTTTTTTTCGTTGAAGGTGAAAGGTGAAATAAGACAAGTGACCATCAAGCAAACAAATGCAAATATTTATCTAAGAGTACACAAATTTGATCGCACTTTGCTATTCATTTGAAAGACAAGTCTTCGATTCTCTGTTTTGTTTTCTGTTTAAATAAAATTATTTACAGAAAGAATGTTTAAGTCACTGTAGTAAACTTTCGATATGATATTTTAATGGATTCGTTGGCCATTTTGTTTGTTCGTCAGTTGTTGAAAATTCATGTTGAGGATCTAAATGAATCGACATGAAAAAAAACAACAAAATGAACAAATATCAATTGATATTAACCAGTTGGTTTGGAATTCACTGAAATCGTATCTTCATCGTCACTTGTTTGAACATCTGTTGACGATTTTTTTGATGTATCAACAAGAACCTTTTGTTTCTTTCGATATTTAGCTCGACGGTTTTTAAACCAAACCTTTGAGAAAAAGAAAACAATTAGAAATTTTCATACGAATAAAATTTCCAGTTACTTGAACACGAGCTTCAGGTAGATTGGTATAGAGTGCTAATTTTTCTCTCATAACAACATCGGGATAATGTGTTTTTAGAAAACATCTTTCGAGAGCATGCAATTGTTGACTTGTAAAAGCTGTTCGTGAACGTCGTTGTTTTCTTGGATGACGTGTATCGAGTAGAAATTCTCGAATCAAACGAAATAAGATAAGAATCAGGGAGAAAAAAGAAAGGAATTTACCAGTGAAACGATCAGGTGATGTTTGAAAGAAAGGAAATGTTGGCACGACATTTGATGGTAGAAGTGTTTGAACTAATGATGGATGATAGATTGGCAATGAATAATTTGATGTATACGGATGCATTGAGAAAATGCCGAACTAAAGTCAATCACTTTTAACCACAAACTGATCTTTTTTCCTTTCTTTTCTTTCCTTTCGTTTTTTTTCAACAAATCCGTTGTGTAATTAAAACATTTTCTTAAATCTCGATGATGCGCCGAACGTGCCGTTATTTCGATCATTTCACTCACATATCGCGTCTTTATTTCAATGATCAATTGACCAATCTACTTGCTCAAAAGAAAAGAACAATGACAATCATCAACAATAACTAAAACATCCTCTTGATTATGTTCGAAAATCTTACATAACTGAATGGCAAGCACGTGCGGACAAGAGGCTCAACTTTGTGTTTCGTTTTTTTTTATTATCATTATTAATCCATAAAGAGAAGAAGAAAGAAAAAAGGATTGTTAATCCTCATGTGTTGTTTAACACGTTTGGTCAATAACAAATACAACTCGATTGATTTGACTTCATCAATCTGTGCGTATTTTTGTTCTTCATCGATTTACATAATTCAATCTTTGACGATGAAGAACGTCGTCAATTACTTATCAAACTGTATTCATTGAGCATCATCGTATATAAATTTCTTTTTTTCGTTGACTTCACTTGTCTCATTATATGTCTATTGAATAGTTTGTCTTTTCTTTTTCTTATTGAAATTAAGTTCATAAATCACTTTGCATATCCGGTATGAACAACATTTTTATGATCAAGTACCGGATGTAATCGTTCGTTCGGAAAGAGAAAGAAAAATCGACGAATGAGACGAGTTTCATTGGCGAATGTTTCCGAAAAAGAAAGTCACTGATTGGCTCGATTCGAAGAATCGATATGAATGCATATAAAAAAAAAGAAGAAGAAGAAGCAAGACTGAGACATAGTCAAATCTCAAATACGAGATTGTTTCATTGTCGAACAGTAGATCACGAATCATGACAGTTATTTCATCTCGTTCAGCAGCATTTATGATCGAAAATTTACTATCAAATTCGAGTAAAACTGATCAACCGACAGAAATTCTAAGTAATCGTCGTAAACGTAAATCGTGGACTTGTGATGTGTGCGGTAAAATGTTCGATCGACCGTCACTTTTAAGTCGACATACACGAACACATACAGGTTCGATTTGACGAACGAATTAAAACTTGAATCATCTTTCTTTTTCTAATCGAAAACGTTTCTTTTCAGGAGAAAAACCTCATGTTTGTCCGACATGTGGCAAGGCATTTTCAACATCATCATCATTGAATACGCACTGTCGAATACATAGTGGTGAAAAAGTAATTAGATTTTCTTCTCTTCTCTTTTGAATTTATTTTATAGCCACATTCGTGCGAAATCTGTGGCAAACGTTTTACAGCCAGTTCGAATTTGTATTATCATCGAATGACACATACGAAAGTAATTGAATTCGAACAACTACATAGTTCAATCGTTTGAAAAATTTAGAAAAAACCACATAAATGCTCGTATTGTGACAAAACATTTGCTACGCCAGGTGATCTTCGTGGCCATACGCATATTCATCAAGGTACATGGCCGTTTCGATGTCATCAATGTTCGAAAGGCTTTTCGAAACAAACAAATCTCAAAAATCATCTACTCACACATACAGGTTTTTGATTGATCCTTTGACAAAGCAAAAAAAACAAGATTTATTTTTGTCCTATTAGGAAGAAAAGATCATAAATGTAATATTTGTGGTAAATTATTTTCTCTTCATTGCAATCTTAAATCTCATCAAAAACTTCATCGAACAGTTCTTCCCGAACATATGGAAACAACAACAGCAGCAACAGCAGATCAGCTTTTTTCGCATAAATTCACTGTTGATCTTCTTCAACTATTTACTTCAGTCCGATCTTATCCATAAATCTAGTCACAAAACAAATAGATGTGTTCTTTTTCTTGTCAGTTGTTTTTTTATTAGTTCCCATGACATTTTAAACAGTCTTGCATTAATTTTAAATGTCCTGTAATTGGATTTAATTGTTCATTTGTACCAAATAAACCGAGACATGTCAGTGAACCACTTTGAATTTCAGTTCGACCGGCATCTTCAATAACCGATGTTAATATCAACGGATTTTCTTTAGCACGAGCTTCAAGAGTTTGCAATTCATCCGTCGATTGACCACGAACAACAATCTTTGTTTCACCATCTTCTTCCCAATCTTCTAAAGCTTCGGGTTGATTTTTGATTAATTGCTTGTAGAGATCGACAGCAGCATGTGCCACTTGTGCAGCAATCTTGCCTGAACTCATTCGAAGAGAACCATTGACAACAAATAACATTTTATAGGGAACATAACTTTCATCATCATCATCATCAGACGACGATGAACCACTTTCCTAAATAGAATTCAATCGACTAAATCTCAACGCTTTTATTCGCACGAACTTCGTGTTCATTGGTAGCCATGAATGAAATCTGAAATGATAACTGGTACGCCGAGATAGTACGAGAATCCAATTTGTGGTACAAATCAGAAAATTTTATTTTTGTTAAATTAAATCCCATAATCACAAATATCTGGATTAAAATTTATTTAAAAAAAAAACAAGGAAATTATTTCGAAGGACGGTTTCGAATCGATTTCAGTTTATCAACATTCAATGAAGGCCGTGTTCCTGAGTTCGTTTTTGCAAGAAAAGAACTGAATTTTCGTGTTAAATTTGAACGAAATGACGTGCTACTCGAACGTCGAGATAAGGTCATGATCCAATCTCGCGTTGTCGACGAATTCGACATGATTGGATCGGCAGGAGTCAATGGCCGATAGACTAAATGAAATTTAAATGACGTTAATTTCTCCAATTGAGTCATAATTCGTTCGAAAAGATTAAAAGTCGACGCAATTGAAACGAGTATAAGAGCCTGAGGTGATTGATAATAATTTTGAAGGAGATCTTTTTGACGAGTATAAAAGTAAAGCCAATTGATTAATTCATTCTGACTATTAAAAGCAAAGAAATTAGATCGAAAATAAGAATTCTCAACACGAACTTTAATAAAGCAAAAATAAATGCTTGAAATTTTTCATGTGAATTCGTTGAAATATTTTGAGCAAATTCTTTAGCTTGTAGATAAATATCTGGAATGTTTTTCGTTGAAGAATTCTGTTCGAAAGTTAACTGAATGATTTTCCAAATATTGACTTTTTTCTGTTCTTTTCGACCGTGTTCAAGAAGATTTTGTATTGCCGAACAGAGATCAGTTTTTAATAGATAATCTAATCGAGTACTTCGTTCATTATTAAGAACGAATGTCTAAAGAGATTCAAAAAGAAAAACTAATGTTTATTAGCTGATAAAAAAAATTGTATTTGAACCTTTTCAGTTTGTTTTATATCGGATAGATGTTTGACTATCTCGCTAATTTTATCGACAAGATCTAAACATGGAGACATATTCGATTGAGATCGAAGTCAAACAGATACCAATGCGCTTACAATCAGGTGATATTAATGTATTATTATTCATTTGTACGTCGAACAATGGTACAGGTTGATCAAGATTTATGAACGCATGTTGCTGCTGCTGCTGTTGTTCGTCGTCTTGTTGTAAACAAAATTCGTTTGGTGGACTATCAGTCAATGAATAGATATGATGATGAATAGGATCAAGAGTAATGATGTCAGCTGAAATCAAATAAAAGAAAAAGAGCGAGAATGAAATAAAGATTTATATACGTATGTATGTTTAGTCATTATCTTATTCGGATTAAGTTTCTTCGTGCTTCGTTTTTCTTTTTGTTCTTTCAACAAAAATCTCAAATAACTCACTATGACATCGACGCATTTGTCCATATCGATTTGATAGGGATGAAAATTGAGATGAAGTATTGACATGTGATTTTGTTAGATTATCTTCGGATAGATGTTTTCGTTGTAATGGTTCAGTTGAATGTTTATTATTCTTGTATCGTTTGATTGATTTCAATGTTCGTGGTCGATCATTGTCGAGTTTTTGTTGTTGAATAATTAACGTTGGCGATGGTATTGTACGAGCAAACTGAATCGATGATGATCGAGGCAATTCAGTCGAATATTGAGATAGAAATGAAAGATCAGGTAGAGATTTATGTGCAATTGATTGTTTGGAACGAAAGATTTCGTAGAGATTGATTGGTGATATTGTCGATGGTTGTTGAAATTGACTGTTGAGATTCATTTGTTGAGTTTCTTTCATTTGTTTCCACGAGGTTGATTTTACTGGGCAAGTTTTTTCTAAATTTTCAATGACTAATTCAATATTTTTCAAGTACATCGACGACGATAAAATGCTCGTATCCATCAATGAATCGTCCATTTGAGACCTATGGTCTGAAAAAAAAGAAAAAGATATATGTATATAAATGTCTATATTTAGAATTCATCGGCTAATATTTTTTTTCACAATTTATCATTCCAAAATACAAAATTACATGTTCGAAAGACGATAAAAAAGAAAAGAAAAGAAAAGAAAATGCGTATATATATAAATATAATTATGTAATATATGTGTATTAGTTAATTAGAAATCAATTAAATTCGATGACGTATTTGTTGTTTGATTGACAGGTGCTAGAGGATCGAAATTAGTTGTTGAATTTGGCGATAGATTCGGATAGGGATTGGCTAGAAAAGCGTTGGTATTCACCGATGGAGGAGAGAATTCGATAAGATTAGGATTTGTTTGAGACGATTTCATGTTCATTCGACTTGCTGTGCCGTAGTTGGTATGAAAATTTTGAAGAACATTTGCGACACGATTCATTTCAATGGTTTCATATCGAGATGGATGCCGATCGATTGTGTCGTCAACGGAATTATGTAAATTCGAACGTAACATAACCGATGGCGGTTGCGGTGACCGTGAAAGTTTTTCATCGAGTGGATCGAATTGTTTGACGAGCTTTTTTATTTCAGTTTGTTGACCTAATTCTTCGCGAAGATCAACACGTTTGCCATCGAATGTTTGAACTTTTTCTTTGAGAGTATTTTGTAATTGTTTGATTTTTGAATCGACTTGCGGCGCAGTTGAACGATTGATTGTTGACGAAGACGAAGGAGTATTGATGACGTTTAAAATAATCGGCGTAGGTAATAGATCATTCTGAGAACGAAAGAGAATTTGAAAAGAAATTTGTGAAATGAAAGTTTTACGTGGTCAGTGTCGAAATTAATCAATGACGCGGATTTATTTGGTTCGGTTTCGGGAGTCGAACAATGTGATGAAGTAGATGATGAGTCATCGTCATCATCCTCGTCGTCTTCGTTGAATTGAGGAGATGATGGACTTTGATCGGCATGAAAACGTTCGTACTGAGTAGATCTTTGAGAAAATAAAGACAGAATATGAAATCATAGTTTTTTTTTAAATATTTTTGATTACTTTCCGTCGAGAAAATTAATCGATGTCGACTAGATAAATAGAAGAAAAAATTTTCAGATTTCGAAATAGGAATCTTAATCTCATCCTACTTGTTGAAGTGGTAAATTCAAACTAAATCGATTCTGCATCTTTTTTTAAGAAAAAAAAGTCGTTAATGTTTCTTTCGATCAATTCACTTACAGCTTCATTCGTTTTCGCATTCAACGGTCGTTTAATCACACCATTGATCTACAAAAAAGTATCCAAAGATTCTTTTTTTTTGTGTTTCGAGATTTCAATTTCTCTTACATCGAGAGCTGATATATTATTCTTCATAGTTGTTGCTTCGTTTGCAACACGTTGGCCAGCTTTCGAAAGCTAATTTCAATCGAACGATTTTATTTAACTTTTCAAAATCAAAAGAAAACATACGACAGTTTGAACTTTTCCGGCTTTAGTTTGAACTTGTTCAAGAATTGGATTTGCTGCCTAGGAAATTGAGAAAAAATAATAAATTCGTCTTTTTTTCTTTTTCGATCTTGAGCAAGAAGAGCAAGAAATAGAACAATCATGAAGCACGAGCTACCTTGACTTTATCATCTCGACTTAGAAAAAGTGATGTTCGTTTCAATGTCATTGAAAGATCCCTGCTTTTGGGAACATCAGTTCTCATTATGACACCGTTTTTTATGTACTTTTAATGAAAATTTATCGATAAATAAAAATTGAACGTTTGTCTTTTGTCAACGACTTACTTTTTCGATTAGTTTATAGATTCGTTTGTTTGCTTTGAACTAGAAAATTTACAAAAAAAAAATGAATCAAATCATTCAAATATGAAAACAACTTTTTTCGATTGTTGCAGTTGTTGATAGTTTTTAACTTCAATATCAAATTCATCGATATCCGTCTCTCGTTGCAATTGTAAATACGTTCGATATCGAGAAAACTATTAAAACAAAACAAGTCAAACACCTTTTCAAATTTCAATCTCAACTTGTTCGAATGATTGCGTATGCGCAATAGATGACATAAATGGATGCACATGCGATCCGAGATACTGTTCAAGATACAAATCCCTATCGAAATCGAGCTTTTCATTTCGAATAAGGAATCCATTCGCATAATTTCCTAATCAACAATAAACAAACATCGATGTTTCTATCAAATCAAACATCTACAAACCAACTGCATAGGCCATTCCTCGAAGAAATACTCGTGCTAGATGATCGCCTGCCTTCTGCGATGATTGTTGAATACCTTTTTTCATACTACGACTCAACATTTTCGGAAATAATTGTAGATCATTATGTTCTGTTTCGAGTTTTCTCTCATCGATATAGACAATAATCGCATCGTCGAGTTCATTTCGATTGATCTGTTGAAATAGACTCGTATGAACACCGATGATATACGGCGTTGTGCATTGGGTTGTCCAAAGCATTGATTGAGGAAGAATAGGAAGAAAGAGAGCTTGCCAATGCATTGGATAGATCAAATGTAAACAGCCCATTGCACATGCTAAATAAAAAAGTGAAAAGAGAAAAGGTTTAATTTCGTTTGTTGTTTGAAAACAAAACCAGTTAGGTGAGATAATTTCGATGAAACAAATAGAATTCGTCGTTCGTAAAGTAAATGAGCGAATAGACATAGCATTATCTCCGGACCTAAACGTGATAACATCACCGAGAAATTTTTCTGAAAAACAAAACAAAATTCTCATTTGAGAATAATCATTTTTTGTTTTCTTTACATTGGTTAATACTGAAGGTAATTGCCGCATATTTGGTCGATCATATTTGTAAGTCTAGAAGTTTATATTTTGAATTAAATCGATCGTTTTTTTCGTTGGATTTACTTTAACAAGACTTGCAAATTCGATTGTTTCATTTCGATCATCTTCCGATTTTAATCGATAATTATACAATGAAGACAAATACTTGTCTAAATCTTCATTCTATTCATTTGATAGAATACGAAAAAGAAAATCGAACAAATATTGATTTCTTACAGATTTTGTTGTCATTATCTGAGCAATATCATTCAACATGTTATAAAACGGTTCAAACCAAGGATAAAAACTAAAATTTCGACAATAAACTATCGAAAGAAATCGTTCGTTTCGTTTGTACCTGATTATACACAAACAAGTTGCATCTCGATTTGATCTTCGACAATATCCAAAACGGAACAATGTACCAGTTGAATCGAGTACAACGAATGCGAAATGTTCGCCTTGTTCATCTCTAAAAATCAATCAGCCAATTCATTCATTGAATTCAATTCAACATTTCGAATCGTACGAAGGTATTTTGCATGGATATGCAAAGCTCGTCGTCGTTTTAAGACTCTCATCTGCATAATTAGCTGGATATTTTCTTAGAATTGTCGGAACTAGAACATTCAAAGTTTTGAATTCGAAATTCATGATTGTTGAAAAACAACAAAACAACCTTCTTTATCAATTGGTTCTCGAATTTCCAAGAAAACTTCGAAGATATGTTCAGGTGCTTGTCTAATTAACGGAGAAAGTCGAAAATTGAAAGTTCTCGAATCGAATTTTTTTACTTAAGTCGAGATTCGATTTCTTTAGTCACTGGATTAGACGCTAATTTCGAATCGAAAGCCATTTTAAACAAGAACAAAAAAACTCAAAGCAAAGATTAACTTTTTTTGTCTGTGTGTTACGTTTTAAACTAAACAATGATGTCTATTGGACAGATCTAAGCCAATAAATAAGTTCGATGGAGTCGAACAGAGTTACACGATGGAGCCATTCTCATTTTCATTCAACAAACGAAAAAATACATGCGTTTACCAGCGAATTTGTAAGAGAACTTTCTTGTTTATTCTCCGATTTGAATTATTAAATTATTCGTTTTCGTTTTCACAGGCAGTATTTGTATAAATCTCTGACGCCTCGATATCCCAAATGGCAGCCAGGCGATCCGAGACATCGAATTTTTTTTCCTCAATTTTGGATGCGAATCATGCGTCCAGAAGAAAACCGTCCGCTAAGACCGAATGTTGTTCGTTTCGAATGTCATATCGAGTAATTTCTTGAATAATAAACAACAAAATCGAATAATTTTTTTTGCCTATTTTTCAAATTCAGAATGACGAAAGATGATATCAAACAGTATTTAGAAAAAATCTACAAAGTCAATGTTCTCGATGTGACGACAATCATTCAACAAGGTTTGGATAGAAAGATGAATGTTGAATTTATTCTTTTATTTTGTTTTAGGCAAAGAAGTTCGTCATCCGATTACATCGGAATTCATCGATCCTGATCCAGATAGAAAATTTGCTTATGTTTTCCTAGTAAAACTGAATAAAATGATTACGACATTCGATTTATTTTTGTTTTTCTAATAGAAAAATGAAACATTCACGTTTCCGGAAATCTGGCGTAACAAATCACCATTCGATGAACTTCTCAAAGACGAAAAACGCATGACTACCATGGCGAATAAACAAAAATCCGAAACACTCCATCGACCTGGACTATCGAATTGGTTTCGTTGATTGTTTAAATAAAAATAAACTAGAAACTTGAGATCTCAAAAGTTATACTAACTTTTGCGTCGAGAAAATATTTACATTTTGTGTATGTTTAATTAGATATCAGGTTGAGACATATATTCAATTGACTTTTCTTCTTCTTCTGACAGGTCCCACACACATCATAAGGGAAAAGACGAGAAATGTCATTAGACTTAAATGAAGCATGCCGACAGACTTTCTTTTTTTTTTCTTTTACAAAAATTGATGACGTGTCAAGTTAACAACACGTAAAAAATAATAATCATACAAAAAAAAACTGAGTTTCTATTTTAATTTGACCAAAAGAGTTGCTGCTGCTGCTGCTGTTGAGCAAGTTGCCGTATGAAATCGATATCGTGCAATTGCTGAGTTGGATTATTCATTGTCGATGATGACGATGACGATGATGTTGAACTAATATTCGTACTCGTATCATGAGCAAGAAGATTATCAATGAGAAATGAATGATTTGAAATAGATTTTTTATCGAGTGACGTTTTCGATTCAAGTTTTTTCATTGTTTTAAAACGTTTTCGTCGTCGTAAATAACTTCCATTCTCGAACATATCACCACAACTTCAGAAATAAAAAGAAACAAGAAGATGAATTTCTGTCGGCTAAGATCAATAATCTCATTGTCAAGTATTCATTTAAAACAACAACTCAAAATTTTCACTCCGTTACACATTGATTTCTTCAATGTGTGTATTTTCTCGTCTCTTTTCATCTAATTGCAATATGTATGTAAATAAATCCGTCTATTTAATGATTTCAAACACATGCTGTGTTTTTCATTTTCAATGATCAAACAGACTAAGAGGAAAAGAAGAACGAGCAATTGATTGAATTTTATGACTTACTTGCTATGTAACGCCCAGAAATTGCCTTTACCAGGTCGATCAAGTCGACGTGGAATTTTAATGAAACAATCGTTGAATGAAAGATTATGTCGAAGAGAATTCTGCCATTTTTGTGTATTCGTTCGATAGTATGGAAAATGATCGGTTATAAACTAATTCAATATTGAAATAGGCAAATTCAATTTCTCTTTTTTTTTTACTTTGTAAATATCGTTGAGCGAGAGCATTTTCTCTGGACTTTGTTGAATAGCCATGGCTGTCAATGCAATATACGAATAGGGCGGTTTTTCGTTTGAATAAGAAGATTTTCCTGGACGTGGCATTATTGTATTTGTTTTCAATTGACACCTTTTGCTAATGTGTAAAAGTAAAGAAATGAAGGAAGAGAACGAGAAAGAGAGAAAATTGCATCGTTTTGATTGGTAGCATTTATTTTGACCAATGATTTTTCTTCTTTCTCTCTCTTTCTCTTGGAATTTTGTTTTAATGTTAAACCACCTGATGAGTAGTGTAGACTTTTCACCTGTTGAATAGATCAGGTTGAATGGCAAATACAATCAAATTACTGAAGACAAAACACACACGAGCAATAAAATTTCGGATCAATGATAAAACAAAATTATATCTTATTTCGCGCCTTTTTGTTTTGTTTCTTCAAATGAGTTTTTTCACACGATGTTTAAAAAAAACGAAAAGCTCACATTATGAACGAAATCATATTCGAGAATATTATCAACAGAATTTTTCGAGTGGAATCGATTTACCTTCGACACCGAAGGTAATTCATCCATCGACCATACTTGATAAACAATTAATTGTTGGTCAATTCGGTCAACCGAAAAAAGCTCAACGAATGTTCAAAAAACTCGTTTGTATTCAAGAGAAAAAGAATGAAATAATCGTGCAAGAATTCTAAAGATTTTATTTTGACGACAAAAAAGAAGAAAACGTAGTTTTTATATGTTTAATCGTCTTGTTATGTTAATAAATAACAATCGACTTTGGTTGTAATAGAGCATCCCAATCAGTCTGCTGTTCGCAATTGAAAACTTCATCATTCAACCATTGTTCGTAATGTTTTTTAAATGCTTCAGGTAAATCTTGATCGCCAAGAGCTGCATTCGATGAAAGTGCCGTCAATAAATCATTATTCAATGGTGTAAAACTTTCGAAATCGAATTCATTTATTGAAGCATTCTGCGTACTTGCATTCGCCGGATTCGTATTTGTATTTGCCAAACGATGATAACGTCGTTGATTGAATAGATCGATTTTATTTCTCAAAGCTCGTTCTTCGGTTTGAAAGTCCCACGTTTGAGTTTCTTGTTCATTTCCATAGGCCCAATCGTCATTTAAACGATGTCGAACACGTTGATAAATAGCCGATATCGCCATCATATTCGATTTACGCCATTGTCGACCGAGATAACGTGTTTGGAGTTTTAATAATTTCAAAGCGTAGAGTTGCATCATCGCTTGTTTAACACGAAGTGTTTTACGAAGAATAGGCGCTGATTTAACTGCAACGAGAACCATCGTTCGAGCGTGTTTACCTTTGGTTAATTTGTTTAATATTCGAAGAAGATTTATCGATGAAAACATATTTCGCCAGCAGTAATTTTCAATTTCAGGAAAATCGAATAGATCAGCGGTGAGTTCAGGTTGTGGACCGATGACACACGTGGGAAAATCGAGAGGAGATATCCTAAATGAATTCAATGAATTCAAGAAAAAAATAAATCAATCCTACGTATTCTTAGCTTGAATATGCGAGAGAATATTATGATTGAAAAATTTCAAAATAACCGTTATACAATTTGAAAAGACAAGATTTTGACAAATATACTCGAACTAGAAAATAAATCTTCGACTAGAATTCTTCTTTCGCTCTCTAATTTTACTTGATAGATATGATTGACTTTTAAATGTTTGAGTAAGAGTAATAAAATAGCCGAAACAGCTTTGACAATCATTTCCTTGTGACGATTGATATCGAAGCCGAGCTTCATTGTTTGAACCATTGAACAAGGCATTTCTTCGGGAATAACATCGCAAAGAATGTTGATCGATTCAGTTTTTGGTTTAGCTGTTGGTGTCGATGTCAGAAGTAATTTCAAAAGAGCGATCTACATTCGAAAACAACAATGTTTGAAAAAGAATTTTGATTTTCTTTGTTTTTACAAGAAATTGAGGAATTTGTGGAAGAGTTGCGCGATATAATCGTTCGGCTGCTGTATCAGAAATATTCGTTTCTTTCTGAACAAAAAAAAACGATATTTTCTTGATTGAAAAAGATTATCGATGAGAAAACCTTTGAAAGTGGATATTTGACGATTTCATCTTCGATTTTAATCTGAAGTTCCGATAGAGGAATATACAAATGCTAGATAATATTAAAGACAATGAGTTTGAGTTTGATTCGAAAGAACGGCAGTACTTGTTTGAGTATTTTAATACTCTCGTGAATTGGTTTCGGTAGGCCGATTAACGTTGTTAAATCATCTTTAATCGAAAATCCGACGAATTTCTTTCGTGTATGATCGAGAAATGCTTCGAGATCTCTTTGTCTATTTAGTCAGATCTTTTTTTGTTTAGAAAAAAGAACGATCTTCTCTTTATCTCACCGAACTTTCGGTACCCAAGGTAATTCTTTCATTAACAAACTCGCAGCTGGATCAACACTCGATGCTTCACTGGCCAACGAAGTCGTTGATTCCGATGGTGTTAACGATGGTGCTGGAGTTGATGGTGCCATCGTAGCTGAATCATCATCTGTCGATGTACTGCTGCCATCATCACTCGCTGCATCCGCATCCAAAGCTGATTGTTTCGTAAAACTCTTCAAAAATCAACAAAATCAAATTCATGCTCAACAAAAGAAATGAAAATACTTGTCGTTTGGCTCGTCGAGCACTACTTCCACCGTCAGTTTGTCCTTGCATTTCCAAGCATTCAGCACCGGCTAATGGCGGCGAAATCGGTGCCATTCGTGCAATAACTTTCGCAGGATTTTCTGAAATCAATTCAAGACCAAACTCTGAACGCGATCGATTCTTTCGTTCGAAAGCATCATCGAGACCACCGAGTGTATACTTTAAACAAAAAAAAAACATTTTCTTTGATGTTTTTCTACGAACACAAAACTAAAATACGAACGAGTAGAACTTTCCAGAGAAGTAACAACAATTTTCGAATGGGCAACGGTGGCGATGGTGCATTGCAAAACGCACAAACAGCGTGATATAAAGTACTTGCAAATAATTCGTCATTATCATTCGGATGTGCTACAGAAAACATAAAAGTCAAGTTTGAACGATTTGAAATGAAACGTATACATAATTCATTTTTTAATAATCGTTGAAAATTCGTCCATTCTTCATCGGTTTCATCATTGATTTGTCTTGCAAATTCAATAATCGTATAGAGTATACTAATAATGACTCTAGAAACAAACCGAAATCCTATTGAATTCTTCATTTATTTCGGCAAACCTCATTTCTTGATTGTCACTTAGATTCTTATTCGTTGTTTTGATATTATTTTCATTGCACAAACTATTTCACAATACGAAACTAATAAAAATTAATCATGAAATTTGTTTTCCTACTGAGCCATTTCCATATTAAATAAATCAATGAAAATATGAACTGCATCACATGTGTATAAAAGTAGAACATTTTCTTTCGCATAAGTCATATATTCATCTGTGTCAACGCATTGATAGAAAACGCCTTGAACAATATAGAGAATAGCTCGCATAGCTTGACAGCGTCGAGTTCGATCGACAAGTTCGCATTGTTCCAAAAGATAGATAATAAAATCTAATTTATCTTCACGTGAACAATCTTTCCATTTTTTACTTTCACCATCTAAACGAATAGAGAAGAGAAACACAACATTTATTACAAATCGAGCTTTCAAAATTACATTTTGCTTGAAATAGAATGTTGAACGCTTCAGCATTCCAAACAAATTCAGGTTCTTCGGAATACGTATACAATTCGGAGATTTCAACATTTAATGTATCCGAATCATTGTAGATAAAATTAAATTCTGGTACGTCCAATAAAGTCTTTAGAAATAAAAAAAAGGAAAAATTCATTTGAAAAATTTGATGATTTAATAATTACATCTGGATTAATTGGTGGATTTCGTGGTATAACTTCGCGTGGTTTATTAACAACACGTCGAACAACACCCGGTGTATCCATGATTTATTTCAACAATGAAAAAACTATCGTTCCTCTTTTTTGACAATTTTTCTCTTCGTTCCATGTTTTACCTCGAATGAGTCATCGAACGAACAAAACAACATGATGATCATTCGCTCAGATAGTCAATCAAACAAATATGCTCTCGTTTACAGAATTTCATTCTTGGTTTAGTCTACGTCCTATTGAAACATTATTTTTTCTTCTCGGTTGGTTAATCTATTCGATTTTACTCGTCCTACGAAATGATTTTCAATTGACAACAATCAGTCATTTTCATTTATTTCTTCCTTTGTTTATTACGAATGTCATTCATTTATATTTTATTCTTATTGTTCTTCTAAGAATTTGGTTCGAACAAAAACAACGAACAGGTCTAACAACAACGTTTACTTGTCGATTGATTATACATAAATTGTTTATTCATACACCGTTTATTATCTGTTTGATTCTATTTAATTATCTTTTATACAAAGCATTAGTCGACAAACATTCGAATTATCTTGTTCATTGCTTAATTCCATTGTATCTATTTACTGGTTGGATGTTTTTGAAAATATTCATTTGTAAAAAACAGAATAATATAACTGTTGTTGTACAATCCTAAATTAGGACGAATCATTGAAAATAAACTAGTTGTTGTTGATGTTTTATTTGTTTTAGTTGAGACTAAATCAGTGACGATTTTCTTTGTCTTTCAACGTATAACAAATGAAAAAGCTAAAGATTAGTGAATCACTATACATAAAACAAATAGTAATAATAATAATAATAATAAAAAAAAGAAGAAGAAGAAAAAAAATCAGTCATCATCCTTTGGCTTCTTGGATATTTCTTAGAATTGACAGAAACAAATAAAGGAAAAAACATATTCGCATTTTTTATCCTGGATAAAGGCCTGATTGTCGGACAGCTGTTTGGAGTAGATATTGAGCTTGAGAGATTTGATTGGGATTGCCGACAATAGTAATAATTCGATCGTTCGTGCCCGGCAATGGATCATCGATTTTGATCATTGCTCCTGATTGCTGACGGATTTGAGAAATACGTATGCCTCGAGGACCAATGATGGCTCCGGCGAGTTCAATTGGAATTGTTACTTGTTGAGTTTGTGTGCCAGGAGGTTGATCATAAGGATCGAATAACGGTCGCATCGGACCTTGACCATTGCCACCGCCGCCAGCACCACCGCCTCCACTCATCATGGGTGGTCCCAGTGGCGGAGGAGGTGGATAAAAACCTTGATTCGGTGGAGGACCGTAGTCATCATTGTACATTCCACCACGCATATTATTGTTGTTATTATTATTATTGTTATTATTCATCTCCCAACTATCATAATTGTTATTGTTGTATCCTGGTGGAGGTCCATTATTGCCTCCACGACCACGTCGATCGCCATACACACTCGTATCATCATGAGCAAAACCACCTGAAAGATTACAAAAGTCATTTTATCGAAAAACTACTTTCATCATCGACTTACCGTATCTTTGAATCTGATCTTCAACATAATACGATGGATCGTCTGAAAATAAATTCAAAAATCAAATTGACTTCATTCGTAGATTCGCCTACATGGATGAATCGGTCCTCGTGGCGGATACTTTTCGATTTGTATGAAAATATCTTGAAGACAATCAAGTATTGCTTTTTGTTCACCTCGACAGAGAATCACTCGATCAGTTGAATTTGGACTTGAATTACAAATAGTTCTTTGATTTACATTCATCAAACAAAAATCATCTCTTACCACGTATCAGTAAACACTTTCACTTCAAGTCCATGTCGAACTCTATCATCAAATAAACAATTATGACAACAAAAATAAACAATTCTCTACCTTAGTTCTTTCACTCGATCACCACCTTTGCCAATCACCGCTCCTAAAAAATGTTTTTCATTCGCATAAAAAATTCGTTTTTTTACAATTTCGATTCGGACCTGCTTGTGAAGTGTGAACAAGTGCACGGAGTTCACTTGAATCTTGTCTCAATTTTTGATTCTCTGCCATTGTGGCTAGGGCATCTCTGAGACAATCTAAACACGAATCAAGTTCACCACCGATTGTTAAAATACGCTCGGGTCCGTCTTGATCCTAAACATTGATTTTCTCAAACAAAGAAAAAAAAACATTTGGCTTTTTATTTTACTGGCACTTGGATGATTGTTTTATATTTCGATCTTAACATTTGAATATTCTTTCCTTGTCGACCGATAATCGCGCCAGCATCGCCTTAAAAATAACTCATCGTTATCATTCAAAATCGAAACTATTTCGAACAACATACGTGATGCTAGCAGAAATCTTAGCTGAACTTTAGTTGTTCGCGTTCGTTTATTCTCTTGATAGTCATTGCCATCATTAGCTGGCCGTTTGAGATTCGTTTCCATGACGGTAATGGATCTGCAAAATAACAGATTTATTCGATAGAAGAAAACAAAAATTCATTTTCATTGGTATGCGTATGTTTTTTTTTTGTCTTGAAAAATCAAAATCAAATGATAACAATAAACAAATGAAAACAGAAACAGCCTGATGAAATAAATGTCTCATCTGGGATGCCCAAAAAGGATACGCACAGAACAAAAAAAAGGGAAATCAGGCGAATACGAAGGCCAGGAATGGAGATTTTTTTCGAATCATATCAATATAGAGGAATCTAGAATGAACAGATAGAGACCGATAAAAGACTTCATTTCGATTGATTAACCAGGAAAATTTTTGTCGAGGAACAAAGCAAGAATATCTCTCAATTGATTCAAATCATTTGACATACCTCGATGAATAATTGATTCCATTTGTCAAACTGTATATGTATCTAATTATCAAACGAAGATCTCGACACTATCGTTTGATTGATTGTTTATTTTGTTTATTTTCAAACTTATGTTTAAACATAAAAGAAAGAAAAAAAAATTTTTTTGTTAACAAAAAAAATATTTTATCGGTAATAAACGATGGATTATGTTTTTTCTATTCTTTCTTTCGTTCGTCGTCTGTATTTTTCCTACTTAACAATCATTGGAAGAAAACCGGCCAATTATTATTCGTTATGATTTTATTTCTTATATATAAATGATGATTAAAAAAACACGATTCAAATTTAGTTAGAGAGCAAAAAAAAGAAAGAAAAATGTTTATTCTAGTTCGAAAGTTTATGTTTTATAAATGATTACAAATAATATCTCGACCAATTCCACGTAAAACAAGCGAACGAAATTCATCATAATTCATGTTTCCATCGAAATTTTCGTCAACTTTTCGAATATAATTTTCCAAAGCATCATCAGTTATTTGATCGTTTAATATCGGTAGAAATGAACTTAATTCTTTGAGATGTATTGAACCCGATCGATCACGATCTAATATTGAAAAAGCACTTTCAAGTTCATTGTTCGTATAAAAACCCATGATAAATGGACGTAAAACATTGACAAATGCTTCGAATGAAAGTGCATTTGCTAATCGTCGAGCTAATGATTCGTACTGTTCACGTGTAATTGTGACATCATAATTACGATTTCGTTTTTCTCGATTTGTTCGTGTTATACCTGTCGATGTTGTCGGTGTTTCAATAACAACTGTTTCATCGAATAGATAATCGATTTGAACAATTTGACCGCCACGATTGCGATGAACATTTTCTGTAACTGTATATTCAAGATCCATTTCGTCTCTTTTTTCTTTGAGGTTTTTCTGTCTATCCTATTTGTGACGAAGAAAACAAGCGTATCTTTTATGATCACTTTCGATGAGTGTAAATATATGCTGTGGCGAGAGAAAAATAATACAAGTGAATTCTGTCTCGCGGTTTTTATTCGTATGTATTTGATGCCACTCATAAATCATACTTACCTATGCAGATCGCATTGACAAACACTTCACCTTTTCTCTCTCTCTCTCTCTCCCTTCTTCTCTCTTTATTCTCATTTTCTAAAATATCTTGCGAAAGACTTCATTGCACTAGTGTTTTTTCGTTTTATGACAGATCAATATTTACACTTATGAAACAGAAGTTTTTTGTTGTTCTTTGGAAACGAAAATAAAAATATTATGAAATTGAATCTCCTCTTTAATCGTTTCAGTTGAAACAGAATACAGAAATGAATGAAAATTTATAGAGAGAGAGAGAGAAAGAAAGAAAGAGCAGACGAGATCATATAAAATCATCTCGCATTCATTCGTAAAATAATAAAACCCAAACGAATGAATACATTTTATTTTCGCTCTCTCGATTAGATCGAATCAAATAAAAAATCTAATGATCAAAACCAAGGTGGAATTTTGTTAGTGACAAACACTGCCATCTATAGATCTCTCGTTCAACATACTCACATCAGCTGAGAGAGAGAAACAAATAAAAAATCTACTACTACGTCTTGATTATTTCTGCAAGCTAATGTGTATGTTATCTCTTGAGTCATTCATCAAATCTCTCCGGTGTTTTTCTTTTTCCACTTGTCCTATTGATTACACGTCATGCCAAGAATTAGATTATTTATGTAAAAAGGAAATATTTCATGTCGACATGTTCGTCTGCTGTTTTTTTTCTACAAAATCATGAATCAAAGTGTATATGGCGCATGCTTCAAAGTTTTTTTTTGTTGTTTCTCTAGATCAAACAAAAATACCTAATCTGTTAAATTGATGTGTGCAGCTAATTCCGAGCCGCCAAAAAAGGTTGTCGGAAGTATGTTCGAAAAATTGAAACAAAATATTACGACAATCAAAGATGACATTGAACGACGACGACAAGTTACTAATAATCAAGTTCATTTCAATCCACGTTCATTGAACGAATCCGAAGAGACTGTTGTAGTCATTGAAAGAAAACCTTCACTACCACCATCACCAACTGAGAAACAGTCACTTTCGAATTTTACGGATGATAATTCAACAAATCTCAATCGTAGTCAATCATCACAGGATATATTCGCTTGTGAATCAACCGAACAAGTCAAAGAAATGATTATGAACAATCTTCGACAAGAAATTGATCGTTGTCGAAAACGAGCAACGAGTGAAAGCAGTATTAACAATGACAAATCATCACATTCGACAATACTTCGTACTGGTCCTCGATTTCGTGCGCATACACTTGCATCTAGTTCAGATCTTAAACGTGACCTTATCTATCCCGTATCCGTATGCATTCGAAGTCGAGTTTTCCCGTTTAATTTTATATTCATTTAGATTGGTATTGGACTTCTTTCGATAATTATTATTCTCTGGAAACCGATATCACCGTTTTTAAGTGGTTATTTTCTTGGTTTTGTTTGTGCGGGTGCTATTGCTTATGTTATCATCCGAATCTATTTGTTAAATAAAATAAATTCAACAAATGTTCATGAATTGATCAATTTTCCTGATCTCGAGATAATGCAGCAATCTGAACAAGACAATGTAAAGATATATTTTGTTTTGTTTTGTTTTGTATTGTTTTTCATTTGAAATTTCTTTGAAGACATGTTGTGAAATTGTTTTCGCACGATATGATGCCGAGCGTGACGAAGAATTCATTCGATATCCTGCTGTTATACGATTAGATAGACAACGTCTGATTGTTCAATTACCAATCAAAGGCAAAACCGAAAAAGAAATGAAATTTATCGGTTTTCGAGAATATCTTCTTGATAGTAAAAAGAAAAGAAACGGACAAATTTAAATGTATTTTCTTTTCTTTCGAATTTCAATTCATTTAGATGCACGTGCTAGTCTCGTACCTGAACATACATTAACACGAGTGAAATATTGGCTCAATGAATATCCAATTGTGCTACAAAATATTGAAATATCCGATCGACAAATATTCAATAAAGATCTTATTGGAAAATCATCGAACGAAGAATTTTTTCATAATTCTCAAACGACAATCAGTCTTTTCTTTGAAACATGTCCTGATAAAGAAGATTGGTTTCATCGTTTTGTATTAGCTATTCGAAAACAAGATAATCAGCAATCGACTAATCTGAATAAGAGTATGTCAGATTCACATCTATCGACAAGTGACAATCGTTTACAGAAGAAAAATTCGTTTGATTTCGGTGAAATTGATACTAGTCATGAGACAACAACAACTGATCAAGATACGCCAATACGTTCGGCATTGAAGAAAAAATCGAAGAAATTCGATGATAATCTCGATCGTTTATTGAAATCAACCGATTGCTTAGACGAAGCGGCTATAACATTAAATTTTCTCTTACGACGATTGTTGTGTGACGTGTTCGAAGAACGTTTATTTAAAGATTTATTGAAAGAAAAAATCGAACTTAAACTCAAAGAAATCGCTGTGAGAATACAAAGATAAAACAAAAATCAAAACGACGTCATTTTAAATTCAATTTAGGTTAGCGTTTTAGAAGATTTAAGTGTCAAATCTATCGACATGGGCAATACATTTCCAGTCATATTAAAACTCGAATCGATGCAATGGAATGCCAAAGGTCTTTGGTTTAAATTATTTCTTTACTATCGTGGTAGTTTCAAGTAAAATCGAAATATTTCATTTTATTTTTCTTCTCTAATTGAAACGATTTTTCTAGAATAACGATTAAGACTCGTATATTTCTTCAAAAACTATTGAATTACAATCCATTAATTGAACAGCCAATGATTTATCAAAATCATACTGATCAACTATTTCATAAAGAAGACGAGCGTCCTGAACAAGAAAAACTTCCCGCAAAAGAACCGGAATTACTTGAAAAGTATATTTGATTTGACTTTGTTTGTTCTCGTTTCTACGGATATTCATTTAAGTGTGGCAGCAAGAAAAATCGGCAGTCTATTGACAAAAGTAGCTGCAAACAAACATTTTCAACGATTTGCTGCACTAAAACCAGTTGCTGGTGTTTTCGAAAAACTTTCGAATGCTGAAATAGGTGCAAATATTGAATTATTAAATATCAGCGGAATGATGACAGTAGGCTTTCAATTTTCATTCGAAATTAAAGCTACATTTCACGTTTCGTAGATTAACATTCCACCACCACCAAGTGATCGTATTTGGTAGGAATTGAATTCGATATTTATTTGATATGTGTGAATATTTTTCTTCTAGGTTGGGCTTTTCTGAAATGCCTGAATTGAATTTAAAAGTAACGCCTGTCTTCGGCGAAAGTCAATATTCATACGCATTAATTCATGATTTTCTCGAAGCTCGTATTCAAGATGAAATCAAAGTAGAAATTTGACTTTTCGATTTCTTTTTTCTTATTTGACTTTGAAAATTTTCAGCGTCTTTTGGTTCTTCCAGCAATGGACGATCTACTCTTACCATTTTTCCGCGATTGGGTTCTTGAGGCATTGTATGTAATCGTTTTTCTTGTTCTTTCTAAAGTCTAATCTAGTTTATGTTTGTTTTGTTCTAGTGGTGAACCGTCTACTATCTAATCATCGAGACAATATAATCAATACAGTGAAAAAAATGTTTTGTTTTTTATTATTTTTGTTCTTTGTTTTATGTGTATATACTACATATATGTGCGTCAGAGAGATAGAGAGTATGAATAATCAAGAATCTATTATTCATTGATATATAAATCATGTTGATGTTGTTTTATATAATTCATAACATTCGAATGAAGATACGACTGAATTTCAGTGAGTTCATGTTCGATGTCGAGTTGTTTTTCGGGAGAATTCGACCATTGAGTTAAATACGAACGAATCAATGATGAACTGACAGATCGAAGTGGAAGATCGAGAAGAATGAATTCTTTCGGATTATGAATAAGATTATTTTCGATATCATGTTTCCATAAATCGAATAGATTAACATTCTGTTCATCTAATCGACCGATTCCAACACGAATCACCGAGTGTGTATTCGAACTTTGTCTCCAAATAGGAATTCCTTTTTTCATCATTCGATCACCACCAATAAGAATTAATGTTTGAATATTTGAATTTTTTAATAATTTCTTTACACGTTCACTCAATGCTAAAGCTGAACCATCGTGTCGTTGAAGCATTTCATTTTGAAATGGACTATTACTTAACCATGATTGATCTTTCATTGCTTCACGAACAAGTGCTAGACGATGTTCGAGTTTAATTGTTCGTTCATTTCGAGATTTTAATTTATTTCGAACATAACCATCGGTTGCTACAGCAAGATATCCACCTAAAATATTCCATTCTCCCGTTTTTTCTAATTGATTTTTCGCTGAACAAAGTAAATCGATATGTTGCGTATGAACAGGATTAAATGCACCACCGAGAACAAGAATTGCATCCTTCATTTTTGCTTTTTATTTTCTTCTGCGTTTCATCATTGGTGAAATCATTGCGCAATTATAATATTTCGCCATATCTCAATAAAAAGAGAGAAGAAAAAAAAACAAAATTGTACTCTAACAGTATCAATGATATATATATATACTATTATTTTCGTATTCATGACGTCAGATTATGTCATGAATGCATGAGCTTTTAAATGATTGAATCATCTTGTCGTAGAAAATAAAAAGAATGTCGATGAGGTCATAATTTTTTAGTTGAACATGTCGACAAGTATTCAATTGTATGAATATGATTATCAAGCTCCACTGACAAGTAACAGTCTAGCGCCGAATTCGAAATGGTTAATTGTTCGACGGAATATACATAAAATTCGTAGTTGGGGCATTGTACGACGAACATCGATTCTGCAAAATCCATGTCAAGATTGGTATATTTATTTTCAAATGAGACGTGAATTAAAACGAGCCGAAGAAGAAATTCGTCAAACTGAATATCGAAGAAATTTTACTCCCGTCAAATATTTCGATATACCGGTTGATGAAGTACGTCTTCGACGTTTTAATGTTTCACATGTTCGACCAATCGATGGCATTTACTACAGTGCTCTCGGTTCCGAACCAATTGGTCTACAAAATTTATTATATTATTTTTCTAAAGAATCCGTTGTACCTTATAACAGTATGTTCTATTCATTCATGTTGGATGTTAGTTCAGTATTGAATACAAATCGTCAACGTATTCGACGTGTTGCTGTATATCAAAAAGTGGCATTTATATTTGCATTAACTATTTTTACTTTGATATTTATGATGTTTTTCTCATTGATATTGAGCGTTTATACAACGATAACTAAACTCAATTATATCTATCGTGCTGATTCACATGCATAGAAATATTTATTGAACAATAATTGATTTTTTTTTGGGTCTAATCGGAAAAATAAATACGAACAAAAAAAGCAACATTAATCATGTACGATAAAAAAAAAGAAATTCAGCAATGTTTTCAATGTCAATAGTGATGAACATTCATTCTATCTTTCCTCTCGCATCGTTGATCACAAAATGTCATATTCAAATTTACTTTTTACACAAGCGGTTTTTTTTTTCTTCCTTCACATTTAAACAACTACTTTATTTTATTAAAATACTGAGTGTGCTTTCAAATAAATTCTTTTTTTTTTCTTGTCAGTTGTATCGGACGAATCATTTAAAAATAAAGAACAGGTAATAGTGTCTTTTTTTTGTTAAATTGATGTCATAGTTTTTTTTTTCATTGAATTGTCAACAGAGAAAAACGAATATGGTGAAAAGAAACGAGCGAATGTATTTACTTTCTTTTCACCTTAAACTATGTACATTCATGCTTAAATGAATACAACTTTTTTTTTCGCTGTTTTTTTCCTTCTTACCCTCTTTTTATGCATATTAATGATTCGATAAATGAAAGATTTGTTTGGTCGATAAGAATGATAAAGGATAGTATATACCTACCTTAGCATATATATCGAATAGCTTCTCTTATATATTTCGTTTCATAGTCAATAAAATAATACATTTATCTTCAGTTTACCACAGCGATAATCCGTACAAGTAAAATAAGACACGTTTGTTCGACATTTACATATTAGTTCGTTTGATAATTTATGAAATCGATTAACATTTAGATACGACAGAAAAAAGAAACTCGAATTACTTATGGCCCAAGCTCAACGACCACGTCTGACGCGTGCACCGAAACAAGAGGTTGAAATACGTTTGATTGACAATCCCATAGAATCTCGTTCATCATTAACTTCCAGTTACGAACCGAGTACACCCTTACAGCGTGAACGTTTAACCGGCTATGATTATCAGGCACCATTGACATCACATTCTCTTGTACCCAATTCGAAATGGTTAATTGTTCGTCGAAATATTCATCGTATTCGTTTTATGGGTTTCAATGAAACTAATCGAGAAAATCGTTTGCCTGACTTCTATTTGGGTTTACAAATGACCAGAGAATTGAAACGTGCTCAGGAAGAAATCAAAAATGTCGATAAAGAAGAAGATTTTCATATCATCAAAGCATTTTCACTGGCTAATGACAGTAAAGGAATGCGAAAAACATTTAATACAAGTCATGTTAAACCCAACGATGCTCTTATCTATGATCGTCTGGGTGAAGAACCGTTAGCATTACAAAATCTACTCTACTATTTCAGTAAACAAGATGTACCACATGGTACAGTATTTTGGAATTTTTTAAACGAAGTCAATCAAGTTTTAAATTTAAACCGTAAACGTACAGTTTTAGTACAACGTTTAAGACGTTTAGCTCTCACATTGGCAATAATTGTTTACAGTTTTATTGGTCTTATGTTTATTATGATGATTGTTAGCGTAATAACGACAGCAACAAAAATGAATGATCCTGAAGTTGAATGGATGAATCAACAAATAGGAGGATATTCAAATAATTATATCGGAGGGAAAAAATTATAATATTATGTATGTTATAGATTATTTTCTTTTTCTTTTCTCATGTTCTTAAATAAATATTTTTACATATACAGCCTTATTAAAAGGTAAGAGTAAGAGAGAGAAAAAAAATTGTTCCTATCAATGATCAATTGATGCATTATTAGTTATTGTATGCGTATGAATCAGGGACAGGTTGTTGACTTTACCTTTTCGATTCATTAGGTTAGTAATGAGAAAAGAAAATAAAGAAAACGAAATATTTATTTGAATAAAATATATAATTTTTTTTTTTGACATGACAAAGACAAACAATGAATACGAAGAATAAATACGTAAACGAAAATGTTATTCTTTCGGAATTTTTAATATTGGTATAAGCATATTGATTTGTTCGTTCAATGCCGAAGAACTTCTCTCGATTGAATTATTATTATTATTTTCTAAGATTTCTTCGACACGTGAATCTAAACTGCCTTGTCGACTTAACGAATACGGTGATGTTGATGGTTCAGGTATTAAATGTTTTTGTTGATCATTCGTCGTCAAACCTTCATCAACACTGACTTGTTTGTTGAGATTTTGTTGTCCGAACGATCGTCTCGTACGTCGTCGTGTTGATATCGGTAGAAGAGAATTTTTCAGAGCTCGTTGACTTAATTCTTGTGTCATTGCATAAATATGTCGATCATTCAATGGAAGTATAGCTGCATAACTTCCATTGATCAAACATGGACTATGCGGTGTATTTGAGAGTAGAAGTGACATACGGAAATCATCATGAAGATTTTTCATTCGATTACGTCGTTCTTGTGGCGTAAGATCAACTAACGGTTGAAGAATTTGACTAGCTGTTGTTTCGATGATTTTCCAATCACGACGAATATCATCGAAAGTAGTCGACGTCGCTGTGACTGTAAAACGTATGATATATTTGCCTTTAATCGATGCAGGCACACAATGAATCAAACCGGTTGAATTGAGTGCTTTGAGTAATTGTTCGGTTAATTCATTTTCACCTTTCAAACGAAATACAACGAGACCAAGATGACGTTCAGCTGGAAGTTCGAAACGTTTGTCCGAACCAACTAAGGATTCAAATTGACCACCGATTCGAACACTCTTGAGAACAAAAGAAGAAAATTCAATTGAAGTGAAATTTTTCTGACAAAAAGAAAACAATCTATACATTTCGGATATGTTTTTGTAAACCTTCGATACCAAATGAACGAATAACAAACCAGAGTTTCAACGCTCGAAAACGTCGACTTAATGGTACTTGCCAATGCTTGAAAAAACAAAAAAAGTAAACTTTTATCTTATTCTTTTTTTCTTAATTACCATATAATCAATCGCAACACCAGCATTTTCATGTTGAAGATACAATGGATCGACATTGAAAGCTCGATGCAAAGCTGCACTTGATTTCACCCTAATTAAATTCTTTTTCATGTTTTTTTTTCTACTTTTATCCTTTAAACTTCAACAAACCACATGGCTGTACAATCGAAATGAACCATCAACCATTTCGATGGATTAAACGCAAATGATTGTGTAAATTCAACTCCATTCATAAAATGACGATATTCAGGACAGATAAATGCACTACCAGCATATGCAGCATCCACATGTATCCAAATATTTTCTCTTTCGCCTAAAATCAAAATCTTACTCTCTGTCGTCGTTACAATTCTTATTTTAACTCACAAATTGGACCAAGTTCAACGAGATTATCGAACGCACAAGCTCCTGTCGTGCCCAATGTCGCACAAAGCTAGAAAAAGAAATCGAAAAATCTCATTTGTACTTGCACATGCTATTTGTCACTTACATAGAATGGAATCAATCCATTTTCCTTATCCTTTGCAATGGCTTGTCTCAATGCATTTCCACGTAGACAAAGTTTTTCATCACTTGGAACGAGATTTAATTTAACTAGACCGATTAAACAAGCTTTTTCAACTGATGAATGTGCTTGATCTGAACAATAGGCAACCAATCGTCCGTTGATCTCAGCAGGACTTAAATACGGAAATTGTGCTTGAATACGATGAATAGCTTCTTTACGAGCGGCTAGCAGACCGACAAGAGTTGCTTCAGATGCTGTTGTCTACAGGTAAAAAAATAAAAACAAGTCTAAATTTAGATTGGAATTCTTTGTTTGTTCTACTTGAATAACACCACCACCAGTTGTATCAGCATGAGAATGAAGGAAATCATTTGGTAGACCAATCATTTTCGCTAACCAATCCATAACAACAGCTTCTAATTCCGTACAAGCCGGACTTGATGCCTAATAAAAATTACAAGAAAAAAGAAATGAATCGTCCATCTCATCGTTTTAGTTTTACCCAAGTAAATCCTAATTGATTCAATCCATTGGCTAACATATCCTACAGAAACGAAAACACAGAAAACTAATCTTTCGATTTCAAAAATCAATCTCTACTCCAAGTAACGATGGATACGAGTTCAATGCCGGAAAATAGGCATGCATATACGGCGATTGCCAATGTGTAATCTATGAAAAGAAAAAAAAACTTTCGATTAACTGAACAAATAGATTTGCACGTACACCGGGCATAATCACACGTTCAATATCATCGAAAATGTTTGGCCATGGTTCGCCTTGTTTTGGTGCTTCTTCACCAATCATCGGTCGCATATAACCTGGTTTGACATTCGGATAGACACGTCGTGTTCGAATCGTTGTCAAATAATCGGCAATGAAATCGACCATTTCCTTGCCTCGTTGACGAAATTCATTCGCATCCATCGTCTCTTAATCAAATAGAAAACTGAGAACGACTAGGTTAATCACAATTCTCGTTGTCCTTTAACAAACGGCGAACATGACTTCTTTTTGTATAAATATTGTCTGTGATTCAATTAAGATTAGTTCTATTCGATAATTCACATGAGAACTTTATCTCTTCAGTCTTTTTTTTGTCTTAAAGTCAATATGTACACAGATGATTTTCTTTTATAATCAAAAAACAACTCTCTATAGATCGTTGATGAAATCAAAATCAATCTCATTAATTAGATGTTGACATGCAAATCATGCCGAACAAGCAACTTTATTCTTTCTTTCTTTTTTTTCTTTAATCAAATAAATTTTGATCGGGATCAGTTTGAAGAAAAACATTTTCCAAACGATAAAGTTCGTCACTTGAATCTTGCCAACAATTTTTCGAACATGTGTAAACAATAACAGTGCCGAATTCTAACGCCGTTTGATTATCAATCTTGAGAAAATTAACTAATGCTGGCATCAATTGAAATTCGAATATCAACGGTGATTGACAATATCGACATGTCGATGGTTGATTGCCGGTGAGTTTAGTGAGAATCAATGGTTGACCAGACCAATCGTAACTAAATCGAAGAGAAAATAATAATAAATAGAAAGGAAAATGCGTGGGTTGTTCTGTACCGAATGATCTGATCGGGAGCATAGCGGATTTTCTGTTGAAATTTATAGAAAACGACATCACCATGTTCGATATCTGGCGTATTTTCATAGTTTCTATTCAGACAAAAAATAATAAATGAAATTTTACTAATAAATTATCTTTACTCTTTCGGTCGTTTATTTCCATCACTACCGTCGTCATCTTCATCGATCGCTTCTAATTGTCTGACTTTGCCTTTTAATTTTTTTTCTTCATATATTTTTGCTTCATCGATAATGATATCTTCATTATCAATAACAATGTAATAAAACGGTAGTTTGACATTCGTCGATAGATCAACAGTTGGTTTTGCTAGATGACTTTTTTTCCATTCATTGAATGCATCTGATGAAGCAACTGAGACATTCTTTGCTTTCGATTTCTTTTTTGTGTTAACATCGATTTCATCATCTTCATCACTCGATTGTTTCTCTTCGATCGTCATCGAATCCATCAATTTCACTTCTGATTCGGCTTGTTTTGTTGTTGAAATTGGTTTACTTATCACCGTAGGCTTACTTGTCTCATCATCATCATCGTCACTAGCCCATGCATTTGCATCATCACACCAATCGGTTGATGATGTAGGAACAGTAGCGACTGGTTCATCAACAATAGGACTCGATTCGATGACACTATCATCGTAATATTGACAACGAACTGCTGTCCAACTAAATTTTCAAAAGAATAAATAAGTTTTCTTTTTTCGAAATGAATAACGCAAAACCTCTCTGATGTGTTCCAACATGATGGATTTCGACAAGCAAATAAATAAAGAGCTCGATCGTATTTGTGACCATCTAATGGACAATATAACTGACAAACGAATGTTTGTTCTTTTCGACATTTCGAACAGATCAATGATGCTTTTAATTTTTCACCTGTTTCGACATTTGGAAAAGCCTAAAGGCAAAATTTTCATGCAAAATTGAAAGCAACAAACAACTAAACCGACCGGTTCTCCTCCAATTCTCGATATTGTCCAATTGGTTGGATCGTCATCATCGCCAACTTTATTTCCTTTCGGTTGATCGATAAAACCTAATAGAACCATCTGAAAAAGTCATCATCGTTTAACAACTATCCAAAAATGCAATCATCATCAAAGAAAAATACATATAGAGATAGATCTATTTAGGAAAATTTCTTGTTATTAGTTTGTTTTTGTTTTGTTTAATTGAAGAATAAGAATAGAAGAAAAAAAAATAAAATCAAACACGAAATCAACACAAGGACGGAAAATAAAAAATAGACTAATCATTTTATTTGTATTTCACTCGGCAATTGGGGATTTATCCAGTTGTAAATATGGAACTTGTTGAGCAAACACTACAAACATCCTAGAAAAGTTCGATGGTTTCTTTTTCTCTCTCTCTCGAACGACAAACAAAAGAAATCACATACTGAATTTGAATCAGCACATTTTGCATGAAAGACATGTAAGCAAAAGAAAACCGAAATCGGTACATTGCTCATCGAATCTAACACACAAAGAAAAAGAAATGTTCGATTCTTTCAAAACATAAATTCATTCTACTTGAACTATATAATGGATTATGACATTTAGCACACGAATCCGTGTCGTTGATCGGATAGCCACTTTGCAATAGATCGACTGTTTTATGTCGTAGAGCTAAACAATCATGAACGATTATCTTTCGACAACATTCAGATAATGACATCTAAACAAAATAATAATAATCAATCAGTCAGATTTTTAGTTTCGTCTACTTGAATATTGTAATCTTGCATGATTTTACACAGTGAATCTCGTAGGCCGGGTATACGTAGATCACTTCGAATTTTATCGATTAATTGTTGAAGATTAATATCACTACCCGCATGATTTAATAAACCTCGAATGAATTCTATCGAAACGAGAAATACAGAAGAGTCAGTATATCAATTGTTTATTTACCGGGCTTATTAACCGATTGTTCGATTAGAATCGTCCAAAGTGTTTGATCGCCTGTTTCTCGACAGAATTTAATTGCTTCTTCGATATCATTTAATTGAACCAGGATAATCTGCAATGCCAATCGGCCATTACCAGCTCGGCCTAATTGAATATTTAGTTTTTTTTTTCGTTGTAAATTTATCCTACCCAAGAGATAGACATGTTCTCGATGTAATTGTTTCTTCTCGCAAATGCTCAATGCTTCTTGAAGATTGTAACCGCCAGTACGACGAAGAAATCGCATGAGTTTCTCAGGTTCAAATTCTGCATAGAGTGCGACTTGCTGAGTAAGAAAATCTTTACATTCATTTGGATTCTTTGTGAATACTGCATCGAGATACTGAAAAGAAAATGATTTCGTTTTTTTATCTATTTATGAAAAAACAAACGAACAGCATGAAGATGTCGAGGAGTTTTTTGAAGAATATTGTAGACTGCTCGAACCTATCAATGAGAAAGATCGAGTTCAGATGTGTTTTTCTTTTGTAAGAATTTGATTTACTGGTAATTTGTCCATATGTTTAATAAGCATGTCTAATGTTGCCTGAAATAAGCAAATTGATCGAATAGAATATTTCTTTTTTATTTTGAAATGCAAACTTGTTGATCAATTGCCATCAAAATATCTAATTTCGAAAGAATTTCTCCATGAAGTTTTTTCCGGTCGATTAATTGAAAGACTTCCTTATTTTTCATTCTAATTTCAATCATCATTTACTATATTCGAAATAAAAAATCAATTTACTGTATATAGATGTCTAAAGTTCGGGTAACATTGCCTTGCTTTTCAGCTCTAGAGAAAAAGAAAATAGGCAAATTTCTTATCAATTGTTTGTTCTTTTTTGTTTACAATATTGCTAAACATTCAAGTAGTGCTTGAATTGTTTGATCACCATCGGTTTGTAAACGTATTTGTTGATCAATTGCGTTGACACTGTAAATCTCTGACGGCCACGCCAAGAGTGTTTCTTTTAATTTCTGCAAAACAAATTCTTCTCTATCTTTTTGAAAACTTTTGTTTTTTTTTTTAAATTTTTACGTCATATTTCTGCTGATGCAAATAGGTCGTCAATACTTTCTCATACGTTTCTGGTCGTAATCGCAATGGTGTTATTGGTGCATATGGTGCAATTATCTATTAGAACCGGAGACGATTGCCTTTTCGAACAAACAAACAAACGAAATATTCGTTTACTTCGAGCTGATTCAATTGAATAAATCGTTGAATCTGTTCTTCCCATTGTTCAGCTGTTGTATAAACATGTGAAAATAGAGTGACTGCTTTTCTTGTATCGCCTTTATCCATTAAATATTTGACATAAGCTTGGTAGACACTCTGTTGAGTATGTCGATGTGGTCGATCGGTTGGACTTGGTGGTTTTACAAATGCTTGAATAGCTTCATCGAAAAGTTGCCTTTCAATTAAATAATCAATATGATCATCGTAATCACGACGTTCAGCTTTGACAATATCGAATGGACTTAGAATGAAATACGAATGTTCGCCAGGAAGATATTCTTAATAAATAAAAAAAAAACTCCAAAAAAACACAAAATTCCTTGCAATAGATTATCTACCGAGTTGAAATTGAAACGGTGATGTTTGTTGTTCGCCAAACATATGAAATGGATCGTGAGCTTTTTCTTCATAGAGTTTATCTTTAGCTCCGAGAACAGTCAATGACAGGTCCGTTGTACCTGTCTATTAAAAAAAAGAAATCTCGATTCAATATGATATTTATCTCAACAAAATTCGAATTTACTGTTATGCTAAAATCTTCAACGCCAAGAACAACTAAATCTCGATTTACAGTTGTTAAACCACAAGCATAAAATTCGATTTTAAATGCAATAGCTAAAATCGAACAGATTCATTCGATTCAAATTATTCATACATCTTAATTTCAAACTTGTATTCATATGTTTTTTCGGTGTATTTGATGATTGATTTTCGAAACTAGTCTCTGTAACAATTTTCATAATTTTAATTGTTTTCGCCGAAGCAATGGTTAATGTTGTCGGATCATTCCATGATATTCGACTTGGATAGACACCACGTGGATATCTAAATAAGAATTCGTTTAATTAATAGAAATTAAATTAATTCGTACTCATTCGATGTATTGGTCTCTTCAAAACCAACTAATCGATCTCCACGTAAATCAAAAACGCCCACGCCCTGAAACATGATTCTTAATCGACGATAAAAGACAAATCATGATCGATTACTTTGTCATTAGCAAAAGCAACTAAAGTGTCCTTCCAACGTAATGTATGAATAAGACCACCTTTTAAATCGATTAGTGTTTTTGTTTTATGTCGACCAAATGCTCCTCGTTGATTTAAAATCAACTAAAAGAAAAACGATTTCTTTTCTTTTTTTAACATAATTTCGAAAGCCTACCGCTGTATCACCCGTAATAAACATTTTAGCTTTCGAAAAGTTCGGATCGAGACAAATGGCTTTAATTGGCCGAGAAAATGTTATTAATTGATCATCATTTTTCGTAAATAAACCGGAGATTTTCACTTTGCCTTCTTGACAACAACTACCAATAAAATCACCATTGTCATCAATTGATATTGTATTCACAGGATATGTATGTGCTTTAATTTGATACTCCGGAATGATATGACCGAGATGATCAGTAATTAAGATTTCACCAGTTGTTTTGCCGATAACAAGAAATTTTTCATGTACAGCTATGCAACTAAAATCGACGGACATATTTTTGACATTCTCGGTCACTTTACGAAGGCCTGATGAAGTAGTGATTGACGAAAATTTAAAAACTGGTTCATCCTCGTCTTCGTCTTCGTCTTCGTCGTCATCGTCATCGTTTTCTTCTTCGGCAACACTTGTCTCTTCATCATCCTCCTCAGTTTCTAAATTATTATTTGTATCAAGAGACATTTTATTTATTTAACGTGTGTTTTGAAAATAACAACAACACAAATGTTCTATTATTCTTGTCGTGTCCACTATTACGACGACGACGTCAGATGGACTGATTTTCATTCGTTAATTCGAATAAACCAATCGCATACAACTTCGTATGACGCATCATCATCTATCTCGCTCGACAACGAACGAGAACAAAATTTTTGCAATGTCATTTTTAAGAATGTCGAGCTCAAGAGAATATATTCATATTGATGGTATGACATGTCAGAGTTGTGTAAAAAATATCGAAAATCAAATCGGTCAATTAAATGGCATACAGTCGATAACAGTTTCACTAGAAAATAAATTAGCAACGGTTGTTTACGATTCGAATCAAATCCATATGAATGATATTATTTATTCAATCAATACGATGGGTTTTCAAGCTCAATTAAATCAAACTGTACTCGAGATTGAACTTGGTGGCATATCCGATGAGAATATACCGACTGCTATCGAACGTATCTCATCGATAAATGGTGTTATTAACGTTGAATTTCCATTAAAAAACGATAGTACTCATGTCAAATTAATTCACAATCAAAATCAAATCGATGCTTATACGCTATATCAAAAAATTCAATCAATTGGTTATAAAGTTCAACCGAAACTTGAAAATATTGCTCGAGCTAATCTACGCATACAAGGCATGCATTGCAATTCATGTGTGATGAATATAACTCAAACAGTCGAAGATCTACCGGGTATACATGATGTGAAAGTCTCATTTGATGATCAATCGGGAAAGATTCTCTACGATCCAATGATTATTGATTTACATGAAATAATAAAGGAAATTGAAAAATTAGACTTTCAAGTTGCAAATATTGACTCAACGGGTGATGATAAATTACGAACGAATACAAATTCAAGTCCAAGTGAGATGCATTTGTAAAACGGATGTTAGTAATTATTGATTTATTTATCTAGTAGATAAAACAACTACTACTCAACAAATCAATCTAACTGAAGATTTTGAAACTTGTTTCATCACGATAACAGGAATGACTTGTGCAAGTTGTGTTGATACAATACAAAGAAATCTTATGAAAGTCGAAGGTAAATCAAGATAAGCAAATAAAATGATTGAAAATAAATTTCCTTTCGTTTATATTAGGCATTCAATCTGTACTTGTTGCACTTCTATCTCATAAAGCTGAAGTAAAATATAATCCTGAATATATCATTCCATCTCAAATCGCTCATTTAATTAACGAACTTGGCTTTCGAGCTGAAGTTCTCGAAACTGTTGAGCATGGTCTCGATGTTATTGATTTGAATGTATGTTGAAGAAAAACCAAACGAGGATTTCATTGATTGATTTAGATTGAAAATATGACTTGTGCATCGTGTGTACGTAAAATTGAAACATCAATTAGTAAACTACCGGGCGTAATCAGTGCTGAAGTTGCTTTATTAACTCATCGAGGACGATTTAAATACAATTCATCGCAAATCGGTCCGAGAGATATTATTCGCGAGCTTGATGTAAATTTTATTTGAAAAATCACGAACTAATCTGTCTTTTTCTTTCTCAGTCAATTGGCTTTCCAGCAACATTAGCTAATCAAGATTCGAAATCATCGAGTATATCGAAAATTCATCATCGAGAAACTCGACGGTATTTGACACATTGAACTGAATTCGATTTGATATATTTTCTTCTTTTTTATCTTTAGTTGGCGAAATTCATTTTTTCTTGCTGCAATATTCGGCATTCCATCGATGATTATTATGATGGTATTCATGTTCAAATGGCCACATCATACTGATGCACCTCAAGTATTTCGTGGTCTATCCGTTGAGAATCTCGTTATGTTTCTTCTTGCAACACCTGTTCAAGTAAATTCGATGATTCATTTCAATTCGAAAAAAAAAACTTTCTTTGTTTCTTTAGTGGATTAGTGGCCGATATTTTTATATTCAAGCATATAAAGCTCTCAAACATCATTCGGCAAATATGGACGTATTGATTGTCATGGCGACAACAACAGCTTATCTCTATTCATGTCTCGTTGTTTTGTTTAATATTATTCAAGGTTTACCGAGTCCAATGACATTTTTCGATGTACCACCCATGTTAATGATGTTTGTTGCATTGGGTCGATGGCTTGAACATATTGCTAAGGTTTGTTTTTTTTTGTTTGATTTTGAGAAGAATTAGTCATCATTGTCGATTTTAGGGAAAAACATCTGATGCACTAACGAAATTATTATCTCTTCAACCTCCTCAAGGTACATTAGTTCGTTTAGATGAAAAAACAGGTGCTATCATCGAAGAAAAAACGATTCTTGCTTCATTAATTCAACGAAATGACATTTTGAAAGTTCTACCTGGTGGAACGATACCAACTGATGGTCGAGTTATTGAAGGTACATCGACTTGTGACGAATCATTGATTACAGGCGAAGCCATGCCTATTGAAAAAACTGTCGGCTCACAAGTTGTTGGTGGCACGAAAAATCTCAATGGAATGTTGTTAGTTTGTGCGACACATGTCGGACATGAAACAGCACTTAAGCAAATTATTAAACTAGTCGAAGAAGCACAAACATCGAAAGCACCTATACAAGCATTAGCAGATAAAGTCGCCGGATGTTTTGTACCGATTGTTGCCGGTGTTTCACTGTTGACTTTATTCGGTTGGATAATTCTAGGTTATACGAATTATGAATTAATTAAAAAACATTCGATGGTAAACAGAAAACAAAAACGAGAGAATAAATTTTGAAAATTAACGAATTATTATTTCGATTTTCAGTATCATAGTGAAATGATGGGTGGTCATGGACATCATATGAATAAAGAACCGAGTCGAACAGAAGTTATACTTGAATCTGCTTTTCGTTTTGCAATAACTGTCCTGTCAATAGCTTGTCCTTGTGCACTTGGACTTGCAACACCGACTGCAGTTATGGTTGCAACAGGTATTTTCGAATGATGATTTGAATAAAATAATTCTTTTTTTGTTTGCGTAGGTGTTGGTGCTTCTCAAGGAATTCTCGTTAAAGGTGGCGAACCATTAGAAGCTGCACAAAAAATTCGTACAATCGTCTTTGATAAAACCGGAACAATCACACAGGGCCGACCAACAGTTGTACAAACACATATCTTTATTCAAAATGATTCGTATTGGACATTGAATCGTTTATTGGCTATTGCTGGTACGGCTGAAAGTGGTTCGGAACATCCATTAGGCATAGCCATACGTAAACATTGTCAAAGTCATTTCGGTTGTGAACAATTCGGCCGATGTGAAGATTTCAATGCTGTTTGGGGTTATGGTCTCAGTGCAAAAGTACACGGAGTAGAAAATATTATTAATCGAAATCGTCAATCGGGAGATTTCGATAAGACTTATTCCGTTTTGATCGGTAATCGAGAGTGGATGAAACGAAATAGTATCGATGTTGCGAATGAAGTCGATTCAGCTATGGCAAAACATGAACATGACGGACATACAGCTGTGATAGTTGCCATCGACGGTAGGAAACAAACAAAAAATAAATGGTAAATAAATTCATTTTTTGTAGGAAAAGTTATTGGTATGATAGCAATTGCTGATCCAATAAAACCCACGGCACCATTGACAATTTTTGCTCTTCAATCAATGGGTTTAAACGTTCTTCTTGTTACAGGTGATAATATCAAAACTGCTCGTGCAATCGCTGCACAAGTTGGAATAAAAAATGTCTATGCCGAAGTTTTACCAACGCAAAAAGAACGTTTCATTGCAACATTGAAATCGAACAGTCGCAATGGTGAAAAAGTAGCCATGGTTGGCGATGGTGTTAACGATTCGCCAGCATTAGCACGTGCTGATATCGGCATTGCTGTTGGTACGGGTGCAGATGTTGCTGTCGAAGCAGCAAATGTTGTTCTCATTCGAGATGCACTCGAAGATGTTCTCGGGGCGATACTTCTGTCGAAGAAAACAGTTCGACGAATTCGTTGTAATTTTCTTTTTGCTACCGTTTATAATCTAATTGGCATTCCGATTGCTGCCGGTCTTTTCATTCCATTTAATCGGCCGTTAGAACCGTGGATGGCATCGGCAGCTATGGCACTTTCGTCTGTAACTGTCGTTATGTCATCGTTATTATTACGAAATTATCGAAAACCAGATATTCAAAAATATAACAATCCTGATTTTCTTGTTTGGTCAATGACAAAAGACAAAAATATAACTGTCCATCGTGGTATTGACAATCTTGAACATACACCGAATGGTTCGTTTATTTCGAGTTTACGTGGCAGTCGTTTAGCACAGATTCTAACCGGTGCTGTGTCGGCTGTTAAACAACAAGCATCAAGTTCTTATTACGATAAACAAAAAACTGTTCCGCTATTATTAAATACGAATTCATTGGACGATAGTTTAGAAATGCAGATGGTCTGAACGAATCGTTCTGTTTATCTTTTGTTTTCAAGCTCACCAAAATCTTCTCTCGTGTTTCTCTTCTTTTTTTTTATACTTATATATATGTATTTCCGTACCTGTGATTAAAATCTTCTTAAATATTCTATCCATAAACTCACCGATTCAGTGTTTTTTTTGTCGTTTATTAATTTATCTGGTTCGCTTTCGTTTTTTTCCTTTTTCTAAATAAAGATTTCTGTTGTTAAATGAATAGGCAAGGTATGTGTATCATGTGAAGGTTAATTTGACAACATTAAGAACTCATTTATTCTTCGTTTTCTCTTTTTTTTTACATAATGATCGGTATACTTTCGTACAAATGTTTAAATAATCAATCACTCAAACAAATCATTTAACGTACAAGATTTTATTAAACAATATAATCCCTCTATCTAATATTGACACATGATGAAGAGAAGCGAAAAAAAAAACAAACGTAAATTATACAACTGCTTAGAGTAGGAGTGATTAATTCTTTTTTGCTTCTTCTTTTCAATCACATCGAAATACCTTGTAACCAAATAAATATTCAAGAACATAATAGGTAAATTCAATGAATAATTGTAGGCATAATATTTATTTTATCGAATACCGATGATGATAGAGATTTTTTTTCTCTTCTCTCAGTCTTTTTTTTGAATATATGAGAAAAAAAGTCGTATCGTTAAAATTGTTTTCTTTGAATACAGTGAGAAGCAGTTGAAAAGAATGATTTGACGTAAAACTGAGCAAAAAAAAATGTTCGACTGCTTCTCAAATGTTCGACATTGAATAGAGGAGATTTAACACAGGTAATGAACATCTTCGGTTTCTTCTTTTTCTTTCAATATTTAATTCATTTAACTTGACGAAAGAAAAATATTCAACAAATCATCTCTACGGCTTTTTCTGTATATTTTCTTTTAGCACTGTCTACTCGATCGAAATATGAAGCGTTTTTTTTCTCTTCGACAAGTAAATATATCTTGTTATAAGAATCTACTGTTTCATTTTTTTTCCAATTATTGAGTAGCTGACAAAAAAAAATACAAAATACTTACGCCAAGGCTTTTTCTTCCCTCGTATCAATCGATAAGTATATGTTGAGAAAGAAAATATTAGCTTTAATCGTTTTCTTTTTACAGACCGATATATGAAGGTTAGCAAGAAGCAAAAAAAATTATATTCATACCAACAAAAGAGATAGGATAGGAGAAGATTCGATTAATTAGCATATGCATACGAATAGTGTGTATTTTGTTCTTTCCCCCCGTTCGTTTTAGAATTTGCCTTCGAGCTTATTGTTTCTTTTTTTTTCGTTAAACATAAACTCTTGAAGATCTATACACATAACTCAATGAAGTAAAGAAAAGCAAATAGGACATAAGACGAAAAAAATCTTCACTCGAGATTTTGTCAGCAAATAAACATACTCATTCAAATTCGAACCTTTAAGCATTCAAAATGTAATAGTCCAACAGGCAAATTGTTTGCTTATTATACTTACGAATGCGTAAAAAAAGAATAAAACATAAAATGTTCAATTTTTTCTTTTTCATTTTAGTCTTGACATTTTAACATCAACTTCGTTCTCCTCTTGGTTATTTATTTAAACAATTATGACAACGAAAACTCTTCTATCAACACCCACACATATAACTGATCGATATTTTTTTCGTTCACATTCAAATGATAAGAATCCATCGTCAAAAAAATTGAAAACAACTCAATCATCATCATCTCCAACAAAACATTATCAAGTTCATTCACCGAAACTCTATCCAAATGTTTATAAATTTCCTTCATCATCAAATGTCACCACTGGAAAGAATAATAAGCGTTCACAATCATCTGATTCAAATCGATACTATTTCTCTCTCGATAGTACTTCGTCGAATCTTCATCCATTCGTAACTGATACACCTTATTCATTCTCACGAAATATCGACTATCATCATCATCATTCGCCAACACGAATGGATACAACAACATCAACGAATGGTTCATCATCATTACTCAAAACATCGAAATCGCCAACTGTTCGTTTCGATCCGATTTCGACACGACCTCCACTCAAACAAAACATCGAATCATTGAAAACATCCGTCGATCGTCTTGTTTCGTCTGTTAATAAAAAATATCCTCATCAACCATCATCATCATCAGCAGCTGCAACAACAACAAATTCAATGTCATACGATTATATCAGTCAATATTATGGACAACATTCGATACCTTCGAATTTTAATACCAATCGTACGCATACAAATATCATGAAAACGGTCAATCAAAGTCTTCTTGATCATACTTATCATCACGATCGAACACGTTTGAAAAAATTCGATCATTTCGTTCGATATTATCTTCGTTTATACGAACAACAAATCTTACAACATGAATTAAACTATAATCTTATACGTTGTTTTTCATCATCGTATTTACATGATTTACGTCAAGAACATAATCGTGAAAATCATCTTCGATCTCGACAACAATCGTATACATACGAAGATATTCAAGATCTATCGAATCCATCACAATTCGAAGCCTATCGATTGAAAACATCGATTCAACGTGAAAAAACCTTCGAACAATTCTCATCGATCTCATCATCGTCCGATTACAGCCCAATTATGGTTCAAAGTTCAACTGAAAAGCCTGATGGCGATCTATTCTATCAAATTATGCGTGAACGTTTTCGACAAGTCGATGCATCCATTGCTGGACGTATATCGAAAGCATCTCATGAACTCGATAGTGACGTTGACATTAAATCAAGTTCATCGTTTTGGTCTGATGATGATCATATTGATGAAACAATTTCACCATCGAAAACACCGAATCGTTCACGAAAAATAACTCGTTATATTTCGACAGTCAATCGTTCGTTACTCGACAATCCAAGTGATTTAATTGCCGATTTCTATCTTTCACAATTGAATCGTAATATGCAAGAAAGTGTTCGACGTATTGAATCGATTGCTCGTGACAAAGCACATCGATATTATTCACGAGTTTTCATACCATCGAATCTACATCGAAGTCTATCAGCTGAACATTTGTATCGTGTACGAAAAGAACATTTACGTTACAATCAAACATTCAATCAGTCAACATCGTTCACAGCTGAAGATGTGGCTGATATTTATAAACGATTTGTTCTGGAAAATTATAAACGTAAAATAGCAATTGAACTCGAACGTCGTCGACGATCGAGACAAGACAATATTTATCTCGTATCACCATCGAAAATTGTGCAAACCAAAGAAGTTATCATGGGTCGTGCACGACGAACATTAGCAAACGATGGTACAAGTGAAGTTATTCAACATATCAGCAGTCTCTCACCTCCATTGATCTATTCAACAAATAAAAAACAATTGAAAATTACGAGTGATGCACCTGATCTCTCCGAACGAAGTCAACAACACTCTCAAGATATGATCATTGCCGATCATCGACCATTAACAAAAATCTATACGAAATTGCCATTAACTAATCAAGTTCAAGTCTGTCGAGCACAACGTATTCATTCCGATACAGATCAACTTTCTATGGTACATATTGAGCCAAGTGTTACTCTTCAATCTCCACCAATTGAACAACCTCAACATATGACTTTACTCATAACTGTCGATCAACATATTTCTCGAAAAGAAGAACACATACCGATCAATGACAGTGTACGAACGATGGATGTTTCTCTACCATCAAATAATAAAGCAACAGAAATTCCAGGCGATAGTGGCATTTCATTGAATATAACAGCACATATCACTGATCAACCATTGGTATTAAATGTTTCAGAAATGCATCAAACAGAAGTAAAAGAAAAACAACATATTTTTATCTAGTAAAAACATCTGTTTTTTTACTTCGTGATAAAAAAAAGGATCAAAATGAACCGTTACCTGAAATTCCAAATACAGTCATTACCGATCAAATAATTTCTGTGAGTATTCGAACTCTTCTTAGCATTAGTTATAGCGAATCTTTCTTGCTTGCTTTCTATTTTCTGCTATCCTCCTTCTAGCTCGAACAGTTTACTACAGAAATCCGAGATAAGACTGTACATATGCCGATCATTATCTCTGAGATGGACTGGTCGGATGAAAAACTTGAAAGTATTCATGAACAACTACCGAAAAATCTTCAAAATGCTAAATACACATATTCCACTCAGTTTGCTTACGAACATCTTCAAATGTTCGAAGATATAACAGATCTCATTGATCGTCATCAACACCACCACCACCAACAACAACAAACAAAAATTGATCGAAATCAATTAGAAAATCCGATACAATCAACTCGAATTCTTGCTTTGAACTATCCTGAATATCCGTCAAGTCATTTGACATTTTCTCCAACATCATCCATTCAAGAAATGGAAACATTTCTCAATAATTTCGAACGAAGTCTCGAACTTGAACATCATTTACCATTGATCGAACAAATTTCCATTTCCTATCCAACAAAAAATCGTTCGATGCCATTGCATTTTCCCGAAGAACTTGTTGAACAATGGATTGTCGAGAAAAATATCGATACAATTCCATCGAATGATCATCGTCTGCAGCAACAGGTAGACACGGCGAATGATTTACTTAGTCAATGTTCTCCAACGAGTGACTATGAAACAGATTCAGTTGATAAAGATAACGAATCTGTTTCATCTACTACTGATATCATACCTTTGACAATTTTGCCGTCATCTTCTTCTTTTTCTCACCCACACGCAACATCATCATCTCTACTAACATCTTCAACAACACGTAACGTTCTTCTACCGATCACTTCGTATCTAAATGCATTGGCATTAGATACGACGACCACTAACGAACAATCGACTGTAACTAAAGATTTTCTTCTTACACTCGGTTTTGGTCAACATTCAATGAATTTAGTTCAAACAAATAATCAATTATTACGACCAACGTGGATTAATCGTTTCAACGAACAAGATCAACGTTTACCTTTAATTATTCAACATGAAATACATTCAATCGTTTCATCAACACCTGCACAACAAACCCTTCAATTCGCAAATGAAAATCAAATCGAGCACGATGAAACTGCCCTACTACTCTATTCGCATCGGTTACAACATGGTCATGAATTCGGCGAGAATATTCAAGGACCTCTACAAACATTTTTCGAACCGTCTCATTTTCAACTACCATTGACAACTGAAATTCATCAATATCACGCCAATATCTCACAAGATTTTTCATTCGAAAATTCATTGCATCAATTAGAAAGTAAAATTCACGCCAATGAACTTGTTCATCCATGTGAACAGCAACCCGAAATTCTTGCCTACGGTCAAACACACTATATTGTTGACAATCATGATGAATTGCAACCAATTCAAATGAAATTCGATCAACCGATCTATATCGAACATTATCATATTCAATCATTGTATGCTTTTCCTCAACCATATTACGCACAAATTAATCATGTTGAAATCCTAACTGATAATCATACTACTAATCATCAGCAATTAATCGATGCTTTGTTTTCATCGAATTTTATTCTAACTAAACCGATTAAACACGAGGTAAAAACGGAACAATTGCACGTTCAGTTTCGACTTATTCTAATTTGCATGTTGATTGACAGGGGAGGGGTGGGAGAGAGAGTTCATCATTTATAAAAGACTACCTTATTAACACGAACGATAATGATCTTTTTCTTTTTCTTTTTCTTTTTTTTTTTTATTGAATGAATGGTCGAATAACCTTGTTAAAATGAATGATGTACATACATTTCACTAAAAAAAAAATTATAAATTGAGAGAAGGTCATTTTATACACACACATGCAGGTCTTTTCTTTATGAAATAAAATAGACCAAATCATTGAAATAATGTATTCTGTTTATATTTGACTTCTTCTTTTTACATAGAATCTTGGCTCGTTACCTCAATTAGATCAAGGCAATAATCAAAATTCAAGTCAACAACCACCACCATCATCATCATCATCAATTGGAGGTAAGAGATGAAAATCTTGAATGAAAGAGAAAACAACAAAACTGTTGAAGCCTTTTCAATAACATATTCGTTTTTTTTCTCTCCATTTCGATGTGATTTAATGAAATATTTTAATCATACTTGTCGCGTCAGAAATTTTTTTTTCTTTTTTGCAAAGAAAAAAAAATATTTATGAATCGAATTTTTTACCTTGACAAGAAAAATACATCAGAAGTAAAATTTTAGAATTCATGATTATTTAGATTAAATGATAATTTATCGAGATAATCCTTGTGTAACGTTATAGAACAAGTTCGTTTTGAATTACATTCGATTAGCAAAATAATGGATTAGTAAATGTAAAATGAGACACGAAAATGTCAAAGAATTGGTACTTATTTTCGATTAAATCGTTTAAATATTTAAACAAAATACAAACGATTTGAAGGTTGATACCATTCATCAATCTTATTAGATTTCAAGGTTTTTTTTGTTCGTCATTTGAAGAATCATCTCAAATGACATACATAAGTGACAAGGTCATTTATTAGTAGTATGTAGTCAATTGAAATCATCACATGAAACACAAAAAGAAAACGTTTTCAACGGGGGTCATTAACTAATGATTAGTTACTTCATAGAAACGGTTCGTTTCTTTCACGTCGATTTCAATGTAATCAACAACACAAAAATAAAATCTACCTTTCTTGAATTTGATTAGACTCGAAACGACGCGATAATGTATTTTAATAGGCCTGCTGGGGCAATCAGAGCAGTCTCGCGCAATGATCAATGTTTGTGCAAGAAACGGAACGAAAAAGAGAAGAAGAAAAAAGAAAATTTAAATGATTTGCGTGTATCGATTCTCTCCTGTGTCGACTAGAGAGCGAGAGCGAAACAGAGAGAAAAGTAAAATATAGATTCATTTTTGATTACTGCAAAAAACTTTACTAAATCATAACAAACATTATTTTATTATTCACAATTCGAGCACAGATCAGAAGAAGAGAAAGAGAGAGAGAACAAACAAGAACTCATGAAAATTGAGAAGATATTCGATTTTCATCTTTGATTTCTTCTCAATACTCCGGACAAAAACGATAAGACAATTGATTGATTTTTATTACGAAAAAAATATTCGAGCTCGTCGGAATCGATGAGCAACTACTACTTACAAAAAAGAAAAAACCATTTTTAAATGTCTTTTTTGTTATAAATCCTCATCCTCTTATTCTCGCGCGCGCACTCTCTCTCTCTCTCTTTCTCTTACAATCGACACGTACGTAAGCTCATTCACTTTCTTTTGCGGTTAAACAAAATGCCGACATCATCACTACCAGCGAAGAAAACGATTGATATTCAAGCCAATGCAACGGCACCTCGTGGTGCAACAATTAGATTAACTGTAGAATATCGAAGTAAGATCAATAGAGAAAAATCATAAAAAAAAACCCAGATGAATTTGTTATTTTTTTTGTATTTCGGACTGAGAAAAAAAGAAAATGTCGCTTCTCATTTTTATGGTCTCACTTGACAAAAAAAATATTTTGTTTTAGTTCGGCCTCCGAAAGCAAATGAACGTGGTCCTGTCCGGGAAAGTGTCGATATGGAACAGGATTCGAAGGTAAATATGGGCGAATATGGCCGATATGGTCGAAGATCCGAATATTCCTATGGAAATCTCATCGAACAACCATCGAAACCGTCGACAACAGTCGTTCGTGATGAGAAAACGAACGAACAATCGAGTGAAGACGAAAAATCAACATCGAGCGAAGAAGTTTTCTTCGAAGAATGGACCGAACAATTTCGTTGCCGACGAACCGATGAATATGATCAACAAACAAATAAACTTCTACGTACAACAATCGATGAAACAAGTGATCGTATTAAAGGCGATGTTATTAAAGAACAATATAAAGAAAAAAATACGCGAATTAAATCGCGAACTAACAAAGATAAACATCGAACATCGACAAATATTTACGAGGAGATTACTCAACCTCCTCGTCCATGGACTTCCCAAGAAACGTACACGACAGAAGTCACAGCCAGTGCTCCATCAGTACAACAACAACAACAACAACGTCAACAAGAACAAGTTGTCACCGAAGAATATCATGTTGAATTCGAAACACCGAATCAAACGCAAACAAATAAATCAACTGAACAATTTCAAATTCCAACTACACCTATTCGACAAAATACCGATTGGAAAAATGATTTAAAACAAAAGTACAGCCCATCATCCGATGAGGATGATAATCAGGTAAAAAAAAGCTCGAGTTTTTTTTTCGTTATTCGCCATTGAAACCGAAGTCTGACTTTAAAAAAACTAATCGCCTATTCCCCTATAGTATAAAACTTCAACCAACGGAAACTATCGTGCTCAACGTGTTTCCGTAATTCCATCGACTATTCAACAGCATCGTTTCAAAGAAGTACAAGTAAAAGTTCCCGGTCAGGAGAAAATCCTGCCGGAACGACGAATTTTTTCAAGTTCGATTCCGTCACGACATAGAGTTAAAGAGGTACTTGTTTGTGTATCACGAAATTCCTCGCCTGAAAAACAATTCCATGATGATAAACGTTCGAGAAGATTCGACGTAAGTCGATTGAGAATTTGAGAAATAACATTCTTCGTGTGCGTTTGTTCTCGCGTTGACACACTAACTCATCGATTTGTGTTTTGTTTGTTGTCGTACTTTCGTTCGAAAAAGAGATTTAAACATATATAAATACTCGTTTTAGTCGCAAACACCAACAAGCGGCAATGAACCGACATACAGTCGTGTTGGAGAATTGAGAAATGCCTTTGAATCAACAACTGTGAAAGACGAACGAAATAAATTTCAAACACCAGTTAAAACTGGTTTTACCGAACAACGAAGACGAATATTTGAAGAACAAGAATGGACACCGAAAACAAACGAACGTCTTCTCAGTGAAACTCATACAGTTCCATCGACAGTCAACGAACGTGTGTCTCATATTGAAAATCGAACTGGTTTCGAAGTGACACCTCAAACATCGATTGACACTCGTTATCGAGCTAAACAAGTTATCTCATCAATCGATTCGGAAATCGGTGGACCAGCCGCTCGTCCAATCTATCAGAGCACGCCGAAATCCGTCAAACAAAAAGTTGACGACGATGCCGGTCACGAAAGTGAAGACGAATTAAGTGATTCCAATCAACCGAATAACTTTCGACGACATTCATCGAAAACACGTTATCGTGATTTTACTCAAACAACATCTCAACCAATTGAAAGTACACATTCCGTTCAACATATGGTTTCGAAATTCAATGAATCGAATGTTGAAAATGTTCTTTCACATCTACCATCGAGTAAAGGCAAAGGTATTCTTATTGAATTATCTCAAACACCATCGAAATCGAATCTAACATCGGATTCGGGCGTATTCAACAGTTCAACGTGGCGACAAAATGTTTCAACATCGATTGCTGATGATGTCACACGCTCTCGAGATACAGGTATCCATATGGATTCAACAAATACAACTGATTTAAATAAACATGAAATTCATTCGAATCAATATCAACAACCAACACGTATTGTTCGACGACAATTGACAAATACATCTCGACAACCACAAGATTATGAATATCTAAGAAATTATCAAAGTCAAATACCGATTACAACACAATCACGTACAATACAACCGTACGTTGTCGATGAAATCGAAACAATTGAAACTGAAACACAAGTCGAATGTAATATTCAACGAACAAATCAAACAAATGAAACCACGAAAACAGAACGAATAAAATCAACATCACCTACGACGACTCCTCATCGAAGTCCATTAAAAGCAACACTTCAAACAAACACAACAATTCAATCACCTCAAGAAACATTACATTCTCGACGTGTTTTATTAAATGAAAGACCACAATATTATCAACCAGCAACAGAATTTCAACCGATAAAACATGAATATTCAAATGAAGATAGCACACAAACAATGCGTGTCACATCACTAAGTCCAACACATCAATTTACCATCGGTAAAAGTTCGCCGAATGAAGTTACAGCGATTGTTAACATACCACAATTAGCTCAGCAATATGAACGACCAAAACTACATTATCAACGTGTCTATGCATCGAGTTATCGACCACCGATACAACAACAACAGCGAATAGGTCGATACGAATCGAGAAATGATTATTCAACACCAATACGTTCATCGTCGTGCCATCGAGATATTTACGATGAACAACGACAATCACCTCACTATCAATCCTATAATCCAATAACGCGATATCATTCGAATAGTTTAGGCAATCTTTTCGGTCCCAATCTTGAATTTGAAATCGAAATCGAAAAACGACCACCTCAACAGCCCGAACAACCAACGAGCATCGCAATCGATCAACCTTCTCGTGCAATTATTACAACATCCAAAGATGGCCGAGTATCGATTCAAAATGTAGCCGCCTATCCAGGTCATACGGTTATCATTAATAGTGATTATCATGCGTCGGATCGATCATTAAATCGTTCGTCAGGTTATTTCAGTTCGAGTGACGATCAAAGTAGTGCTTACAATAACTATTCACTTTCTCATCTCAATCAAATCAATGATATCGTTTCTCGACCGTCAGCAAATTTTCACGATACAATTGATCAAATCGATGCATTGTACAATAATCTCGATATTCAAACGAATAATCAACAACAACAACAACAACATGGTAAAATCAATCGTCGAAAGTTATTAGCACAAAATCCGAATGAATATTCGAAACGTTTTACATCGACTGGCTTTCAACAACAACCAACAAATTCTGATCATGATCAAACATTTACCAATTTAATTATGTCAACACCTATTCGACCATCGCATTCGTTATCATCCTCGGGTATTTTAACTGATTATGGTACGCCGGGTTCGATCAGTCCACCATCGCACTATTCGTCAAGACAAAATATCATTGTTCAACAAAATCGTCTCAATAATCAATCGCAAATTGTTCAACGTAATCGATCATCGATTAAACAAATGAAACAAAAAAGTGCATCGAACAAACGACGAAATGGAAATTATCAAGGGTATGACGAAATTTTCTTATCTTGGATAAAACAGAATTGATTTTTATGTTTTTCTAGACAATTCAGCGATGATGATGATGAAGACGATGACTACGATCATGATCATACATCACGCGTCTATCATTTTCAATAAATGAATGAAATGAATGATTGTCTTCCGTGTGCATATTTCATAATTTTCTCAGGAGAAACAAAAAAGATTTCACGTACAATCGAAGAAGATGATTTCAAAAGACAATTACAAAACTGAACATATTCATTACTTCTTCATATACACTAAATTTCTTTTTTTCTTCTTTTATTAGACTAGGTCTATCACTAGTTTTTCTACTTATAGAAGAAATTATTGTTTACATATTTCCCATTAGCTTAAAAAAATTCTTCTATTGTTAAATTTCTTTTCGTGTGGATTTCGTTTTTCATAACATTCAGCTTTCTCTTTCTTTCTCTTTCTTCTTCTTCTTCATTATCTATTATTCATTCGTAATTCAAACTATTTTTTACTATAATAATAAAGAATAAATTTCACTCATGTCAATGGAAAGTTTTGAGAGCCAATAGAAAAAAAAGAGGTACGAAAAAAAAATTTATCTACACATTTTTATATAATCATGTCGTTAAGTGATGATAGTGAAAACGAATGGTCGGTTTTAGCTCGATCTTATGAAGATAATCTTCGACCGAGATTTAAAGATTTATATAATTCGATTGCAAATATTGTCGTAAAACAGGTCGAATTACAAGAAAAAAATAAATCGAAAATACTCGATTATGGCACTGGACCTGGCGAACCGATTCTAACTATTTTAGAAAGTTTACAAGCAAATAAACTTTTCAATGTCGATTTGTATGGAACTGATTCTTCATTAAAAATGCTTTCGATTGCCGAAGATCGTTTAAACAAATCCAACAATAAACAACTAAATATTCAATTGTTTCCTCTTAATCTTTCGGTATCATCTGATACCTATGATATCATTACAATGTCATTGGTGCTTCCATATGCTTCATCGAAAGAAGAAATGTTACGTGAACGTTTCAATCAATTAAACCTCAATGGTGTACTTGTAAGTTCTCATTGGTATCGTTATGATCAAGTTCCGTTTTTAACGACGATCAAAGCTGTATTGAATTATATGGCCTCAGAAACTCATTTGGATTTATCAACATTAGAATTCGATAGTTCATATTCATGTTGGCCAGAAAAACAAACACGAGATGATTTTGAAAAAGTTGGATTTACTATTCAACAATGGAATGTTCTTTCTTTGCACATGTCTTTTCCAAATATTCGTGGATTCCTTAATTTTTGTGATATGTGTTCATGGTTTAATAATGAAACGCTTTATGCCAAAGCAGAAAAAGAAGCTAAACGTATTTTAGAAAATGATTTTCATATACAATTTGCATCCGATGGTTCGTTTGAATTGTTGAATACAGTTATCATTGTTGTCGCTTCAAAATCATCCTAAACGACACAATCAATGCGAATGTATCGCAACGGGACCCTATTCAACTCACCCACCCTTCTTTTTCTTTTTATGATTGGCGCATGCGAGTATATGGTAGAAATACCATGACATATCTTTTCAATAAAGTTATAAATAACAGCCTTGTACCGTTTTTGACACGATTATTTTCTTTTATTTTATCGTATTGAGTCGTAACATGATTGACAACATAGTTAGGTTCATTGACTACGGTTCGTTTGGCTGGTTTCACCTGTTTAGTCATGCATAACATTTTTAGATCAGTTTTTTTTTATAATCATATTAAAAGATAATGACTAGTGATGTTAATAGTTCAACTGAATTCATTCCAATTTCTCGGATTTGTTGTATTGGTAAGTGATAAAAACAACAAGAAAATGATTTTTTTTTCTCATGAATATTAGGCGCTGGATACGTCGGTGGACCGACATGTGCGATTATTGCAAGTAAATGTCCTGAAGTTCAAGTAACTGTGGTTGATGTCAGTGCAAATCGAATAGACGCTTGGAATTCCGATGATTTGCCTATTTTTGAAGCATGTTATCAATAGAAATATTCTATTGAATTTTATTCGTTTGTTTTCTTTAGCCTGGATTAGATAACATTGTTCGACAAATTCGAGATCGAAATTTATTTTTTTCTACTGATATACATAAAGCCATTCAAGAAGCAGATCTGATTTTTATTAGTGTAAATACGCCAACCAAATCCTATGGTTTTGGTACTGTAAGTGAATGATCGGTTTGTTTTTCTTTTGATTCTTTTCCTATTTTTAAAACGAAAGGGACGTGCTGCTGATTTGCGATATGTTGAAGAAGCTGCTCGTGAAATCGCACAAATAGCAACAACGAATAAAATTGTCGTCGAAAAATCGACTGTACCCGTTAAAGCATGCGAATCGATTAAAACTATTTTAAAAACTAATAAACAACGTGGTGTTAACTATCAAGTGTTATCGAATCCGGAATTTCTTGCTGAAGGTTCAGCTATTAGAGATCTTCTCACACCGGATCGTGTACTTATCGGTGGCGATGAAACAGTCGAAGGTGCAGCAGCTATTGACAAACTCTCCTGGATCTATGAACATTGGGTTCCAAAAGAAAAAATTCTCAAAACCAATACATGGTCATCAGAATTATCGAAATTAGTTCGTTTCGAAAACAAAAAAAGACAAATCTCGATCTTTTTTGTTTTCTTAGGCAGCTAACGCATTTCTAGCTCAACGTATTTCCAGTATTAACAGTATATCAGCTGTTTGTGAAGCTACAGGTGCGTCGGTTAGTGAAGTTGCCAAAGCTGTCGGACTCGATTCACGTATTGGCAGTAAATTTCTCACGGCTAGCATTGGTAAATCGAGATCGACATTGAATTTCTTTACTACATCGAATCGATCTGTTCAGGTTTTGGTGGTAGTTGTTTTCAAAAGGATGTCTTCAATCTCATCTATCTTGCTGAATCATTAAAACTCGAACCTGTTGCTGAATATTGGCTACAAGTTATTAATATTAACGATTGGCAACGGGGGCGATTTGCTCAAATGATTGTGCAGAATTTGTTTGGTAGTGTTAGCGGAAAACAAATTGCTATTTTTGGTTTTGCTTTTAAAAAAGATACTGCTGATACACGGTAGAGAAAATCAAAGATAAGTTGAAAAAGAAACTGAGAAAATTTATTCATTAGTGAATCATCGAGTATTTATGTTTGCCGGTATTTAATTGCTGAAGGTGCTATTTTACGTATCTACGATCCGAAAGTGCCTGCCAAACGAATCTTTCTCGATCTATCCGAACAAACAGGCAAAACAGAAAAAGAACGTACGAATTGATGATTTTTCAAAAATCGGCATAACAATTATTTTCGTTTTCAGTAAGTGAAAACGTTCAAATTTCAACGAACGCATACGACGCTGCTAAAAACACCCACGCTATTGTGATTTGTACCGAATGGGATGAATTTAGGGTATGAATTTTGGCATTTATCATTAGTTAAAAACTATATCTTTTATTGTCGTATCTTAGACATTAAACTATGAATCAATTTATAGTACAATGCGTAAACCATCGTTTATCTTCGATGGACGTCTAATGCTGGATCATGACCATTTATTAGATTTAGGTTTCAATGTTTTTTGTATTGGAAAAAAACCGCCGATTAATCAATTTCTCAATCAAAGTCCACTTTAATCTACATTCCTTGGGATAACTTGTTTTGTTTTTTGTTCTCTATTATGCCATCGCTCTCTTTTAATCAATTTTTTTTTTTGATTCTCTAATAAAAATTAATCATAATAATAATACGTTGTACTTTTGTTTTCAATCATTTTAGAAAAATGATTACTAATAAAATTCGACCGTTAATCAATGAAATCTTTTCGTTGAATATGCGTAGTCCAATTTTAACATATAAAAAAGTCGGTGCACTTCTTCAACAATATACAACGAGTGATAAACAGGAGAAAATCGAAATACTTAAACATATTGCACAAACCTATCATCCTGATGAACAAACTGTTCGAGCACAAGTTTCTTTGAATCGAACAGAGAACTTATCAACTAAAGATTGGATTCAAACTTGTACGCAAATTCATGATTGTACAACTCCACAATATATGGAATTATTTCATTTGATCGGTCGGCAACCGAATGGCGTCAGTTCACTAGTACATCTTCGTGCCGATCTACTCAAATATCTATCGGACATTGGTAATTATGTACAAAAAGAAAATAATCTTGTTTATCTGAATCTAAAACAAAAATTCGATTGATTAGATTCTCCACAATATTTAAAACGAATGGGCGATTGTCTTCAAGATCTTCTTGCAACATGGTTCACAACTGGTCTACTTCGAGTCGAACGTGTCACATGGCAAAGTCCATGTGAACTTGTCGAACGAGTTTCACAGTACGAAGCTGTTCATCGAATTCGAACATGGCCTGATCTAAAACAACGTCTAGGACCTTATCGGTAGATCGAAAATTTGCGTATTCATTTCCTAAATTTGGCTTTTTCGTAGACGATGTTTTGCTTATACACATCATATGATGCCAAATGATCCTTTAGTTATTCTACATGTTGCATTGATGGATGATATATCAAATTCGATACAGAAGAGTTCGTTTATGATTTGTCAAAGCAAAATGAAAACAGATCAATTTTTCTTTTCGTTTTAGTTTTACATCGAGTGTCGGATCGACATGAAGAAGATCCAGCAAAGATTAATTCAGCGATTTTCTATTCGATTTCATCGACTCAGCCCGGTAAATTTCGAATAATTGTATGACAAAAACTTATTCATTTAAGTTGAATTCATAGGTTTACGAGGTATTGAACTCGGTAATTCTCTAATCAAACGTTGTGTTCGTTTACTCCAAGCTGAATATTCTCAACTAGAAAAATTTTCGTCCTTATCTCCAATACCAGGTCGCCAATTCTTTCTCTTCGTCTCATTTTCATCTTAGTTTTTTTTTTACTTCAGATTTTCGTAAATGGTTAACTGAAGAATTAAATTCACCATCATCATCGACTTTGATCTCTCCTGAAATTCGTACTTGGCTTCAATCACTGTTTGCAACGACTACTTGGCATTTAGATGAACCAACACTCGAACAACTTCGACCGATTGTTATACGTCTTTGTGCATACTATTTAACGCAAGTTAAACATTCGAAAACGGGCTATGCTCGTGATCCCGTTGCTAATTTTCATCTTCGAAATGGTGCCGTTGTTTGGCGTTTAAATTGGCTTGCTAATCGAAGTGAAAAAGGTTGGAAACAATCACTTTCGATGATGGTCAATTATCGTTATTATAACATCGAACAAATCAATCAGAATTGTCTTGATTACATCGACAAACGAACAATACATGTTGATGAACAAGTTTCTCGATTATTATTAGCATAGCTTCAAGCAAGATTTAATTCATCAAGCTAAACTGTCATGAAACAGATTATGTTCGGGTTTTTTTTCTCTTTCGTTAGCTAAGAAACACATTTATTTATTTATTTATTGATTTTATACGTATATGAAGAAGAAAAATAGAGCAAAAATAATTAATTTCGAGTTCAATTGAACAATTGTTGTATGATCATAATTACATAGATCTCGATCACCACAACAAGTCACACAACCCCAACTTCGACCTTCGTCATTGGGTCGGCAGGGTGTCGACGAATGTGTATGATTTATTTGACGTTCACAAGCTTGACGTTTCGTGCAAGATTTTGTTATTAATAATTGATTTAAAATAGCTTAAAAATACAACAAAAATAGTATTTGTTCGAATACAAATTTTCTTTTTTGTTACCAGGCTTAAGGACAATTGTCAGACAAGCATCGAATGTTGGCTGACATTCGGTTGCGTACGTTGAATTATTTGCATTGCATTCTTCATTTGAATATTTCATCGAACATTGATAACAAAGCAAACTTTCAATACCTTGTGAAAAAGAAAATAAATTCAATCGAGACGCTTGTTTTGTTCGTTGTTAAAATGACAAATTGTTTACTTTGGACGTTAAAAATCATCAAGAAAACAAATATTAAAGACCACATTCATTCTGTCTTTGATCAAAATCTTCTGTGATATAATAATACACACTTACAAAGAGAATGGCACTTGCTTGCTCGCTCGAATCGTATGAGATTTTTTCTTGCTTGTCTCTCTATTCTCGCTCTTCTCGAACACGCACACAGTCAACTTAATCCAATCTCTCGAGAGCGAAGCCAACGGGAAAAACTCGCTCGTCTTTGCTTTTCTTTCTTTCTCGACCGGAAGTCAATCATATTGCTGTATAGACGCACTCAGTGTCCTTTTCCTGTATCATTAGAGGTTTCGAAAGAAGAAAAAAAAGAAACAAGAAATCTTTCTTCTTAGTTTTCTTTTTTCTTCTTCGATACAAGAAGAACTGATTGATTGTCATATTTGCCGACGAATCTAATAGAATTAATCGTTCATGACTGAAAACTTATTACGATGTAATAATAAATATTTTATTTATCCATATATGTGATCATTGAGCAGAAAACACACACAAATATTAAGAGCGAGAGAGAGAGAGAGAGAGAAATGGTGAGAAATGTCTACAGATTGTCATCTAAATCGAAATGTGAGAATAAAAGAGAAGAATAATGGCACCGAGAGAAGCAAATGTCAAGAAGACAGGTTAGATATATGTATATATATATATATATAAATACGTATATACATATGTTGCCATTTTCGAAATTAATTCATATCGATTAACATTGCACAACACTTGGATAATCGCATCGATCGTTTAAGGTGTTAAACCAGAGACCTGGTGGACAACTACGACTATAGAGAATGCCATTTGGCAAATTTAGATCAACTGAAAAAAAATAATCTCCAAAAATAAATCAAATAGTTTTCGATTCGATTGACTTACATTGCCCGAAGTAGACACATTCGAAATAACGACCTTGTCGACAATTATGCGGATCAGCAAAACGACCATTGCCTTGACAATGAAAATATTCTTCAAAAACAGAATATGTACTCGTTTTTCTTATTTAGAAAATCAATAAAACAAAACCTGTTTCACATCGTTGACCAGTAAAACCTGGTTTACAGGCACAAACAGTGTTTGATCCTTGTTCTTGACAGGTCGCACCATTTTGACATGAAGCTGCGTTACAAAATGTCTGACCCGAACCCATACGATTCACTAAGAGAACAAAGACGAAAAAATAATCAATTGTTAGTCTTCAATTTCTTTCTTACAAATAGCTGTTTCACAAAACGTGCCACTAAAACCTTTTGGACATTGACAAACTTGTCCATTTGCTTGAGTTGAAGTGCATGTACCTCCATTACGGCACGGACATTGTTCTGCTGCATTATTATTATTCGAACTTTTAGCTACAAAATATAAATAATAGTTCTTAATCGAATTCTTTTCATTTAACTTACAATTACTACTCGTAATCAGAACAGGATTCGATGGTATATTTAATGTTGTTATTCCTGCTGCTGCTGTTGTATTACATTGTGGACGAAAGACACGATCCGGACATAAACATGCGTATGCATTAACAAGATCATAACATGTACCACCGCCCAAACTAAATTTTCAAAGATGTCTTTCAAAACAAAAATCAATTTCTACGGTCTTACCAAGGATTCGAAGCACATTCATTGATATCTAAATCAAACTCAACGATGTGGCATATTTTCATAAGATACGATTTCTACTCAACTGTTTTCACAATAAGCTCCTGTATAACCTTCTCGACAACGACAAGCGAAAACACCACCGTCAACTAGAACACATTGACCACCATTACAAGTATCTCGAGTCGTTGGACTACAAGTTGAAACTGCTGTAACAACATTCGAACTGCCACCTCCACGAAAACGAATATTATTTTCATCGTCATATTCATACGACAACAAATTAGCAGTGGCCGTTGGTTGAGGTGGAATAGTTGGCAAAGCAAACGGATTATCTGCTGAACCTAAAATAAACATAAAAGTCTTCCTTTTTCGTAAGATACGTATTTTTCAACATCATACCCGTTCCATTACACGAAAGATTCAATGTTCCATCTGGACAGATACATACATACGAAGGTCCATTTTGATTTAATTGATAACAAATACCAACAGTGCACGGATTAGATGCACAACCGGAACTAGGCACTTTGACTAGTGATTAACAATAAAATACGATAACCGGAAGTAAAACAAAAGGATTACCGTTGCAATTTTCGCCTATATAACCTTCGAAACATTCACATCGATAGCCTGATCGATCCGATAAACAACGGCCATTGCCTCGGCATGGATCTGATGAACAATAATCAACTTCTACAAAAAAACACATTTCACAATCTTCTTTTTGATTTTCATTCAAATTAACACAAACCTTGTTCACAACGTAGGCCAGTAAAACCCGGTGGACCTAGAAACATGATCAGTTTTCTTCTTTTTTTTCGCAATCATTGTCTTCCATCTCTTACATTGACAACAAGTTGATGATATTTGACCGATATTACATGATGGTTCATTCAGTGAGAAAGGCACACATGTTCCGCCATTTTTACACGTCATTTGAGTACATATTGTATTCGATACTATTCATTCAAAAATGTCTCGTTAGCATAATTCGTCAAACAATACTTACGTGGACAAGTGTCAATTGTTGTATAAGCTACGCCATCGACTTGACACATGCACATATATCCTCTTGGTGCAGCTGTCAATGGTAGACATCGACCTTGCGGACCGCAGGGCAAAGTCACACATGGATCTGAAGTTTTTTGTTTTGTTTTTTCGAAAATAATAATAAAAAAAAAAGAAGAAGTCGAATTACTTTTCGGTGTTGAACAATTTGTCATTTGGATTGAACCGTCAAAACATCGGCAAATGTAACCATTGAGAATATTTGCAGTTATTTCACATTCACCTGGACCGCATGGATTCGGTAGACATGGATCTAAGAAATATTTTTCTCTCTCTCTTTCTATTTCTCTTTCTGAAATTCATTTACTCGGATCAGCGCATTTAAACATCGTATTTTGTCCGTCAGGGCATTGACAATAATAGGGAATTTGTACTTGATTCGTTGCAATGCATTTCCCAACTGGTCCACAAGGCGATGATTGACATGGATCTATCGATCACAGACACAATATATAATATTTTTCCTCTCTCTCTCTCTTTCAATATACTCTTAGCTTCTGTACACAATGTTCCATTCCATTCAGGTAAACATTGACAAAGAAAACCATTTTCTAAATCTGTACATGTACCATTATTCGCGCATGGTTGCGAGAGACATTCATCGATTTCTAGAAAAATCCATTTGTTCATCTTTGACGTTTGCTTTTTTGTTTTTGCTTACCTTGATTACATGTCGGTCCCGTAAAACCTGGATCACATTGGCATGTAAATGAGCCCGATGAATTCGGTTTACAAGTTCCATGTTTATTACAGACATCCGGTGTGCAAACTAGAAGAAAAAAATCTTCATTTTCTCAAACAAAATCATCAATTGTCAACATACCTTGTGCGCCGATGAGATGATAAAAAAACGATGCGAATATTAAACATATAGTTAAGTTGATTATCGATGCCATTGTTGAATAAAACTAAACTGATCGGATTGATGTATGTATATATATATATATATACAACACACAGAAAAAAAAAGAAAACGAATATAAATTCAATCAATCAACAATCTGATCATATATCGTGTTGAGATATATAAAAAAAAAACTTTTCTTTCTCATTGTTCTCTCGATGTATTCATAATAAAAAATGTTCTCAAATAACTTGATGATATTCTTTTGCGAGAGACGAGACGAGACAGAGGACATATCATATGCTGTTCATTGAGTTTGTAAACAGAATGACAGACATTCGATTGCATCATGTGTCGACATGAAGCATCGGTTCACAAATGAAAACTAATGTTGGTTCACCAAATATTCTATCTCTTTCTTTCGCTCTCTCACTCTCTAATTCTTCGAAAAAAAAAGAGAGTGAGAGAGATGTAGGTGTATATTAATCAAACAACGACAATTGTTGTTCGAAAACAAACAAACGATTTTCTTTTCTTTTCGTTCTATCTATCTACCTTGAATGCCGTCGCGAAACATTTTCTTTAATGAAATGCAAATGATCGTACAGACAAGAGAAAACACAAAATCCATATATTGTTTCAATCAATGAACAACAATTGAATGAAACACATAGACAAATCACCTTGTTTCATTGTTGGATTACTGATTGAGTATGATGATCAGATATTCATACATACAAATGCGTTTGATCTCTCGTCTCATTCTCTGACAGATTAAGACGACTGTATTTGTTGAAAATTAAAACAGAAAAGTATCAATACAACAAGATAAATTGATAATGTTTTATTGTAAAATGAGACGAATATACATGTTTTATGTTTTCATTTGTTTACTAAATAAAGCCACCGCTATGTGAATATCGAATTTCCTATTCTGGTGTTAAAACAAACAATAGATTAAATTTTGATCAATTAAGAAAAATAAACATATTTGATCAAAGAAATTACACGTGGCGGTAATACTCTTTAAATAACTTATTTAACATATTCGTTTTTATATTTTAAACATCTGTGTATTAGATACAATGGATAATCATTAGCAAAAAAAAGGAAGAGTGTACAACTAACTAATCACAAGAAGAGAAGCACAATGGAAAAGAGAGGTTAAACTTTCTTTTCGGATGTAACATCACGTGTTGTATAGAATTGTTGATCGGCTGGTACGCCTTGTCCGTAATCACCTTTGACAGAAACGATAGGTTCATTTGAGCGTTGAGTTGTATGTAAAATACGATCTTTACTTTCGACGACGACAGGTTCTTTAACAAAACCGAATAAATATCTTTTCAAAAAAAGAAATAAATAAACAAACAAGAAAGACATACTATCAAAAATAATTTTGGTTCCATCTTGAATCCGATGATATACTTGATCGACAAGCTTAGTTGTTTGTTTCGGATAACAAGTCGACAATGCAACAGTTGCAGCAACTGTCGAATAGAATGTTCGACGTACAGCACCACCCTTATGTCCAACAAGTAAACCACCAAGTCCAGCTACAGTTACAACAGCTATTTTCGGTACAAATGTTTCATCATCACGAATATATGCAATTGTTGTTTTCGTATGTGCAACTCCAGTTGCAAGTCCACGAGTGATTCGTCCGCGTAATGCCTGGAGAAAAGAGACATTTCATTGATCATGAAATGAAATCAATCGTACTTTATTATCAGTCCATATTTGCTGTAATGATTGTCTCGTTTGACTGACATACGGATAGAACCAATTATTGTTATTAGTATTATTATTATAGTTGCTTTTTGGTTGATCATCGTTTATCTTTGGAACATATCGATAGATATCATCGTTTTTTCTATCGTAATAAATTGGTAACTAATATAAACAAAATAGAAAATCTGTTTCTTATCGATATGTTGAAAGCTTACATCTCGAACTCGAATAATACGAGAGTTTTTAGTCGAACCATGGCTATTATCGGATGATTTTGACATGAGAATATTGATCTAGAAAACTACTCCGAGGAATTTCTTGAGAACAAATGAAAGTCAGTCCAAAAGCCATTTATTTTTAGTCATCGAAAAAAAAACTCGTGCAACCTATCATAGAATATGACATCTAAGGACATCTACATAGAAAAAAAACTATTATTTAAAGAAAACCAAAAAGACGAAGTTTGTTAGCTGCACTTTTCATTGCGATCGGCGCTTGAATATCAAGTGGAGCTGAGGTTGACGTTGTTGTGCTTATACTCAATTGATTTTTGACCCATTGATACCATGGATCAGTATTCGTTGGTAAGTGTAATTGCTCATTAACCGGTGCTAAATACATTTCATCATACGGTGAATTTTTATCGTTTAAGAAAAGTAAATATTCAGCATTCTGCTTGTATGTATACGCAAAACAAAGACTATTGTATTCATCCGATCGACCGAGAAGATACGGTGATTCTGCATCGTTAAAATTATCTTTTTGCGTTAAATAACCATTGATGATGATCGGCCGTGGTACACGTCGATTATCACTATTTTTTAATACTTCTCTAATTCGAAATCGAATTTTCGAGTCAGTTATTGATAAATTTCCATAATTAGACGATGTTGTATAATTAATTGCTTTGGCACGTACGATAAAATTTGAATTATCAACTAACTCGGTAGGTTGAATGAGTTTGCCCACTGAACATGACTGAATCGATAATATATATCGACCAAAAACGACGCAAAATAATAATACAATTGCCTTCATTCTCCAATTGACGATCTGTATTCTGCCCAGAGACACAGATAAAAACATATATTTATATACTATTTTCTTTCTTGATGAGTCAGATGGGGTATTTCCCTTCCTACATTCTCAGTGTGGGATTCTATCCCATTATTTTTATTGATTAATGAAGCACAGAAAACAAATAATTTTTCATTTGTTTTTTCACCCATTTTAACCACGGATCGGTTGTTGAAGGCGAATGTAATTGTTCATTAACGGGAGCTAATGCTTGACGAGAGAGCGAATAATTTTCATCGAGAAATAATAAGAATTCGGCTTTGAATTTGTATGTATAAGCAAAACAACTTCCGAGTCGTCCATTCGGGCGAACTCGTGTGTATGGAACTGAATGATCATTGAAATCATTCGTATGATTTAGAAAACCTTTGAGTTCAATATAAGTTGGAATCGATTTTGGACCTTTGATAATTTCTTTAACTTTAAATTTAATCATCGAAAAAGTACTATTATCATTCGTTCGAGAATATTTCATTGGTCTCACTCGAACGATAGCAAATGCTTTACTAACTATTTCTTCAGGTGTTGCAATTTGTTTAACTTTACATGTCTGAATAATGAAAATATATTGAATAGAAAAAAGAAGAAAAATAAAAACTAGTCGATGTCTCGTATGTAGCATTGAGTGGTTTGATTGATTGATGAAGGATGATGGATATATAGTATTTTCTTTATCTGTTTTTAACCTATTAATCAAAAGGTTATTATCTAGACAAGCATACGTAGTATTTATGATGATTATATGAGTTTAGGTAGAAATCGTTTTGTTTTCTGTACATATCTAAGCCATTCATTGCCAAATGTTTTCGATAATTCCGCTTCTTCACATCGTATACGCTTAATACCAATAAAAGCTCCCAAACCAAAAATGATTATTTGAATGACAGGATTAAATATATAGTCAATATATAATCGATTTTCGAATAGATTAAAGAATCGACGGTGAATAAAAAACATGCCAATGATTAGAATCGTAGCGAATGTATATGATGGATGTCGAACATATGCATACGGGCCCGCTTGAATTAATTTATGCGAATCACGAATTGTAACTTTGAATGTAAAAAATTTGCCTAATGTTCGAAAACACCAGATTCTACCGAGACCACCAATGATTGCTAATAGAAATCCGAGTATGACAGATGATGTCACCGGTAGAATATCGAGTGATGGATTCCAAATTTGAGGAAACAAACAGTAGATTTCATAGGCCGTAAAAAGCCACATTTGTGTTTTCATAATTTTCGGTGAATGTTCGAAAAAATGCGATGCACCAGAGAAATCATTTGCAATATGATCTTTCTCATTATTTTGATTTGGATTCGTAACCGCAATATGATAGAGAAGATTGGTGATGAAAAGTAAAGCGATTTGAATAAGTGCCAACATTTATTTTGATTTAATAATTAAAATAGAAATAAATTTGACTATTTAAATAATGAGGATATCTTATCAATGAAAATAGATAAAAAAAAGTATTTATTGTAACGTCCTAGGCGAACTTTTTTTTGAATTTCTTGACCTGTGCAATTTCAATCGCTAATTTATAGGATGCGTGTGCTTTTGAATAATCATTCATATTTTCATGAGTTAAACCTATACGATTATACGTAACAGCTAAATCGTGATGATTGGCAGGAAGTATTTGTTGCTTGATTGTGAGTGATTTTTCAGAGTAAACAATTGCATTAGTATAGTCATGTAATTTGGCATACACTCCACTCATATTATTGTAGTTGTAGGTATTTACCAGGCTCGAAAGTGGTAATGGGATTGATTTTTCTTCAATACTAATAGTTTTCTCGTAAAAACGAATGGCTTGTTGATAATCTCCTTGTTCAGCTTTCATTATTCCAAGTTGATTGTAAATATGTGCTTTTGACGTATTCCTAGTTTCTAGTGCAAGAAACCCTCAAGATTCTTGAATATTTTTCTCTTTAAATGATATAGTTGCATACATGAATGATGGTTCGATTTGATCCATTTTTTTCATTGAGAGCACCACATATGGACGAGAGATTTCAGTGAATACACCCTTGATTTTACACCAATTCTTTGTTCATGTTTCATGATACGTTTTGTTGCCACAGAAAATAAAAATAGTATTTACTTGAATAAGATCATGTATTTGTGGAACAACGTGTTGATTCAATGATCCAGATATAATTATAGATAGATGCCTTGTCATTGCGTATATTTTCAAGATTCGTTACTAGCCATCTTTTTTTTAATGAAAAATGAATTATTGCTTATGAAGGTTTCTTTTCTATTGAGTGCATTTATTTTTGTCGGTCTTCTCATTTCTATAGGAACATTGCTTAAAAATTTAGCTTGAATGCAATTTATCAAGGAGAAAAAATGCTTTATTTTAGAGATCAAACAATTTCTGATCGATATGTCCAAACAGTTTCATTCATATTTGTAATACCGAATGCTTTCAATTTTTCAAACATTGATAGATCATCAGCAATCTTTTCTGTTTCTTCTCTATTACCGGACCAAAATGGTATATGATGAAGATATCTACCAAATACTGATTCACTAAAATGAAAATACATTTGCGTATTTAAGATATGTGCATGCCAGGCTTTATCAATCATTTCTGATGGTGAACCATTTAGATTATTTCTCAATCCAGTATAAAAATTTTCTAATTCAATAATTGAGTTCACTGCATCTTCTTGACTCATATGTTCGTGAAGTTGTAACCGTTCATTTAAATACATCAGATCGTTATCTGGCAATGTAACAATATTGAAACATAGGGTAGACAACTTAAATAAATGAAAGAATAATAAACCAAAAATAACTATAAATAAAGAACATAAAATATGAAAAATTCTTTCATTGAAAAAAATGAACTTACAAATTGGTTTCATTTTAATTAATGAAAAGATTTGTT